>Ga0233354_100001_pt1 | contig 22222 bp, 20 predicted proteins | sample GEONQ76_FD_180696 | JGI IMG/M metagenome (GOLD analysis project Ga0233354, IMG submission 180696) | Soil microbial communities from Shasta-Trinity National Forest, California, United States - GEON-Q76 | ecosystem: Environmental > Terrestrial > Soil > Temperate forest > Bulk soil | place: USA...
CATCCCGAGTTCGCGCGCGATATTCTCAATTTTAAGAGGTTGGTCGATGTTCTCTTTGAGCTGTTCGACTGCTCTGGAAATGCGGTGAGTGTCTCCTTCAGAAACCAGCATGTGGCTAAGCCGCGCCCCCTGTGCTCCCCTTAAAAGCCGGTAAATAATCTCTCGAACAATGAGCGGCGCAAGAAACTTCATCTCTTCGGGAGTGTCGAGCAGCCTTGCCAATTTGAGAGCGGCGTCGAGCAGATCGGCGTCGATCGGGCTGACGTCCATCGCCTTAACGCGCGCGTCCGATTTTTTAATTTCGATTCCCGATTCCATCATGACCGAAGCGACAACCGTAGCGTCAAGGTATAGCTGGAAGCCCAGATAAGGTTCTTCATCAGATGCCTCGACGACGCGGGTGACGACCGGCAAATCGACCGTTGCGATCAAGTAGTGGCTCGGGTCGTAGCGAAATACCTCATCACCCAAAAGTACTTCCTTGCTGCCCTGCGGGATGACGCAAAAGGAGGGCTTAAACACGGAGTACACCCGCTCCGTCGGTCTGGAGAAACGACCGAGGACGAGTCCCGGAAATACCTCCAATAATCCGTCTTCAGGAACGGCGCGAGTCATCCGCTTGACCAGTTCTACTCTGCTGATTTTCAGTCTTTGCTGCTCAAGTGGTTCTTCTCGCTGGCTCATAAAATTCATATTAGTCACTTTGTTTTCTATTAGCACGCCTCAGGCAGGGTTTTTGCAGGATTGTCCGGATATTAGCGAGGATCGTCATAACGCCATTTATTGTGAGCCTCTATGATTAGGGTGTTCACGGAGGACTGTTAATGGAAAAGAATAAGCAACCAACCGGATCGAACACTCAGGATCGCCGAGCCCTCAGTCGCCGTGACTTTTTGGCCAAGAGTGCCCTGATCGGAGCAGGATTGGCCGTCGGGCCATTGCTGTTGGCTGCATGCTCAGATCAGCATAAGGAGATCGCGAACACGAGCAACAAAGGGCTCGATAGTAGTAAAAATAAAATGAAAACAAGAAAGCTCGGAAAATTAGAGGTCTCGGAAATCGGAGCCGGGTGCATGAGCATCAGCACCAACTACGGACCACCCGCGGACAGAAACCAGGGCATTCAGGTCATTCGTGCAGCCTATGAAAAAGGCGTCACGTTCTTCGACACGGCCGAAGTTTATGGCCCCTATACAAGCGAAGAGCTTGTGGGAGAAGCGCTCGCTCCTTTCCGCGACAAAGTCGTTATCGCGAGTAAGTTCGGGTTCGAGTTTGATGCAAATGGAAAGGCGACTGGTGGACTCAATAGCCGGCCGGAGCACATCAAGAAAGTGGTCGAGGACTCATTGAAGCGCCTGAAGACAGATCGCATTGATCTCTACTACCAGCACCGGGTCGATCCGAAAGTGCCGATCGAAGAGGTGGCAGGTGCGGTCAAAGACCTCATCCGGGAGGGGAAAGTTTTGCACTTCGGTCTCTCCGAGGCGAGTGCGAAGACGATCCGCCGGGCGTACGCCGTGCAGCCGGTTGCGGCAGTCCAGACTGAATACTCGTTCATGGAAAGAGATGTGGAAAAGAACGGCGTGCTTCAAACTTGTGAGGAGCTGGGGATCGGCTTTGTCCCGTGGGGCCCGGTCGGCATGGGTTACCTCACAGGGAAAATTGACGCCAACACGAAGCTCGACTCGAAGACTGATCTTCGAGCGGGGTTCGACCGCTTTTCTCCAGAAAACATGGCAGCGAATATGCCGGTCGTTGAGCTGCTCAGAAGGTTTGCGGAAAAGAAGAACGCTACGCCTTCCCAAATCGCCCTCGCATGGTTGATGGCACAGAAGCCGTTCATCGTCTCGATACCGGGTACGCGTAACATGGATCACCTGAAAGAGAACTTAGGAGCGATCAATATTCAGCTAACGCCTGCGGATCTGAGTGAGCTTGAAACCGCTTTCTCGAAGATCAAAGTGCACGGCGGGCGCATGAATGAAATGCAGATGAAGGTCGTTGACCAAACGGCGTGATCGGCCGCCCGTGTAAGCTTTCCCCTCTTCAGCTTATCGAACCAAATGAACATACTTATTATCAACACCCATCTTACCTATGCCGGATGGTCAGAGGGCAAGCTGAATCTCACCTTCATGGACCTCGCGAAGGCGTTTTTCTTGGAGCGCGGGCATCAGGTCGCCGAGACTTTTGTCGAGCGGGGCTATAACCCGGAGGAGGAGGTGGAAAAACACGTGGCTGCCGACCTGGTCATCCTCCAGACGCCGGTGAACTGGTTCTCTGCACCGTGGATTTACAAAAAATATGTGGATGAGGTCTTCAACGTCGGTCTGGCCAACAAGGTTCTCCTCGAAGGCGATGGCCGCACACGTGAAGACCCGAGTAAGCAATATGGTATGGGCGGCAAAATGCAGGGAAAGAAGTTCATGATCTCCGCGACTTGGAATGCTCCGAGGGAAGCCTTCGACAACCCCGACGGCGAATTATACGGCGGCAAGGGGACGGCCGATCTGTTCCTCCACATCACGTCCAACTACAAGTTCATAGGCTTCGACATTCTCCCGGATTATGGGGTGTTCGATATATTCAAGAACCCCGACATCCCGCGCGCGCTTAAAGACTACAAGAGCCATTTGGAGAAACACTGCTTGTGAGTTTGTTTCATTGCGAACATAGCCGGGTCTGCTGTCGGCAATTATGTAAAAGTAGCTGACCAAACGACCATGATCACCCCGCCCGCACGATGGCACCGAGAAGAACGGATGAACTCAGATGTGCGGGCTCAGGTGCATCCGCTAGTTCTGCGGCGTGAGGCGAGAGCGCTGGTCAAGCCTGGGTCAACCGCAGTATGCCGCCTCGATTGCAGCGATGTCGATCTTTTTCATCTGCATCATCGCATCGAACGCGCGCTTGGCCGCAGCGCGATCGGGGTCGGTAACCGCTTTCGTCAGAGCGATCGGCGTAATCTGCCAGGACAATCCCCATTTATCCTTGCACCAGCCGCACGCGCTCTCCTGGCCGCCATTGCCGACGATTGCGTTCCAGTAACGATCCGTTTCGGCCTGGTCAGCGGTTGCGACCTGAAACGAGAATGCTTCGTTGTGCTTGAAAGCGGGTCCGCCGTTGAGCCCGAGGCAGGGAATGCCCATCACCGTAAACTCGACCGTCAACACATCCCCTTGCTTCCCGGACGGAAAGTCTCCCGGTGCGCGGTGCACCGCCTCGACGGATGAATCGGGAAAGGTCTCGGCGTAAAATCGCGTTGCGTCTTCGGCGTCTCCGTCGTACCAAAGGCAAATCGTGTTCTTAGCTGGTTTCACCATGTCACTTCTCCATTGTTATGAGCCTACGCCTTGCGTACTGGGTAGCGCAGGTGTGTAACGCCGACGCCCGGGATCACCGTCGGGTTGCCAAGGACGGCTGGCGTGCCGGCGAGGTGGTCGAAGAGTCGAACTCCGGAGCCAAGAAGAACTGCCGCGATGTCGACGTTGATTTCGTCGAGGAGGCCAGCATTCAGGCACTGCTGGATGGTGTCAGCGCCGTGGACCCCAACGGACTTCCCGGCGGCGGCGGCTTTGGCTTGGTTCACGGCGCTTTCGATGCCGTCGGTCACGAATTGGACAGTCGAGTTGGGTCGCGGCCATCCGGTGGGGACGTGGTGGGTAAGGACGAATGCTGGTCCCCAAGCGTGATTTCCACCCCAGCCATGGGCGACGTCGAAAGTGCGTCGGCCAGTGAGCACGGCACCAAGTTCGGACGTGAGATCGCGAATGTGCTCGGCGCTCGCCTCGGACACCTTGAACGTCATGGGGTCTGACCCTCCGGTGTGGATTTCGACGTCTCCCGAGGTGAAGTACCAGTCGAACACTTCGGCCACGCTATCGTTGAGGTCCGCGACGTAGCCGTCGAGGGACATGGACATGATTGCGACAACCTTAGACATTGCGATGTTCCTTTCGAGGGGTGGAGACTGCGTTTCGGGGGATCGCACGCTGTCCTCCCGGATCGTCCGCCCAACGCCGGGCATCACCCGCGTGTGACGGCCGTAGGCCGGCGCACGTCGGCTGGAGCGAAGAGTTAGGCCGCAGACTGCCGGCGAGGAGCGTGGGCGTGCTTCATTGACCGGCAGGAGGTTGCCACAGCTCGACCTTGTTTCCCTCAGGATCGATGACATGGGCAAACTTGCCGTACTCAGATTCCTCGATCTTGTCGAGGACGTTGCAGCCTTCCGCTTTGAGCGTCGCGACCAGAGCGTGAAGGTCTTCAACGCGGTAGTTGACCATGAACGAGGCTTTGCTTGGAGCAAACTGCTTACTTTCCTCCGGAGCAACCAACCAGGCGGTCGTTCCGCCTGTGGGCTTGCCATCCGAGTCGACCCAGTCGAACGCGGCACCGCCCCACGCCTGGACGTCGATGCCGAGATGACGCTTGTACCAGGCCTGCAACGCAGGTGCATCCTTTGCCTTGAAGAAAATGCCGCCGATGCCGGTTACTCGTTTCATGATCTTTTCGATCTCCTTTGCTGAGCGGATGATTATCGCGAATGCACTGCCAGATAGCATCGGCTTATAGCACAGATGTAGTTCACGTGCAATACTTTATTTCACAGGTGAAACAACGGCTTTTGCCAGCAAAAGACGCCCAACTTTGAATTATCTCGCTATTTGGAGTCATAATTCCGTAACATTGTAATACGGAGAGCGACTTTTACCGCCAGCAGCGTAACACTCTAATCGTGCAACCTAAACCTTGAGCTAAGGCCTTCGTCGTGCATATCTGGCGAGGACCTCACTCGCAGGAGAATATGCTGGATGCCGAAGCACTGGCTAGGATGCTGAGCGTGCGCTTCCGGTCCATTTAACCGGCGAGCTATCACCCTAATTGATAAGAGACCTGCACATTGCCAGCGAGGGGCCGCGGCTCGTCCATCTCGCCGACCGTCAAGACGTCGCGTGCCGCTACTTGTCTCTCATCCCACGCCGCTCTCATGCCCGGAGTTTACTCTACAAAAGTATTTAGGTCAGTTTTGGGCATTGGTGTATCATAACGTCCTTTACGTGCGGCAATAGTGACGCCTCATAATCTCCACATGGAGTTCAAACAAGCAAAGTTTTCCCCTTTACTTTCTCAAAAATAGCTTATGATGATAGGAATTTTGGTGACCATCGGTGAAAGCGGGCGCGAAGTTCAAACAACTTCGCGCCCGCTTTTATAAACCGATATTGAACTCCATCGTGCGCGGCTTCCCTGTAGGGTAGTACCTTTATAGTCTGGTCATTCCCAGGCGGAAATTCCGCAGACGATGGAGCCAGCTATTCTGTTCATGAGAGTCGGCTTTGAGAGACGCTCCCGCCTCAATGACTGCCGAAAGCAGTTCCTCAATGCTGTGTATCCTGCTTAGACGAAGGCCGTTTAAGTACAGAGTCGGAGTGCCTGTCACCCCCTCTTCGTAAAGCGCTGCCTTGAAATCTTCTTCCACCTTGCCTCTGTAATCGCCCTTACCCATCTCTCTTTCGTATCTCTCCATATCAAGCCCGACCTTTCGAGCCAGGCGCGAGAGGCGTTTATCGTCGAGCGTCTGTTCCTGTTCAAACAGCGCGTTGTGCATCTCCCAGAAACGGCCCTGCGAACTGGCCGCTTCGACCGCTTCTGCCGCCCTCGCCGCGTGTAGGTGCAGGTTATTGATGGGAAAGTGTCGGTAGACGAAACGCAGCCCTTCGGTGCGCTTCAAAATCTCCTGTATGAGAGGGTGTAACTCGCGGCAGTAGGGGCACTCGTAATCGCCATATTCGACGAGGGTGGCGGCAGCTGACTTAAGGCCCAGTGTATGGTCGCTTTCATCAACTGGCCGTGCGAGTCTAATGATCTCATGTTCGTCATTCATAATGTTGTTCTTTTGAAGCTTAAGAACATTTTCCCCGCTGTACAATCTGAGAGTTGAGCACTCATTGCTTCTGCCACGGATTCCTCGCGGGTGCGAGGCGGAGTCTCACGGCCATCTTCACCAAGTCAGCGAGAGAGTCAGCTTTCATCTTTTGCATAAGCTTACCTCGGTGTGCCTTCACCGTAATCTCGCTGATTCCGAGCTTGGAACCGACCTGTTTATTCAGGAGGCCCGCGACCACCAACGCCATGACCTCACGTTCGCGAGGGGTAAGAGAAGCATAACAGTCGCGTAGTGCCTGTATCTCCACCTCTTTACCAAGCGCAGCGCGGCTGCGCTCAAGAGCGTGCTGGATGGCACTCAAGAGCACCTCATCGTCGAACGGCTTCGTCAAGAACTCGATGGCCCCTGCCTTCATCGCCTGGACTGTCATCGGAATGTCTCCGTGACCAGTGATGAAGATGATCGGCATGTCCCTCCGATCGCCGGCGATGAGCTTCTGCAACTCAAGACCATCGAGATCAGGAAGAGAAACGTCAAGTATCAGGCAGTTCGGAACTGGGACTCGTGGGTGGGCGAGGAACTCTTCTGCGGAGGCGAAGAGTTCTGGTTGCCAGCCTGCGAAACTGATCAGTAACTCAAGCGATTCGCGTACGGAGATGTCGTCGTCAACGACGAAGACGATTGGCGTATCGTCCGACATAGCTCAGAGACCTTACCGAATCCGTGTAAATCCTATGTTACGGGTGGCGAAATAGATCAGGCCACTCGAAGCGCCGTGTTGAGCGCCTCGAGTAGCGCCGTCTCGCTGAACGGCTTGAACAGGCACTCCACCGCACCATGTTCGATCAGTCGCGAGCGGACAGTCTCATCTCTTTGAGCCGTGATGAAGATGATCGGAATCTCCTGCCGTCGCCTCTTCAATTCCTGCTGAAGGTCGGGGCCACTCATCCCCGGCATGGTAATGTCGAGAAGCAGGCACCTGGTTTGCTCGATGAAATCAGACGCGAGGAACTCTTCCGCCGACGAGAATGCGCGAGCCGTAAAACCGAATTCTCTCAGCAAGTCGGGTAGCGACTCGCGCACGGACTCGTCGTCATCGACGATCGACACAAGTAAATGTTCGATGGCACTCTTTCCCTGAGATCGCTCCATAACTGAAGAATGCGCCACTCCCCTGAGGGTTGTCTATTGTACTTTGGTGTTGGTATCACGTCTTGTCCGCAACCGTACCCGTCAGATTGAGGCGGCTGTTGGGTGTCGGCGTCAGTCAAACCACCAGCCCGTAAGGAATAGAAAATGAAAATGTGGCACCTGGACCATCGTTCGGCGTCGCCCACAATTGTCCATGATGACTCTCGATGATTGAACGACTGACGGAGAGGCCGATCCCCATACCGTCATCCTTTGTTGTGTAGAATGCCTGGAACAGCCTGTCCGCAGCTTGAGGCTCGAAACCGACACCCGCATCTTTCACACTGAGGCGCACTCGGTCAGCATCATCATCTTGTTCGGTTCTAATAAGTAATTCCCTCGGACGGTCGCCCACGGCGCTCATCGCGTCTGAAGCATTCCGAACCAGGTTCAGGATGACCTGCTGAAGCTGAACGCGGTCGCCCGTGACGGTCGGAAGATCGTCCGATAGTTCCGTCCGCAGAATTATCCGGCTTCCCTGAAGCTCGCTTAACGATAGCGCGATCACCTCTCGTGTAGCCTCGTTCAGGTCCACCGATTCGGTCATAGCGTCCTTCTTGCTAAAGAGCGCCCGTAACCGTGTGATCACCTCGGAGGCGCGATTGCCATCGCGAATCGTGCGCCGCGTGGTTTCGCGCGCGCCTTCTACGTTCGGAGGCTCGGCGTTCAGCATTCGCATACAGGTGCTGGCGTTGGTGATGATGCCCGAGAGCGGCTGGTTGACTTCGTGAGCAATCGACGCCGTCAAGGCTCCTAGTGTTGCCACCCTTGCCATGTGCGCGAGTTCGGAGCGCACCTTGCCTAGAGCCTCTTCCGAGAGTCGGCGTTCCGTCACGTCCTGAACCGCCGCGATGTACTCAAGTTCACCATCCTGATCCCGGGTCGCATGAGCGACTGCATGCAGATACTTGATCGAATGGTCCGGCATCAGCAAGCGGTACTGCCATTCAAAGTCGTCGCTGCCGTTTCGTGCCTGTCCGACCATTTTCTCATACAAGGTGAGGTCTTCGGGATGGACTCTGGTACGGATTAGTTCGAGCGTCACGGGCACGCCGACCTCAAGCTCGTAGATGTGATAGAGCTGCTCTGACCACGTGATTTCGTCTGTCGCCAGACGCCAGGAAAAGCTGCCGATTGAACTAAGATGTTGGGCTTCCGCTAGGAGAGCCTCACTCCGCATGAGCGCGGCTTCACCCTGGGCACGTTCGATGGCGATGCTAGCAATGTACGTGAACCGCGCGATTAGCTCCTGCTGAAGCGGCGTTGGGCTCGCTGGTTCTTCCTGATAGATGGCAAAGGTGCCCAATACGTCCCCCGCCAACGACAAAATCGGCGTGGACCAGCACGATCTCAGGCCGTGGGTTAATGCCAGGGGGCGAAATACAGACGCTGGCCACCGCGAGTCCGACGCAATGTCCGACGCGATCACCTGTGTCTTCAGGCACGCCGCCATCCCACAGGGTCCTGTCTCGCGATCTACAGGCGCGCCTTCAACCGGATCGTTGAAGCTTGAGGGGAGACTGGGCGCGGCTGCGTTGTGGAATTTTGTGCCGCTCGGATCGATCAAATAGATGCTGCAGTAACAGCGGCCGGCCATGTCCTCAACAAACCGGCACAGCGCGTCGAGGACACGGGGAAGCGAACAGCCCGACGCCACCATCTCGAGCAGCCGCTTCTCCCCCGCGAGCAGAGCCTCGGCCCGTTTTCGATCATCAATATCGGTGCTTGTGCCATACCACCTCACGATCTTGCCAGATTCGTCGCGGAACGGCTCGGCGCGAATGAGAAACCAGTGATAAACGCCATCGTGGCGGCGTAGACGCGCCTCGATCTCGTCCGGTTCTTCTGAAGCCAACATTTCCAGCCAGCGTTCCATTAATGGCGGCAGGTCCTCCGGATGGAAGGCGTCTTGCCAACCCCAACCGTGCGACTCTTCGTGAGAGAGACCTGTATATTCATGCCAACCTTTGCTAAGGAATTCGTTCGGACCATCCGGCAGATTACACCACGCGAGTGCAGGGATGGCATCAATCACCTGCCGAAGTTTGGCCTCCGACTTTTGGATTTCTGCAAGCGCGTTTCTGAGGGCTTCCTGCGACTGCTCGCGTTCACACTCCGCTCGTTTTCTGTCCTCGATATCGAACGCGGTCGCATACCATCGTTCGATCCTTCCCTGATCATCGAGCAGAGGATTGTAACGGACCAGGAACCAACGATATTTGCCGTCCTTACCCCGAGCGCGCTGCTCATATTCGAACTGTATTGGGCGTTTGAGGGCCTCCTTGCGCTCCTCGCGCAGCCTTTTCATATCGTCCGGATGGTAAACCCGAGTGCGAAAGTCCTCTTTCTGCACATCCTGCAGGCTGATACCGTGGTAATCCAACACCGCTTGATTCACCGACAGTACGGTCCCATCGGGTCGCGACACTTGTATGAAGGTTGGGATGGTGTTTATTGTCAGACTCAAATTGCGCTCGCTCGACTGTTGAGCCGCTTCAGCCTTTTTGAGATCGTCGATGTCCGTGTTAATTCCGTACCATTTGACGATGTTCCCTTTCTCATCGCGTAACGGGCTCGCGCGGAAGAGAAACCACCGATACTCTCCGTCGTGACTGCGCATTCGCGCTTCCACCTCTCCCGGCTCCTCGGAAGCGATGATGCTGGCCCACGTCGCAGCCAGACTGTTCATGTCGTCAGGGTGGACGGCAGCAGTCCATCCCCAACCGCTCGCCTCCTCCGCCGAGAGGCCCACGAAATCCAGATACTGCTGGTTGAAGAACTCGGTGCTCCCGTCCTTCCCGGCCGACCAAGCCAGCGCTGGAATAGTGTTGATGATCTGGTTAAGATCGCGTTCGGCCGACCGCAACGCTTCTTCAGCCCGTTTTCGGTCCTCGATGTCGAATGCGGCCACATACCACCGAACGATACGTCCCTGCTCATCGAGCAAGGGCTTGTAGCGCACCAGGAACCAGCGATATTGCCCATCGTTGCCCAGGACGCGCTGCTCAGTGCTGAATGGTGCGCCCCGCCTCAGCGATGCCGCGCGCCCTGCGCGGACTCTCTTAAAATCTTCCGGGTGGATGACACGATCCCGATAATCCTCTTGTTTTACATCCTCCAGACTGAGGCCGGTGTAATCCATCACAGCCTGATTGACATACTGGACGGATCCTTCGGTGTTCAATACGTAAATGTGTGTAGGAATGGTGTTGATGATCAGGCTCAAATTGCGCTCGTTCGACCGCAGAGCCTCTTCAGCCTTTTTGCGATCATCGATGTCTGTGCCCACACCTAACCATTTGACGATGCTTCCGGCTGCGTTGCGCAGCGGACTGGCCGAGATGTGGAACCAATGATAGTCCCCATCGAAGCGTCTGAGGCGCGCTTCCATCTCGCCGGACTCGCCGGAAGCCAGAATGGATTGCCAACTTGGGAGCAACTCAGGTAGGTCTTCCGGGTGGATTGCAGTCTGCCACCCGCAGCCACAGGCTTCGTCAACTCTAAGTCCGGTGTATTCACACCAGCGTTGATTAACGAAGTCGATCTGCCCGTCGGGGAGTGCTGTCCACACCAGCCCGGGAAGCGCATTCAGAACACGGCTCAGGTCATCCTCCATGGCGGCCCTTTCTTCGCTTGCAGACGATAAGAGGAGGGATTTTTAAGAGACCGTTCACTGTGCGCTTGCGTTGGTCTGAAGCTCGAATTGCTCACCCTGCCGGGCGGTTGTTGAATCGATTCCTATCTCGGCAAACCGTTGCAGGTGGTAGCGACGTTAATCCGAACTGCCGACGTGAACAGTCTTGTCGACACACTCGAACCCATCCTTGATGACATGTGAGGGTATGATGCGATACCTACGCGCGAATGTCCATAGCGTTGATAAAACGGAAGTGCAAACGCAACTTATCGCACCGACTAATACCAAAGTATTGACCGATACCATCGTCTAATAGACCGAGCCTTCACACCCGTGGTCTACTCCAGCACGTTATCACATCCGAAAGAATCGGAAACATGAAACGGACTTTGTCGCAAGGAGATTAGACCATGCGCCTCGAAGAGGCAGAGCACGCTGCCAAAGCCCAAATCACATGTATCGTCGGCCCCCTCTCGCGTTTCCTCGTCGTGCTTTTAGCGGCAGCGATGTCTCTGACGGCACCCGCTCGCATGCTCGCGCAGCAACCCGCTCAGACCACACAGCAGAATCAGCGTGTGGCCACAGTCACTAAGACGAGGAGCACCATGACTCAACCCGGAACTGTGCGGTCAATCGACACAGACGCGATCCGCCCGTTCCGCGTCCATGTGCCCGAAAAGGCAATCGCCGACCTGCGACGCCGGATTCGCGAAACCCGTTGGCCCGACCAGGAAACCGTCACCGACCGAACGCAGGGCGTGCAATTGGCGACGATGAAGGAGCTGGTGCGTTACTGGCTGACCGACTACGACTGGCGCAAGGCGGAGGCTAAATTGAACGCCCTGCCGCAGTTCGTGACGACGATAGACGGGGTTGACATTCACTTCATACACATCCGCTCTCGTCATCCGAACGCGCTGCCGCTGATTATGACGCATGGCTGGCCGGGATCGATCTTCGAGTGCCTCAGAATGATCGGTCCTCTGATTGATCCGACTGCCCACGGGGGGCGCGCCGAAGACGCCTTCGATGTCGTCATCCCCTCGATGCCTGGCTACGGGTTCTCGGGGGCGCCGACCACGACCGGCTGGAACTGCGACCGTATAGCGCGCGCCTGGGACACGTTGATGAAGCGCCTCGGCTACACCCGCTACGTGTCGCAAGGCGGCGACTGGGGCGCGAGAGTCTCAGAGTCACTGGCGCGTCAGGCACCGCCGGGACTGCTGGGCATCCACATGAACTTACTCCTGACTGTTCCGCCGGAGATTGCGCGCTCGATCAATGCCAGCGACCCGGCACCAGCCGGGCTGTCCGAGAAGGAGAAGGCCGCCTACGAGCAACGCAAGATGCGCAGCCTTGGTTACTTCATCGAGCAGGCGACGCGCCCACAGACGATTGGATTCAGCCTGGCGGATTCGCCCGTCGGCCTGGCCGCCTGGCTGCTTGACCACGACCCGCACAGCTACGAACAAATGGCCCACGCTTTTGAAGGACATCCTGAGGGCGGCCTGACCAGAGATGCAATCCTCGACAACATCACGCTGTACTGGCTCACCAACACCGGGGCATCCTCCGCGCGGCTCTACTGGGAGGAAGCGCGTTTCGTCTTCAAAGGTGAGGTCCCCGTTCGTGCCGCCTTCACGGTCTTTCCCGGCGAGAGCTTTCGTGCGCCGCGGACTTGGGTCGAGAGAACTTTCACTAACCTCATCTACTTCAACGAGGTCGATAAGGGAGGCCACTTCGCCGGGTGGGAGCAGCCGGAGCTTCTAGCGGCTGAGCTGCGCGCGGCCTTTCGATCGCTGCGCTAATCGTGCGCAGCAGCCCCGATTGAGGATTGTTAACGACCGCAGAAAGGATTGAGACGATGGCCACACAAATCGAAGCCTCGCAAAAGGACGACACCATGAAACAACCAGACGACAAATCGCGCCGTCGCTTTATCAAGGCCAGCTCAATGTTCGGTCTGGCAGTCGCATTCAGCCCGGCGATGATTCGCAAAGCGTTTGCAGATTCAAAACCAAAAACTACTCGAATGGAGGAGACCATGACTCAAACCAGTTCTGCACAACCAGCCAGCGTGCAGGTTGCTGATAAGACTGCTATTCGCTCCTTTCAGTTCAATTTTACAGACGCCGAACTTACCGATCTGCGCCGGCGCGTCAACGCGACCAAGTGGCCCGAGCGGGAATTGGTCAACGATGCGACGCAAGGCGTGCAGCTCTCGACGATGCAGAAACTCGCGCGCTATTGGGGGACAGACTACGACTGGCGCAAGGGCGAGGCCAAACTGAAAGCCGTACCGCACTTCGTGACGGAGATCGATGGACTCGACATTCATTTCATTCATGTTCGTTCTAAAGAGAAGAACGCCTTGCCGGTCATCGTCACACACGGGTGGCCCGGATCAATCATCGAGCAACTGAAGATCATCGAGCCGCTCACGAATCCGACTGCCCATGGCGGAAAAGCGGAGGACGCTTTCGATGTCGTCATCCCATCGCTGCCTGGCTACGGCTTTTCGGGCAAGCCGACCACGACGGGTTGGGATCCTATTCGCATCGCACGCGCCTGGGCCGTGCTGATGAATCGCCTCGGATACACGCGATACGTGGCGCAAGGCGGTGATTGGGGGAATGCCGTGACGGAGCAGATGGCACTTCAGACGCCGCCCGGACTGATCGGTATCCACACCAACATGCCGGCCACCGTCCCAGACGATATTGCCAAGGCGCTCGGGGCAGGCGGCCCGCCGCCTGCCGGCCTGTCAGCCGACGAGAGGCGTGCATACGAGCAGATCGACTTCTTCTATAAGAACGGCCTCGGTTACGCGAACGAGATGGCGCACCGTCCGCAGACGCTGTACGGCATCGCGGATTCACCTGTTGGACTCGCCGCCTGGATGATCGACCACGACGCGGCGAGCCAGGCGCTTATCGCACGCGTCTTCGACGGACAGTTCGAAGGACTGACGCGCGACGACATCCTGGACAACGTAACGCTCTACTGGTTGACGAATACGGCAGTCTCTTCGGCGCGTCTCTACTGGGAAAGCAAGCTGGCCTTCTTCGCCCCGAAAGGTGTCCCCGTCCCGACTGCCGTGAGCGCATTTCCAGACGAGATTTACCAAGCCCCGCGGAGTTGGACAGAGAAAGCCTATCCCAAGCTGATCCATTACAACCGCCTCCCGAAAGGCACGCACTTCGCGGCATGGGAGCAGCCAGAATTCTTCGTGGCTGAGCTCCGCACGGGATTCAAGTCACTGAGATAAGAAACCCGCACGGGAGTTTTCCTGACAGGTAGATTTTTGCCGGTACGTTAACTTCCTCGAGTTACTCAATACACTTTTTGCAAGGAGAAAAATCATGGTTCAAATTTCAAGTGATGTCACCAGGAATGTCGTTCTCGTTCATGGCGGTTTTGTTGATGGATCCGGCTGGGAAGACGTGTACAAAATACTTAAGCGTGACGGCTACAACGTCAGCATTGTTCAGAATCCAACAATATCGCTGGCCGGTGATGTCGCTACGACGCGAGCAGTGCTTGATGCGCAGGATGGTCCAGCAGTCCTCGTAGGTCATTCATACGGCGGAGTCGTGATTACCGAAGCCGGCAATCATCCAAATGTTGACACTCTCGTTTACATCACGGCTTTCGCCCCGGATGCTGGGGAATCAGTCGGGACGCTGATCGCCAATCCGGTGCCCGGTGCTCCCGTGCCGCCGATCCTACCCCCGGTTGACGGCTTTCTCATGCTGGATAAAGCAAAATTTGCGGAATCATTCGCCGGGGATGTACCGCCCGAAAAAGCTGAGTTCATGGCGAACTCCCAGGTGCCCTGGGGATTGGACGCTCTCAATGGGCTCGTTAGCACATCTGCGTGGAAAACCAAGCCGAGTTGGTATCTGGTCGTAACTGAAGACAAGATGATACCGCCGCCGGCACAACAATTTATGTCGCGACGCGCCGGTTCAACGGTTAAAGAGGTCGGAGGCAGCCACGCCATCTATGTCTCTAACCCCCAGGCCGTTGCAGACATTATCGAAGAAGCCGCAACCAGGAGCACAAAAACCAAAGCGCAAATGTCCTAACAATTCTTTGATGGACAGGTCTTGGCGGAATGCCCACTTCGCGGCGTGGGAGCAGCCGCAGCTTTTTACTGAAGAAATGCGTGCAGCTTTCCGATCGCTTCGGAAGACCGCGGCCGGCTGAAAGGGTTACGTAAGGCTCACTTAAGATTTGAAGGACGAAAGAAGGCCCACATGAAAAAGGCTCGAATCATAGCGATAGCGGTGCTGATCATCACAGGTGGTTTGGCGCTGTACGTGGCGCGTGCACAGCAGACGGGCACCAAACGAACCGACCTACAGCGGCACGATCTCAGCGCCCCCGGACGCGAGGTTGTCCAGGTGCGCGTCGACTTTGACCCCGGATATGTCTCCCCCAAGCACACACATCCGGGCGAAGAGATTGTTTATGTCATCGAAGGCACGCTTGAGTATCAGGTCGAGGGCAAGCCACCCGCGACGCTTCATGCCGGCGACGTCCTGTTCATCCCGGCCGGAACGATCCACGCGGCGAAGAACGTCGGCAGCGGCAACGGGGCGGAGATCGCCACCTACATTGTAGAAAAGGGGAAACCGCTCATCACGCTGGTGAAGTGAGAACCCGCGGACCAATACCAAGGTATCGACCGATACCTTCGTCTAATAGATTAATCTCCTCACCCAGAGTACAACCGTTCATCACGCGGCAACCGGACAACAAGATTGGAACTGACCCGAGCTAGAAGCCGGCGAATATAAGTGAGGAGTGACAACAATGACTCAGAATTTTGTCCGCTTCAGTCCTGACGTTGAACAAATCGAGCCCGACTTCGAGCGAAGCCTCCAGACGGTCCTCGATGACATGAAACAGCACATGCGCGGCTCGCTCAAAACCGAGGGGATCGGGCTTGTGGTGCGCAACGCCCATGCCAAGGGTTACGGTCTGGCTTGGGGAGAATTTGAAATCCTCAGTGGATTGCCGAGCGAGTACGCGCAGGGCATTTACGCCAAACCGGGACGCCACGAAGTCATGGTTCGTTTCTCAAATGGGACCAACCACGTTGGCGGTGATCGGTTCCTTGGACCGATCACCGGCATCGGGCTGAAGATTTTCGGCATCGAGGGGAAAACTCTTCTGGAAGATGAGCCGGACAGTCACACCTTCGACTACGCGCTGATCAACCACCCGGTCTTCTTCGTCAACACGCTCGCGCATTATGTGTTCATTCAGTCTTTGTTTGCCAACCTGGGCCTACCGCCGCCAGCGCCCCTTACGCCGGAGGAAAGGCAGGCGGAACTCCACCGCGTTCTCTACAACTTTGTGACCGGCAAGGGCACGCTTCCTCCGGAGCAGTGGGCCTGGGAGGAGCTCGGCGCCTTCCTGCAACTCGCGCAAACCAAGCCCGTGAATCTCCTCCTCTCGACGTATTGGACTATGGGTGCGGTGCGGCATGGCGACTACGTCGCAAAGGTACGTGTGGCCCCGGTTCAATCGTTCGCCGACCGTGTTGAACAGCGAGATCTCGATCTCACTTCTGCCGAACAAGTCTTCCGGCCGGCGCTCGTAGCGGAGTTGAGCAAGCAACCCTACGAATTCGACATCCAGGTCCAGCTCTGCACGGATCTGGCTCAAATGCCGGTTGAGAAAACGACAGTACGTTGGCCCGAGAGCCTTTCGCCCTATGTGACTGTCGCTAAGTTGCGGCTCCCGCAGCAGGATATAGGCGGGGAAGACAATTTCGAGAGGATGGACAAAACTTCAATGTCTCCCTGGCGCGTCACGGAAGAGCACCGTCCGCTCGGCAGCATCATGCGATCGCGCAAAGAGGTCTACCGGCAATCATCGATCCTTCGTCACGAGACGAACAAGCAGGAGCGCAAGGAACCGAGAAATTTGGCAGAAGTATTTGGCGCACAGACAGCGGCCGCCCGGTAACGCCGGCTAATTGAAAGGAGAACAGAACAATGCAAACGCAAAAACAAACAGCGGCCGAAGCAGACCAGCGCCAGAAAGGTGAAGATAAGATAAAGCAACTGCGCGATCTTTTCGCCGACGCGCCGGACTTGGGGAAAACGGCGCTGGAGAACGTACTCCGAGAGCTAACGTCGCAGGTTTCGGAACCGCCAACCCCGATCGAAAGCGCCGGCCGTGTCGGCGCGCGACTCGGCCAGCGCTCGGAGTTGACCATCATTGTTCCGTTGGCACCTGGCGGCGCCAAGCGGCTACGCACGTTCCTGCAATTGCTAGGCGGCAACCTCTCGCCAGGTGCGACTAAGGTTGGCACCCTCCACGACATGCGCTTCGTGTTTTTCGACAACGACACGAGAATGCTCTTCGCCACTTCTTTCGACGGCGATTGGGACACCTATATCGACGACTTCATTGCTTTGATCCCAGACTATCTGGACATCATCGACTCTGCGTGGGAAGGCTGGCCTGGCATTCGCAGTCCCGGGGCGAAAGACTATCTCGTCAAACACCAGATAACGGCAGAAGGCTGGTTCGTCGCCAATCCGGAACTCAGTTTGGCTGAGATCCAGCGGCAAAAGCGCATCAGCGACGCGGTGGACGAGTTGTTGGACAAGATTGGATAGCGGAGCGGCACCGCCCCAGATGGAGCTCTAATTTAGAGGATCATTAGCGCGATGAAGTTCATCAACTTTGTCAAGTATAGAGACTTGGACAGGATCGCTGGCGCCCGCCCGGCCCATTTTGCATACGCGGATCGGCTGCGGGCACAAGGCGAGCTGGCGATCGGCGGGCCCCTCTTGAATGATCAGGGCCGGCGTATCGGGTTGCTCTTCATCTACGAAGCCGTTTCGAGAGATACAGCGCTTGCGCTTGCGCAGGAAGATCCCTTCACTCTTGCAAACGCATTGAGCAGTTACGAGATCACCGAATGGCGTCTTCGTGGAGTGAATATCGATCTTCTCATCAAAGCAAATCGATCTGCCGACCAGAGCGGCGGCAAAGATACGCAAATCAGGTTGTTCGCGAACTATGCGAAATACGGCACCGACAAATCGAGACTAGCGAGCGTTCGCCCGGCGCATTGGGAGCATGATCGGACACTTAAGAGCGCTGGCAAATTGGCCCTGGCAGGTCCCTTCGCGAACGACGATGGAGGGCTTTTTGTCTACAACGCGGCTTGTAGAGAGGAAGCGATGTCGTATCTCAAGCAAGATCCATTCGCTGTAGAAGGCGTGTTTGCAGATTACGAACTCCTCGAATGGCTCATTGAGGGCGTCAACCCTGATTTGCTCGCCAGCGACTTCTCCTCTGAAAGGAGTGAGAGCGCCGTTACGGAACGGGAACTGCTGAAGGCATGACCGACAAACGGCGCAGACGAGTCGAGCAAAACCAAAGGGAGAAAGCGGCCATGGCCAACAGAACCTAAAGGAGGAAAGCAATGCAATCACAAACACAAATGGCGACCACTCCGGAACATGACGCGCGCGTCGAGCAGAAGGTCCAGAAGCTGCGTGAGATCTACGCCGATGCGCCCGAACTGGGCAGAGTCGCACTGGAGAAGGGTCTGCCCGATCTCAAACGAGAGCTGGCAGCAGCGACAGGAACACAAAACGCCGGCCGTATTGGCGCCCGTCAGGGCAAAGTTTCGGAACTCACCGGGATCATTCCGTTCGCAGAAGGCGGCGCAAAACGACTTCGCGGACTGCTGGAGGCGCTGGAGGGCAACTTCCGCGGCGGGGATGCGGTTGGCACCCTCCACGATATGCGCTTCGTCTTCCTGGATAACGACACGAAGTTGCTCTTCGCCACCGCTTACGATGGCGACTGGGATGCTTATATCGACGACTTCGTGACGAAGATTCCCAACTCCATGGATTTGATCTTCTGCAATCTCGAGGGGTGGCCCGGAATTCACAGTCCGTCGGCGAAAGACTTTATCGCCGGGAACCAGATCGCCGCCGAGGCTTGGTACGTTGCCAGTCCGAATCTGACCGTAGCCGAGACGCGACGGCTTGAGCGCGTCGGCAAGGCGGTAGACGAATTTCTAGACAAAATTGCGTAGCTGTGGCACGGGCAGCCCGCCCGTGAATCACGCGCATCTTGCGCGTGCCACATTCAAACTCTGCGCCGATGAAAGGATGCCTCAATGTCGTCCGTGAAGGGGTCTGTGGAAAACAATCGTTCGACCCCAGCGCCGACGGTCGATCTGGATGAGATCCAAGCGACCATACTCAGACCCAGGCCGGCACCGTACTTCGGCACTCACGTGCTTTTGCGCGTCAACGATGCTCAAGCTGGCCGCGCGTTCCTGCGGCGGCTGATACCTCATGTTGATTCCGCCGCCGGTTGGTGGAGCGCGGCGACTCCCTGGCTTGCCGTCGGGATTAGCTACGCCGGACTGGAAGCGCTCGGCGTCCCTCAGGATTCGTTGCAGAGTTTCCCCGAGGCGTTTCGCGAAGGGATGGCGGCGCGCGCGCGGCACCTCGGAGACGAAGGCCGCAATGATCCGAAGAATTGGGATCAGCCGTACGGCAAAAGTGACGTCCACATCGGCGTGAGCGCATTCAGTGATTCCGAGGAAGATCGGCGCCGCATTCTTGGCATCGCACGCGAGCAGGTCGAAGGCTTTTCAGGCGTCAGCGTTTTGGCCATGCAGGATTTCGGCGCGCAGCCGGGCGACCTTAATTCGCTCGGCTACAAAGACGGCATCGATCAGCCCGCGGTCGAGGGCAGCGGCGTTGATCCGCTGCCGGGCCAAGGACGGCCGATAAAGGCCGGGGAGTTCATCCTCGGCTATCCAGGTGAGTCCGGAGTCCCCTTGCCGATGCCGCAGCCGGACATACTCGGTCGCAACGGCACCTATGTGGGCTTTCGCAAATATCAGTCGCGCGTCGGCGCCTTCAATCGATTCCTACGAGCGAATGGCAGCACCGAGGAAGAACGAGAACTGCTCGCCGCGAAGCTGGTTGGCCGCTGGCGCAGCGGTGCTCCGCTGACCCTGGCGCCGGATGTCGATAACCCCGCAGTCGGCACCGACCCACAGCGAAACAACGACTTCGATTATTCGAACGACGCGCGCGGCAGGCAGGCGCCGTTCGGATGTCATATCCGGCGTATGAACCCGCGAGACACGAAACTGACGCGGCTGACTGATGTCAACATTCATCGGATCATAAGGCGAGGCACGACGTATGGACCACCATACGATCCGAACGCGCTCTCCGAAGCAGATGACGAAGTGCCGCGCGGCGCAATCTTCCTGTTCATCAGCGCCAAGGCGATGGCCACGATCGAATTCCTGCAACAAGAGTGGATCAACGACGGCAATTTCATCGGTGCCGGTAACGAGCGTGATCCCATTGTCGGGCTGCAGGAAAAAGAAGCGACGTTCACCATTCCGAAGGAGCCGGTGAGACGCCGCGTTCACGGCATCGAAACCTTCAACGTGCTTCGCGGGGGCGAGTACTTCTTCATGCCGAGCCTGTCTGCGTTGAAATGGCTTGCAGACGCAGAAAACTGAGAGGGTCTAATATTTCCTATCGTCTAGCAGCGAATAATAGAGTTATAGGAGAAATCAAATGCATCCTTTACGCAAACTACGGGAATCTGGTAAACCCACACCTGCCCAGGTGAGCGCGCTGCTTGCCGAAAACATCGTATTCAACAGCCCGATCCTAGTACGGCCGATCGAGGGACGTGAAGTCATCGCGGCGATTTTCGCTCAGTCGAGCTCTACGCGTGGTTCCGGTACCTATACAGCGGAGTTTAAGCTCGATGAGCGCACCACCTTCTTGCGCTGGGTCGGGACCATGGATGGCCACAAGATCGAAAGCTTGGAGGTCATCATGGACAACGAGCAGGGGCTGATCGTGGAGCGCACTATTGCTCTTCGGCCGTTTCCGGCGGTGAAACTATTTCGTGACGCCATGTATGCATCGCTCAAGGATAAGCTGCCGCCCGATGTTTGGGACTACCCAACGCCGTAGGACGCGGGGTTAGCAGGCAAAGCGCTTGCAGATGCCAGGTCAGCCAGAAGGATGGACACGATGATCGCTTACCGACTGCTGAATGCGCAGACTCAACCAGAGTTTCAGGAAGTGCCGGAGCCGCACGCGGCACCCGGCCAGGTGTTAGTCAAGGTCGGCGGTTCCGGTCTTTGCCATACGGACTTCACGGTCATATCTCGCGACCTAAGCTACTGGAAAGACGATCCGCCACCCTTCACGCTCGGACACGAGATTGCCGGTTGGGTCGAAGAGGTTGGAGTCGGAGTAAAGAACTTCAAGAGGGGCGATGCTGTCGCGGTCAACCCGTCGTGGGCTAGCTGCGGCCGCTGTCACATGTGCCGGTCCGGGGAAGAAAACCACTGCCTCTACCAAACGGCCATTCGTGCTCCCGGCGTCGGTTACGACGGAGGACACGCGCCATACGTCCTCGTCCCCGAGGCGAGGTTTCTCGTCCCCATCGGCGACCTCGACCCGGTTGAGGCGGCGCCGCTTACGGATGCCGGCCTCACGACATACACCGCCATCAAGGCGGCGCTTCCCGGGATCTATCCGGGAAGCATCGTGGTCGTTATTGGCATCGGCGGGCTGGGACTTTATGCGGTTCAATTCCTACGGCAGTTGACTGGCGCACGAGTCGTCGCGGTCGTCTCGAAAGAATCCAGGTCGAAGTTGGCCAGTGAATACGGCGCCGACGACGTAGTCCCGAGTGGTTCCGATGCCGCCGAACGGATTCGCGATCTCAGCGGCGGGATCGGGGCGGCGTTCGTTTTGGATTGTGTAGGAAAGGACTCGACCCTCGCCACCGGAGTCGCCTCTCTATCGTGGCGGGGCCGCCTGGCTATGGTTGGCGCGGGCGGAGGGTCCATTCCCTTCGACTTCTTCAAAATGCCCCCCGGCGCGCAATTAGTAACGAGTTTGAACGGCGGCACTGTCGCTTTGAAGGAGGTAGTTGACTTGGCGGCGTTGGGCCGGATCAAGTCCCTCGTGGATCGTTATCCTCTCAGCGCGGCGAAGCAAGCATACGACGATTTCGAGCACAAACGTCTGGTCGGTAGAGCGGTAGTCATTCCCGAAGCGTCCCAAACCATCGACGACGGCACAACCGCCTCATCGCGCATTGCGGCGATGACTGCATAACTGGATTGAACCGGCTCGCGAACTTAGGTGATCTCTGGTGATGACGTAACTGACAAGGAGGACCAGAAAATGTCGAAACCGATCGAAGATAAGAGCCAAAAGGATTCCATGGTTTTCGAAAAGCTGAACGTGCGCAAAGAAGGGCAGGTTCTCTTTGTTGAGATCTCGGCCCCACCCATGAATCTTGAGGGGCCTGAACTCATCCGCGATCTGGTCTCACTCATTCAGCGAGCCGAGGCCGACGACATGGTCCAGGTGATCGTGTTCAAGAGCGCCGACCCAGACTATTTCATTTCCCATGTTGACGTCACTCGAATCAAGGAGAACCGCGAGGCGGCAGCGAAACAC
>Ga0233354_100002_pt1 | contig 21207 bp, 11 predicted proteins | sample GEONQ76_FD_180696 | JGI IMG/M metagenome (GOLD analysis project Ga0233354, IMG submission 180696) | Soil microbial communities from Shasta-Trinity National Forest, California, United States - GEON-Q76 | ecosystem: Environmental > Terrestrial > Soil > Temperate forest > Bulk soil | place: USA...
ATACATAAGCTTGAATAATAGATACAGCTACTTCTAAACCACATAAAGCTAAGAAGAAAGCAAAAGGAATTAAAGTGAATATAGCTATAATATAGCTACTACTAAACATTTGATATAAGAAAGTAGATAATATTTTTAATAAAGAATGTCCAGCTACCATATTAGCAAATAATCTTATACCTAATGATAATGCTCTAGCTAAATAAGAAACAGTTTCAATTAAAACTAATAATGGAACTAAAGCTAAAGGTGTTCCAGATGGTACAAAATATGAGAAAAAATGTAATTTATGAATATATAATCCAAGTATAGTTACACCTGTTAATATTGTAAATGATAAACCTATTGTTACTATTACAGAAGTTGTTATAGTATATGAATAAGGTATATTACCTATTAAATTACTTATTAATATAAAGAAAAATAATGAATAAATAAAAGGTAAATAAATTTCTTTACCTAATTGTTCTCTTACCATTGTGTTAATAGTTGTAAATATACTTTCTATTGCTATACTTCATTTTGATGGTAAAATTTTATTTTCATTATTACTTATAATATGTAAACTTAATATTATAAATAATATTAATAAAGAATATAATCCTAAATTACTTAATGTTATATTAATATAACCAAATATAGGTGCTATTATACTTATTAAACTACTTACTTCAAATTGTTCTAATGGAGAATTTATTATTAAATTTAAATTATGGAACATTTATTTTGGTTTTATTGGTTTCTAAAATTTGTACTAAATTTATTTTTATAAATTTAATAACGAATAACAACTATAAGAAAAGATTATAATTAAATTCAAATTTGAATTTAATTATAAATTTAAGTTATAAAGAATTATTATTAATAATTTTTAATTTATATAATAACAATTTTATTTTATTTTATATTTTAATATTTAGAATACTTATATAAAATATATAGCCTTTACCAGATTCGAACTGACACTAGCAACTTGAAGGGTTGCTGTACGACCATTATACTAAAAGACCTTATTATAATTAATTTTATATTATAAATTTAGATTTATTTATCATGTTTCATAAATTCATCCATATTCTTTTAAATTAATAAAACAAACAATCGTAACTAATATACAATGATGTTAGGATCTTTTAAAAACTTATTATTTAACGGATTTTATATCTTATAACGATATGTTATTAGAAGTTTTAAGTGATTTAATCGATTTTAATCCTAATTCTAAAGTATATGTTCATAATTTCGCTAATTTCGATTATTTATTATTAATTAAAGTTTTATTTGACAATTTTATAGTAAAACCTTACTTTAAAGACAGTAAAATGATCAATTTAGTTTATTATAAAAAAGGTAAAGAAAAAATAAAAATATCTTTTTTTGATAGTTATCAAATATTATTAGAAATTGATAAGACAGAATGGGAATCGAACCCTTCTACTAACTAATGAGATTAGCGTGCAAACCGTTACACTAAACTGTCTAAATATAATTTAATTAATAAATTATTAAAATATTGAACACTATTGTTGTAAAACGTATACGAACAAAGAGACTTGAACTCTTAAGGAATTACTTCCACTCCTGCTTAAGAAGAGATTGTTTACCAATTTCAACATGTTCGTTTATTTATTACTCTTTACTCTTTTATATATTATATTATTTTATTTTAGTTTGGATATACTTTTATAAGTTAATAAATTATTTTTTGTTTTTTATTATTAATAATTTTTAAATCAAATTATAATAAATTAATCAAAATTTAAATAATAGATAATAAGGGGTTAATAGGACTCGAACCTATGAAAAAAAGTATTAACAGTACTTCGCAATAACCTCTCTGCCATAACACCAAAGTTATATTTAATTTTTTTTGTTTTTTATTATTTTTATTAGAATAATTATTTAAATAATTAAAAATCATATAAAATAAAATATGGTAGGCACGATTCGAACATGCTGTATGTCTCCTACCCAAAAGGAGCGACTGACCAATTTGTCATCTACCATTTGAAATTATTAATAAATTTTAATATTGAGCAGTAAAGGAATCGAACCTTTTACGGCGCTAACCAATTCTTTTACAGAGAATCACCATTACCAATCGGATCACCTGCCCTTATTTATAATTATATACTTAGAATTGAAAGCACCTGGACTTGAACCAGGACTTTCTCCTTAAAAGGGAGACACTCAACCATTCAAGTTCTGCTTTCTTAGAAGTCCGTTTATAATTTTATTACTACTATTTTTTGTATATTTTAAAAATTATATACTATAATTAAATATTTAATAAATTTAAAATATTATATAATCTACTGAGTTGACCAGATTCGAACTGATATTATTCATTACCAAAAAATGATGTTTTTCCAAATTAAACTACAACTCATATTTAAGGTATTTTTATAATAAATATTAATAAAATTTCATAAAAAACAAAACAAAATAATAATATAAATAATATTTGCCAAAAACTGGAATCGAACCAATATCAAAGTCTTACAAGGAATTCATTTTACCAATTAAACTATTCTGGCTTTATAAATCATTTTATATTATATTATATTAAAATAATAATGCCCCGAGAGAGAATTGAACTCCCATTTCTATATCTTCAGAATAGCGCTTTGACCACTAAGCAATCGAGGCTTAAATTATAATTTATATTTTGTTTTTATAATATTAATTTTAGGAATAATATTAAAACAAAAATATATAAATTAAATAATAGAGAAATAATTTAATATTTTTAATTAAAAACAAAATATTTTTATTAATATAAATAGTAAATATAAAATAAATAGTTTAAAATAAATTATAATTAAACAATAAAATATTCTTTGGAGAAAGATAGACTCGAACTATCATATTTGTAATGCAAATACAACTGATTACCAATTATCAGATTTCCCCTTAGTTTAAATATTCTTTTAAAATTATTATAAATTAAAATATTTATATAATTAATTTAATTTTATTTTTATAAAAATAAAATTAAATTTAAAGAAAAGGGGGTATAAATTAAATAAATATAATTAATAATAAGATTATTATAAATTAAAACCAAAATAATAAATAAAATTATTTATTATAATTAGTTTGTGTAGATTTAGCAATAGATATAGCTCCAGAACCAATTTCTAAAATAAATCCTATAGTTAATACTACAAAGAAAATTAAAGCTATACTAAATCCAAAAGTACTTACTTTATATAAAGTAACAGCAATAGGGAATAATAATAAAATTTCTAAATCAAATATTAAAAATAACATAGCAACTACATAAAATTGAATTTGGAAATCAGTTCTATTTTGTTTTCTAATAGCTGAATAACCACATTCATAAGCTGAAATTTTAGATTCATCAGGTCTATGTACTGAAAATAAGAAATTTAAAAATAATAATACTAAAGCTAAAATAGGAACAAATATAAATAACATTAATAAATTATTCATTAAAAATTAAATAAAGATAAAGAAAGTATTGTTGTACTATTTAATAAAATTGATGGTTTAAGAACAAAGAATAAAATAGATAATGTTAAAGTAGATATAATAAAACTATTTGTACTACTTATTTCTATTTCTGAATTAGAATTTAAATTATTTATTATTTTTATTTCTTTATCACTATATTCTGATGTATTTACTTCTTCTGTAAATATTATTTTTATTATTTTTAAATAATAAGAAGCACTTATAATACTTACAATTATAGCTATAATAGACATGAAATAATATCCATTTTGAATTGCTGAATATAATACAAACTGTTTAGAGAAAAATCCTATTAAAGGAGGTATACCAGCCATACTAAATAAACAAATTGTTAAACTTATTGATAATACAGGATTTAAGAAAAATTGACCTTTTAATTCAGATATATAATTAATATCATTTTCTGTTCCTGTTTCATCTTCAACCATTATACTTTGTATTAAATCTCTAAATGAATTTTTTATTATATAACCAAATAAAATTATTATTAAAAAAGTATTTAAATTAGTAATAGTATATTGTATTATATAAAATATTAAAGCTTCTATTGATTGTTCAGAATTAATAGCTAAAGCTAATAATATAAATCCTACATGTGAGATTGTACTATATGCTAATAATCTTTTTAATTTAGATTGAGCTAAACCTAATATTGTTCCTATTAATAATGATAATAATGAACTTATTAATAATAAATTTTTACTTCATAAATAATTATTATTAATTATATTATTTAAAGGATTTAATTCTAATATTATATTAATATTATCTATTAAATTAATATGAGTTTGTATTTCAAATAATATTAATAAAATAGAAATTTTAGGTATAATAGTTAATCATGTAGTTATAATAGTAGCACTATCAGCATAAACATCTGGTGCTCAATTATGTAAAGGTGCTGCTGCTATTTTAAATAATAATCCTATAAAAATTAATATTAAACCTAAACTAAAACCTAATAATATATTATTATTATTATCAATTACTGATATCATACTATATATAGATTCTAAATTAGTTAAACCTGTGAAAGTATATATTAATCCACATCCTAATAATATTATACAAGAAGCTAAACTCCCTAATAAAAAATATTTTAAACCTGCAGATATTGCTAATTCTGAATGTCTATATAAAGAAGCTAATATATATACTCCAAAAGATTGTAATTCTAAACTTAAATATAAAGTTATTAAATTTGATGAAGATACTAATAATAAAGAACCTAAAGTTGATATTAATACTATTATTGAATATTTTATTCTATAATTATTTATTGATAATATATTTTGACCTGTTTCATTTAATTCTAGATTATTATCTATAAATTTATGATTTATTAAAGGTCAAGCTATTAATATTACAGAACCTGTTAATACTATAACTATATCAAATAATTGTGTGAATAAAGTAATTTGAAATAATCCACTATAGATACCTATACCTGATCCAATTGACTGAATATAAAAAGCATTAAAAGCTAATGCTCCAGTATAAAGTAATAATAGAGAAGATATTCTTAAATATAAATTTGGAGAAATATTTCTATTTATTGAAGGTAGGGCTATTGCCACTATAAGAATCATGATACTAATAAACATCATTACTTTTATTTAGAAGATTTTATAAATATTAATTTAAATTAATATATTTATTTAATTTTTATAATTTTATTTATAATATTAATTAAAACATCCTATTGGATTTGAACCAATATATAAATGCTTCGAAGGCAAACGCTTTTCCAATTCAGCTAAAGATGTTACAGAATTATATTTTTATCAAACTTTAGATTTTAATTTATTTAATTTTTATTTTATATAAATTTATATTATTTGATATATTTATATAATTCATGTAAGATATTTAAGAAATTTGATTTTAATTTATTTTTAATTAATATTAGTTTATATTAATATTTAACTTATTTAAACTTTAATTTGATTGTAATAAATTATTTTAATATTTTTGTTTTTGGTTTTGTTTTTATTAATTAAAAATATTTTATTATACGAGTAAAGAGACTTGAACTCTTACGATTATAAAATCATAAATTCCTAAGATTTACCCGGCTACCAAATTTCGGCACACTCGCAAATTAATAAGTTTTTATATTCTTATTTTAATTTAAAATAATAAATTATTCTTATAAATATATAAAATTATTTTATATATGCTCTATTATAAATAAATAATATTTAAAAATTCATTTAATAATCTTAATTAAAAAATAATTAAACAAACATTCTAATTAAAATTCATATAATAATTATAAGTAAGAGATAGAGTAATCGAAACTCTCTCTGCATAGTGTAAATATGCCGTTATACCACTCAACTAATCTCTTATAATTTATTAATTATTTAATTAATTATTTAATTATAAAATAAAAAGGGGGTAAAATGAATTTATTTTCCAGCAGCACTTTCCAGTACGGCTACCTTGCTATGACTTTTGAGATGTTACTCAAATGAATTAATACAAAATTAATTAGTTTTAACATAGTCGTTTATAATATTATAATAATATAATAAACTATATTAAAATATATAAATATAAATTAATATTACTATGAAAAATTCTAATTATATTCCCATTTCCATCATTATAAGCTTCTTCCCAGCGACAGACAGTTAGTTCATCACGGATGCTAGTTTCACCGTTGCGCTAATTATCAACGATTACTCGAAATTCCTTCTTCATGTTCCCGAATTGCAGAGAACAATCCGTCTAAATTTATATTTTAACTTTTTTTAATGATTAGCTCCTCCTACTTTCCAAATTTAATTTTTACTATAAAAATTAAAAATAAATGAATTATAAATCTTTCGATTATATATTTTATTAAAACAATAAACCAATATTAACCTTAATAATAAAATAATTATTTAATTCATTTTAGGAAAAAGTCTAGCATCACTTTGTAAAAGTTTTCGTGGCACGTCTATAGCCCAGTTCATAAGGGCCATAACGACTTGTCTTAGCCCCAAATGACACTCTATAAGAATCATTAATTGTTAAGTATATAATATAATATATAATATATATTATAATATTTTTAATTAACAATAGGGATTTCGTCCGTTAGCGGAATTAACCTCAGTTCTCACGATACGGACTGAAGACAGCCATGCAACACCTGTATTAAATGTTCTAATTTATTCTTTAAATTAATAAATTAAAATTAAAACATTCCTTTATAATTTATAACTAAATATAAAAAATAAAGTTTTTATTCAAGAACTGGTAAGGTTTTACGCGGATTATCGTATTAAATAACATGCTTCACTTCGTTTGCTCCGAAACCGACTAATTTTTTTGTTTTCAACTTTGCAGTCGTACTCACAAGGCGGAATGGTTATCGTGTTAACATTGCCATTAATAATTTATTACTAATAACTACCATTCATCGTTGACAGAGAGGGGTATTTTGGGTATCTAATCCTATTTCCTATCCTCACCTTCGTTTCTGAGCGTCAATCATTAATGGAAAAAAAGCTTTCGCCTTTAATATTCTACTTAGTATCTAAGGATATCAGACCTACTCTAAGCATTATTTAATTTATCCTCTATTTGATTCTAGCTTTTATTTGTTACTTATTTTTTAATTATTTAATTCATTTATTTATTTTAATAAGTAAGTTTAAAAGCCGCCTACAAACCCTTTACGCCTGATTAAGACGATTAACGTTTGTGTCTCTGGCCTTACCGAGTCTTCTGGCACCAGATTTGGACGACACTAATAATAAGGTAATATCATTATTTTCCCTTATGTTATCAATTATTATAATTGATTTCAGTTAGCTAGTTCACTCTTTCGAGCATTGACTAATATTCTCGACTGCTGGTAGTATTAAACTACTTGGGAGATTTCATTCCCAATGTGGCCATCTGTTCTCTCAAACATAGCTATTGATCGTCGGCTTGGTAGGCTTTTACTCTACCAACTACCTAATCAAAATAAATAGTATTTTATAACGGAAAATTTCCTTTAATATAAATTAAATAATAATATTTAACTTATTTTAATTATTAATAATTAAATTTATTTCCTATCTATGGAAATTATAAAGTAACTTATTTATTATTCTCACCCTTACACCTTATTTCTTTATAATATTTTATATTATTATATAATTTATTGTCAGAAATAATGATTTGCATGTCTTAAACTACTGAACAACGTTCAATCGGAACCAAAATTAAATTCTTATGAAATTTAAACAATAAATTAATTTTTATTGTTATATTTTATATGCTTATTGCAATATATAGTATCTCTTTTAAATTTATTTTACAATTTAAAACTATCTTTTGAAATGAACCAAACACTAAAATGACGATCTGTTTAAACATTTCTAGAACTATTATACTTAATTTATTTTGTCGTCATTATTCAAGATTAATTTATTATTTAAATTTAATCAATTTATTATATGAATATAGAGTTAAAGTGAATCGAACCTTAGATAAAATTTAGGAAGTTTCAGTTTAAACCAATAAACAATTAACCCTTATTCAAAATATAAATAAATAAATAATTTAGGGAGTGGGGTAAATTAAATTTTAATTTTCTTATTTCATATTTATTAATTAAGTGAATGATTTTATTTTTTAATAATCTAAAATAATAATCAATAGTTATTAATAATTTAATATTGATTTTTGGGGGAATGTATTTGTTATAGAGTAATTTTTTTCTTGGGTTAAAAACTATTGAGGTTGTTAAAGAATCTTTGATATTTATGTTTAGATCTGAAAGATTTTTAAAAAATTTAGCTGGTGAAGGTTTAACTATTATAATTCCTTTACTAATTAGTTCTATTTCATCTCAAGTTAAAGAGTTTCTTGCAACACCTGAGAATATAGAATGAATGTTATTTGTATCATCTATGTATCCATATTTTTTAATACCTAAAAAATAAGCCATTTTAATATATCCTCCTTTTAATTCATCTTTTAATAGGCCTAATTCGTTTCCAATAAGGTATCCAGGTAAGTCTTTATCAACAAAAATTGAGTCAGTGTCAGTGTAATATAAATTAATTCCAAGTTTTACTAATAACATTTTTAATTGCATCATTTCTATTCTAGCATAAGAAGTTATAGCTGCTGCAATTGCAACATTAGATTTTATATTTCTAAAGCTTGTCATTAGATGAAGATTAGCATCCGATTTTATTTCATTTATTAAATCCCAATCTAAGTTACTACTCATTAAAATTGTACTAATATCATCATTGATTTTATTTTCTGGATTACACCCATCTGGTGGATTACCTTCTCCAGGTCTTCTACCTCTTAATAAGTTTCATAAAGATACAGTATAAAGTTTTATTTCATCACCAAAGTAATAATAAGTTAGACAAGAAGCTACAAAAATAATTCCATAAATAAAATATTTGTCTTCATAAAAAGGTTTATTTTCCACTATTTCTTGGGATTTGTCTTCGAATCAGGATGAGATTTTAGAATTTCTTGTAACTCTTTCCTCAATTCTTGGAATTTCAGGTTGAATTTTAGAAGAGGATTCAACTCTGGTGGGAGTTTCTATTTTATAACCTAAATATCCGCTTATGATTGAGTAAAATTTAGTATTACTAAGGTAATTAACGATATTTCCTGTGATTTGAGCAATTTCAGCAAAAAGAGCTGAAAGGATACTTAAACCATAAATATCCATCATTGAAATACCAAAGATTGACATTACAACAGTATTAATTATTATTCATAATCTTCTTAATAGATTAAATCTTTTAAAGATTCTAATTATTAACGTAATTAAAGTAATTTTTAGTAAAAAAGATTTAAATAATAATATAGAAGTTAGTATATTTGTGAAAACAGATGAATTAGAATTTTTATCTAATTTCTGTGATTGTAATTTGCTGATTAATTCAGCTTTAGTAAAGTTTTTAAAGTTTTTCATTATTGGATTTTGTTTAAAGCCTCAAATTTCCTAAAATTAATGTAAGACAGAGCAGATTTGAACTGCTAATTAGAGCGAGTCTACGACTCTTGTTATACCGTTTAACTACTGTCTAGCATTAAAAAGGGGGTAAATTTTAGATAAATTTATCATGTACAAATAAAATAATTAAATTTAATCTATAAATTAATATATAGATAAAATTTTAATAAGGTGATATATTAAATGCTATTAAAATACTAGGAACTAAGATAATAAAAGCTACACAAACAGGTAATAAATTTAATCAACATAATTCAATTAAAGCATCATATCTCATTCTAGGTAAAGTAGCTCTAACTCATACAAACATAAAACAGAATATACATGTTTTTAATCCAAGTATAATAGATTGTAAATTAATGAAAGAATCATTAATAAATAATTCTGGCATATGATATCCTCCTAAAAATAAAATAGAAGTAATACAACTAAATAAAACAATAGAACAATATTCAGCTAAGAAGAAGAAAACAAAAGGAACACTAGAATGTTCAGTAAAGAAACCAGCTACTAATTCAGATTCAGCTTCTTGTAAATCAAAAGGTGTTCTAGATGTTTCAGCTAATATAGAGATAAAATAGAATATAAATACTGGAAATAATGGTATTATATATCAAATAGCTTGTTGATTTTCTATTATACTTGTAATATTAAATGAACCAGTTAATATAATAATAATTAATATTGCTGAACTTAATATTAATTCATAACTAATCATAGCAGCTGTACTTCTTAAAGAACCTAAGAAAGCATAAGTAGAATTAGCTGATCAACCAGCAAATAATACTCCATAAACTCCTAATGAAGATAAAGCTACTGTATAAAGTATTCCTAATGAAAAATCAGATAAGGTTAAACCTTGTCCAAATGGAATAATACCTCATCCTAATAAACTAAATATTAATGAAGATATAGGAGCTAAATAAAATAATATTTTATTAGATTGAGAAGGTATTACAGTTTCTTTAACTACTAATTTAAGAGCATCACTAAAAGGTTGTAAAACACCATAATATCCTGTAGTATTAGGACCAACTCTTCTTTGATGAGCAGCTAATTGTTTTCTTTCTATGATTGTCATAAAAGCTACAGATAATAATATAGGTAATATTACTAATAATACATCTAATAAATTAATTAATATATTTAACAGAGTTAAAATGAAAATATTTGTATTCATAGAGAATTTTAAATATTATCTTTATTTATATTTATATTTTTATTTTTTTGATGACTATTTATATTTTATAATTTTAATTTATAATTTAATTTTATAAAATATTTTATATTTGATAATTTATACATGATTACAATATTTGTTTTAAAACAAAAACAAACAATAAAATTATAAATTAAAATTATAGTCTTAGATATTCACAAAAAAACAAAATCATTTTCAAATAAATATAAATATTGATTAGAAATAGTTAATTAAAATTAACAACATAACTTAAAATATTTATTTAATACTTGTATTTATAATAAAATATAAATTATAGTATAAGCTAAATATTTTAAGTATAATAAATAATTATAAAAAATCATTAAGTATATTTTAATATAAGTAAATTATAATATAAATTATAATTAATTAAAATATTTCTTTATATTAAATAATTATAAAAAATCATTATAAATAAAAATATAAAGTAGAAGACACTGTAACAATAATTTTTATTTTGTTAAATAAAAAAAAACAAAACAAAAACAAAACAAACCTTAAATAATAGGTTTAAATGAGTTTTTAATGATTTTACAAATATTAATTGTAAAAATTTAATTTAAAAAAACAAAAACAAAACAAATCTTAATAATGAAAGTTAAACTATTTTAAAATATAAAATAATAAAATTTCATATTATCATATAATTTTTTAATTTTTTAAATTTCTAAAATAATAAATTCTTATTCTCTTTTGGATTCGAACCAAAATTAACACTTTAGAAGAATGCAGTTCTACCATTGAACTAAGAGAATTTTTTATACTTTATTTAAGTAATAATTAATTTATACTTTATTTAATTTATTAATAATTATTACTAAATTATATCTAAAAACTTAATGTATTCTTTATAATAACTTATAATTTATATAATAATTAATAGCTTTCTTTTATTTATAATGATTGTTAAAACACAAAAACAAATTTTAAATTAAAGTTAATTTAGAGTTAAGAGGGAATTGAACCCTAATATTTATAGATTTTGCAGATCTACTACAGAAACCATCTGTAAACTTAACTCTTACTTATTATAAATATTTTATAATAAATTCAATTTCTGTGTTTCGTTGATTAAATCTCACTTCATCTCCTATTAAGTAGATTAGGTCTAATATAAATTTACAAAAACAAAACAAAAACAAAACAAAAAAATTTTAGAAAAGATGTAGAAATAAATTCTTTTAAACTTATAACTTCAAAATGTTATTTATGATTTAGCTAACACAGGAAGAGAAAGTTCTATATCAAGAAAGATGCGAAAGGTCGGACTTGAATAGACAAATTCAATCAAATAATAATAACTCTAAAGACCTTTCTATACTAAATTAGAGAAATAATATATCAAATAATATATCAAATAAAGATAATTTTGTTTTGTTTTTGTAAATAGTAATTTATTTATAAAAAGATTTCTCATAATATTGATAATAGGGGGTAAATTTTATTAAATTATATTTAAATTATTAAATAAAATTATTTTTTATTTAAAGAAATAAATATAGGTGCTATCATTGATAATAATAAAATAATACTACATATTATTAATAAAATAGCAGCATATGTATAAATTAATTGTCCTATAGCTTCAATTTGACTAAATGAAATAAATGTAGTATCTGCAATATTAGATTGATATGTTGTATGAATATTATTTACAAAATTTAATTCATTATTATTTCAAATAAATAAATTAAAATTAGTAATAGTATCTAAGATTAAATTTAAACCAGATACATTATTAAAACTAAATGGTAAAATATTAAACATTTCATATATAAATAATGAAGCTACTACAAAAGCTAAAGGTAAATTTTTAGTATATTGTTTTCCAGTATCTATTATATCTGTTAATGAGATATTAATCATCATAATTACAAATAAAAATAATACAGTTATAGCTCCTACATATACTATAATATATGATAAACCTAGAAAACCTATACCTGATAATATTAAATAACCAGCTGCATTTACAAATACAGAGATTAAATATACTACTGAAATTACAGGATTTTGAGATGTTATTACTAATACACTTGATATTATAGTTGTAAAACTTAATATATTTATTAAGATATATTTCATTTTTGGTTTTAATTTTAATTTAAGCCTACATTAATTATATAATTAATGTTCGATCTAAGAATTTTATATATAATTTAATTAAAAAATTATAAATAAACTTGAACAATTAAAGGCTATAAACATTAAAATTTTAATATTATACTAATATTAAATTAAATTAATAATTATACTAAGTTATTATTAATATTTTTAACGTAGGTTTAACCTAAAAATATAATACTCTAATTAAAGAATATTTTTGGAATATTATTATAATATTTTATAATAAATTTCTGTTTATTTACAGAAAAATTAAGCTCTTTTTATGTTATATTTGATTAATTTTAATTTATTTTATTTATATTTAAAGATTTAAAAAAATTAAATAATGATTACATTTTATTTAGAGGGTCACTAATTAATTCTTTAGTGAAAACTGAATAGTAAATATCCTCTTTTATGTTTAATAATTTCACTTATTCTGAATTAAAAATTAATTTATTTATTTTCCATCAGTTATAGTCCGTTGGGTAGAGCTCTCATAGACTAATTAAAATCAGTACGATTTCCTTGAAGAAAGTGGATCAGACTCGAACTGATATCTACAATGTGTGAAGTATTGTTACTGTGCCAATTAAGCTACCACTTTATGTGGGTTAATATTTTTTTTAATAAATTTACCATTATTTATATTTAAAGGTATTGTATAAGATTATCTTCCATTTTTTAATATTTGTTTTAAGATTAATGGAAGATATGTACATATCTATATTTTGTATATTGATACTAGCATTAGACGGATCTTTAAATCATCTTTCTTGTGTTTTAACGATGGCTTGGTTATGGATTAAAGATTCAAATGGATTAAAAATCTAATTTGCTACCAATTCCTTTGGCTTTAACTATAATTTTTTCATCAGTAGTTTTTAAAGCATATTATTTAGGTGATATAAAGTAAGCATGATCAATATCCTGTTCTAATTTAAATTTACATAAATGTGTTATTTTATCTCATAACTTAGGTTCATTTGATGGTTATTTTATTTAAAGGTTTATTAGAATTACCAGGAATCAACATAGATAAAGTTAATTCTATAATTGATGATTTACATAGATTCATTAGTATTAAAAATATGGTTACATTTACCACAATGATGAAATTCATTCTATATTTTCAGGGCTTGAAATAAATTCTTTAACTTGAAATGAAATAGAATTAATTAGCAAAGGAATTACAATTGTAAAACCATCTCCTGCTAGATTTTTTAAAAACATTGCGGATCTAAACATCAACATTAAAGACTCTCTAACAACCTTTATAATTTTCAATCCTAGAAAAAGATTCTTTAATAATAAATACATCTCTTCTCAAATCAATATTAAATTATTAATAACTATTGATTAAGATAATACTTTTTTTTTAAGAGCAATTTGTATTATTATTAAAGAGTTCTATGGTTAGATTAAAATAGATATTATGTTTAAAATAATAAATAATCTTAATCTTTTATATATTAAAACCCAAAATAAAACCCCAAATTATATAATAAATATAATTTTATTTTATAGATTAATAAATAATAAATTTTATTTATTAAAAAATAAAAACAAATTTTAATCATTTTTTGTGTGTTATAAATTTAAATTGGACAATTTTAAACATCAAGTCTATTTTATAAATTAGTAATGCTAAACTAAATAATTCACAGTTACTTACATTTGCATCCTATTAAGAAATGTTCTATTTCTTATAAAATTAAATTATATTTCATTTCTTAAAAAAATATTTATGGATTAAAAAATTAAAAAGAAATATTATTTTGAATAAAAATAATAGAAATAAAATTTAAGATAGTATCTAGGGATTAGTTTCTTGCTTTATATACATTCAGCGCTTATCTAATATGTTTGTGGCTACCCAACTATGCCTGTTTAATTAATAATTTGAATTATTAAAATTAAATTCAACAATTGGTGCACTAGAGAAACACAGCCTATTGATCCTTTCGTACTAGAAGGTCTTTCCCTTTTTACTATTTATCTCTTCAGAAGATAGGGACCATACTGACTCACGTCGTATTAAACCCAACTCGCGTACCCTTTTAATCGGCGAACAGCCGAACCCTTCCAAGCTTCTACACCCGGAGGATAGGATGAGTCGACATCGAGGTGCCAAACAGCCGGGACAATGTGTACTCTCACCGGCTATCAGCCTGTTATCCCTAGCGTAACTTTTATCGATTGATCCCCGTCTATTCCATTATATAGCGAGGGGTCACTATGCCCTACTTACGTATCTGTTCGACTTCTAAGTCTTTCAGTTAGGTATGCTTTCCGCCATTATACACTCCAAAACCTTTCATTGGTTTATTGATCTCCATTCAATTTCTAGCTATACCTTGTAATAATAAATTTTATTTATTTTATTTAATTCTTTTTTTGTATAAAAAAATACTAGAGAATTAATAATTTTGTTTTTGTCTGTATATTATAATAAATAATTATAATATTATAAATTAAAAATCTTTGGATGTACTTTGCTACTTTTTTAAAGACGACCGCCCCAGTCAAACTACCAATTAGTCATTTCTCCCTTAAATTTCAATTTATAAGGTAAACAAGGATTTAATTCTAATTCTAAGGTTTTCCAATTTAAGTCTATCGACATACCTAATTACTATTAATAGAATTTAAATCAATGTGATAACTAACTACAGTAAAGCTGCATAGGGTCTTCCCGTCCCTCTGAAGACAGCGAGCATCTGCACTCGCAATTCAATTTCACTGAGCAAGTTGTAGAGACAGTGAGACCATCGTTACATTATTGATACTAGACCACATTTAATGGCCAATTTATTTTGCTACCTTAGGATCCTCATAGTTAAGACCGCTATTAACCAGACTTTCGATTAGTAACTTTGATATTACCTCTCTTATATTAATGGCATTGGGCAAATTTCATCCAGAATACTATTATATTAATTATTGCTCTGAATTGTGTTTTTAGTAAACAGTCGTGGCCTCCGATTTTATTATACCATATAATTAATTAAATTATGGTTAATTTAATTTTATATGGTTTCTCTTATCGTCAAACTTATGAGAACAACTTGCCGAGTTCCTTAACAACTTTTAGCTCTACGCCTTAGTATTCTCTACTTACGAACCTGTGTCGGTTTCGGGTACGGTAGTAATTAATTTATTAAAATTAATAAATTATATATTTAATTTTCCTGATCTATTATAAATTTACCATATAGATTTTCAATATATTACTCATCAGTCAAAACTTTGGTTCTGAACCTTAGAGGCCGCATTAACATAAGGTGGTTTAACCTTTCCTTATAACCCTTTCGTATTCGGCGAGAAGTATTATAACTTCTTTTTACGTTACTCATGTCAGCATTATCTCTTCAGTTATTTACAAACAATGAAACACTGTTTATCATCAATTATACTGAATGTTCTACTACCTAATTTATAAATATAAAATTTATTTATATTTATAATTAACAGGATATCGGTTGATTATTTAAGACCCGTTAAATTTTCGGCGCAATAGTCTAAGGGCTGCTACGTTGTTACAACGGTCATTAAAAGATAGCGACTACCAGGCTCACTTTACAGCTGCATTCGATCTATTACTTCCTTATTTTCACTTAATAATCATTTGGGACCTTGTTCCATGTTCTCGGCTGTTTCCGTCTTGACTATCCAACTTATCATGAATAGTCTGAATATCTATTATCAATTTATGTTATTCCGAGTTTCGTTTCCATTGGTAAGATTTTCAAAGTCCCCTCAACCTAAATATTCTAATATAATTATTAAATTAATAATAATTATATTATTAATTGGGAATTACCGTGCTGTACCTCCATAAATTTCTTAATAGATGTCATACTTAAATATGTTTCGTAGAAAACCAGCTATCACCAGTTCAGATTGGCATTTCACCGCTTTCCAAAACTCTTCGGAGAATTTTGCAACATTCAACCGTTCGATCCATTATAATCTGGTCTTGGAAAGATCAACTGGCTTCGGGTCTAATAATAGTAACTATCCCAAAACTATTCTTTGTAAATAAATCACTTATATTTTAATTAATTTTTAATATATAAGGAATTTATTCTATTTTTATTATAGTAAAAATATTTTAAAAAATAAATCAAATTTATAAAAATTTAAATATTTTTTATTATACAAATAATTCAGTCGCTTTCGCTAAGGCTAATTAACCTTGCTACTATCATTAACTTACTGACCCATTATGCAAAAGGTACGCCGTCATTTTATTTTTTAAAACTTCGACTGCTTATAGAATTACTAATTCAAGCCTATTTCATTTCGTTATACAACGAACTATTTCAACTTTTCCTTTACAGTACTTTTCACTATCGCTAAATTTATTATACTTAGCCTTAGAGGATGGTTCCCCTATATTCCGACAAGTTTTCTCTCATCGTACTTATTTATTAAGAAAATTTTTTATATTTTACAGGACTTAATACCTTCTTTGGAAATTAATTTAATTAAAAATTAATTATTATATAAAATAATATTATAATTAATAATATTCCAACTTTATTCTTTATAATTAATTTTATATTATTTCAAATATTTTATTTTCTTAGGCTAATCCGATTTCACTCACCATTACTTTCGGAGTCTCGGTTGATTTCTTTTCCTTTCCTTAATACAATGTTTTGCTTCAGGAAGTATCAATATTTAAGGTTTCCCTTAGGATCGCCACAATTTGTTTACTCTTAATTATTATTAATGAGTTTGTGGCTTTTGGTTATAACCTCCTTTTTAATAAATTTGCTAGTTATCCTTAATAATTCCTTTAAATTACTTTGATGTTTGTACTAAATTGTCATCTATACTTTTAGTTTTAATATTTAATTTAAAACTATCCATTTTATTTCTTTGTTTTGTTTTTTTGTTGTTTTAAATATCAATAGAAGATAAATGAGATTCTCCTATAGAAATTACTAAAGATATTTGGGATGTTAAAGTTCATGAACCAGGAGATTTAAGTTCTAATTCAAGTTTTGAATAAAAATTTAATAATTCCTTTATATGAATAGCATATAAATAAATAGACAAAGTCCTATCCGTCTAAAATAATAAAAACAAAAAAACAAAACAAATTAAACCTTTGAGCTAATTAAAATATTTTAATAAGATTAGACTTTAATATATTATTAAAAAGAAAAATTATAAATTTAAACTAATTCAATTAATTAAAATTATAATCAATTTACATTAAGCAAATTATTATAATATTATCATAATTTCTTTTAATTATGTTATTATTATAATTTAGGTAAAAATTTAAATATAGCTGAAAAAAGGAATTGAACCTTTGTTTTACCGTCATGAATGGTAAGTTTTAACCATTTAAACTATTTCAGCTTAATATTTAGAATTAAATCAAGTAAATTAATAAATAGATATAATCAAAATTATTTAATTATTTTATCTATTAATTTTATAAATATAAAATTATTTTACTATATTATTAATAGAATTTAAATAAAAAATAATTAATCAATTTATTATAATAAAACTAATTGATTTAAATCTTTTTAAATTTTATTAAATTAAATATTATTTATAGTTGATTTAATTATAATAATCAAATGAGTTAGAAAAATATCTACAAAACTAAATATGTTCATATATTTTATTAAAACATAAATTTTATTTATTTAATATTAAATAAATTTATTAAAAATAAAATATTGCTGGTTCAATCTAAATATTTATAAGTCTGAATATAGGAATTAAAGATATCTCATTTAATTAATAACGTATAATAAACAAAAATTTAAATATTAAAAATTATATTTAAATTTAATTACTAAAGTGTTTGATAAATAATATATTATTATTTAAATGAATATTTTCTATTTTTTTATCCATAGATTATTCTATTTTTTTATATACAATTAAATTACAAAATAAACTTTTTTTTTAAGTTTATTCATAGACCTAGGACCTTAACTTAAAATTAATATTTATTTTATTATAATATTTTAATATTAATTTTACAGGTTTAGATATCATAACTCATTCTAGATTAAAGATATAATTAATATTAAACTTATTTATTTAATTAACATTAAATTTTTAATTAATAATAATTTAGGGTAAAATCAGAGATTTGAACTCTGAACAGCGTCGCCACAAGACGTTATTTTGCCAATTAAACTAATTCTACCTTATTTTGTTTTAATTTTTAAAACATTTTAATAATATCTAATTAAATAATTTTTATTAATAAATACTCTTTTAAAATATTAGTAAACCATTTCATTCTTTATTTGGAGGTAAATTTATTTAATAAATGAAACTGGATACAAATTTAAGTATGCTTCACCTTAATTTTTTTTTGTGTTTTGTGTTTTAATTTTATTTTCATTGAGTTTAAATTTAATTAGCTTTAACAGTTTTATTTTTAACATTGTTTGCTATATTACTTCCGCTTTTTTTATAGTAGAATTTATAATTTTTATAATAGCACTTTTAATTTAGAAGAACTAATTTAATTATAGATAAGTTCAACTAATACATCTGAGAAATCTTCATTTTGTCTAATTTAAAAATTTTATAAATTCAATTAGTTCTAAGTCGTATTTAAATATATCTTCATTACTGAATAAAATATTAGAATCGTGTATTAATACATGTTATTGTTTTACTGCATCATGATCTAAAGGGTGTAGGAAATTATAAAATCATGAGTTACAAATTTTAACTCTTCGAATAAAATAAAATAATTTTAATATTTATAGAACTGAAAGCAAAATCAAGGTTTTATTTTGATTTAAAAAAAGGGGGGTAAATATTAAAACAAAATAATGGATAAAAATTAATTATTATAATTTATAACCATAATAAGCATTAAATAATTAATTATTTTTTATCTGTAGCTAAATCCATTAAAGTATTTTCAGCTAAACCAATAATAGGTACAATAATTAAGAATCAGGCAAAATAGAATGTAGTAGCAAATTGTCCTACTTCTACAAAAGGGCTTTCAGGATGTTGAGAACCAATTCACATTAATATTACAAAATTTACAATAAAGAATCATTGAGCTAATTTCATAGCTGGTCTAAATTGACTTCCTCTTATTCTTGATACATCAGTTAAAGGTAAAATTAATAATATTAATAATGAACCAAACATAGCTAATACCCCTAATAATTTATTAGGAATAGATCTTAAAATAGCATAAAATGGTAAAAGATATCATTCAGGAACTATTGAAGAAGGTGTACTCATTGGATTAGCTGGTATATAATTATCACTATGTCCTAATAAATTAGGATAGAAGAAAACTATTACAGATAAAGCTAAAAAGAATGCAAAGATAGTTACAAGATCTTTAAATGTAAAATAAGGATGCATTGCATATCTGTCTCCATTAGAAGAGATTCCATTAGGATTATTTGATCCATGTGTATGAAGAGCCATTAAATGAGCTATTACTAATGCAGCTAATAAAAATGGTAATAAAAAATGAAGAGAGAAAAATCTATTAAGTGTAGCATTACTTACACTAAATCCTCCTCAAATTAATTCTACTAAATCTTGTCCAAAAAAAGGAACTGCTGATAATAAATTAGTAATTACTGTAGCCAAATCTTTAATTTTACCTATTCTAGCTTAAGCTTAATATGTTTAAAACAAGTAAATCATGTACATTATAATTATTTTATTTTTTAAATTAATTGTATTATAAATTTTAAGGGTTATGTAAACATAACATAGAGAGATTAAACATAAAGAAATTTTTTCTACTCTTTGTCATGTTTACTCTTTTATTCCATTAATTAGTAATAATTCGTCATCTAAATTAATACATGACTATTTCACTTATAAATTAGAATCTGCTATTATCGATTTCGGATCCACTAATTTAGATCATAGCAATTACTAATATTTTATTTTAAATATAAAAAACTTACTTTAAATTTTTCAAGAGTTACATAACTTACATTAATATAAAATTTTAACACAATTACCCCCTTTTTCTAAGTATAATAGACTTAAACAGAATCGAACTATTATAGAAATTACCGAAATTTCTATTTAAACCATTAATAAGCCTTTGTTATGTTTTGTTTCTTGAGGACTACTAACTGTTATATTGCTTTTATTTAGTTTTCAAGACAGAAAACTTTAAATTTAAATAAATTTATAAAATTAAGAAGGCGATAAGTTAATGCCGTTTGTGTGTTTCGGTTTATAGACTTTAAAAAAAGGGGGGTAAATATTAAAACAAAATAATGGATAAAAATTAATTATTATAATTTATAACCATAATAAGCATTAATCATTAAGATTTTAACCATGATAATGCATCATTGCAGCAAGAATTATATGATTAATTTGTGAATTTAATAAACTTATTGCTGGAAAGTGTTCAATTATAAGT
>Ga0233354_100003_pt1 | contig 14635 bp, 6 predicted proteins | sample GEONQ76_FD_180696 | JGI IMG/M metagenome (GOLD analysis project Ga0233354, IMG submission 180696) | Soil microbial communities from Shasta-Trinity National Forest, California, United States - GEON-Q76 | ecosystem: Environmental > Terrestrial > Soil > Temperate forest > Bulk soil | place: USA...
GCGGGTCATGAGAGGCCAGATAGCTGCCGCCAGCCGTCTTGAGGCGCGAACGCCTGACGCCGCCAGCCTGCCAGGTAATGAGTGCGCCCGCGCTCGCAGGGTTGCTCCTCGTGGCGTTGAGTTGCAGGCCCAGCCAATTGTTACGGCTGCCGCCCTCGTTTCTCAAGAGCAGCGGCGGCCCGCCGTTATTTGAGATGAGCACGTCCAGGTCGCCGTCGTTGTCTATGTCGCCGACCGCCATGCCGCGCCCGGAAAAATCTCTGGCAAAGACAGCGCCCGCTTGCAAACTCACGTTCCTGTAGGTGCTGCCGTTGTTTTCAAAGAGCAGCAGCGGCTCTCTGTATTTCACGCGCGAACTCTTCGTCTCGACCATATCATCCGGGTGGCCGTTGACTAGAAAGAGGTCCGCGTCGCCGTCGTTGTCGTAGTCGAAGAACTTGAGACCCCAGCCGCTGAGGAGTTGCGTCGCGGGAGCTATCTCGCCCGACTGGTCCGTGAAGATCAACTCCTTCTTGTTGTGATAGAGGCTGAAGAACTCCTGGTCTATGTTGGCGACGAAGAGGTCTTGCCAGCCGTCATTGTCGTAGTCCGCAGCGTCAACGCCCATCCCCGAACGTGGCTTCCCGTTCTCGCTGTAGGCCACGCCAGCCGCCAGCCCTTCTTCTTCAAACTTCCCGCCGCCCGTGTTGATGAAGAGAAAGTTGGGCATCGTATCGTTGGCGACGAATAAATCCATCAGCCCGTCGTTGTTGACATCGGTCGCCACCGCGCCGAATGATTTTCCGGGCGAATCCGCGATGCCCGATTCCTTACTCACGTCTGTGAACGTGCCGTTGCCGTTATTATGGAAGAGATGGCTCGGCCTCGGTTTGAAGATGCGCGGGATACAGTAGTAGTTCTGCGTCAAAGTCTTATCAACGCAGAGTAGATGCTGCGTCCTGTCGAAATAAACAAAGCTGGCGACGAACAGGTCCAGCTTGCCGTCGTTGTCATAGTCGAACCAGACCGCACAGGTGGACCAGCCGGGCGCGGCCACGCCCGCCCTATCCGTCACATCCGTAAAACTCCCGTTGCCATTGTTGCGATAGAGAAGATTGCGGCCATAGCTCGTGACGTAAATATCAATCCAGCCGTCGCCATCGTAGTCCGCCGCCGCGACGCCCATTCCGAACGTCCCGCCCGCGACTCCAGCCTTGTCCGTCACATCCGTAAACGTGCCGTCCCGGTTGTTGTGATAGAGCGCGTTCTTGAGAGGCACGGTCGGAGAGTAAAAATCGGAAGGGCCGCTGTTGACCAGATAGAGGTCCATCCAGCCGTCGTTGTCGTAGTCGAAAAAAGCGCAGCCAGCCCCGACCGTCTCCGGCAGGAATCGTTCGGGCGAATGGGCGTTATTGTGTACCCAGTTGATGCCGCTCGATTTTGGCAACACTTCCTCGAAAGTGATGGCGGGCTTCGATGGCGCTGAAGGTCGCTGCGCCAGCGTGTGAGACGGCAGAGCGAGGGTGATGATGAGCGAGCATATATAGAAGAGGTTGATGTAGGGGCAGGGCTTGTCCCTGCCCCTCGCGCGAGAGCGCGTTGTGGTCAATTCACGCACGCCCTCACGGTCGCTACGGGCAGGGACAAGCCCTGCCCCTACAATCTTTCTTTGTTGTGCTATTCGGTATAACTTATCATTCAAGATTATTACACGCCTGGTATCCGTCAAATTCGTTCTTAAAACTAAAGCCTAAAGAGGACGCATGGGTGAGGGCGCGGGAGGTTCATTATCTTTCGTTTGCGCTTTGCCTTCGCCCTTCAGTTTTTCGACGATGCTCATCTCTTGCTGCGCGAGTTCCTGTTTCTTCAAACGCGAGTAAAGCAACGCTAGATTATAATGCGCTTTTGAATCCTCAGGGTTTAACTTGACTCCGGTTTCTAGTTCCTCTTGCGCGCGTGCGTAGTTCTTCAGTTTCAGATAAGTCGAGCCGAGGGCGACATGAGCGAGGGCGAATTTGGGGACCAGTTGAATGGACTTTTCGAGGTACTCTACGGCGCGCTCGTCCTCATTCTGCTCCTGGCAGATGACGCCCAGGTAGTAGAAAGATTCGGGCGTGCTCATCCCATTCTTCACACTCTTCTCAAGCCACTCGCGCGCCTCCGGGTACTTCTTCTGTTTGAAGAGCACATAGCCAAGATACAACTGTCCCGCCGCGTTGTCGGGCCGCAGCCTGAGCGATTGACGGAAAGCCTCTTCTGCCTCTTGTAGGTCCGGGTTCTTAATCCATGAGAGACCCAACAAGTAGTAATAAGCAGACTCGTTGGGACTCAGCTTAATGGCCTGCTTGAGCGCGGACGCAGCCTCGCTATTCAAATCTGAGTTCAAGGCGGTGAACGCGTACTTGTAAAGGAGGTCCGGCGAGTTTGTAATGACTTCCCTCGCGCGGCTGAGATAGAGCGTGGCGGCGCTCTCGTCCCTCTTCAATTGGGAGACCTGCGCCATCCCCAGCAGCGCGTGTGCGTTGCCGCCCTCGGCGTTGAGCACTTGGCGGTAATTCTCTTCGGCCTTGCCAACGTTGCTTTTTCCCAGGTACGCATCACCCAGCACGTTGAGCAAAGGAACGGATGGCGGCTGCGTCAATTTCTCTTTCTCGGCAAAGTCTATGCACTCTTCAAAGCGACCTTGAGAGAGCAGCAGCCAGGCGAGCCTGTAACTTGCATCCGCGTTCGACGGGTCCAGCCTGAGCACTTCTTTCAATTTAAGGGCCGTCTTCTCCGGCGTGCCCCTGAGCAAATAAAGATAGGCCAGGTTCATATGCGCGCCGATGAGTTGATTGTCCGCCTTGACCGCGCGAGAGAAGAGCGTTTCAGCCTCGTCCAGTTTGCCCTGCTTGGCGCGAATCGTGCCGAGCAGGTTGAGCGCGGCGGCCTCGTTTGGTGCGGCCTTCAAGACATAATTCAATTGCTGCTCGGCTTCCGCCAACTGATTATTGCCGATGAGAGTCGCCGCCCGCTCAAGCCGCATGGCGGGCGTGTCCACTTGCGCGAGCGCGCTCGTCGAAACGAGCAGGATGATGAAGAGCGTGCTCTTCATCATTAGTCGCGGGCAGCGTTGGCGAGACGGCTTACCGCCGCGAGACGCTCTTAAAATCTTTCTGCTCGATGAGACCATTGCCTTCTTTAATCGTCAGTATCTTGTTGACGCTCGCGTTGGTGATTTTATCAATTACGCCGCTCGGCCAGCGAATCTCTATGAGGTCAATCTTCGTGCGCTTTTCGAGTCCGAAGCTCAATCTCAAATCGTTGTGCGAGATATAGCTCGCGCCGCTCCGCACCTCGTCCTTCTGCGTCAAATCCCCTGCCACTACTTTGACGCGTGCGCCGATGCCGTCGCGGTTGCTCTTGACTCCGATGGTCTTAATCAAGACGCTATTATTGGCGTTGCCGCCGTCGTTGCGCAACAGTTGCGGCGCGCCGTCCAGGTTGTTGATGACGATGTCCGTGTCGCCGTCGTTGTCTATGTCGCCGAAGGCCGCGCCCCTGCCCGCGCGCTTCTCCAGAAACGGAGCGCCGAGTTGCTCGCCCACTTCCTTGAATGTCCCGTCGCGGTTGTTATGGTGGACCAGATTGCGCTGGCGAAAGTTTTGCAGTTGCGGGTAGACGTGGCCGTTCGCAACGAAGAGGTCAACCCAGCCGTCGTTGTCGTAGTCGAAAAACTTAGTCCCCCAGCCGACGTAAGGAAGACTCACAGCGGCGACCTTCGCGGCATAAGAGACATCGTTGAAAGAATTGCGCCCGTCATTGTGATAGAGAATGTTATAATCGTCGTCGAAGTTGGTGACGAACAAATCCAGCCGCCCATCGTGATCGTAGTCGCTCACAGTCACGCCCATGCAGCCCTGCTCGCTGCCGTTCTCGTTGACCGCCGTGCCGGAGTTGAATCCGATTTCTTTGAACGTCCCGTCGCCGTTGTTGTGATAGAGAAAATTCGGAGTGGAATCGTTGGCGACGAAAATATCAACCCATCCGTCTTCGTCAAAGTCGCTGGCGATGACGCCCATCCCGTAGTAGCCGTTCGGGTCCGAGACGCCCGCTTTCTTTGAGACATCCGTGAACGTGCCGTCGCCGTTGTTGTGATAGAGAGTATCTCCGACGCCGGGCAATCCCCTGGGGCCGCACTGCACGGCGATGCCCTTGTACTGGCATTGTCGCCCCTTGCCGAACTCCGGCAGGTTGTTGAAGTCGAAGGCGATGTAGTTGGCGACGAACAAATCCAGGTTGCCGTCGTTGTCGTAATCAACGAACGCCGCGCCCGCTGACCAGCGCGCATCGCCGACGCCCGCTTTCGGCGTCACGTCCGTGAATGTCCCGTTGCCGTTGTTACGCAGCAGATGATTCGGCCCGACGCAGGTCACGTAGATATCGTCGTTGCCGTCGTTGTCATAGTCACCGACCGCCACGCCCATGCCCCAGCCGATGTCTCCCACTCCGGCTTTGCCAGTCACGTCCGTGAATGTCCCGTCGCCGTTGTTATGGTAGAGCGCGCTTTTGGTCTTGCCGCCGGACTTGACTAAGTCAACTGTCAGCGAGTTGACGAAGTAGATGTCAGGATAGCCGTCGTTGTCATAGTCTATGAGCGCGACGCCGCCGCTCATGGATTCTACGATGTAACGCTTCTCCGGCGTGGAGATGTGTTTGAAGGTGATGCCCGCTTGCTCAGTGATGTCTGTGAAGCGGATGGCGGCGGGCTGTCCGCCCTGGAAACGGAAGGGCAGCAGGAGCGGCAACATAACTAACGCCGCCAGCAGGCGTAGATTTCTTGAAGACAAAAGCTCTGTGACCTCTTCCGATTTCAGTGATTCGTTTGATTGGGCTGGCCCGTTTGATTCCGCGCTTTATCTTTAAGCTGCCTGGAAATTTCGAGCTGGCTCTCGCCCTCCGCCTGACGCCCCGCCGCAAGATAAGCACGGCCCAACTGGTAGTGGACGTGCGCCTGGTCCGGTTCGAGCTTCGCGGCTAGCTCAAGGCTCTCCAACGCGCCCTTGAGGTCTCCCTGTTGCAGCAGCGCCTTGCCAAGCTCAAAGCGCGCATCGCCGAATTCGGGTTTGAGTTCGATGACCTCTCGCAGCAGCTTGATGCCCCGTTCGGTCTCACCACGCGCGATTGAGACGTAGCCCAGATGATAAGTGGCCTGCACATCGCCGGAGTTGAGAGACAACTCGGCTTCAAACTCGCGCGCGGCTTCGTCTAGCTTTCCAGACTTCAAATAGATGAGGCCGGTATAGAAGTGCGCGAGCAAAGTCTTACGGTCGAGGGTGAGGGCCGCGTGTAATTCTTCGAGCGCTTTGGCGACTTCGTTCTGCTCATAGTAAACACGTCCGAGCAGAATATGAAACTGAGGACTGTCATCGCCCTTGAGCACCATCCGTTCAATCATCACCTTGGACGCTTCCATCTTTCCTTCCTTGGCTAAGGAGAGCGCGAGCGGGTAATAGAGGGCTGTCTCATCCGGCCTGGCCGAGACCACTTCCGCCAGGAGAGCTGAGGCTTTGGGATAGACCTCGGTCATGAAATAACTGAGGCCCAACAATTGTTTTGCAGCGAGGTTGGACGGGTGCGCCCGCAACTCATTTTCGAGCGGCGTCACGGCCTCCTTGTACGACTCGGACTTGTAGTAGGCGAGGCCAAGATTGTAATCGAGGCCCTCATGTTGTGGGTCCCACTTCGCGGCCCGCGCGAACTGCAAGGCCGCGCCGCGAAAGTCCTGCCGTCCAGCGTGCAGCAGACCTATGTCACTGTGCGCCGTCGCTATTACCTTCGCGTAATAGAGCGCCTCTGTCTTCAAAGCATCAGCGGCGCGCGTGTCCGGCTCGTCTGTCTCCGCGATGACGCCCTGCGCCGTGGTTAATTCCGGGAACTCTTTCTGCTCGCTCAAGTCAGCGACGTTGACGAAGGTCTCTATCTTCGCCTCCTCACGCTTGAAAGCTTTGTTCTTCAGTTCGGCGGAGAGTTGTAACTCTTTCTGGCCCTCCTCGCTCTGGCCGCTTTTCAACAGAGATTGCGCGAGCCTGTAGTGTGCGTTCGTCACCTGATAATTGTTGTGGCTCAGAGTCGGGTTGAGGGCGATGGCTTTTTTGAACGCCTCAATCGCCGGGCCGTACTTCTCAAGACCCTGATAAGCCTGGCCTAGAAAGAAGTATGGGTCCGGGTTGTTGGGCTGAACCTCTGCGGCTTTCTGCAAGTATGCGATGGCCTGTTCCCACTTTCCGTCGCTGATGTAGAGCATCCCCAGATAGTAGATGGCGAAGTATTCGTCAGGGTGCGCGGCCATCTCCGTCTTGAGTTCCGTCATCGCTTCGTTGAGTTTGGTTGCGCCATCCTTGAGCAGATAAGTGATGGCGAGGTGATAATGTACGCGCGGAAATTTCGGGTCGAGGGCGATGGCTTTTTTAAACTCCTCCGATGCTTCCGGCAGAAACCCCGTCTCCCTGTACGCCCGACCGATGAGCACGCGCAACTGTGGACGGTTGCCGAGTTGGACCGTCATGCGTTCGTAAAGCTGCCGCGCGGGTGCGAGCTGATGCCGCTTCAAGTAAGTCAGACCGAGCGTATACTCCACGTCGTAGTCCTTCGGATTCAGCTTCAGCGCTTCCTCAAGCTCCTGCCCCGCACGCTCGAACTCGCCCGTCATGAAGTAGGTCTTGCCGAGCATCTGGTGCGCTGCCTCGTTGAGACGGTCTCTGGCGAGAGCCTTGTTGAGCGGCGCGACGGCCTTCTCGTACTGGCCCGCGTGGAAGTAAGCGACCGCCAGATCAACCAGCACAGAGGGTTCATCCGGGCGATACGCGGCTGCCGCTTCGAGGGCCGCTACAGCCTTCTGGTATTCGGCCTGCGCTGTATGAACCCTCCCCAGTTGATGGTAAGCCTCCGCGAGGATTGCTGTGTACTCCCCTTCCGCCGCCGCGAGGTCGCCCGCGCGCGTGTATGCTTCGGCTTTCAAGTAGTGCTGCCGGAATGAATCTTCCGTTGATTGAAAGGGAATGAGCAGGAGGAGTAAGAGCGGGAGGAGTGTCGAGCGAAAATGCATTGTTGCCTGAACTTCTATTGTGGACTCGGCATAAATCAGGACGGAGGGCTGAGTTAAATCTTTCAGCCCTCCATCTTGAATCAGTCTGGTTGTGAACTATATCAGAAGTTGAACTTCAAGCCGAACTGTATCTCGCGTGGCCCACGCGTAGAGTTGGCGCGACCGAAGCCGGGGTTGGTTATCTGGTTCTCAATCCCACCACCGGCGGTGCTGAGATTGTGCCCTCTGAAGTTGACGAAGTTGAAGACATTGAACATCTCCGCGCGGAACTGTATTCCATAACGCTCGTGGAACTTCCAGTTCTTAGCCATCGAGAAATCAATGTTCTTGATGCCGGGCGCTCTGATGGACCCGCGTCCCAGGCTCCCGAACTGCCCGACGGCGGGTAAGGCAAACGCCGCCGGGTTGAGAATTTGCAGCGGGTCGCCGGAGTTGTGTGTGTAAATGGGTACGCCCGGTACAAGGTTGGGACGCTGCGAGGTAGAGCCTCCGAGACCGGCCCTATCCACTCCGGTTATGATGTTCAGCGGCGTGCCGCTATAGAAAGAGGCGATGGTGTTGAGCTGCCAGTCTCCAAGTAATGCGCTCCCCACCTTTCCCAGGTTCTTGTAAGACGACAGGGCGTAGACCGCGTTGAAGACTAGAGCGTGACGACGGTCAAGGTCCGCGTCGCCTCGATCAAGGTTGTAGTTGAAGATGTCCGTCGTGGCGCTGATGTAAGACTGCGTCGGGACATTACTGATGGTATGTGCCCATGTGTAAGCAGTCTGGAACGCCAGATGGTTGGAGAAGCGACGGTCAACCCAAACCTGTAACGCGTGATAGTTGGAATCGCCCGTGGACTCATCCCGCTTGATGGCGTTGGTGAACCCGAACCGGCGAGAGATGTCAGGAGACCTCGTGCCAGCCGCGACGGCTGCACGATACTGCGGAAGGACTCCGTTGTAATCGCCGTTGATGAAGCGCCAGATATGCAGGCCGTGGTTTCCGACGTAGGAGACTTCCGCCACGGTGTTCTTCATGACCTCGCGCGAGTAGGTCAGGTTCCACTGCCAGCTCTCAGGCGGTTTAAAATTCGGATCAACCGAATTGAGTCCGCCGGTAGTCGCTGCCGAATTCGCCAGCACGCCAGCGTTGGCATTATCCAGAGTGCGACAGGTCGGGCAATCGGCCAGCGTGATGGCGTTGGGATTCCACCCCGTGTCCACCTGCGTCGTCCATGGAGGATTGCCAGCCAGCCTGAGCAGAGTCGCAATCACGTTTGAACGGCTGATGTAACGCCCGAAGCCCATGCGAATGGCGCTCTTGCCGTCACCATTGATGTCCCAGGCGAGACCGAGACGCGGTTGGAGTCCCTTCTTGTATGCGTTCACCAGGGCGCGTGACAGACCGGCTTGACCGGCCTGGTCTGCTCGCACAAAACCGCTCTGTAGGTTCGTGCCGTCGAAGCGTTCTGGAATCCAGTTAGAGATGCGGTTGTCGTTGGCGTAGGACGGCGGGAAATAAGAGTAACGCGCACCCAGCGTGAGCGTCAGGTTATGCCGCGCCTTCCAGGTGTCGGTCCCGTAAAACTCGAAGTCATGCCAGCGACCAAACGTCGTGTCCTGAGTCTTAATCTCCGTGTACTGGACGATTGGCAAATCTTTCAAGAGCAGGTCTGCCAGGAAATTGCCCGTGCGATTGCCCGGATTGTTAATCGTGTAGAGTCCGCTGCCGCCGTTCGGCTGCTCGTTCTTGATGTTGTGGCTGAAGACCACACCGAACTTCGTTTCGTGTGAACCGAGCACCTTGGAGAGATCATCCTTCCAAATGAAGAGGTCTTCGTGATTGGTCCAGGGAGCCTGATGCCACAAATTGCCGTAGCCGCCCGCGCCCCAACCGACCGTGGGATAACCAGTGCCTTCGACCCTGGGGAAGATCGTCGGGAAGACGGAGGCGATCTGACTGTTGAGCGTGTTGCCAGCCGTATTCGTACTGACGAAGATGTCATTACCGGCACGCGAGAATTGAAACTCGTTGACCATCGTCGAGCTTATCGTGTTCGACAACTTGACGGCGAAACTACGGCTCGGCTGATCCCAGTCCGAAGCCAGGGTCGGGAACGGAGTGTCGCCCCAGAAGTTGCCAGCAGCCTCTCCGTGTGTCCAGTTCTCATGGATATAGCGGACCATCAGGTTCATCTTGGATGTCAGCGTGATGTCACCACGGATGAGGTCCTGACGCGTGTCAACGGGTTGAAGCGGCGTCGAAATCCAGTTTGTTCCCGCAGGGTCTGCGGGGTTATTGGGAAGAGGGAAAATACTCATCAAGGCGAGGCCAGCGGGACTCAGCCGGTTCGCCGGAATGATGTTGCCGGGGAAGGGCTGGCAGTGTGCCGAATCGAAGATGGGATTCCCGCTGCTATCCTTCGTACAGGTCACTGGGTCGAACGGGACCGTGCTCGTAATAATTGGCCCACTGAAGTTACCGGCTCTCTCCAGCGCGGTGGGGACCTTGGCGGTCAGCGGTCCAGTCCCGCGCCGCTCACGCCTCCACTCCTCGGACCAGAAAAAGAAGACCCTGTTTTTGACGATGGGGCCGTTGAAGTTGCCGCCGTAGTTGTGATAGTTGAGCGGCGCGCGAGGGATGCCCGCGCGGTTGGAGAAAAAGTCGTTGGCGTTGAGTTTATCGCTGCGGAGGAATTCAAAGAGCGAGCCGTGAAACTGGTTGCCGCCGCCTTTCGTGACGAGGTTGATGACGGCCCCCTGCGCCTGCCCGAACTCCGCGCTGAAGCTGTTGCGCTCAACGCGAAACTCCGCGATGGAATCTATGGACGGGAAGACCAGCAGCGTGGCGTTTGAGCCAACGTCCATGTTGTTAACGCCGTCCACGGTCCACAGGTTCGCGTTCGACTGGTTGCCGTTGACCGACACGTCAACGTGAGAGTCAAGCCCCGTGCCGCGTGTGCCGAACGCGCCGCTCTCGTTCGGCGCGGACAAGCCCGGAACCAACGTCACGAGCGCGGCGTAGTTGCGCCCGTTCAGCGGCAGTTCCGTGACCTGCTTCTCCGAGACGAGGCTGGTCACATCACCGGCTCGCGTTTCGACCTGTGCGGCTCCGCCTGTGACCGTCACGGTCTCGCTCACCAGCCCTATCTCAAGGGTTAAGTTGACGACCAGACTATCGCCAACGTGCAGGTCATTGCCGCTGCTGATTGTTTTCTTAAAGCCCTGCGGCGACGTGCTCACGGAGTAGCGTCCAATCGGCAAACTCGAAGCCGAGTAAAAGCCGTTATCGTCGGACATCACAGTGCGCGAGAATCCGGTGTTCTCTTCCTGTATCAGCACCTCTGCTTTTGGTATCGCGGCCCCCTTCGGGTCCCGCACCTCGCCCCTGATGCTACCGACCGTGGTTGTCTGGGCGTACACGCCGACGAATAGCCCTATGCCCAGCACAAAGAGCACCGCGTGAAGTAAAAGCTTTTTCATCATCATCACATCTCCTGGCTGTGTGCCCGACCGGACGAGGCGAATGCATTGCCGAGCAATCTTTTCTAACTTAGGCTCCGCGCGCCGAGATGCATACGGCTCCGCGCGTAAGATACAAGTTAACCTTTTAAGAGAGAACCGTGTGACGTTCGCACTATCGTCACCTGATTGCGAAATGTGTTTGCGCGTCGCGGGAGACCCCCGCTCATCAATGATGTGGTAAGACTGGATGCCAACCTCTTTACCTTTCGCGCCGTGTAGTCGGCACAAACTAACAGACTCTCTTTGCGGAAAAAGAATCTTCTCAAACAAGGCGGCTTAAATATAACTTTTGGACCTTTTGTAGTAAGACAGGACAAAAGGTATTTAATACTAAAATTCCGCCTTGTCAATACATTTTTTCGTAACACTTTGTTGTGCTCCCGAACAGAGTCTCGGTGAAAGACATTAAAGCGAATCGCAATCGAGTGTACGGAACCAAGGATTCACCACAGAGACACAGAGCACACAGAGGACGCACAGAGTTATTGAATGATTATCTCTGTGCGTCCTCTGTGTGCTCTGTGTCTCTGTGGTGAGTTCACCTTCTACATTCAATCATCAAGTATCGGGAGAAGTTTCAGGTTGTCGCTACGGAGGCGAATTTGCTGGCGAGGACGAGGCTCAGAGCGCCCATCAGCGTCGGCTGTGTGCCGAGCGTGGAGGCCATGATGCGCGCCTTCGGTTGCATGTGGCAGGGGTTCTCTTCAATCGCATCGTTAATCTCTTGGGAGATGACGGGCCACGCGCGCACGATTGGCCCACCGACGATGACGGCCTCTGGACTCAGCCCTTTTATGAGATTCGAGATGCCGACGCCCAGGTAGTGCGCCGTCTCCGCGAGGGCGTTGCGGGCCGGGCTATCACCGGCGAGCGCGCGGTCAATCAACTCGTTAAAGCGGAGTGGGCCGCGTGCGTCCGCGCGGCGCGAGAGCTTTGCGTAGCGAGCGAGCGCGGCGTGTTCCGAAGCAAATGATTCCCAGCAGTTATAACTCCCGCTGGCGCAGGCCACGGGCGCTCCCTCCCCTATCGTCATGTGGCCGAACTCGCCAGCCGCGCCGCGCTCGCCCTTGTAAACCTGCCCGTCGAAGACGACTCCCGTGCCGAGACCTTCCGCGACCAGCACGAGGATAAAGTCGCGCGCCTCGCGCACCTCCGGGCGACCGAACCACAACTCCGCGAGCGCGGCGGCGTTGGCGTCGTTGTCTATCGTCGTAGGCAGTTTAGTCGCGGAAGAAATCTTGTGCGCTATCGGCAGGTCGCGCCAGCCGAAGCAGGGCACGTAGGTGGCGCTCATGTTTTCCGGGTTGACGATGCCGGGCACGCTGATGCCTATGCCTTCGATGGTCCCGCCGCTCTTCTTCATCAGTTTGCGTGCGCAGTCAACGATGTGATCGAGAGTCTTTTCCGCATCGGGGTCTGTGGCAAACTCTTCCTGCTCAAGCACGCGTCCGGCGAGGTCGCTGGTCGCCATCACGGTGCGGGCCGTGCCGAGGTCAACGCCGATGGCGACGGCTCCAGCCGCGCGTATACGCAGGAGCGTGGGGGGCCGCCCGCCAGTGGACTCGCCAGCGCCTATCTCTTCCACGAGGCCGTCTTCCATCAACTCGTCGAGGATGATGTGGATGGTAGAGCGATGCAGCAAAGTCTCCTGCGCGATCTCTGCGCGAGCGAGGGGTTCTCTTTCGCGCACGAGGTTAAGGATGATTTGACGGTTGATGTCGCGAATCGTGTTCGGGCGCGCGACATTGGCTCTCTTTAAGTTGATGCGTCGCACAGTGGTGGCTCCGTGGAGAATTTTGGCGCTCATGGTCTTTGTTCTGGAAGATGAAAAAGCGTTGCCCCGCGATGATGACTGTACGGCTCGTTGATACAGTGTAGACCCGCGAAGGAACCTTGCGTTAACTTTTCTTTCAAGCCCACTGCCCGCGCGCGGAAAGCGCGAGGATAAGCTCACAGGCGGATTCAGTCAAGAATTTCCGTCCGGGTAGTGGGTTAATGTGGTCTTGAGTGAGGATGAAAGGGGCGTTCACCATCGCAGACACAGAGCACGCAGAGGATGCACAGAGGCTTGAGTTAAATTCAACTCTCTGTGCTACCTCTGCGTGCTCTGTGTCTGCGGTGGTGAATAATGCTGCCGGTGGCTTGTGAGGTCCGGTGCGATGCGTCATGGTCCGGGCGTCTTGCTTAACCTGTCGGCGTTTTTCTTGACGCTGACGCTGAGTTCGATGATGCTCAGGAGGTCTGTTCCGGCCTTGGCGGATTGCTGGGCGTCAACCGTTCCGGGCAGTTTGAAAACAGTATTATCAACGAAGCTCTCTATACGTTTGCATAAGGTGACGAGCGTGATTTTCATCTGCTCCTGATTGAGTTCGTCAACACTCTTCTGCTCCTCCTCATCGCCGTTCTTATTCCGCGCGATGAGGAATGTCTTGAGACGGTTGGCGCGTTTGTTGATTTCTCCGGCATCATCCGCGATGGCTGTGTAATCGAGCGGCCCTGCGGCTTTGAGGTGACGCACGAGCGAGTTGCGAAGAATCTGTATCTGCTTAAAGTCCTTGCCGATTTGTTGAAATACCTCTTCGACGCGTTTGGGGTCTACGGTCCCAGGCTGCATCGTCGTGGGGTTCAGGTTGCGGAGGTCCGCTTCACGCTGTTGTCTCTCGCGTATCTCGCGCATCATGTCACGGTCTGACGGCGGCTCCGGCGCGCGGCCCTGCGCCATGACGGCGTTCGTCATCAAGGTTAAGAAAAAGATGGCCGCCGCAAGACGGCACGCGAGATTCGTTAGCAGAAGGAAGTGTTGTCTTCTCATGATGGCTCACCTTCAATCGGTCTCGTTCCAGATGAGGCCAGTATAGTCCCGCAAGGCGGTCTCGAACAATTATTTATTTGCGCCGTTCAAAAACACGCGTCTTGTTCTATAATCACGGTTCGCCTGTTAAGCGAGGAATATCAAAAGCGTTGGTCTTAAAACCGACGCGCCTCGCGGTCCTTTTGATTCGTTTATGAAACCACTGAAAATCGGCATCACTGGTGTGAGGGGCGTGGTGGGCGGGGCGTTCACGCCTGAGTTGGCCGTCGGCTTCGCGCAGGCGTTCGGCACGTACCTGGACGGCGGGCGCATTCTCGTCTGCCGCGACACGCGCCCGTCCGGGCCTATGGTGCGTTCCGCCGTCCTGGCGGGTCTGCTCGCCGCCGGGTGCGAGGTGATTGACCTGGGCACATGCCCGACGCCGAGTATGCAACTCGCGGTCAAGTGGCTCGGCGCAGACGGCGGCGTAGCGATTACAGCGGGCCACAATCCAGCGCCCTGGAACGCGCTCAAGTTCGTCCGCGCAGACGGCCTCTATCTAAACTCTATGCAGGCCGAAGAGTTGCTGGACATCTTTCACCAGGGCGAGTTCACCAAGGCCACCTGGGACAAAATAAAGACACAGGTCCAGAGCCACGATGCCGTAGAACATCACATAGAGATACTCAAGGGCGTGTTCGACGTTGAAGCGATACGCGCACGCCGCTTTACGGTGGCGGTGGACTGTTGCAACGGCGCGTGCTCGCGGCTCGTCCCGCGCTGGCTCGAAGAACTCGGCTGCGAAGTGCTGGCTATCAACGACGACCCGGCGGAGCCTTTCCCACACTCGCCTGAGCCGAAGGTGGAGACGATGGCCCAACTGCGTGCCGTCGTCAAAGCGGGTCGCGCGAGTATCGGATTCGCCCACGACGCGGACGGCGAGCGCCTGGGCATCGTGACCGAACTTGGCGAGCCGCTGACCGAAGAGATGACCTTTGTGCTCGCCGCAGACACGCGGCTCAGGCAGCGCGTTGGGCCAATCGTGACGAACATCTCGACGAGCGGCGCGGTTGACCTCGTCGCCGCGAGCTACGGGGCGAGCGTCGTGCGGACGCCCGTCGGGCAGGCTTATATTTCCGAAGCGATGGTCGAGTGCGGGGCCGTCCTTGGAGGCGAAGGCAGCGGCGGCGTCGCCGTCCCCGAAGCTCACCCGACGCACGACAGCGCAGCCGCCATCGGCCTCATTCTAGAAAGACTGGCGCGCACGGG
>Ga0233354_100004_pt1 | contig 13504 bp, 8 predicted proteins | sample GEONQ76_FD_180696 | JGI IMG/M metagenome (GOLD analysis project Ga0233354, IMG submission 180696) | Soil microbial communities from Shasta-Trinity National Forest, California, United States - GEON-Q76 | ecosystem: Environmental > Terrestrial > Soil > Temperate forest > Bulk soil | place: USA...
GAAGGCGATACCAACGTGTGCGGGTGATTCAACAATTCGGCAAAACTCAATAACAGCAGCCAGTCCACCGACAGAATATACCTCCTCGACAGCCTGTTGTCTTCGCTGGTCGAGCATACGCGCTTCTTCCTCGAAATTGTCGTTCCCTTCGTATAAATCGAAATCACGTGCGGTAAACAATCGCTGATTGCGGTAGCCTGGCAACTCAGGTGCAATCCCACTTGCAATTTCAGACAGAGCCTCGAGGGTTTCGGGACTTATTGCCCAATCGGCTTCGTGAAACCTTCGATGTGTGGATATCAGCTCCGTTAGTTCCTTCCATATAGGCAATCGATTTTCTTCCGGCAAAGCGGTGATAGCTTCAGATCTCAGATGTTGAAAGAGTTCTTCCCGCGCTTCAACCGTTAGCGAATTGATTTTACCGATCAGTGTCTCAACCTTTCGGAGATCGTGTTTCGCTGCTTCCACAGCAATCTTTGCGTAAGCATTTATCTGTTCCCAGTATTCCTTACTTGTGGAGCCTTCCGACCAGTCGTCGGGAATCATTTTTCTCCAAGCAGGCTTCCGTGTCATTGAGGAGCTCTGCTGCATCTGAGGCAGCAGGTTAAGAACTAAGTTCCAACCTACAGCGGGTAGTTCTGACATCAACGCTGTGACTGCAGCTTTTCGCTTTTCGACGTTTGCCGCCGTCTGCGGGAACCACGGCAGGAGGATAGTCCAGAGAGAGTTCGCCGGACGGTTGGCCCAATTCCCGCCGAGATCTATCGCAGCCAATTCACCGAGAAGTAGTACTGCTCGGACAAGATATTCACTATCCCAAGCTAGTGTCTCTAGAGCCCATAACAACCCGGTCATGTAATTCCTGCCCATGAAGCCACGCCGTTCTTGAGCGAACACTTCTTCAAACGTCTGAGATTGAAGGGATCGCTCAACAGCTTCCAAAAACTCGTTGGGAGCTGCCTCCGCTAGCAAAGGCAGCACGTCATTGAGACTTGACCAAAGCTCCGCATCCGCATCTTCCAAAATCTGATGAACCGCTATTCTGGCAGTAGCCTCCGCCCTCCCAATTGAGGAATTTGGAATCACTTGCGGTCGACTTCCGAGCAAGGCCAGAGTTTCCGCCAACCCGGTTCGCAGAAGACTTGAGTAGTTTGAAGTTTTGCCTTTAACTGTCGCCATGTAGCGTTCTTCTGGCGGTAGTTCGAGCGAGGGATCTTTTTCACGAAAGATTCTGACGGCCAGTTCTTGAAAGCGTTTTAAGTCATCATCAAAGATTAACGGACCTAACGCATCCCAGCCTTCGTAGCGAGAGATGAACTTCCAGATTCCATTTTTGTGTTTGAGGGGAGAGGCCGGACGGCGCGCAATTTCACGGATCGTGCCGATCCACTCCCCGTATGCTTTTCCCGAGAGATCTTCCGCGGCCTGCCTATCTCCTTCGGCACTATCATTCCAAGCACCGAGCAGTTCTCCGATACGCAGTTCTGCCGCCTCGGTGCCTTGCGCCCACTCAGGGATAGAAGACAGATTTTGAAGGCTCCGTAATAGGGATCTCAAACTCCCGGCACTCTTGATTGCAAGAGTGCGGGCGCGTTCCTCGTTGTAGCCAGCTTCCTTCAGCGCTTCGACTACCTGAAGATTCGTAGGCTCCGGTATCGAAACACGATTTGGATGAGGAGCGCCGCCCGCCTTGCCCGCAAAAACGACGGCATGACCGTGTAGTTTAGCTCGTTCTAGTAATCGCATGCCTGCAGTATCCGTATCATCGATGTCGAAATCAGCGATGAACACATGGCGATCCCGCAAGCTGGTCAAATTACTCCAAGCGTCAGCCCGAGTGATGATTAAGCAGCGACTAACGATCTCGTTACGAACCGCCACATCCATTTTTGCGATATGTGCTGCGACTAGATCGGCCATGTGCGCAGGAAAGTGAGTGTCGATTTTCAGCAAACCTGAACTGCCACGAAAGATATCGTCAAGCTTTGCGCAGGCCTGGGTCCGGTTCGCCGTGAATAGACTTGGTGTCAGATGTGGGGGGCTGCCGATCTGCCTCAACTCAATCCAACGTTCTTCGGGAATTTCAACCGCGTCTGCTGGAAGACGCATTTTCATAGCCAACCATCGCTCAACGCTAGGAAAACTGCTTAACCACTCGATTAATCGCGTTCCGTCTACTATTCGAACATCCCGCCACTCTTTGCGACTAAGCTTTTCGGTCCGCCAGTTCTTCTGTGCGTCAGTGTTCCACGTGTGAACAGCCGATAACGGCGTGACGATGATTAAAGCTGATTCTTGTCGAATCGATTCCGCCGTAGCGCCCGTACGGTTGTCATAATCTTTATTCGCTTTTCCGGCAGGATTTTCGCCAGTACCTATTTCCCAAAATGATTTCCCGTCAGGTACGAACGGCTGGAAACCAGTTTCAGTATCTAAATAGCCATCTTCACCAGATTGGCCAATGCTGTCAGCGCGCGGAAACCTAATGTCGTCAGGTTGACGGACAGAGGCCGCGGCCAATCTGCCGATGAGTTCCGGGATAACACCTTGCGCTTCACGCTCATTGCTGCGCACCCAGTGATGAAGTTGAATCTCGTTGATTATCATCGTCATAGCGCATGATTATAAATCTCTAACGTCAAAAAACAAATCGCTTTAGGCCAGCCAGTTCCACATTATGTTTGCGAAAAGCACATAGACCCAATTCCGACGCCTCATACAAACCGTCGGCTTCGACTTCAAACGAGTGTCGCATTACATCTAAGTCAATGGATGATACGATGCAGGCCGCAATCAGGCGGAGAGTTGCATTTTGGGAATGTGATGGCGGGCTATTGTGTGACGAAGATTATCGGTTCTAGTGTTTCATCGCAGTGAATTTGCTTGTTTAGCTTCCCTATAGAGACGCGTTTTTCAGCAGAAAAGCTGTCAAAGTTTAGTTGGCTCAAGCATCGAAATTATTGCGATGGAACACTAGTTGGATCTTGAGTGGATTGCCTATGGTCGTATAAACCCAACGGCGATCACTATATATGCCTGACTAATAGACACTCCTGAATGTATATTATGCGTGTGTTTGAGCCCACGGCCGAAAGGATCGCACAAGATGCGACCGAATAGCTACGTTATAATTGCTGGGCTGAGGGGTTCACATATTTGCAATCGCTTTGCGGCTGCACTGTAAGATAGAATTGCCTGCAAAATACTCTTGCGTTACGAACAAAAGGAATTTGGATGGGAGCGTTACATCCTGCGTGGCATATACGGTAGCGTATGCTCATACCATATTCCACATACTTCTAAATATCTGGTGAACTCTCCACGAAACGCTAACTCGTTATCAGTACATATACCGTTAATCGGAATTAGAACCTAAGCCACTACACGCTTGAGGAAGTCTATTGAGTTTTGTGGCGTAGCACTCTCATAGATTTTATCCAGTCTAACTACCCCTCTTTCATCAAGGACTACGTACTTCGCTTTTCGCAGACGTAAATGTGGGCCGGATTTTTCACCTGCACTTGTATCGGCATCCCGAATATCAATTATCATGCAAATTCCTTGTTTGGCCATCAAGTGCCTCCTTTACTGGGAAACAGAATGTTTCTCCATCTTTTATGTTTGAGGCCAATCTGCAAACGTATTCTATGATTAGCCTCTTGGAAAACTGAAAAGCATCTAATCCAGGTTTTGAACTTACTTCACACGGGTAGACCTCGCCGGAGAAAATATCTTTTATAAACTGACCCATTGAAATGTGAGCGCGTCCGAGCTTCCTAAAAGCCATTAGGAAACTTACTGTACCTTCAGTCTCTGTCGGCACATGTGATCGAATTGTTTTCTTAATCTTATCCAGTAAATCTTTCACCCCTTTTTCGCTGAATCTCCAATCGCTGCAGCCATCGACTGTTGGTCCACGCAGAGGGTGTAGCAGGCCGCAAGTGACTAATTCCAACACACGCTTATGGGAGAGACCTAATAGTCCTTGGACTTGCTTCAAGTATAATGACTGATCAAGCTCACGCTTGAACTCCAGAAGGCTGGCTCTCTCAATCAAAATCAATCTCGTTTTATCTTGCCTCTTTACAATAGCCTTGAGCCTGTCAACAGTCATCAATTTATCAATGCTTTGAACTCCAACTCGCAGCAGATCTTTTGCCTCTCTTCGTGAAACATATTTCCCATTATGATGAGCCATGCCGTTCAGCCGCTTTACGTGTGCGGTGTAACCGCCGTCCCAGTGAGTGACGAGATACTCCTCAAAGGCAGTTCTCATGAAATCCAGTTCAGGTATTGCAAGCTGCTTATAAAGTGCCGACTTATATTCCGCGAAGTCCTTCCGCAAGCCATGAGATGCGCGCGTTTCCCGCATTTGCTCGCGGCGCCACTGTAAGAATAAGAAATAGTTATTAGGCCATTCCTCGAAAACACCCCAGGCTTTGCAAATCAGTGTATGTATCTCGGCGTTTCTTGATGATGGAGCTAGATATTTCCCCTTTGTATCAATAAGTCCCTTAAACTGACTTGCAACGAAGAACAGCGCAGATATGAAGTGTTTCAAATCAAGCTTATAAAGTGGATTGATTAATGCAGTCTCATCCTCTGCTATATGAGAAACTGGTTGTCGACACAGTAAGTGTATTTGACGTGCTACTTTTAACTCAGGATCTTCAATCAAGCTAGGCTCGTATTCACGCCAATCGAATTTGCATCGGCAAAAAGCTACTCGCTGTCTTGCCCAAGAGATGCGCCTCTTACAGCTAGGACATTCATCTAAGAGCAAACACTTGTGAATAGGGCAGGAGGTGATGGGTGACAGTTCCCAAATCTTGTGTGCATACTCAGAATCACGTAAGCAAGAGGGGCAAACTTTGGGATAGCGTAAGCGGATTATGTACTGAGGAACAGGCGACCCGAATACCAGAAAGTCGCCCATTGCTCTTTTGGAAATATCTACCGGAGAGTAAAGAAGTGCCGCCAGTTTAGCCTGATTTACACCCGTGAGTTGGACGAGGGGTGAAAGGTCTAAAGAGTTATCGAAACCAAAAGAAACATTATGTCTTAAATAATTTTTAATGCTGGCCAACTGCAATACCCAGGAGGGAGTATCGAAGCGGTTCAGTTCAGTTAACCGCAACAGATAGCCCAGGAAGCTTTCGTCCGGACGGGGAGATGATGAAAACAGCAGTCTACGTTTGCTTAACATATTGGCTACATAATCACTCACATTATGTTCTTGTAAGGCCCAACCTAGATTGGCTATGAGATTCCTTGAATGATCAACCCGTTTGAGTTCAAAAAATTATGGATTTGGCGTTGCAATTGGAGTGAACCCCTGATTTGAGACAGGAAGTTAAGCACTCGTTGATTGCCTGAGTTGCTGCTCGAACTCCGCTGGCGGCAGATAGCCGATAGCAGAATGCAGCCGCTTCTGATTGTACACCTCTTCGATGAACTGTTTGATGCGCACTCGTGCTTCCGTCATCGTCTCGTACTCGAAGAGATAGACCTCTTCGTACTTCAAGGTCTTGATAAAGCTCTCGGCTTTGGCGTTATCATAAGCTCGACCGCGCCGCGACATGCTGATGCGGATACCTTGTTCTTTGAGTAAGGTAGTGTAATCAAGTGAGGCGTACTGCACACCTTGATCCGAATGATGCACCAGCCCCGGCGCTGTCTCTCGCTCTCTCAAGGCCATGCGCAAAGCAGAGAGAGCTAGTTCCGTCTCCAGGTAATGTTCGAGCGCCCACCCCACACAAAGACGGCTGAAGGCGTCGAGGATCACGGCCAGGTAAACGAACTCTCGCGTGAGCCGAATGTAGGTAATGTCAGCGACCCAGAGTTGATTGATTCCACTCAGAGTCAACTCCGGCACTATGTTCGGATACCTCCCCCAAGTATGGCGCGAGTCGGTGGTGCGGACAAACGACTTCTGGCGCAAAACCAGCAGATTATCTTCGCGCATGAGCCGCAGCACCCGCTTGTGGTTAACCCGGACGCCTTCTCTGTGCAACTGATGAGTAATGCGACGATAGCCGTAAGCAGGCCACTCTAAGGCGAGCCGTTGAATCTGGTCGCGCAACTCCACGTCTTCGTCACAGGGCGCGACCGGAGCGAGCAAACGGTAAAGTGTGGCGCGGCTGACGGACAAAGCGTCTGAGACGCGCACGGCCTTCGACGCTTCAGCCACAGAGCGTGTGACAACCTCGTGCATTACTTGTCGCCACTCCTGCGTGGCGGGCGCGAAAGCGCTGCGAGTCGCGGCAAGGCTTTTTTTAAGAGGTCGTGCTCCATCGTGAGCCGCCCGACCATACGTTCGAGTTCACTGACGCGCGCTTCCGAAGTGTAGGCGTGGCCGTTGCCCGCGAAAGCGCGCTCAGCATATTGACGATGCTGTTTCTGCCAGCGGCAGATCAGCGTCGGGTGAAGCAGGTGTTCGCGTGCAGCCTGCGCGATAGTCTTGCCTGCTTCAATTTCATGGATCATTTGGAGCTTGAAGTCGCGAGTGAATTTGCGACGCTGTTTCAGGGTCATTTTGTAAGCCTCCATCTAATGCTATGGAAGCTTAACTTTCTGTCTCATTCAAGGGGTGCAGTCCAAATCATATCTCTTATTTCCACCATCCTTGTATGAATATAATTATATTAATGCTTTAGAGGTGATTCCTCTTGTGCACAACTTTTCAACATCAGTTCGCAGATAGAGGTTAAAACCAACTCCGTCGATATGAGGCCCAGATATTGGCTTCAGATGGCCTCTTGTTTTCAGAGCTCTGATAAAGCCTCTGTTAACGCCCATCAACAATGCAGCATCTGCTTCGGTGAAAGTTGTTTGCTTCAGTTTCATAAGAGACTTCACATCTTCCAAGCTTACATATTTTCTGCAGAGCTTACCCTTTGGCTGCACCATCTTTATGAAACTTCTACGGAGCCACGTGTCATGAAACCTACCTAAACTCTCTCCTAACATCTGGGACGCCCTTGGAACGCTAACTAGTTTACAAGGTTCCCGGTTACCAAATTGAAGTTTGTAAGATTCAATGACATTACCGCTAAATAGGTACTTGGCTCTTTGATCATCTGTTTGTTGATATTGTGAAGTTGGTGTCAAAAGGCCGCACTCAATCAGATGCACGATGGTCTCTTTGCTGATTCTAAGAATATCAGCAGTCTGGTCTAAGCTAAATAGTTTGTCCTTATCATGTATAGGTCTGTAAGTTGTCTTGTATTCTGAAGCTATAGCGGCAAGGTCAATTGAATAGAAATCTGATCTCTTAAATAAATACTGTATGCCTCCATCAACTCGCGGTCCTGAAATCGGTCTCACGCTATAAGTTGCCAGTAAATTGATAAGAGACCCTGAAGACATGCCCAATCTCTGCGAGAGTTTTGATGCTATTTCATATGTGGAGGTGAATAATGCAATATCTTCTCTACAGACACGTGCTCCTAATCTTTTGTTATCTGATCTCGTTCTGGTAGGCAATATGCCTTTTCTGGCGAGGAAGAAAGCTGCGCTTTCTCTCAAGCCAAGTATCTTACCCGCTTCTACGATACTTAGGTCATCACCACGCAGTTTCTGTAATTGCTGATGTGAGTACTCGGATATCTCCAGCGCGTCAAATAAAAAACTTTGTAATCCTTCTTCCTGGCCCTCTCCGCATGGTCGAATTTCCCCATCGAGCATAGCTCGCACCAAGCGCCCGGTACTAAAGTTATATTTACTGAGCTTTCTCAAAGCCACCTGGAAATTTAAAGTCTTTTGAATAGTTGAATGCGTTTTCCTAGAAATCATATTCCTGAGTTCGCCCAACAAATCTTGGATAACCTGACGGTTAAATCTCCATTCCGGATACCCATCTATCGAGCGACCACGAGATGGTTTCAGGCATTCGTGATGGACCAAATTCAGTATTGGATGAACAGAGATATTGAGCAGCTTGGAAGTATCTTTCAAAGACAACATTCCTTCAAATTTAAGTTTTAGTTCCTCGATGCTATCAACCTCAATTAGGATGATTCTCTTTTTACGTTGCTTGCTGACAATAGCCCTCAAGTCGCCGCGCTCAATAAGTTGATCAATATAAGTGGTTTCAACTTTAAGGCGCTCTCTAGCTTTATACCTCGGTATATATTTTGTGTTGAGCAGTTCAGTTCCTGTACGGCGATTAATATTTGCGGCATAACCTCCTTCCCAATGTGCTCCCAAATATTCTTGAAAAGCACTACGCATGAACCCGAAACAATTCGGCGAAAGACTCCTGTATAGTCCTGAGTAAAAATCTCCGAAGTCCCTTTTAAAGCCTGTGTGAGATAGAGATGTATTTACTTTTCTTTGCCTCCCACGGAGAAACTCGTGGTAATTTTGCGGCCAGTCCTGGAACACGGCGAAAGCTTCAGACAAATGGTTGTGCAAATCCAGATTAGACAAAGAAGAAGGGAGACCCTTTTGATTCAAGCCACTGCCGAGTTGCCCTGCAACAAATAGCAAAGCTTTCAAGAATGGTTCTAGCTCGAGAAAAAGGAGAGGATTGATTGTTTCTGAAGTGACCTCTAGGCTGTCGCCCTTCTGAAGATTGCATAAGTGGTGTATCTGCCACGAGACTATCAATTCAGCATCATTTAGTTGTTGCGAAGAAGCATCTCGCCAATCGAATTCACAGGAGCAGCGACTAACCTTGCTACGCCGCCAAGCGATTGGTTTTAAACAATTCGGGCATGCGTCTAACAACATACACTTATGAATTGGACAGGCTGTTACTGGAGCCAATTCCCATATCTTGCGGCAATAGGCAGACTCAAGCAGACAATAAGGACAAATCTTGGGGTGGGTTATACGTATAAAATACCAGGGAATAAAGTTGCCAAATACGGAGTACCTACTGCATCTACGTTTTGGATTTGTTGTACTGGCCGCTGGATATATTATCTTAGTTAGTTCAGATTCACTTGTGCGTGTAAGTTTAGATAGATGGGGCAAGCGTGATAGTTTACCGGATGTGATTGAACTCTTGTAATAGTTGTTATTTGCATACCATCTACTTCCAGCCAACATGAATATCCATACGGAAGATTCATAGAAGTTCTTCTCCGTGAGTCTGACAATGTACCCCATGAAACTCTCATCGGTTTTGGGTTTACAGATCCTTAACAAAGGTTGTACTTCTCTTAAACTCATTTCGCTTTTTCTCACATTAACCAGAGGTATGGTACGTTGACGGGAGTGCCATAGTTAGCTAGCGCAGAATGTCGAATGCTGTAAGATTCTTCTCTTTGGCATGTGTGCGGCGGCCTGTTGCTCGAAGCGTAGGGGCGGTATATTCGAATGGTTCGATATTTAATAGTGCTATGTCGTGAGAGAATGGATTTTTCCTTTCGGGGAATTCAATTGCCATCAACTCATCATATGCTCGAGCGAGCATGTCGAGGTTGACTTGTTCTCGCTCTTGTTCAATAGCAAGAACGGCAGATCTACGCGCGATCTTCATCACATAAGCTACTACGCCGTTGGTAGCACAGTAAAAACGAAAAGCCATATTTGTATCAGAAAAGTGAGAACTTTCTTTAAGCGGAAGTTGATCATCTAAGATTTTAAGAAACCGGCGAAAGTCGTCCTTTTCTTCATCCGTATCCCAGCCAAAGAAATCAAGTCGTTGTCTTAATGAAAACCGCCTTTTCAATTGACTGTTTCCCACTGCGCCGAGGACTATGTCGGAATAAGGCATTCCGATCAGAATTACTGGCACCTTAGTTTCATCAATCAAGTTTTTCAGCCAGTCAGAAACACTCTTGAGAATTTTTAGGGAGTCCCAATCCACGAAGTGTTGAAATTCGTCCAAAATTATTAACTCTACACCGCAATCTTTGAGAAGGTGATACAGACGCAATGTCTGAATAGTAGAATTGCCTTTCCCAGCGGCTGGATCACCCAGTTTTTCAAGAAGTACCGTTACCAGTTTTGGGACGCTGGGTCGCTCCGGAATTCTGGCCGATAAAACAGTGACAGTAGTACCCTCTTCTGTGATTTTGCGAGGGAATCTTTTCATATAATATTCGTATAGCTTAGTCTTCCCAGCACCAGCCCAACCCGTAATCAGCGAGCACCACGGTTCGGCAGCAATCTTAGAATATTGATGACAGTGCGAGATTACGTCTAATAACTTTTGTAGGCGAGGGTATTCAATGAATATCTGTTCAACCAAACTTATCCTCATATCTTTTGCCATTTTCGAATAGTTAGCTTTCCGCTTACCCATTTATAGGCTCCCTTCATTTAGGCAGATCGAAGCTTCCTTTATATCCAGTCACATCAAGGTCTTTCTCACCACTATCGCTATGGTCATCGACTACTTTCTTACTGCTTTCACCTCTTTTAGTTGTGTGCAATTTCGTTTCGCTTGCATTCCGTTTTGGTTTTTCTTTGCGATTCCTTTGGCGAGCCACTTTTTGATCTGACACCATCTTAATGCCACCTGAAGCAAGATGGACGTCTTCGTTATTTCCATTTCTAGGGTAGCTCGTAGGGACGTAGGGGGCTACAAGATCGGAAATACCTTTCAGTGTTGCTGCTCCAGAATTAAGTAGAACCATATTACTGTCTGACTGAACCTTGCCTGAGATATCAATATCTTTCCCCTTCTTTTTGTCGTGATCAGCACCATAGTCCTCTTGCCGAATGCCCTTGAAATTGGCCATTCTTTGTCTGGCACCGCTTCCTTTCATCTTCTTCCAATCACGCTCTACAATCTCTTGCATCGTATGTTTAGCTCGCATAAGCTCATCAATATCTACAGTGTCTTTTGCTCGCTGTCTCGCAAATGCCAGGATTTTTTTGTGCTGCCATAAGGTTAGGCCTTTAGTGTATTCCGGAGCTTGGGAGGGCACTGGAAAGTACAAACCATTTTCTTCATCGGCTGCGAAAATAATATTAAGGTTGCCAGGATCCCGTTTGAGTTTAATTGGGCCACCATCCACCGTTCTTCGCCTTAGCAAGGCCAATCTTTCACAATTGTAAATAAGACAATCCATCTCAATACCATACGAATGAATAATCCTTCGCTGGATTTCACCAATTAGTACTTGAAGCTCTTCGCGGCTTGGCGGGAGTCCTGGCGGATACTCTTTGATAGCTTTCTCCCAGAGCAGGGCTGGTACAACTTCAATATCCTTAAGTTTCTGCCGGGGAAACTTCTCGACTCTAATCCCGCGATGTCTCTGGCGTGGATAGATGTCAATCATGAATATATGAGCCATCTCCATAAAATCGTTGAAAGAGACAACTGCGTTCTGCTTGGGGTCGTAGTCCTTTCTGTCAAGAATATTGGAGAAGGTAGTACCTGGCTGCTCGTGCAACCATCCCGTATTTTTTGTCCTGAAACCCCTCTCGACATGTCCCCTAAACCAAGCTTGGCCTTTCGGGCCATATTGAATTTCGAATCCAAGTTGAACTGAAGCTTCCTCAAAAGATTCACCGTGGAATTCGGGAGCGTTATCAACTACAACAAGCTCCGGAACTCCATAGCAGGGCCAATCATGTCTAACTGAAGGGTATCTGTCTCGGACATATGTCTTGGGCATGATTGCGTGCTTGAGACATTGCATGACAGCTAAGTATCCGGGATAGCCAAAGCTCGCAAAAAAACCCAAATCCATTTCAGTAAAAACATCAATCGCACTTGTGAAGTTAGGTCTCCCAATAGGCAGCATCACATCCGTATCAATAACCATCATATCCAATGGTGTGTGGTCCATCTCTACTCTTTGCAGAGGCCTTCTAAGGATTGGACCAGACTTAGTTTCCCTATATCTCCGATCTGCATAATCTTTACCGTAACGCAATCTATCCTTCTCGTACTCATCAAGTTCCCTATCAAGAAGACGATAAAGACTGCTTTTATGAGGGCGGGGTAATTTGTCCGCGTTATCTCGAAACTCGTTCGTTTCGCTAATCCTAGCGTACACAGCATCACAAATAGAGCCTATAGTATGACGCTGACCGTCAATCAATTTCTCGTCCTTTACTTCAATTGCAATCTTCTTAATGTTTTCAGCTTTCTGCTTCTCATCTAAGGTAAATGTTTGGCCTTGCTTGGAAGTTCCGGTGAATTTAGGTTTTGTATTGCCTCTTCCCCGGCAACCTGGTACGAGCACTCGAAAATCCTTGTTACAAGATAAGAAGGGCATTACCCAGCGATAGAGAACTGTCTTCCAAAATGGCTTGTTAATGTCAGGATTACCATTCTCGCCTGCTGTTTTTGCAACAATATCTATGATTGGTTGAATATTCTCTTCATTCGTCTGACCCAGATGTGCATCCATAATAGCCTTGACATATTTCCAACGCCGCTGGAAATCAGTTTTTATCCTCTTACTTTTAGGGTCAGTATCATTTAGCAAGCTCAATTCTTGAATATATGTTTTAGTTGCCTTTCGTTGGGCCAACCTCGAATCCCTGTCATCATCAAGGAATCTGAGATCGCCACTAATCCAGGCATCAAAGACCTTGTTTTCAGCTATAGATCGAAACTCATTTGTGATCACATCTTTAATCTGCAAATGATTGGTGCGGAGGCGCTGTTCGACAACATATTCACGCCCCCAAAGTTCAAAGTGCAGGCCCTTGTACAACCTGTATTTAGGCATTGCTCCCTACCCCTCTCTTGTATCCAAGGCCGTTCTGGGCAAACTCACGGTACTATTCACATCAATAGGGATCATCAGATTGATCTCCAGAATTCCCCAATAAAGGAGTCCATACACAACTTGTTGGCTGATGCCCCCGGAGGCGAAGAATTCCAGTACTTCTCTTAGGCTGGCTTCATTCCTCATGCCAAAGAATTCGTGGCAGGCTATCTGATGTTGAGGGCAAATGTGCGTTCTTGAATATCTCCAAAGCAACTTAATATTATTGAGTTTCGGCTGTGCTCTTATTTCCTCATCTGTAACGACCAGAAACTCATACCCGTTCTCCTGACAAATCCGAGAAGCTATGCGGAAGAGAGAATCATATTTTTGAACTTTCTTCTTCGGCTTTACCTCAACAATCTGTTTTCTCATGGCTCTCTCTACTAGCAGATCCGGGGTATATCGGTGCTTTTTACCGTCGAGGAAATATTCAATCTTTAAAGGTTGCTCTCTGTAGGAAATAACATCATGGTCGATTTCTAAGAGATAATAAAAATCTCTTTCAAGCATGGATTCCCAATGGACACATCTCTTCTTGGGCTTAAGGGTCGGGAATTTCCCGACCGTTCTCCTTGTGCCCCTTCTTATTACTTTTCTAGCTGTCATAATCACTAAGCAATTAGGGATTACCCCACATTGGAATGGCCGTAATTCCTCTTGCTCACCTGATATGTGTTGTCTTGGCAGATGAACCGCTTGGTGTAGGTCCATCTTACAAGTTGATATAGCTTAGCCTTAGTAAATAACGAACTAGAGAGCTATTGATTTATTTAGAGATGTGTTCCATGTGACTCCTCCTATTTAAGGCGACGAGTCGCATG
>Ga0233354_100005_pt1 | contig 13426 bp, 18 predicted proteins | sample GEONQ76_FD_180696 | JGI IMG/M metagenome (GOLD analysis project Ga0233354, IMG submission 180696) | Soil microbial communities from Shasta-Trinity National Forest, California, United States - GEON-Q76 | ecosystem: Environmental > Terrestrial > Soil > Temperate forest > Bulk soil | place: USA...
GCAATCGCTTCCTCATCAGCGGGCATTATCCTTTGCAGGTGTTGGTCGAACTCCCGAACAGGGTGCTTAATATTCAAGTCGCACCCGTCCGCTACGACAAGCTCAAGGAAGAGCAGAGCGAGCGTAGATACCTGATCGGCGCGCGTATCATGCAAATGACTGATTCAGACCGCGAGCATCTCAGAGACTTCATACAGCAAAGTAAAAAGCACGGGGCGCAGACCCTGAGCTTCGCGCGCGACGCGAAATCAATCTGAATTTTTCAAGCGAAATTCCCCTCATTAACTGGAAATTACGCGCCAGCGCTTCAGCGCCTCTCTCAAAATCTATCTTCTCATTTAGCTCTGCGCGCCCTTTGAAGTAGAATATTGGCGTGATGCGAATCATGCTATGGGCAGGGGTGGGTTTAGCTGTCGCGTTCGTCCTGACGTACTACTTAATACGCACGCTCAGGACGCGCCGCAGACGTTATACGAGCGACCGTCATCAATGGTGGGCTGGCTGACGCTGGCCTCCGTCAATTTTTCGTCAAGCTTTCCGTCAAGCTTTCCGTCCCGCCTTCGTAACTTTCTACGCCTCTACTGTCTTTGAGTTTCCGCGCCTGAGCCTCTTTCCTCTTCCGTGTTACCGCGTGCCCCGTGTTATATTCAACGCAATAAATCCAACACGGCATGGGGAATTGAACGGATGTCTGCGAACAGGGGAAAGACCATTTGCTTTATTGACAACGCCAACATCTTTCACGGCCAGCAGGATGTGGGCTGGCGGATAGACTGGGAGAAGTTCGCGCGCTATTTGAATCGTGAAGGCGAAATTTGGCAAACATACTTTTTCGCCTCCGAGCACAATCCTCCGCTGCCAGCGGAGAGCAGCTTTTACCAGTTTCTTAAAGAGCAACTGCGCTGGGAAGTCTCGCTTTATCCACTCGGCAAGAAGACCATCAATTGTCACAACTGCAACGAGTCTCACACGCTGCCAGCGGAAAAGGGCGTTGACGTAGGCTTAGCCACCAGGATGCTCATGCTCGGCATCAATCAAGCCTACGAGACGGCGGTCCTCGTCGCGGGAGACCGTGACTATCTTGAGACGGTCAAGTTTCTCAAAGGTCTGGGCCTGCGCGTCGAGGTCATCGCCTGGCGTCACGCCATCTCCAGCGACCTGGCGATGGAATCATCCGCGCCTGTGATTTACCTGGACGAGCTTGAGCAACAGTTGTTGAGAAAATAAAAGATCGCTTTCAAACTCTTCCGCGATAAATCGAAAGAGCTGTTGTGAGCCGCTCGTCTAGCTGCCTCTCGCGGAATTTTTTTTGATGTTTCAGATGTGGAGCGCGTCATGAAAAAGCGTCTGATGATTCCGCTGGCAATCTTGATGATGTTGACGGCCTTCGCCTTTGGCGGGTTCGCGCAAAAGGATTTGAGACAGGCTAACTTGAACTCGCTGGTCCAGTCCGAGCGAGACTTTGCGCGCACGGCCAGCTCGCAAGGAATAAAGGATGCCTTCCTAGCCTTCGCCGCAGATGACGGGATAATTTTCCGTCGCACCGCCGTCAACGCCAAACAAACATGGAGCCAGGCGGAAGCCCCCACAGGCTTGCTCTCATGGCAACCCATCTTCGCGGATGTCTCGCGCGCGGGCGACCTCGGCTATACCACAGGCCCTTACGAATACAGGGACCACGCCACGGATGAAAAGCCAGCGGGCCAGGGCCAATATATGACCATCTGGAAAAAGCAGCCCGACGGGCATTGGAAGTTCGCGCTCGATTTCGGGACCAGGAATCCGCAGACCTCCGCGCCCGTCCCGTCGCTCAGCTTCACACCGGATAAAGGCATGACGGGCGGCGGCAAGAAATCCTCTGTAGAGATAGAAGCAGCACGCGCGGAACTCTTGAAGATGGAGCAGGAGTTTTCCGTTGAGGCGACGACGAAGGGCACAGCCGAAGCTTATCTCTCCCACCTCGCGGACGACGCGAGATTCTTCAGACAGGATACCTTTCCCGTCGTCGGCAAAGAACAGATTCGCGCCGCCCTCAACGGCAAAACAGGCGTGCTCGCCGCTCAACCCAGGATGGCCCACGTCTCTCTCTCCGGCGACCTCGGATACGCCTACGGCATTTACGAATCAAGAGATGAAGCGACGGACAGCAAACCTTCCGAGCAGGGCAACTATGTCAGGATTTGGAAGCGACGGCCCAACCGTCAATGGAAAATCGTAGTGGATGTCACGGTCCCCGTCCGCCCGCTTTAATAGACAAGTCTTCACAATTATTGAGGCCACCGCTCCGGGCTACGGCGGCCCCACGCGGCACAGCTTCCACCCTTCCAAGCGTGCCAACTATTTCTTCTTTCTCTTTTTCAATCATGCTTGAATTCAACTTGTAAGTGCAACTTTGACAGTCGCCGTTAAAGGCAAGCTGCGGTAGTCTGAGTGCCGACTTTAACTGCGACATCAAAGAGGCACAGATGAATGGCTACAAGCAGCTTACCCGTGAGCAAAGATACCAGATTTACGCCTTGCAGAAAGAAGGCCACAGCCGCACCGTCATCGCCCGCAACCTGGGCATGCATAAAGCGACCATCTCGCGCGAACTGACGCGCAATCGTGGCGCGCGGCTACCGTCCCAAACAAGCCGACGAGTTGGCCCCAGAGCGCAAGCCGCAACGAGTCAGGCCGCGCATCACTGCCACGCAGTGGACGCCGGTGGAAGACTTCCTGCGCCAAGAATGGAGTCCCGAACAAATTTCGGGACGCCTCGCGCTCGAACAGTCGGCGAGCGTGAGCCACGAGCGCATTTATCAATACGTCTATGCGGACAAAGCCAGGGGTGGCACACTCTCTCGCTCCTGGCGTTGCCAGAAAGTACGGCGTAAACGCTACGGCACTTACTCGCGGCGCGGGCAAATCCCCCATCGCGTCACCATTGACGAGCGCCCTCAAGTGGTGGCGCAAAAAGCGCGACTCAGCGATTGGGAGGCTGACACGATCATCGGAGGCCAGTCTCAAGCGGCGATTGTCAGCCTGGTCGAGCGCGCGTCCAAATTGACGCGCCTGGCAAAGGTTTCGCGCAAGACGGCGGGACTGCTCACGCAGGCCGTGACCAGACAGTTGCAGTCGCTCACGGTCAAGAGCATCACCTCAGACAACGGGAGAGAGTTTGCCGGGCACGAGCAGATTGGGCAGAATCTCAAGGCGGACTTTTACTTTGCCCATCCGTATCATTCATGGGAGCGCGGGTTGAACGAGAACACCACTGGGCTGGTCAGGCAATACTTTCCCAAGAAGAGCGATTTCTCAAAGATCACTGACCGACAGATCAGCCGGGTAGTAGAAAGGCTGAACAATCATCCGCGAAAGACACTCGGCTACAGGACGCCGAATGAGGTATTCTTCAAACTACCACTTGTTGCACTTACTACTTGAATCCGCGAAGAATGGTAATCTCACTCGACAATGAAATTCTCACAAAACTGGTTCTTGGAGTCCTTTCCTTCCGCGCCTTGTAGAGAAAATTTTATATCAACCGTTGGTTTAGAGCCTTTTCCCGAAGATGATTTTGATGACCTTTTGCGCTCTGGTGGCTTGGAAGTCTTCAATATCCACGATGAAACAGATGTTCTCATTATTGGTCGAGAAGGTTGGGACGAAGAGAACTTAAACATCTTACTCGATAGACGCGAAGGCCAGCAATTGAAGGTTTACTCGCAAGAAATGTTTTGGCATATTGGGTATCTGGTCGAGATCCATTTGAAGATGAAAATGTTGTAAGAGCTTTCGGAGAGGGGCATCCTGCTCTTGAATTCCTATCGAGTCGCTGGCTTGCTTGGCCTAGCACCTTTATTGCTCTTAGTAGCGACGGTAGTTTGCTCCTTGATTCGCCAGAAGTTGGCATCTTGAGTTACATGGGGTATAGAGTGGGTGCGAGAGGCTTGGCTGCTGCCGAACGTCGAGCAGTCTTGGCGGAAGTCTTTGATTCAAGATTGCCCAATATAAATTCGCTTGAATATATGCAAAGCTGGGGGCGTCCGAAATCGAAGGAGCGTTTGAAGAAGATGGCAGACAGCATGGCTGCGTTTTGCCAAAACCAAAAGAGAAGAGGAAATGTTCTGGCGGCTTCGCACTACGAAGAAGATTTGAGATGGCTGCATAAGAACTATTTCAGCGGACGTTTCAAATTTCAATGGCCGCGAATTTACGTTGGGTAATTCTTCGAGGCGCGAAGCATAACAACTCGTTCAACCGGAGCGGAATGAGCTTGGATTTCATCGAGAACTTGTCGCACGATGCAGTTGTCTCCCGCCCGGTTAATTCGGGCGTTAGGCTTGCCATACGATGAAGCTCTCGAAAACAAGTTGACCGTGAATCACGCCACTGGGTATATTCGTGCTACTGAAGGAGTAAATTTCATGAGTACCTTTAATGTAAAAGAAGAGGCGAAACGCTTAATCGAAAAGTTGCCTGAAAACATGACGTGGGACGATTTGATGCATGAGATTTATGTGCGTCAATCTATCGAGGCCGGTCTTGAAGATAGCGAAGCTAAAAAGGTTACGGATGTTGCCGAAGTGCGCGCCAAGTTCGGGTTACAGTCATGAAAGTTCTGTGGACGGATGCTGCTGTCGCTCAACTTGAAGCTATCCATGATTATGTGGCGCAAACCTCACCGGAATATGCTCGTCGGATTATTGACCGCCTAACCAAGCGTTCTATCCAGATTGCTGCCTTCCCATTTTCAGGTCGAATGGTACGAGAGTATGAGTTGAATGAAGTGCGGGAGGTGATTGAAGGCTCATATCGAATAATCTACCTCATAAAAGAAGACGAAGATCAGATTGAGGTATTGGCTGTCATTCACAGTTCGCGTGAGGGATTGAATCCTTTGGGATAAAGTTGTGTGGTTAAAGGCAAGCCTAACAACTCATTGAACCCGACGCCTCGATAGCATTCTTTTCATAGTTGATTTATTCTTCCCGCGTTGAATGCCTGCGCTCGGCGCGGGTTAATTCGGGCGTTGGGCGCTTACGCCGATGTAAGATTCTGAAAGGAGTCGGTGATGAAAGAGAGAATCGAAAATATTCTGACGCTCACGGCTGCCAAGAATGTTGCCACATTCAGAGGATTTGAAATAGCTGAGGAAAAGAACACCTATTTGATCCATTCTAATTTATCAGATTTGGGTTATAGAATATGGTTATGGTATGAGTTGTCCGATGAATATCTCATAATGGAAATTACTTGCATCTTTGGCTACTTTGACCGAAGCCTCAGCATTAGCCCTAATTACTTTCTAAACCTTTTGGCAGCGAATAATCCATCTTTTGAAAATTCATGCGCATATGTCGCTGTCAAGGAAATTGACAATACTCTTTACATCAGCCTTCAGACCAGTCAAATATTTCTTCCTAAATGGAGCGATGAAGATATTGCACATGCCCTTGCGATTAAATTCTTCCATTTAATGTCTGGATTAATGTTCAACTTGCCTGAGCCTGTAAAGACATTTGGCAATTAGCAGAGCCTGATTCAATTAAAGCCGCGCCCAACAGGTCATGATACAAGCAACAACGTTCGTTGTAGGATGCTTGATGCCTGAGGAGGTAGCGAGCCAGAGACGGGGTAAGGGTCGAGAATGAGTTTGGGACTTTGCTCCCGGCCAACAGTGTGACCTAACAAGAACCCCCACCCGCATCACGGAATGGGACTTTGATCCCGAATAGGAGCGTGGACATACACCGGGCAGTCTCGTCGCTTGCATCAACCTCCAAGATCGTTGAAAGAGGAGAACCTGCTATGCGCCACATCGGTGTTGATCTACATAAGACTAACTTCGTCGTCTGCTTTCTTTCAGATGACGAGAGGACCCACACAGAGACTTATCCGCTGACGAAGGTGGGCATCCATCGTTTCATCACGCGGCTTGAAGCGGAGGATGCGGTCGCGGTTGAAGTCACGGCCAACATCTATTACTTCTATGACCAGGTGAGGCCGCACGTCTCGCGCGTCGTGTTGGTTGACACCTATCGGTTCGCGGTCATCGCCAGGTCGAAGAAGACGGTCAAGGCGGATGCCGCGGCGCTCGCCCGCTTTCTCAAGCTGGACTACTTGCCGTCCGTTGCCGTGCCTTCTGAGCGTGTGCGGCAGCTTCGGCATCTCTTACAAGCCAGAGAGACTTTGGTGGGAATGCGCACGAAGCTCAAGAACATGGGACACGGCGCGCTGACTCGCAATGGCCTCGCGCTCTCACGTTCGGCATTCGCCTCGAAGGTGAGTCGCGCACGGCTTGCTAAGCGCGAAGAGCTTGCGCCAGCGGACACACTCATCATGCAGGCGGCACTGCGGCAGATCGAAGAGCTGGATAGAGAGGTCGCGGTTGCGCACGGTTGCCATCAGCGCCGTGCTGTCGATGGTCAGTCGCACGAGGACACCGCTCATGGAGTTCTACCAACGGAAGAAAAAAGAGAAAGGGGCAGGCAAGGCGATCTGTGCGACGGCACGGAAATTACTGACGATTATCTTCGTGATGCTGAAGAAGGAGTTGGACTATTGGTATTTGGAAGATCGCTTATACAATCGCAAGTTGCGGGCGCTTGATGCCGCAGCTTGAACATTGACTTTGCATAGGAACTCATTCAACCCGACCCGCGATAGCGTGGCTTTCATAATCGTTTGCTCCGGTTAGATTGAAGGCTGTTCGCGCGGGCGGGTGAATTCAAGCGTTAGATTTCTGTTGAATGCTGTGGCTCAAAGCTCTGCATTAACCTTCACAAATCCTGAGCGGCACAAAGGTTCTCTTGAGGGCTGATTCATCTTGAATATGGTGAGCCTCGCGTCGCTTCGAGAGTTGATTCATGGGCGAGATGAATCACCAGACGGCGGGGTGTATTGGATGATAAAATCAACGCTGAATGTTCAGGCAAGGCAGGATGGCTAAAGCGGACGAAATCTAACAAGTCATTGGACCCGACCGGCATGAGCTTGCCTCTCATCGAGAGCTTGAATGCTCCCCGACAATGCTTCCCGGCGGGTCAATTCAGGCGTTAGGCGGCTGTAATCAAAATCAATTTAACCATGAAATGTTTTTCCTCTCAGAATCATTAATAGGTAGAGAGTGCGGGTCAGTAAAGCTAGGCCTACACTGTGGGCGTAAGACTGCTTTGATCAAATTAAGGAGAGGTGAAACCATGAGAAGAAAACTGCAATACCTGAGCAGATTGTCAGGGTTGGTTACAATTGTTCTTGCTATAATTGCGATAACCCTGGCCGTATCGCTGTTCCTAGCCGATAGAAGCCCTTCCTATGCACAAGTGCCTGCTAATGCACCTATTGGATCCATCGTAGCATGGTCGGGGCCTACAAATAAAATTCCACCCAATTGGCTGGTATGTGATGGACGTGAGTTAAATCGCACGGGAGAGTTCGTCGGGCTTTTTAATGCTATAGGTACTACTTGGGGTGGAACCGCCACCGATAAATTCAAAATTCCAGACCTTAGAGGCCTTTTCCTTAGAGGCGTGGATGGCGGTACAAATCGTGACCCAGATGCGAGTGGACGTACACCATCAGGTACTGCGCCTACCACCGATGCTGGTTCAACTCAAGGAGACGCCTTTGCAAAACACAATCACAATCCCGTGACAACCACGATTTCTCCAAACCCTCATAACCACAGCTACCGAGAACCAGGAGGTGGCGGTAGTTCAGAGGCTCCGGGGCATCAAGGTCTTCAGGGCGCAACAACAGGCGACGTGACATTGAGTGCGACAACTACCATGACAGATGCTGGAGGAAGCGAAACTCGGCCCAAAAACGCCTATGTGTACTGGATAATCAGAGCCAAGTAACGCTTCCGCTAAATTCAGCATTGGAATCTCTTGCGCCGCCGCCTAACAACTCATTGAACCCGACCCCGCGATAGCATTCCTTTCATCGTTATCTGCTGCGATAATGTTGAAGGCTTCATGCGCGGGGCGGGTTAATTCGAGCGTTAGGCAATAGATTGAATATCATAATGGTAAGGAAGAAATTTAAGTAGTGGTTCGGTTTGAAATTCTGGACCAGCATTTATCAGTGGTCCAAATTCAAACTGACCCACGACCGAAATTTGATAGTGGTTCAGTTTGAATTTAGAGCATAGGTGAACATTGGTCCAGAATTTCAAACCGAACCACTGCCCGAAATTTAAAAGTATTTGACTTGTTGGGTGCTTATGTTAAAGTTTCACTGGTCAGAGATTTACTTTTTATTGTTACGATTCGCGTAAAGTTAAAATCGTAAGATGAGATTACGGTTATCAAACGATAAGGATTCTCACATGCCCTCACGAAGATTCCAGCTCATCATAGCTCTTAGCGTCCTCGTTCTTAGCTCTATCGTATATGTGCTTCAAGCGAAAGCCCAGCAACCAGGTTCACCAAATGTATATCTTGGTGGAGCGGTCTTTATTCCCAGTAGTCTCACAAGAACAGGGACATCGACTCTAACGGTATCTGTAGCAACTACACCGGCTGTTCCATCAACGGGAGCAAACGGTGCCGGACCTGTCAGGGCGGTGGTTCAAATAAGCGAAAACAATAATGTGAGTGGCATTTCCTATACTATAACACCTTCACAGATACAAAGCGTTGATCTGGCTGGTGCTGGTCGATCAAGCAATGGGGAGTTTTCATTCACAATAGATTCACAAAATACAAAGAGTGGAACTCTCTCATATCGAGCTATATTGATCCGGCTAGAGAATGCGCCATCTGGCGTCGCGCCGACTCCACCAGCGCAATTGGATACTACCTTAGCGATAGCAGCCCCCTCTCCAACGCCAACACCAACTCCGACGCCAACTCCGACACCCGTGGCTATCATTGAGGATGATCCGTGTGCCGAGTTCGGTCAGGTCTTATTCGGCCATAGATGTATTTTGCCCATCATCATAGATACTCAGGGCAGCGGCTTTGACTTGACGAATGCCCAAAACGGAGTTGACTTTGATCTTGATGCTGATGGAATCGCTAAAGAGCGAGTTGCATGGACATCTGCCAACTCAAGCAACGCTTTCCTCATGCTTGACCGTAATGAGAATGGCGTAGTGGATAATGGTATAGAGCTATTTGGCAACCTCACGCCGCAACCATATGCCCCTACGCCAAACGGCTTTGTGGCGCTTTCCCTGTATGACAAGCCAACTTTGGGCGGCAATAACGATGGTCTGATTGACCGAAGTGATGAAGTCTTTTCACAGTTACGTCTCTGGATAGACATAAATCACAACGGCATCTCTGAGCCAAGTGAGTTGCATACGTTGCCGGAACTTGGTATCGAAGCCCTTTCTCTGGATTACAAAGAATCGAAGCGGCGCGACCGTTACGGCAATGTGTTTAGATACCGCGCGAAAGTGTACGACGCGAAGCATATACATGCTGGACGATGGGCTTACGACGTATTTTTGCAAGTTCGGACCCCATGAAACTTTGCGTTCAGGTTGAAAGTTAAAGTTATCGAAACTGGAAATCGCCCTTCGCTTTATTACCGCGAACAGGCGATTTTCAGTTTCCACCCAAGCACTTAGCTGTGACATATTATCTAGCATGAGTCTTCTCTCGTTGTTGCCTAACAACTCATTGAACCCGACCGGAATGAGCTGGCCTCTCATTGTCAACTTGTCGCACGATGCAGATGCTTCCCGGCGGATTAATTCGGGCGTTAGGTGCTTGATATTAAAGTACGTCTTTAGAACATTCATTGACACACTTTGGTATCCTTTGATATAAGACCACCTGTATTTAGCTGATCTGCATTGCCGGTTGGTCTTTTCAATTTACCTATTTACTTGAAGGTGTCCTCACATGCTAAAAAGGTTCAATCTGGTAGTTCTCGGTATTGTCCTTTTAAGTTCTATTTGGGGGGGGTCGTCTGGAAGCTACTCTCCGAGACCCCTTGCCGCAACAGTATCTTTAGGGCCTACCACTCAGAATAAGTCAGCGATCTATCCGTCAGGTGATTCTGTCACATTTACAGTGACAGTCGTGAGTTCAGCAGATGTGCCAAATACGGCGACAGCAAAGGTTGATTTCGTTGAGTCATCAAATTTCGGCGGCGTGGGTTACACAGTAAGTCCATCGAGCCAGACTCAAACTAAAACTTTAGCGGGTGGGGGGAAATCTACAAGTTTTTCTTTTACGATAACTACTACGAGCGGAAATTCCAATACGGGAAACATTTCCAGTCAGTTCCAACTTGATACCGTGACTGGTACTGGAAAAGGCACTCCTACTACGAGGGACGTTAATATTACGGTGCAGTCTGCCTCCGATACTTGCGATATGTGTCTTCCCAAGCAAGTTTGTTCTTTTGGGCAATGCCTCTCTCCCATCCTGATTGATGTGGCAGGAGACGGATTTAACTTGACAGATGGCGCTGGTGGGGTTGATTTTGATTTCGGAGGAGTCGGTACGCCGATGAGGGTCGCTTGGACGGCGGCAGGCTCAGATGATGCCTGGCTTGTTCTTGACCGCAACGGAGACGGCTTTATAGATAATGGCATGGAGTTATTCGGCACGGTCACACCACAGCCACTTTCCGACCATCCAAACGGGTTCCTAGCCCTCGCCGAATATGATAAGCCTGAAAACGGGGGTAACGGTAATGGGAAAATAGATCCGGGCGATAGTAGCTATGCCACCCTGCGCCTATGGCAGGATAAGAACCATAACGGCATCTCCGAGGCGAGTGAGTTGCATACGCTGGAATCGTTAAATATTTATGCGATAGACCTTGATTACAAAGAATCAAAGCGACAAGACAAATACGGCAACGGTTTCCGCTATCGTGCCAAGGTATATGATTCTCATGGCGCGCACGTTGGTCGGTGGGCATGGGACGTATTCCTGGTTCATCCTTAAGCTGACGATGAGCTGGAGCGAAAATCTGCCGGTGAATTCTTAGTGATTTACTGGCAGATTTTGTTTTGAACAAAGAAGATTGAGACGGAATGAATCAAGATGTCTCGCTTCTCTAAAGGCCGCACCTAACAACTCATTCAACCGGAGCGCGAGTTAGCTCGCCTTTCGTCGTCAACTTGTCCGTACTGGCGTTGTGTGCGCGCCCGGTCAATTCGGGCGTTAGGCATCTTCCTCAATGTTGACATCACTGGATGAGGAGAATATCTTGTCGTTGCTATAGAGTTGCTTCTGAAACGAGTTATAACCCATTAATCTCGCATTCATGCACACGTACAGGAGGTTTACATATGCCATTTGCAACTATAGTAAGTGCGGCCCAGAGTTATGATTCTATTTACGGCTTTGTAACAGGTGGGGATTTATACAGATCTCTCACCGTGCTTGGTGACAATGAATTAAAAGCTGCACAGCTTGCGTTGGAAAGTTCAAAACTAGCTGTTAACCCAAAGGCTCAGGTGTTGTTAGCTATTGGGCATCTTCAGTCAGCATATGTTTCTTATCGAGAGAATTATGAGAGCCTTAATACATTTGTCGGAAGACATACTTCATTGTTAATGTCCGGCGGGTTAATTCGGGCGTTATGCTTTGGTAATCTTATCGCTTTGACAGATAATAAAGGCATGCCAGAGTACAAGTACACTGCTTATTTTGAAAATGAAGTTTTGCGTAAGCGTCCTTATATCAAGCGTGAGTGGTGCATTAAAGTTATCGAGAACCCTATCCGTGTAGAAGTTCAAGGTGAAACCAGAGTTCGATTCTGGGGAGAGGTCGCAGAATTCGACAATCGTATTTTCAGGGTTGTAACTTTGGCCGATAGAGTTACAATACATAATGCTTTTCCTGATAGTGGGTTCAAATTATGAGAATAAATTATTACGCTGAAACAGATTCGCTCTACATTGACCTCTCATCTAAGCCAAGCGCGGACAGTCGTGAGGTTTCGGAAGGGATCGTTTTAGATTATGACGCAGATGGCAATCTTGTCGGAATTGATATAGATCAGGCAAGCACTAAGCTTGAAATCAAAGAGTTAATCTTGAGCAAATTGCCAGCAGAAGTAAAGCAAGTTGCGTGATCACCCCAAAGCATAACAACTCATTGAACCCGACCGGAGTTAGCGCGGCTTTCATCGTCAACTTGTCCGTGCCGCAGTTGTCGTCCAGCGGGTTAATTCGAGCGTTAGGCTTTTCGTTGAGTGGATGATAATCTAAAAACTAGAGACAGTTGCTTGGAGGCTATAATGAAAACGAAAGTGACAGAACAAGGAGTTCTCGTTCCTAAAAAGTATTTCAAAGGAATTGAAGAGGTTGAGATTCGCAAAGAAAACGATTTAGTTGTCGTTGTGCCGATTACTGATGATCCAATCCTTCAGCTTGGCAGGTGGCCTATTTCCGATGATGTAGAAGATGCCTCTGAAAATCACGATCAATATATCTACGGCAAATGAAATCCGTCTTTCTTGACACTGGCTATGTGATTGCTCTGGAATTGGCGAGCGATCAGAATCATAAGCTGGCCTTGAAACATTGGCGAAGCGCAGCTAAATCCCTCCCGCTACTTGTCATCACCTCATACGTCTTCGATGAAATCGTCACCTTCTTCAATAGTCGCGGGCATCATGCTAAAGCTGTCGAAATTGGAAGTCGGTTGCTGCATAGTTCTTCGAGCAGGCTCGTTCATGTAGGGGAAGATTTGTTTCATCAAGGCTGGAGTTATTTTCAGAAGCATAAAGACAAAGGATACTCACTAACGGATTGCATCTCATTTCTTGTGATGGAAGAGTTTGGAATTGACACAGCTTTTGCTTTCGACAAACATTTCGTCCAAGCGGGCTTTAAGAGAGTGCCGTAAAGTTGAGGGATGGTTGAAAAGCCTAACAACTCATTGAACCCGACCGCGAGTTAGCGTGCCTTTCATCGAGAACTTGCGTGATTCGGCGTTGTGTGCACGGGCGGGTTAATTCAGGCGTTAGATTCCTGTTGAATGCTGTGGCTCAACGCTCTGCATCAACCTTTCACAAATCCTGAGCGGCAAAGTTTCTCTTGTCTGCTGATTGATGTTGCATGCTCCGAGCCTCGCCCATAATATCGAGCATTAATGCTTTGGTCAGATGAAACGCCAGGGGGCGGTGGGAGAGTTGAATGATAGAATCAACAGTGAAAGGTGAGGAGAGGAAGAATGGCCACGACTTACGAAATCTAACTTGTCGCAGTCGTTCCCGGCGGCTGAGTTCGAGAAGATACTGGCAAGCATTGTCGGCTGACTCATCAATCGAGCGCGTTCTTTGATTTGCTAAGGCTTGCCTCTTCATGTGTCGCCAGAGATGATCCATCGCGTTAAGTTCCGGCGTTGCTCTCGGCAACAACCGGACTTCGATGCCCAAGTCAGCCGCCAGTTCCATGCTCTCCTCGGCGGTGTGCGGCGTGCCACGATCTTCAAAGATAATGATGTGCCAGCCGCGCCAATGTGCGCGC
>Ga0233354_100006_pt1 | contig 13364 bp, 22 predicted proteins | sample GEONQ76_FD_180696 | JGI IMG/M metagenome (GOLD analysis project Ga0233354, IMG submission 180696) | Soil microbial communities from Shasta-Trinity National Forest, California, United States - GEON-Q76 | ecosystem: Environmental > Terrestrial > Soil > Temperate forest > Bulk soil | place: USA...
ACTCTGACAATCAAGACTTGGCAGAGCAGCTCGTCGAAAAGCTTTATCGTCGGCTCATTCCATCGCTGCCGGAAGAGGCGCGCGTGCCTCGATGATAAGCGCACATAAATGAATAGGCCGTGCTCTGGATAACCAGTTCACTTGCGAAAAGGCGATTTATGGTGAGTTTGAGAATAGCTTTTGGAGTAAGTTCTCAACGGCCATTCGTCAACAGAATTACATGGCTATTTCGCTGCCAGGCGAGAGGCTCATAATCGCCCTACAACCGCTCGCGCGTCCTGGGATAGATAAGTCTCGGACTGGGTCTCAAAGCTCGTCCCTGGGGCTTGTGTGCTTCACCAATGATGGGTCCAGCAGCATCAAGAGAAGATAAGAGTCAGTCAATGAGTGGTCCGGTTGAATTGAGTTGTTAGGCGGCGCGTGGCTGGAACCTAGCTGTGATGTTCCGAATCGCTATGAGCTTCACCTGCTGGACTGCCTTCGCTATACAGACGATACTGATATACCGTTATTCCAGTGCATACGAAGATTATCAGGAAATTTAGTAAGCGAACTCCGTACAGAGGTTGTGTGATGAGGTTGCCATCCTTAAAAAGCAGTGATATCGAAGGTTCGAGTTTCCCAATAAGATATCCAGAAGTTAAGAGCGAAACCCATGCCGTGACTCGTGTGAGACGCTTCTCTTCTTTCAGGTCGTAAGGAGATGCCATGAGGCCGGCGAGCCAGCCAAAAATCGCACCGGCATACCCGATCAGGATAGTTATCCAAAACGTCGTGTTCAACTGCTTAAGACTGATATGTATTCCCGCTATTATCACCGGCATAATCAGATATGTGACAGATGTTGCGATGATAGCAGGTCTCAGCACATGCCGAGAAATTACCGCTGAACGCCCAGCATCTTGATTTGACGTTGATACCGGAGTTGACTCTTCGTTGGAGTTACCTGTCACGTTAGTAGACATGAAATATTCTCCTTAGAAACTGTCTAAGCAGGAAGGCTCTCGCAAGCCTAACGCTCGAATTAACGGCGAGCAATCAATGTGAAAGATAAAAAGCAAGCTGGAGGCGAGTCCGGTTGAATGAGTTGTTAGGCCCAAGCCGAGATAAATTCACAGTGAATGAGTGATGCTTCCTTTAAGCTCAGGGCGTACTCTCATACAGTCTTCAAGTTCCCTTACAACCTCTTCAAATTCAATATATGCTTTTGGGTACGAAGCTCTTAATCTCTCAATATACGGCAGCAATACCTTATACACTTCAGGTATGGAAGGCCCAAACATTCTAAAGAAAACTTCTTTATCATATACTCCTGTATTCAGCCCAACGCACTCGTGTTCAAAAGCTCCTAATATATCCTTAATCTCAATCTCAGATAAATCGCTGTCATGAATTTGCTTAGACCTACGCACCTTTGCACGAAGTTCTCGAAATACAGGCCCCAAATATTCGATAGTTGCTTGTTTCCTTCTTCGTTCATGATCTGCTTTGAAGGTGCGGATGAGAATAAGCGATTGCACAATAACTACAGATAGGATCAGGAACGTTAGGAGTATATATATCCATTCAAATTTCGTCATTTTTCAACTCCTTACCATCTCAACTTCTTGGGCATAATGCCAGAATTAACCCGCCGGGAGACACCGCCGAAACCATTCAAGTTCTTGACGAGAAGTATGCTCAATCAGGTCGGGTTGAATGAGTTGTTGGGCGTCGCTTTCTAATGGGTATTACATCTTATTTAGAGTGAGCGAGATACCCTTTAGTCATCGTCAACTATAATTTAGCTTTGCTGCACAAACATTCATCCACAAGTAATTCGGGGCGGTACTCAAAGTGCATAGTATCGTAGTGATACCATTTGCCTCCCCAAATAAACCCGTGCTTTTCAAACACTTCCACAATCTTCATCGGAATCCGATTTTTATATGCGTAGAGTCCGCTTTTGTCCGGTTTGTTATTGCGCCAGTAGTCTGAGGATTTAACGTTGATGTCAATAGTCATCCCAAAGCTGTGCGTGCTCAGCCTCTTTGTTCCGGCGATGACTCTCCAATTAAAAGTGCCGCCAGGGTTTTCCAGATACTGCATGTATTCCGGCGGCAAAGTATCAAGCTCATCGGAAATAGCTCTGATCTTTTGGTCAACGCCATTGACTGTGGTGACCAATATTTCTTTATTGATATGTTTGGGTAGCCAGATGACAGGGACGAGCTTGTGACGCACTTCTTCAGGTGTGTTGCCATACATCTTAAAAAAGAACGGCTCATATCTTATCCGACCTGGATCATAATTGACTGGCACTGGACGAGGGTACTGTTCCCCGACGGGATAACAAATTGACATCTGATCTTTGAGGCTGGCCTCATTAAGCATCGTTTCAAAATCAGTTTTTATCTTTCCATCGTCATAGACCATCTTGCTGCCGTCTTTCCAGTAAATCGAATTAGCATCTCCTGACTCTAAAAATTCAGGATACGCTTTGAGCAAGCATTTGACGCCCACCGGAAGAGGAATACCTTGAGTAGGATCAAGTGAATTAACGTTAGCACTCGCAGTTGGGAATCCTGTGGATAACTCTTTCTTCTGCTGGCTGCTGCAAGTAAGCAGTGCGAAGGGGAAAATAAATAATAGGGCGAATAGTATTTGGTTCATAAGCTTCCTCCGTCAGACAGATCCACTCCGACCTAGTTGCAACCCTTTCTGCTTTCATATTGTTTGATTATCTGGGCATTTCTTTTTTCTCCTGCTGAAAGCTGACCTGAGACATCAGCGTATACTGGTCTGTACCAGCTCTGCCTTGAAAAATAGTCACGCATATCTTCAGTCTTGAAAATATACCCGTGCCTTGCGAATATCTCGTTTCTCATAATCTTCAATTCAAAGCAAGATTTATAGGCTAAATCACTTTCACCTCCACTCCTGTTGCTAGGTTCAGGATAACTGTCGGTCACGATACTTTGCTGAGGTGTGGTAATTTGCCGGGGCGTTTCTACAGGTGAAGGTGTTGGAGAAGATAGATTGCTGGTATCTCGCCTCGCCTGTTTTTTCGTCTCAGGCTCATCACTGACAGCGGTCGCCGACCCTTGCTTGGAAGTAGGAGTTGAAGTGGATGACGGTGTTTGATTTGTGGCTCCGGGTCTAAGAAATGCCATTACCCCGCCGCCCACAACCAAAGCCAACACCGCGATCAGGACATAAACGATTATGGGGTTAACACCCTGTCGTGTCAGTTGCGATGGCCCTGTGGAGGGAGGTAACACCGGTCTAGGCAGCAGATTGATAGGGCCGGGTGGGGGAGCAATAAGGGTCGCCTCGGAATCATGTGAAGAAGACAAGAGTGCGCCATCATCCAGGCAATAGCTTAATGTTTCATCAGCGAAGACGCGATGGCAGGTGGGACATTGTTTCATCTCTGTTCTCTCCAATCAGCGATAAGTGCTGTAAATACCTCATCAAGTCGAGGGCATATTTAAGTTCATAGGTCACCAGTAACAAGACAAAACCAATCAGCAAAAGGTTAAGGATACCGCAAAGATGAATAACGGCGGCACAATAACAGCAAGGGCTTTGTAGCTGTCTGGGGGAGCGTGCCCGCTACCCGATGCGAAAAGACAAGCAGCCGAAATACTTGTAAAGAAAGTCCCAATTAAACTGGTGATAATTGGTGCAATTAAATCTCCTTTTCTTTCTTCAACATCTTGTGATCTTGCAACTCCAATTAAAAGTACGATGGCAGCAATGGCAAAGCCCGCGATAGTTCCGGTAACCCCTGCAAACGTCTGCATAATAACAGCCCCATTACTATTATCAATCAGCATAATTACCGCCTAGAGGATTCGTCATGGTTTATGTCTCCTGAATGAATATTGTGAAGTTCACGAGCATGTAAGACTCTCATGAGCAGAAGCACGAGGACTGCAACGCGGACACGATATTCTCACTGGTCCAGAATTGTCAATGATTTGTTATGGTTAAATGAAAAGAGGCAGAGCTTTATGCCCCGCCCCTTTCAGGTTAGAAGTAAATCCTCCGGCTGCGCCGCAACTCTCTGATTCTCTGCCTCAGTAAGCGGTCGCGCCGTCGCTCCCGCCTGGCTTTCACTGGTCGCCTCCTTCCCCTATCACGTCGGGCCAGTCCTCGGAAACTGCGGGCGTCTCGTCGTCCCTCGGATGCTCAAGAGCATAGATTTCAGCCTCTACTTTGAGGCGTGCGGTTGAGTTGGTGGAGTCGTCCTCGTCTATTCCGGCAAGCCCCTCGCGCAAAGCTTTCACCTTGCGCTTGACGCAATTCTCGCCGCATTCGATTTTGACGGCTGGACCGATAATGTCACTCAACGGACTGTCCTCGTGCTTCCCAGGCACGCACTCGCAAATTGTTCTCACGGTCTGTTCGTTGATGGTGCAGACGCGGGTAAAGACTGAATCCTGACCGTCTCTTGTTTTGAGTAGAATCAACTGGCCGGGCTTCGCCTGTCCGGTCGTGGCGACGGTAATATCATCGCCGCGATGGATACCGAAAAAGGACCACTCAAAATCTGCGGTGAAGGTCTCGCTCTGCGGCTCTTTCCTCATGCGTCGCCGCTGCCCTGTCGCAACCACAGGGCAAAGAATTGCCAGATGTTCCGTGTACATGTGGCGATTGGTCATGCGGGGGTAGTACTTCCCGTAGTACGCATAGACCTTTCTGCTTTTGCACCTGTAGAGGTGAATAACGTTGATGGAGTCGCCTATTTGGATGGCGACGAGTTCCCCGTCCTCGAAGTCCGTTCCGGGCCTGATTTTGAACCTGTCGCCTTTCTCCACTTCGGCAGCGTTGCCGTACCTGTCAGTGACAGTGACGGTCCTGAGTTTGGGGGAGCGCACGCGCGTCTCCCCTGCCTTTTTGGTCGGCATCAGCCTTGCCCTCCCTTCCTCGCGCGGGCCTTGCGCGTCGATGCTCCCTTCATCCCCGCGTCCATCCTTTTGTCCTGTAGCTCGGCGCGGTCTATCTCCTGGCGGGCGATGATAAGGTGAGGCAACAGGACGCGCATGTTTCCCGTGTGCCAGAAGTCACCATCGGCCATCAACCCCTTGAGCAGTTGACGGACTTCAGCCCCGGCAGATTCAAAGGCGTCTGCATCCTCGCCCTTGAACGCGGTTTCGACCTGGCGAATCTTCCACGCTCGCCACTCGTCCGAGAGTTTGTCTTTCGGCTCAACTGCCAGTTCCTCGTCGCGCTTTTTCTGCCACTCTCCACGCTCGGTCTGTGCCTCCGCGTGGATGCTCTCAAGGGTTTCCCCAGCGTCCAGACGAGCGAGAATGTTTTGAATAAGCTTGTAGTTCTGGCGTGCGCTCTTGCTGATAACTCCCCGGTGGCCTTTGTAGAGGTTGCCCGTTTCGACGTTCTTCGTCGCCTTCAAGAACGCATAGGTAAATTCTTCCTGGCTGTCTTGACAGGTCGCTCGCGTGTGGCTGAATAAATCGCCTAGCCACTCGTCAAGGTAATCCCTAGCGGCTGCGGGCTGGCTCTTGTCGTTGAGCAGTTGAAAGATGCGCCTCGCGGTCGCGGGCGTGCTGAGTGGTTGCGGTTGAGTTGTTGATGTGCGTTTCTTGCTGGTCTGCTTGGCAGACTTCCGTTTATTATCTGTCTGTCTCATCTCGAATGATCTCCGTTAGGGTCAATTAAAGGGTGAGGCAAGGGGCGGCGAGTGCTAGATACACTCGCCGCTCTGCCTGTTTGTAGAGTGGAAGACGAGACGGATGTTATGGACCGCGCGGCGCGGCTGGTTCAATGGTGATGGAACGCGAGTTGATGGGCTGCTCGGTGTGATGGTCGCCCTGGCTCTCTGCCTGGGCTGCGACGATGGCCGAATGGCTGTCTAAGACTTCCCGGACGCGCTCACTTCCCACACGCTCTAAAATCCGGCGGGCTTCGTTGATATGCTGATGCGCCTCTCGGAACCGTCCAGCATCCTTTAAGACGAGCGCGATGTTATTAAGTGTTGACGCTCTGCGTAGATCGTCTCCTGCCTCTTCGTAGAACTGGCAAGCCTTCTTGTATTCCAGAAGCGCGGCGTCTATCTGAAGCAAGTTATAACGGACGATTCCTAGTTCGTTATGATAGTTGCCCCGGATGGTGGACTCGGCCTTCTCGAAGAGAGTTTCGCTCTCGACGAGGATGCGGAGGGCTTCAAGGCCATCTCCTACGCGGTGTGTGGCGAGGGCAAGATTATGAGTGAAGCGCGCGGCGATCTCTATGTCCTGCGGCTGGTCCAGCACACATAAGCACAAGCGTCGGGCCTCGGCAAAGTCGCCTCGCTCAATGCTCTCTCTAACCTGTGTAAGCTGCTCCGTCATGCTGTGATATAGTTGGCGCGTTTTGATGATTCCTACGAAAGGAGATAACCCACAATGAAACGTAAACTGACCTTGCTTCTGCTGGCGCTGGTCGCCGTCTTCACGCTCCCTCTTCCGGCGCGTGCAGATGGTCCGGTGTGCGGCACAATGAGCAATCCGAGTTTTATTTGCTCCGCTCCTGCGCCTCCGTCGCCTGACTTTGGAGACCTGGCGCTTTCTCTTGTCGCTGATGTGCTGGCGATCATTCCTTAACCCTTCCTCTCTTGAGGACTTCAGGAGAAGCGCGAGACCATTGAGCCGGTCGCGCCCCTCCCTCCATCCTCTCCCGCGCGGGATTCCTCAAAACTTCCATCATTTACGAACGCGAGCGAGCCTTGCAGCACGTCTTCTGAGAATCATCTGGACCTGTGCGAGATACAGGTGCATCCCAAGTGCCGCCATCGCGTGCTTACAAGCTACGCCGTCGCGCGTCTTGCAGGAGCAGTCCACAGTTTTGAATCCCTGCTCATCACGAAAGCACTTGACCGTGTAGACCATGCCCTCTGTGCTGCCCGTCACGCTGTACTCGCCATAATTGATAACGCGTACTGTGGGGTGCATCTCTTTGCATCTGTCTATCGCGTTGCTGATTTCCGTCTCTTCGAGTCTGAACATACTCTTCAACCTTCTCTTTATTTTCTAACCTGGGAGAGATTGTATCGTATGAGATATGAATTGTCAAGAGTTTCCTTCGCACGCGATACGAATTTCCTTGTCTTTTTTTATCGCACGCGGTATTTTGGGGAACCATGAAGGACTTGACGACTAGCGAAGCCGCTGAAGCGCTTGGCGTGGCACCTGTAACCGTCCGTATGTGGTGTAGAAAGGGCAGGTTTCCGAACGCCTATTCTGAGGACACTCCCCGCGGCGTCATCTGGTATATCCCAAAGGGAGATTTGAACGGTGTAGAGCCAATGAAGCCTGGCCCGAAGCCGAAAACTGCGATCGGAAAGACGCGCCCGCAAAAGTAGATTGGCGAGTAAATGATTCAAAACAGTTTGAGTTATGTCCGGCATTATATGTCATAGATAGCTCAACGTGTTTTGAGTGGCTGCGTGAAACTAATCATCATTTAACCCAAGGAGATAATGCAGATGGTTGCTAAGAAGCCTCGTAAAGATAGAAGCGACATGACCGTCAAAACATTTGAAGAGAAACATGGAGTGCCACCCGGTACTGTTAGGAATCCAGGCGGTAGGGACACAAGGAGCGATAAAACACTGAAAGCCATTCGCAAGCAGTCGGGTAAGAAAGGCAGCAAGAAATGAACGCTACACGCGGCCCTCTCCTGAAAACGAAATGATAGAGACTGATGATAAAGCTTCCGTCGAAACGTGAGAAACCAGATTTCGGGATCGTTCTAACCCCTGAAGAGCAACTCGCCCTGGAGTGCTATGGAGCGAGTTGAAAGCATGAAAAGGAAAAGTTCCATAGTAGAGACGGCTGGTCGTATTAAATTCGCCTGGCAACTCTACATCAGATTTCTCCATGAGGAGGCTACAGCTAAAGCAGAAGGGAAGGATGTGAAGGAGCTCCAGAAAATCTCTTTGGAGCGCCGGATGTTGGAGACAGTAAGACGCTTCTTCAGCTTATTACGAGAGATATGAAGCGGGTTCAGCAAACGATCAGACCGCATCTCTCATTCGAGGAAACATGGGAGAACAGACTGCGCAAGGAAAGAGCAGCCAAGCGCCGAACTCGGTATAAGGCCAAAAAGAAGGCTGCGGGAAAGAAGGTGCCATCATGAGCCAATGGAACGTCACACCACATGACCAGGCAGAGCGGGCGCGCGAGACTGCGGAAGCCCGCGCCGACCTCGAGCAGCGTGCCGCGGAGCAAGGTGTTAAGCCTTTTACCTCGCTCGAAGATTTCGCGGGCGACCCGGAGTTGACTGCCGACTTCGATGTTGATGAGTTTTTACGGATGGTACGTGAAACACGTGACACACCATCGAACCGGAGTATGAGCTAATGTCGGTGCGCGTGCTTGATACTGACGTTCTCAGCTTTCTATTTCGCAGCGACTCCCGCGCCGCCCTATACGCTCCATATCTTTTCGGGCAAGTTTTAACAATCAGTTTCCAAACGCGAGCAGAAATGCTTCGCGGCGCGATTTCTGCGAATTGGGGTGCGCGCCGGAGGCGTCAACTCGAGCAGTGGTTACAAAAATATGCAATCGTTCATTCGTCTGACGATTTATGTCTACGCTGGGCGGAAGCGATAGACAGCGCGCGCCGCGCCGGGCGACCGATTGCAGCGGCAGACGCGTGGATCGCGGCGACTGCGCTCCTTCTGGATGTGTCGCTCGTTACGCACAACGCAAGCGACTACGTTGGTGTATCTGGACTGACGGTGATTTCGGAGTCGTAATAAAACAACTCAAAACGCTTTGAGTTGATAACACACGGTTTTAAGTATTTTGACTTGAGGCTATGCCAAAGGGCTATTTGACAGCCTGACTAGTAAAGTTTTCGAGTGGGAATTTAGGTTTACCGGGGTTTACGAACAACGATTGCGGCGGCTCCAAAATCCGGCGATTACCGAAGGATTGCCGATGAATAATCCGAATAATCACTAATGATTTTCAGCGACATAACACCTTAAAGATTTAGACTTATAGCTGATAGATGAGGGCATCAACAGGGAATGTCGGAACGTGAAGTTAAAAAGGAGGATGTCAGAGCTTTCATCGACGACGCTTGGGGACAGATCGGACAGCAATTGAGTGAATTCAATGGTGAAGCACTCAAGGGGATGCAGAAGATTGAGGTTGGGGGCAAGACCTTATTTAAATTTACCGTTAAAAGTAGCTTGGGTTCCCTGCATTGCTTGTATGAGCCAGAAGAACTGGTAAGTAGCCTCCTCAAGGAGACTGAATACTCAGCCGCTCTTATATGGTTCATGTCGTTTCTCAATAAGCTCCCGTTCTCGGTTTTAATTTGTTCGGAAAATGCCGGAGAAGCTGCCACAGTAAAATCTCTTGAGGTGAGCAGCGCGTTCGAGATAGAAAAAAACAAAGGGAAAAAAGGAGCCTACACGGTAGCCGTGAAGGAACGCCGAAAAGTAGCGCTCAAGAAGATGAAGCAGGGTAATGAGATGCTTGTGGGGGCTAATACTTCGGGGCCAGATAAGAAACTCTCGCTATACACGATAGGCATTGCAATCGAGATGCTAAAGAGAGACGGAAGGTCGCCAGATATGATTACCCCTGGCGCTGTAGGGATGCGACTCGGATGCGACGGAAAGTCAGTTAGTAAATTTTTTGAGAGGAAGGGTGGCTCGTTCAAGGATCTATTAGAGAAATCATTCGGCAGCGACAATCAGACGAAGGGATTGACGAAAAGTAAATAGAGACATGAGGATTTGAATAGAGTATAAAAAGCAAAGAGGACCAGCCTGAAGTTTGCGACGCCGGGCCAGTCCTCAATGTTCTTAGTTTATGACCGCGTTTCCGCGGCTATATCGTATTTATAGCCGAAAGCCGTGTTGAGACGCAAGAGCTAATTGATAGCTTTTGCCATCTGCCGGTGGCGCAAACTGATTTTAATTTTCACGGCGGCGTGCCGTGAACGCAACAGAAAAGCCTTTGCGGAGTTGGACCGGCAGCCACTTCGCAGAGGCTTTCTGTTTTTGACAACCAGACACGCGACGACCTGGAAGGTTGCAACTTCCAGGTCGTCATTCATTTTTAATTGTTGAGCTAAGAAAGGCTGACCGATGAACCAAGCATACATTAGAAAGCCCAAAACGCGCAAGCAAAAACTCTTCCGGCCTCAAGGCTGGACCACTAACGCGCGACATGTGAGGAGGTTTTCACGATGATGAAACCTCGTTGCCACCGATGCGAAAGACTTGCGCCTCGACGAGGGCGCATATCTGCATCCGTCCAAGTCAGAGGGCGCGTCCGACGCTTTTTTCTCTGCCGCATCTGCCAGGTTCAGCTAGGAGGTGGATGATGAGACAGGTGCGACCGGTCAAACCCTTCTCTAAAGAGACGGGCTATACGCAGGTTTCCGATTATGTTTTGGACTTCATCATGCCGACGCTCTCCGGCAACCAATGGAAAGTCCTCTGCTTCGTGATACGTAAGACTGTCGGCTGGAAAAAGGAGAGCGACGCTCTCAGCTACGCGCAGATCATCGCCGGAACCGGGATTAAGTCGGATGCGACCGTAAGCGAGGCCCTTAAGGTGCTAGTTGGTAAGACATACATCCTCAAGAGTCCCGGCGATAAGTGGGAAGCGACGACCTACACGCTGAACACTGATTTCGAGGTTACTGGTGTCTCGTCTCCTGCTTCAAAAAATGAAGCAGACGTTACTTCAAAAAATGGAGCAGTGTCTGCTTCAAAAAATGAAGTAGGCTCTGCTTCAAAAAATGAAGACACAATAAACAAGGGAGAAAAACAAGAGAAACACACACAGACACAACTACGCGCCGTCAGCGCTCCGTCCGGTGTTGTGTGTGCGAAATCGAAATTCTCTCTTGAAGAGTGTGAGCGGTACGCGAACCACCTGCATGCGAGCGGGCAGGGAATCAATAATCCAGGGGGGTACGCTCAAAGCATCTATCATAGTGGCGTTGCGGACGCGAAGATTGAGAGATTTCTTGATATTGGTCCTAATGAGCCGGGGCACATACCAACGATTGATGAGTGCCCAGATTGCAATTCTGCGGGATTCTCAATGGAGAGCATTTTGGCGGGAGCCGCGAAAAAATGCCACCATCCGAAGCTGCGTGGAAGGTCGCAGGCAGATTCGAGCGGCTTGGTAGCGTCAGGCTGACTCGAAAACTTTTCGAGTGGGAGGCCGCTCGACAACCCAAAACGTTTTGGGTTGAAATTAATTTGACCAGGTTTGACGAACGTAATGAGAGAAGAGGCCATGAAACAACTCAGCGAAGAATGCCGGCGATTCATCGTCCAAGCCATCGCTGTGTCCATCCCGCTTCAAGAAGTTTCGCGGGCCGTGCAAGCCTACTTCATGGTGGCTCTCTCTGAGGAGGAGTTGCGACTTTACGATCCGACCCAAGATCTGAGCCCCGACTGGCTCAACCCCTATCTCATCCGACTCTTCGCCGCCACTCGCGAGTGTTACCTGACGGGCATCGACTCTTGGGCCGATGAATGTGCCGGCGGGCATGTTACAAAGGATTACCGACTGGGGCTGCTCCAACGGAGCTTCGACACAACTTGGGACGGGAATAACATAGCACAACTCAGCCCCCGCGAATGCTGGCTAGTGATGGGAATTCTGGAAGAGGCGGCGAAGGTTTCCAACGATTGGTACGAGCAATACGGTGATGCTTCGACCGGCGATGCGCAAATGATCAGGCTCATCACGCTCGGCTGGGATATTGACGAGTTACTCAAAGATTATACGGGCGACGACTCATGACGTTTTAGGTCATTTGTGATGAGGCACACACGCCCTTTGCCTTGCATAGCCTTGACGGATCTGACCTGAGGAAGAAACGTGGCAGCACTTTCGAAAGTAGCTCAACGCTTTATCGTGCAACAACTTGCATGCTTTGAATCGCCCGCCGAGGTAATGGAGGCTGTCAAGGCAGAATTCGGCGTCACTATCACCCGCCAGGCAGTCGAGCATTACGATCCGACGAAAGGCGGAGAAGGGAAGCGATTGGCCAAGGAACATGTTGAGTTATTCCACGCTACGCGTGCGCGGTTCACTTCAAAGATCGATGCGCTGGCTATCTAAAACAAAGCATATCGGCTGAGCCAGCTCGAGATGATGATGCGCAATGCCAAGCGCGCTAGAAACTACCCGCTGGCGGCGCAACTGCTTGAGCAAGCTGCTAAAGAGATGGGAGGCCTGTACACGAATCGACGCAAGCTGGATATCAATCCGCGCGACGCCCTGGCGAAGCTGCTCGGCTGCACCCCGGAAGAGTTACCTGAGGATAAGGGGTGGCTGAATTGAGGAAACTTACGCCCGAAGAGTTGGCACAACGCATCCTTGCACTACCGGAAGAAGAGCAAGAGACGGCAATCCAGTATGCCATGCAGCTATATGGCAGCCTTTCGAGCAAACTTGTATGCGAAGGGTGCAGCGAAATCTTCTCAACTATCGATAGGGTCTATGCCGAGGGCTCAAGGATTGAACCCCCTCGGCGCGAAATACGACATCAGCCGGATTCTTTATGCGTGAACTCACATCTACTTGAAATGCCCCCGGCTTTGTTTGATGCGCTCATAGCAGGTTATGAGGCAATAGCGAATGGAAGAGGCTTGAAATAGAGGAGCCAAATGGCTGAATTGAAAAAACTCACGCCTGAGGAACTCGCCCGGCGGATTCTTGTCCTCCCGGAAGAGCAGCAGTTGGAGGCGATTGAGTATCTTTCTCAGATTTATCAGGCTAATCAAGGAAAAGAGTTTGAGCAGATAATTATTGGCCGGGGCACGGAGTATGAGGTCACATTACCTGTTCACATGCTGCCGACGCTCGACGAGTTGGTTAAGAGGGACAACGCTGATCTGGCAGACCCTTCGACAGGCCCTGGTAGAGATATGCCGGGTTGGGAAGCTCGAGTGCCAGTGCTCTTCGTGGAAGCCTACAAGAGAGAGGTTGCTGAGCGGCTCCGCCAGGTAGGAGAGACTATGGCTATGTTTGATGGGATGGATGAAGAGACCCAACCATCTCACCCCAAAACGTTTTAGGTGAGAGCCAATGTGAAGCTGGAGAAAATCTCACCCAAAACGTTTTGGGGTGAGGAAAGATGAATACGAAGTATAAAGGCTCAAAAGAGTGAAACTTATTCCACTCTAAATATTTAGAGTCAAGAGGTGATGCCCAAACGCACGGACAAAAATCAGGTTGAGATCGTCGAGACGCTCCGGCGCATGGGCGTCTCTGTGGCCGTCACTTCCGGCGTCGGCTGTGGCTTTCCTGACCTCGTGATCGGCGGCGTGATGCCGTGTATGTGTGGCAGCGGTCGCCGCATCCGTCAGACGAAGATCGTCGAAGTCAAGACCG
>Ga0233354_100007_pt1 | contig 12788 bp, 9 predicted proteins | sample GEONQ76_FD_180696 | JGI IMG/M metagenome (GOLD analysis project Ga0233354, IMG submission 180696) | Soil microbial communities from Shasta-Trinity National Forest, California, United States - GEON-Q76 | ecosystem: Environmental > Terrestrial > Soil > Temperate forest > Bulk soil | place: USA...
TCTACCCCACTCAACGCGAGGTGGCGCAGGAGATGGGGGTCCACAGCAACACCGCCGAAATGTATTTTCAGCCTCTTGTTGAAAAGGGCTATCTGACGCGCGAGCCTGGAAGGCAGCGCAATATCCGGCTCACTCAGGACGGTCTCGAGAGATTAAAGTTGAGAGGGGTTAATGTCCAAGAGAGATTAGCCGCAGCGTAAAATTTTTAGAGGTGAAACGCCAAACAGCCCGAGTCACGCCTGACTCGGGCCGTTCGAATCGATTAGATCTGCTTTGACGGGCTTGATCTGATGACATTCTGCGCTATTTCACCATGCATTGTCAACCTCTGTTTGGTGAGGAGTGGAGATGTCTGCCCAAAATTCTTCTAATGATCTGCCAGCGGAGTCAGTCAGCTTACGCCCGACTCGACTCATCCCTTACCAGGACCTCTGGAACTACTACCAACAGAATTTGGAAAGCAGGCTTCTGGCTGAAGGTAAAGCCCTTAATGTAATAGCCAATCACTTATCTTCACTCAACAAATGGTTGGAGTTAGCTCCATGGCTCAACCATGAAGGAAAAATCGGATCCGCTTCCATGCAGGATCCTGTCGGTGACGAGTTTAGCGCGACCTTTGATGAGTGTTTGAGAGATTTCTTAAAAGCTCTCAAAGCGCAAGGCTATAAGTCATTGAAGGATCCTAAGTCCCACCTCAAGAAACTTCAGAAGAGTTGGCTTTCACTATTACATTCGGACGGACTCCCTAAAGACTTCGCGGGAGCGCTCTCGTTCCTCATGGCTGAGACCGGGAAATCAATGGTTTCTATAGAGCGGGAAACGGGAGTGGATCGCCGCTCTTTAATGGGTTGGTCCAAAAATGAATATCGACCTCATTATCGTTCTCTGAATAGAGTTTCTATCTTGGAGAACTATTTCAAAGTGCAGTCCGGGACGCTCAGCGCACGTTTGCCAGTTCGTCTATGTGGTTCGAGCGCCTCGGGGAAGAAGAACACTCCATCCCGCATCCACCAGAGCGAGATGTTCGATAAAAAATATAAGCTGAAGAGTTTACCACCACGCTTAAAGAAGGAATTTGCCAATCTCTACCGCTTTTACACTGACGGCGTGTGGGTGGCGCGTCAGGGACTCAAGCGTGGCGGTCGAGGGTGGCGCGTGGATCCGGAGAAAGGTACCTGTCCGACGGCTAAGATTATGCTTAGTTATATCCGTAGTTTTATGGGCTATCTTTGTCTGCCTCAAGACTCACCTGATCCTCACTTACAGGGGAAAGGATACAAGCTTGAGGATCTGTCGTTGGTGCTCTTGGCTGATGTGGATCTGGTTGGCGATTTCATTGAGTTTTACCGGGGCCGCGTACACAACCAGGTCTACAATAGTTTTACCAATAACTTCCTTTCATTTTGTAAGCAATTGATCAACCCGAAGACAGGATATCTCACTCAGCATTCGCAATTCAGCCATATGCTGCCCGCGTTCAGCAAGCAGATGAGCGGGAGGGAGTTGGGAAGCGGAGACCAAATATGAATCAGGGAGCATTTGAGTCATACGCAACATCGCATACAGAGCCGTGGCGTTTATACTGTGCGACAGTCCACGATCGATTGAATGAGATGACTCGCGCGATTGAAGTTGACGTCAACATTGGCGGATTCCAGCAGAGCCGCGACGGATTGGATATGCTGAAACCGTTGATACATGCACGGCAACATCCGATCACACTTCTCTTCGATATTGTCGACGGTCTACGGCACGAAATTTCATTGACCGAAGATCCGATAGAGAGAGCGGTTCTCTTCCGCGACATGTGGCTTACCGAGCTTGAGGCCTCAAACCCCATGCGTCTCGGCAACATTGTTTCGATGCGATATGTCGAAGGTAAAAGGGGGAACAAGAAGGATAAGGTGAATCTCTATCGTTTGGAAGATGGCTCCTGGAACCTTAAATATGAGATTGGTGAGCTGAAAAACGGCTGCTGGCGAGGACGCTACAATCTGCCTCTTAATCCTGCCATTTGGAAAGACACGGAAGAATATATCTACGTTCACAGGCCCCTACTGGCAGGAGCGGACCAGTGTGATTTCGTTCTCCGGCCTAATCCTTGTTACCTCAAAACTTTACATGGGAGTGAAGGGTCGGAAGCAGTGCGTTGTTCGATGAACCCGAGCAATATCTCGAGTAGGTTTAAAATTTATTCACACCAGTTTATTACTGGTTGCTCAGGGTTCGGGCTGCACGGTTGCCGCCACATCGTTGCGACAGAGTGGATCAAAAATCATCCAGGCGCGTATGCCATTGCCGCAGTGGTGCTGCACGATTCCGAGGAGATGGTGAAGACTACTTACAATTGGTGCGAGCCAAAGGATGTAGCAGTTTTCTGGCAGAGCTATCTCCAAGAGCTCCTCAGAGCAGAAAAGATAGGTAGTAGATGAAACCTATTCCCGCTTTCGAAATCTTGCGTGAGCCCGTCTCCTCCGTCCTGGCGAGGCACGGCATCCGCTATCGCTTTCGGAGCGAGGGCGGGGCCGACTGGTATAACTTTGATAAATGCCCTCTCTGCCGGCATGAGGGCTACCAGTGCGGGGTCTGCGAAAGCCAGGGGAGCGATGGTCGGCTTCATCACAGCGTCAAGTGCTGGCATGTGGCCGATAACGGCTTCGGCACGGATACTCCCCCCTATGAAGATTTTCTGTTCAACATCGGTGAGTTGACGGCGGAGCAGTACCAGCAAATCAAGAGCTACAGGAGCGGGCAGTCGTCGCGGCCTGCGTTCCCCACACCCGCTAAATCGACAGTTTTTTCACATAGCGCCCGGTCTGAGCCATTGCGACTGCTGAATCCTGATTATCACGGGAAGCTGCGCAAGCGGCTCCGCGAGAACAAGCCTGCTCTTGATTATCTCACGGGCCGCGGCTTGCACATATCGATCATCCAGCTCTTCGGCCTCGGGCTCTCTGAGCCTTATGTCAGTCGAAAGACCGGCACTGAGCAAGCGGATGCTTTGGTTTATCCCATCAAGGGAAGAGACGGCAGGCTCTATAACAAATACGGCTATTACAACGTTCCGGGCGTCACTAAAAACCCGAGCGCGAACAACGGTTGGATGGCCGGAGAAGTCCGAACCTATTACGCCGACGCGGCTTCCGGTAAGAAAGCCATCTTCGTCTGCGAAGGAGCTAAAGACGTATGGCGCCACTGGCAGGCTCTGCAGGACTCTTCACTGGCTTCAGAACTGCTTCTCGTGACCTCGACACATGGCTCTGCCTTTCCTGAAGAGTGGAAAGATCCGGCATTCTGGTCAGCGTGGGAAGAGGTCTACTTCGGCCACGATAATGATGAGGCGGGCGAGGCGATGGCGGCAAAGCTGGGCGGATTTATCGGCCGGGATGCACGCCGCGTGGTCGTTCCAAAGGACCTGGGCAAGGACTGGACTGACTTCTGGCAGAACAACGGCGGAGATGTCAGAGAGTTTACTCAACTTCTTGAAGAAGCTCCTGTCGTTTCGCTGAAGGTCTCGAGCGCTGAGGATCAGCAAAGCCTCGGGTACGGTCGCTTCGCCTACCGGCCCGTCAATATCAACGGTGCCTTTCATAATGGTCACCTGTACTACACGGTTCAGGTTCTCAATCGCGAGATCGCGTTTGAAGAGAAGGAGGGCCAGACCATCACGGTGGAGGTCGAGCGGTTGGAAAACGTCGTCATCAGGAGCGACCGCACAGTACATTCGATCAAATGGGCGTCGGCGCCGAAGGGCACGCGTGAGAAGGACCGCGTCCTACGGCTTAGCGACGGAACATTGATTGATCGCGAGCCACAGGCCAATAAATATGGCACTTGGTCCTGGCCATCGATTAAGGCTTATCTCGAGTGTAAATCGACTTCGCGTCCGCTCTCCGAAATTCTTCGCGATGTGCTGGCTCATCTCAAATCGAGCGTGTGGCTCCCGTATGATGAAGATTACGCGATTCTGACTTTTGTCGTCCCCGTTACCTTCGCGCAATCTGTCTTTGACTCTGTGCCCCTCATTTTTTTGAACGGGCCTGCCGGCACCGGTAAGAGTGAGATGGGACGTGCCATGGCGCGGGTGTGCGCCAATGCCTATATCTGCGGCCAATCTTCGGCGGCTTCCATTGCCCGCTTTATTGACGAATCCCGGGGCTTCGTGGTGATGGATGACTTGGAGTTGATAGGCAATCGTGGCGCAGAGTACAGCGATCTCGTGCAGGCCCTGAAGCTCTCATACAACAAGACTACGGCGGTCAAGCTGTGGACCGACGTCAAAACGATGCGCACGCAGCTTCTGGACTTCTACGGCGTTAAGATGATCAATAACACACAAGGCGCCGACCAGATTCTGGGCACTCGCATGCTTCGCATCCAGACGAGAAAGATTCCGGAGAATATCAAGAAGGAATTCGGTGAGCTTGCGCCGACCGAGCATAGTAAGCTTATCGAACTGCGTAATGAACTTCACACCTGGACTTTCGAGAACGTTTCGTTGATCGGAGCCAAGTACAGGGAGCTCTATCCTAAGGGCACCGACCGTTCGGATGAGATCACAGCGCCCCTGAAGGTCATGGCTGTGCTTTCCGGCGACACGGAACTGCACTCAAAGTTGGAGATCGCGCTTACCCGGCAGAAACAGCGTGCGATGGACCTCGATGACCCGAAAGAGGTTATGCATGAGGCGCTCAAGAACCTGATCGCCCAGGGCTATGACTGGATTAGCATCACGCATCTTGTTTTAGAGATGCGCAGCCTCATTAATCAGGACTACGGAAAGTCCTTCACCAATGAGATTCCCCAGTGGGCCCAGCCCGAATGGGTGGGCAGGATGCTGCGGAGTTACGATCTGATTGATCAACATGAAGCGCCGAGAAGGCACCGGGTGTTCGGGGCCAATCTGCGCTTCTACCCGATCCAGCCGGCTTATCTCGAAGAGGTGAGGTCATTCTTTGCTGCCGATGGCGTGGAGATTCCGGTAGGCTCCCGACAGGACCCGACTGACTTCTGCCAGGTTTGCGAAACTTGTCCGTTTAGGACTCTGGCCTGTGAGATTATGGTGAGAAGACAGGAGGACGAGAAACGTAACCGGCAGCAGATGACGCACATCACGAGGGGCCATTAGAAATTCCTGCTTGAATTCTCTAATTTAGTTCTTCTGAAATTTTGAATGTTCAAAAATTCGACACTCCGGATACTTGAAAATTATGAATTGAGAATATTGGAGCACAGATGATAGATATCATTAAAGCATTAGGTAGTGCCTGGCCATTGTTGCTTCTGTTGTTCCTCGGAGCTTGGAGTTAGTATCTCAGAAAGCCGATAAAGAGCCTGGCTGAAAGGATTACTAACGTTCAAGTGAAAGGAGGTCCCGTAGAGCTTTTACTGAGCCAGACTACTACAAAGATTGAGTCTCAGACTGAAGCAAAATCGGGGGCGGATATGCCCTTATTAAGTTCTCCTACTGAGGAAGCGGGTAAAATTGTAGAACTCGAGTCCAAGGCTGAAGACAATGCTTGGCATGATTTGTGGGGTGCTTTCGAAGCTCGAGATTTTGATCGGCTTGAAGAGGCTTTCGGCAGGCAGCAGGCAGCTGAGACCGATCCAGCGCAGAAATTGGAGAATCAGAGTTTTCACTTACTTATGAGATTTCAGATGGGTGATGTCACTGCACTTGAGAAGTTAAAAGAACTGGCAAAGAACGAGATGATAGCCGGTGCAGCTTATCATTCAATAGGAATTTGCTATGAAATCGGCAACAACTATGCGAGCGCGGCAGAGGCGTATGAGCTTGCTGCACAGAATCGGTCTGAGGCAAAGAGGGCAAGTAGCGTAACGGCACAGGCTCGATGTCTTTTCAAGGTGGGTAAGAGACGAGAAGCTTATGCCAGGATTATGCGAGAACTTGGCAACACCGCAGATCCACAAGTCGCTTCTGAGCTTTATTCGGGCCTCGCGGAGCGTTATGGTGAGGCACAGGAGAAGGAACTTCGCTCTCTCGCTTTGGAAAAAGCTCTTGAGAGTAAACCTAATGATACAAATCTCCTTTTCGAGACTGCATATTCATATTCTCATATAAATGAGGCCTCCCCACTTGCGCTTCTTCATTACAAAACTCTATTGCGGTTTGACAACGATCATCAGTGGGGATGGAATAACCTTGGGGTCGTATATTCTCGTCTGGAAATGGCCATTGCATCTGTCAGGTCCTATAAAAAATCAGCGAAACTGAAAAATACGCTTGCAGCTGCTAACCTGGCTAATCTGTATTTAGGTAAAGGATTTGCGGAAGAAGCTCAGGAACTTCTCGATGAAGCCAGACTGCAAACAGAAGTTGATCCGGGGGTTGGTAACATGATCGCCCGGTTGTCAGAGAAGCGAGAAGCTGAGGAAAAGATTGAAGAACGACAGCTAAAGATCGCTCAAGAACAACAAGCTTTCTTCCTTTCATATGCGGAAGCATATTTTGTGACCAGGCCGGAACCTCCGAATTTCAATTGCACATGGCGTTTGCCTGAGGGTATTGAAGTTACATCGGCTCAGATTGAGTCTCGTCTCGAAGTCAGATGGGTGCGGGACGAAAATCACTATAAATTCGACGGTCCCCTGCGTAATCGTGCGGCGAAGGGCAAGCTTCACTACGTTCACGATAATGTGACTACTGAGTGGAATAATAATACGTACTTATATATGTCTTCTGATGGTCAGAAGCTACACCTCATGATGGTGGATGCAAACAGGCAGTCGTTTATGGTAATGGAGGAGGCCGGAGGAGATAAACAGTAGTACTTCGCGAAATATTATGTAAGCCGGAATTGAGAGGAAGTCATCGAAATGTTGATATGAGTAATACAGGCGCTTTCTACACCATCCAAGCTTTTAATCCCCACGAAGCCACTCATCTTGGCCACAAAGTCGTCTCTGAAGAAACCCTAACTTTAATAAAGTTGCTCAGGGAACAAGGAAATCGCGTCCTCGTCGAGCCGGATGATGGTCGGCCCGTGGAGTATCTCTTTCGTAAAGGTTTCACTCAATTCTTTTCCGATCCTCTTGTAATTGGTTTCGGCCTTGGTGTTGCCTCAAGCGTTGTCGCGACGATTATTACAAACGGCGTGAACTGGATATGGCAACATCGCCGTAAGGAGCACATTTTTATGTCTGCTCCCAAGTACAGTAATATCCTGCTGAAAAATACTGCAGATGAATCTCTCTTCTCTTATACGGGAGAACCATTGGAGTCTGCGGCGCTGGACCGCTTGTTATCTTCCGCCCAACAGATAAAAGATGAGTTTCGCCTTGCTGCTCGTTCTCGAAGCAAGTATCCCGAGTTGAAGGTGCCCATCTTTTTAGAACACACTGCCCAGTTAGTTGGCTGGTGTGATCTTGAATATAAGGAGGGAAGATTATTTTCAGAACATGTATATATTTTCGACAAAGTGGCCTTGCTCAAGGTAAAGCGAGGAGATTTACGAGGGATGAGCATTGCCGGCATTGCGAAAGAATCTATATGTTCTATTTGTCGCTCCAGCTATATAGAATGTAATCACATTGGCGGGGTCACCTATGGGTCCGATTATTGTCATAACACAATTAAGCAAGCGACCTTAATTAACGTGAATCTGGTTGCCAGGCCAATTAATCAAGATTGTTACATTCCAATGATGGATCGGGTAAACAGGACTTCATAGTGTCCCAAATGCCCGAACATGTCGTGTTTGATTTCATAGCTGATAAAGATGAAGAAGCGAGCGCACGAACGAGTGAGTCTTGAAGCATTACGAAGGCATCTGTCTACCAATCAGCGGGCTATTCTGAATGCGATCTGGAAGTTTGACAATAAAAGAAGATTCGTCCCGGCCAGTGCCCTGTACGGAGAGTTCACCAAGGATAACGTAGAAGCTGCCGTTGAATCTTTGGGCGGCAGCATAGTGTTTAGAACTTTTAATATGGATACCGGAAGGAGGTACTACCACCTGACGTTCCTGGGGACTCTGCTTACTGACCAGGGATATGAAACGGAAAAGATGCTGGTTAGATATCTGGAGTATGTCCAGTCTCGCTTGAAAGCCGATTCCGGTCTTAACGGTATCAACAGTAAAGAATTAGAAACAGCTTTTGGCTGGAGTGAAGAGCAAGCTGATTCCTTTAGAGATAACATGACGCCAGGTCCTTTCTGGAATGGCGGCAAACATGAAGCAAATGAATATATCCTCTACTTACCTCGTAACGCCGATGATCTCATCGCCGTATCGAACATGCATGATTACGTTGAGGAAATTGTTCTCGAAAAATATGATCCGAACACACCTGTAAATTATAAGGAGCAGTATCAGCAATCATGGGGCCCGGGAAAGGTAGAACCTGCCGGTGAGGCATCCCAGATTTTAGCTCTCAGTAAAACCCAGCTTTGGATTCTTGCTCTGGGATTTTATGTCTTGTATTTCTTCTATACTCTTTTTTTGTCAGTAAAAGTTAAAGGCGCATTTGAGCTTAGAGACCCGAATATCTGGGGACAGGCTCTGACCTATACTCTCTGGTTATTGCCAATAGTACTCGCACTTCTTCTCCTCGCATCCGTGTTAGGGGTCGAGCGATTTTTCAAGCTCCTCAATCGTGTTTCAATTGTTTCGAAGGTCCGGCGCACCTTCTTTTTCGCTCCCGCTGAAATGTCTGAAATTGAACAGCCAATGATGAATGGTAGATCTTCCGCCGGTGAAAACAATAAGGAAATTGTTGAGGAAGCAGATTTTGGGGATAAATTTTATCGGGATTTTCAGCAGACCGTAAGACGAGTATATAACAACGCAATTCTCCAGTATGGCATCAGCTTCTATTTCAGTCTGATTTTTTCGGTCATCGGCTTCGGGCTTATCTTTTATGCTCTCGTTTACAAATCCGGTGCAAACCCAAATTGGCCGGCGGTTGTTGTTAGTGCGGTGATAGAATCAGTTCCAGCACTTTTCTTTTACTTGAGCGACCGGTCCCGTAAACAGATGACAGAGGTGTTCGTGGACCTGCGAAGAGATAACGAGGTGGCGCGTGCATATGGTGTACTGAAGACGATGAGAGATGAGAACAAGCAAGAATCTCTTAAAGAGGAGATTATTCGTAAAGTATTACTGGCACCTGAGCAGAATCTACCTTCACAAGTATATAAAGAAACTGAAGGGAGTAGAACGCCCAAAGTCTAAGCATGTAAATTTCGGAGATTCAAAAGCCGAAAAGACTAAAATGGCAAATCGCTTTTGGATTAGACTTTCCTTCCGGCCGGATTTATAGCATTATGCGCCTGTCTTCTCTGGCCTACTTTCTGAGAGACATTCAGATATTCAAACATCTAAGGCTTTAAGGATTTAGCTACTCTCGATTGTGAGACAATCTGCCGCATGATCCTAACTATCGCCAGCTTCAAGGGAGGCGTAGGCAAGACCACGACGGCCGTTCACCTGGCTACCTACCTGCAGGAGAAATCTCCCACTCTGTTAATTGATGGGGATTTGAATCGCAGTTCACTCGGCTGGGGGCAGCGAGGCGAGTTGCCCTTCAAGGCGGTGGACGAGCGCCAGGCAGCGCGCTTTGCCAGGGGATACGAGCATATTGTGATCGATACCGAGGCTCATCCTAACGAGGATGATCTCAGGGCCCTCGCCGACGGCTGTGATCTGCTGATCATTCCCACGACGCCCGACGCTCTCTCTCTGGAGGCACTGCTTTTGACTGTGGATGCGCTGCATCGCATTGGTGCCGACCGTTACCGGATACTCCTGACTATCATTCCACCGCGGCCGAGCCGTGACGGCGATGAAGCACGCTCAATGTTGAAAGCCCGCAAGCTGCCTCTATTTAAGGGAGAGATTCATCGCCTGGTCGCATTTCAGAAGGCCGCGCTGGCCGGGGTTCCCGTCTATAAAGTCAACGATCCGCGCGCTGCGCAAGCCTGGGAGGACTACCGACAAGTTGGAAAGGAAATTTTACGTTGAGCAAATTCGATAAGATTCTCAGCACGGCTAAAGGTCGTGATAAGACATCAACGAAGAAAACTTCACAGGCAGATGCTACGCAAACTAAGCGGCGTGGCCGCCCGACGGGTAAACGCAGCGACCCTGACTTCGAGCAGACTACTGCATATATCAGGAAAGAGACTCACCGGAGGGTGAAAATCTCTTTGCTTGAGGAGGGGCAGGGGCGCGAATACAGCGAACTTGTCGAGGAGCTGCTTTCGAAGTGGTTGAGTGCGAAATCTAACCGGGGTTGAAGATGGCTATCCGTGTGTTTATAAGTCATTCTTCTGATGACGAAGACCTAACTCAAACCCTCATCTCGCTGCTTGAGGCTGCCTTCAATTTCGAGGAGCGTGAGGTGCGTTGTACATCTCTTCCCGGATACAAGTTGCGAACCGGCAGTCACACTTCAAGCCAGTTGAAGCAGGAGCTCAATGAAGCGGAACTTGTGGTCTGTATCCTGACTCCTGTCAGCACAGAATCGGAATGGGTGCGTTTTGAACTGGGGGCAGCCTGGGCAATGAAGGATAAGTGGGTTGTTCCGCTCCTCGCTGGCCTCGACTATGACGAGCTTCCCGGGCCGTTACGCGAGGTACATGCCATCAAGGCTACAGATCCCGATGGCATTTATCAGTTGTTGGATGAGATTGGCGAAAAGCTACAATGGCCACACCGTCCGGCCTCTAAAGTTGCCGGGGCAGTGCGTGATTTGGTTAGCACAGCAGAGGATTATGAGCAGGAAGATGAGGATGATAACTCTCCCTTTGAAGATTTTAACGTTGCCGAAGTTTTCGACCTCGATATTGATGACGATGACGCTTTGGAATGTATTGCGATTCTGATGGCTAATATTTATCTGGTCGAGTTAGTTGATGGAGAAACAGGACGTGATGTAGACAAGGAGCCACTTGAACTTTTTACAGAAGCTTTCCTCAATCCTGATGAGGGCTCCAACCAGAGCTACAATGGAGAGATTTCCGAGGAGCCCTTCGAACCCCCAGATGATGATTCGTGGGAAGGCGGAAAGCCTTGGGAAATTAATAATGCCACGCACTACCGTTTGACCGTTCAACTTGAGTACAGCGATGCAATCATCGAGCATATCTTTGAATTCACGGTTGAGAACAATGATGATGGCTCACGCAGAAAGTATATTGAGGACTATCAGGTGAGATGGACCGTTAGGTGAGATGGACATTCTCCTTTGATAGATCGTAAAGACTGTCGTTGCTCACGAGAATTTAAACGTCTGAATACCTGAATACCTGAAAATCCGAAAATTATGCTGTCGTGAGAACTCTACTGTACGGGTAAAGAGACCAGATTATCAGTAGCACCGTCAATCATCAGTATTACCTGCCCGGCCCCTGCCAGGTCGGGCGTTAATCTCACGATGACTTGGTCCAACCCGGGCATGATCTTCCCTGCCCCGGCGTAATCAACAGGCAAGATAAAGCTGTGCCCATCGTTCGTCTTCGCACGAATGACGAGACTGTTGGAGAAGAGCAAGGATTTCAGGCTCGTGGCGTAGAGCATCACCCGGGTCTGGCTGGCCTGTGCCGGTCTCTCCGGCGTGATTGCGACGAGTGTGTCGGCATCCTGCGCGATGGCCATGCCTGTCGATTTGCCATCGCTCGCCCAGATAGCGGGGAGCGGCTTGATTTCTGCCGGCGCGCTCCAGGAACTGCCTGACGCCGCGTCGGTGACCCTGACCGGAATGCCAATGCCGACCGGCGCTCCCTGCGGGAGCGCGAAGTCCACCAGGTAAACCGGGTTGCTCGCTGTGAAGTCAGGCGACGGCATCACTGCAATAACCTGTGCGGGGATTCCACTGACCGTGACGGTAACGCCACCGAGGCTCGTGGGCCAGGTGTTGTTCGAGTCCGGCTGGGCATAGAGGCTTCCCAGGCTGGCTCCGGGCAGAACGGCCAGCGCTCTCCCCATTCCGCTCTCCGGCAGAACATTCAGCATTGGTGAATTGGCTGGCTTGAGCGGCAGGCCGAAGAGCGAGCCCGTGAGCGGCGGGACCGTCACGCTCGTCATCCAGCTCGTAACGTTATTCGATGTGTGTGGATCGCCGGCAGAAGTGGTGGCGCTCGCGCTGGTGCTGACACTGCCCACGGCCTGCGATGGGTCTGCGCTCACGCTGATGCCAATCGATTCTCCCGAGGCCATGGCCCCGATATTGAAGGTGATAGCGCTGCCGCTCTGGCTCGTAGCGCCGCGCGTCGCCGTGGTCCCGATTGTTCTCAGTCCCTGGCCCAGAGTGACTGTGGCCAGGACGCTGTCAGCCACGTCAGGCCCGAGATTTTTGAGCTCGAACGCGTAGAGAAGAGTTTGATTGTTCGTGATGCTCGGTGGCACCGAGGCGCGACTGATCAGTATCAGGTCTGCGACGTGGGTATTGTTCACCTGGCCTGTCGAAGGGTCGAGCCAGAGCGGGTCTGTGGCCCGGGAGACGGGGATGTCTCCCGACAGCAACTGCGCGCGCACACCGACCACCCAACTGCTCGCCACGCTCCATTCGAATGAGGTGGATGCGGCAACGGGTAGAGTCTTGACGAAGCCTTCATTGCCGACCCAGAAGCGAATGTGCGTCGGGGTGGCGATGTCCTGCCTGTTCAAATCAACCGATGCCTGGATCCGCACGGAATCCGCCGCAGCGCCGGGAGAGATACTGAGCTGGACGGGATTCAGGAGCGGCCTGGCGAGCGCCAGCTTGACCTCGTAATCGCCCTCGGCTCCTGCATCCGGCAGAACCGTGATGAGCCACGTGCCGGGCCG
>Ga0233354_100008_pt1 | contig 12647 bp, 9 predicted proteins | sample GEONQ76_FD_180696 | JGI IMG/M metagenome (GOLD analysis project Ga0233354, IMG submission 180696) | Soil microbial communities from Shasta-Trinity National Forest, California, United States - GEON-Q76 | ecosystem: Environmental > Terrestrial > Soil > Temperate forest > Bulk soil | place: USA...
TTGCTCCTCGCGCAGCTTCGCATAGTCGCTCATCTCTAAAGCCTTCTGGAGCGCGCCCTCGTAATTCCCGCTGTCGTAAAAGAGTCCCGTCGCGGTATGAAAGGGAAACTCTTCGGGCGCGGGGAAATTCCTGCGCCGCACTTCGACCACATCCATGCCCAATTTCTGGGCCACTAAATCCACGGCGCGCTCGACGACGTAAGTCGCTTCGGGACGCCCCGCGCCCCTGTAAGCGTCCGTCGCCATCTTGTTGGTGAAGACGCCCGTCACGTTAATCTGGATGGCAGGGATTTTATAACAACCGGACAGCATCAACCCCGTCAACGTCGGAATCGCTGGCGTGAGCAACTGGTGATAAGAGCCAAGGTCAGCGAAGACGTTATAGCGCAGGCCCGTCAACGTCCCGTCCTGCTGACAGCCGATTTCTATATAGCCGACCTGCCCGCGCCCGTGAATCGTCGCCTGCATATTCTCGCGGCGCGTCTCAATCCACTTGACGGGCTTGCCAAGCTGCATCGAAATCCAGCCGAGCAAAGCCTCCTCCGCGTAGACGTTGAGCTTCGAGCCGAAGCCGCCGCCGACCTCCGGCGTGATGACGCGCAGCTTGTTTTCGGGAATCCCTATCATCAACGCCAGTTGCGTCCGCAGGAGATGCGGAATCTGCGTAGAGGACCAGACGGTGAGTTCCTCTTCGCCCGGCAGGTAACGCGCCAGCACGCCGCGCGTCTCCATCGCCACGGGCGCGAGCCGCTGATTGACGATGCGCTGTTTGATAACGTGATCCGCGCCCGCCAGCGCGGCTTCTATGTCGCCCTCGCCAGCCGTCAACTTGTAAGCGATGTTATCGCCGAACTTCTCATGAATAACCGGACCACCTAACGCAGCCTTCTCCACATCCACCACGGGCGGCAACTCTTCGTAGTCCACCATAATCAACTCAACGGCATCCCGCGCCGCGTAAGCGTTCGTCGCCACGACGGCGGCGATAGGATGGCCCACGAAATAGACTTTATCCGTCGCCAGCACGCGATGGTCCGGCACTCTCAAATCCGGCAGCGCGCCCGCACACGGCACTGGTCCAATTAACGCAGAGGCATCCTTCCCCGTATACACGGCGGCCACTCCCGGCGCATTCGCAGCCTCGCTCACATCCACATTACTAAGACGCGCGTGAGCGTACATCGAGCGCACGAAGGCAACGTGCAAAGTCTCCGGCAGCTTAATATCATCAACGTAGTGACCCAGCCCCTTAATCAATCGCGGGTCTTCCGTCCGCTTCAACCTCTGTCCAACATACTTGTCAGCCATAACACCTCCGAAAACAGTGACAAGTGACGAGTGACGAGCAAGAAGAAGAAGCCTTCAACCCGTCACTTGTCTTTAACTTGTCACTCGTCACTCGTCACTCGTCACTGCTTTTTGCGCTGCGTATTGAACCGCCTCGACGATGTGCTGGTAGCCTGTGCAGCGGCAGAGATTGCCTTCGAGGCCGTGGCGTATCTCCGCCTCTGTGGGTTGTGGCGTGCGCTTTATGAGTTGCGCGGCGGCGATAATCATGCCGGGCGTGCAGTAGCCGCATTGCAGGCCGTGGCATTCCCAGAAGCCTTCTTGGACCGGATGCAGTTGGCCTTCGCGAGCGAGACCTTCAATCGTCGTCACTTCGGACCCGTCCGCCTGGATGGCGAACATCGTGCAGGACTTGACCGCCTGGCCGTCCAGAAAAACCGTACACGCGCCGCAGGTCGAAGTGTCGCAGCCGACGTGCGTGCCCGTCAGGTTGAGCACCTCCCTTAAATAATGGACCAGCAGAAGGCGCGGCTCGACTTCATGCTCGCGGGCCACGCCGTTGACGGTCATGCTGAGAGACTTCTTCATTTGAGCTACCTCACTCTTATCGGTAGGCAGAGAGTGGACCAATTTCAACCCTTGAGCCGGATAATATGAAGGGAAGAAAAGATGCTTCCGTGGCAGGTGCTTCTATGCCAAATCCGAAAGAAAGTCAATCAAATTTTTTGGCTGGCCCTGACCCTCGCGGCCCACCGCCGGACTTGACAGCCGGAGCGGACAGGAATAAACTTCTCTCACTGTAAACAAGTTGGTGGGAAGCTGTACTCGCACATCCCTCTTACACTTGGGAGACGCGGGAGAAGAGTCCAACACTGAGGCTCTCAACAGTCAGGCGGTCAGCATATGCACCGCTCCCGGACCGATAGCGCTGGAGCTTTCCGGCGTGCGCTCGTCGCCCCGCAGGGCAAGTAAAGCCTGTGTGGGGCGATGTCGTGTTAAGGCAAAAGTAAAAAGGTAAAAGGCAAAAGTGAAGAAGATGCAAGAGCCGCTTTCTTCTTCTTCACTTTTGCCTTTTACCTTTTTACTTGATATAGATCGGGTTCGAGATAATCCAGGGTTTGTCTTGGAGATGGTCGGGTAATTGGTCCAGGTAAGCTTCTACGCGGTAGACGCCCTTCTGCGTGATGGAAAATTCCGTAGTCCCCTGGACGGTCTCTTGGCGGAACAGCGCTCCGTCCTTGATTAACCTGATACGACTCTGGACGGGAGTCTTGACCGTCAGTTGCACGCCGTCCGCGAGTTGTATCTCATCGCCCATCATCCTATTCTCAGTCCCGTTGCGCGCCGTGTAGCTAAAACCCGCCGCCTCACAAAAGAGATCGAAAGAGAGATATGAATGTCCTGCGGCGAGGGCCGAGAGCAGCGCGTCCTTATTCAAAGGCTGATTCTTGTCCAGCAAGACATGATTGCGTACGACGGCGAAGCTGCGTTCATAAGGGTCCAGCTTGATGCCTATCAACTGTTTTCCGGTGGCGTCCGCGAGACCGAGACCGACGTTGGCGTGTGCATCGTTGCCCGCGATGGCGACCAGCTTTCGATTCTGGCTGGCGGCGAGTAGTTCGTCCCACTTCTTCAAACTCTCATCCGGTCTTTCATAGAATCTGGTGAATAAAAGGTCCGGGAAACTCCTGTAGGACCAGAGGCCGTCGAAGAAGAGAAGTAATGGGTTGGCCCACCGCGCGTTGGTGTATAGATTGTAAACTTCTATCCCGTCGTAATCGCTCGCGTCCCAACTTTTGTATTCCTGCGGGTAGGCGACAAAGGCCAGACGCTTCTGCGCCCTGGCCCGCGCGATGATTTCCCCTGTGGTCGCAGCGCCGCTGGCGTTGGCCGCCCCGTCGCCCGGCATGAGCAAGAGCCGGTCCCCGTTGGCGGCGCTTATCTCGCTGCCGTTGATGAAGAGCAAGCCCCCTTGCATTCCCTTCAAGGTCATCTCAGCGGTGTCAAAATAGGCGGACGGGTGCTCTGTCATGATGACGAAATCGAGCTTGTTGGCGTTGGCGGCGCGGATGATGTCCGTGAAGTTGCCCGCGCTGTGGCCTCCGAGCATGGAGTGAACATGGATGACGCCCTTGTAGTCCGCGAAGGGCGTGGAATTCTGGTCCAACGCGCGCCCGGCGTTGAGCCTGGCAATCGTCTCGCGCAATTGGCTCAACTGGCGACGCCTGTAAACGAACGGCAACTGGGAGATGAGGATTAATCCCAGCAGCACGAGCGAGATTTTCTTCCATCGTTTCATTAAAGGTCCAGAAATTCTCTCAAGGTCTTTAAGTCTCGCTCTCGAAATCAACGGAGACGACGTGCTCGCTGATTTCGCGTCCGAAGTTTGCCGCCAGGACGTGTTTCGGATGGACCGTGTAGGCGTCGAGCGCCGCGCGGTCACGAAAGACGGCGACGAGTCCGGTATCATATGAACGCGGCAGTTTGAGCGTGTCGAACCCGACGTTGAGGCTCGCTATTCCTTCAACGACTGAGGCCAGATCGCGCAGCCGCGCGACGTGCTCTTCGCGCAAAGGCCCTTCGACATCCGCGCGATATTTCCAGACGACGATATGAGTCAACATGATCATCAACACCCTTCTTCATAAGTTCATTTGAGAAATTTATCGAACCATCCGATGGTTCTTTCCAGTGCATCTACGCGGTGTTGCGGCTCGCGGAACCCGTGGCCCTCGCGCGGGTAGCGGACGAGCAACGTTTCAACCCCGCGCCGCTTGAGCGCCATGTACATTTCTTCCGCCTGCGTGATATGCACGTCGTTGTCCTGCTCGCCGTGCAGCAGGAGCAGAGGGGTCTGTGCCTGCTTAATGTAACGCAACGGCGACCAGCGCCACAGCAGATCGTAGTCCTCCCAGGGGAAGCCGCCGAACTCCGCGTGGACCAAATCCTGATAGAGCGAGGTCGCGTAAAAGCTGATGAGATTACTGACGCTCGCGGACGCCACGGCGGCTTTAAAGCGCGGCGTCTGCGTCACTATCCAGTTAGTCATAAAGCCGCCGTAGGAGCCGCCCGTGACGCCCAAACGCTCCGCGTCAATCCATGAGCGCGTGCGCAGGGCCTCATCCACGCCCCGCATCAAATCCTGGTAATCGCCGCCGCCCCATTCGCGCAGCGTGCCGTCGGAAAATCTCTGCCCGTAGCCGCTCGACCCGCGCGGGTTCAGGTAGAGGACCGCGTAGCCGCGCGCCGCGTACACCTGAAAGGCGGGGCTGAAAGCGTAGCCGGACATCCCGTGTGGTCCACCATGCACGCTCAGGATGAGCGGGAAGCGTTGGGTCTCTCGAAAATTCATGGGCTTCATGAGCCAGCCCTGCACGCTCGTGCCATCGAAGCTCTTAAAGTTTATCTCTTCCGGCTCGACCAGTATCAAAGAGCGCAGGAGCGCATCGTTGTGCGAGCTGATGCGACGCATGGTCTCCCTGCCGAGCAAAGCGTTGACCGCCAGCGAACTGATCCAGACCTCCGCCGGATGTAAAGCGTCGCCCAGGGTGAAGGCGAGGCTCGGAACCGACCCCGCGCTGAGGCTGAAATTGTTTATCTGGAATGGACGCGCAGGGGTTATTGGACCAGCCGGGTACATAGGGCCGACAAAAGTTATTGGACCAGGATTCCCGTGTGTGGTCCCGTACGCCAGGTTGTCGAAGAGGCCGCGTATCGCGCCGCCCTCGACTCCGACGCGATAAACGAGCGTCTGGCCGCGATCACCGGCCAGATAAAAGACGGAGCGGCCATCCGGCGACCAGTGCGGGCTACGCGCGCGGCGGTCCTGCGCGCCCGTCAACTCGCGTCCAATCCCGCCGCGCGCCTCCACAATCCAGACATGCGCGTCCTCCGCGACGCTGTCAATGGTCGTCACGTCGCGCTTCGTCGCCGTGTAGGCGATCCATTTCCCATCCGGCGACCACGCGGGTTCATACTCGCAGCCGCTCGTCTCCGTCAACTGCCGCACATGCCCGCCCAGGTCCACAGCGAAAATATCCGAGTTGTTGTTGGCGTCCGGGTCCTGCTCATGATTGGAGAGAAAGGCTATCTCGCTGCCGTTCGGATTCCAGGTGACGGCGTGATCGTAAAACTGGCCGGAGGTCAGTTGAATCGCGGGTCTGTCTCTGTCGGCTGGGTCCACATCAACCACCCAGACGTGCGTGCGTGCGCGGTCGGAGAAAGACATGCGCGACTTGTACTGGATGCGGTCTATCAAGCGCGGGTCGTTCGCTTGCTTTGAAAGCGCGGCAGAAGTTATCTGGCTCTCGTCCTCGCTCGCGTTGATGAAGGCTATGCGGCGCGAGTCAGGCGACCAGGCGAAACTCTCGCCCGCATACGTGATGAAGAAATTGGTCGTAGAGACGGGCGTCAAAAATCTTGGCTGGCGATTGTCAAGCGAGATGGTCCAGAGGCCGTTCTGTTGCTGCGGCTGTCCCGGCTGGCTGGCTTGAAAGGCTATGCGACGACTGTCCGGCGACCAGCGCGGCGTCTGCGCGTTGAATCCGTCGGGGAGCAGTGGAGATGTCCGCACCGCATCCATCGCAGGGCGATTGGGGGCCGCGTTCGGAGCGCGTGCGAGCCAGAGCGTCGTGTGCGAAGCGTTGCCCTCGATAGTGTTGACAGTGTAGACGACCCACTCGCCGTCGGGTGAAATCTGTGCATCGCTGACGCCCGCCACGCGCAAGGTATCCGCTGGCGTCATCACGCGCCGCACCTGCGCGTTTGAGGTTGAGACTGCCATCAGGAGGCAGCATACGAATGCGGCAAAGGAAGTTAATCTATTCATCAACGCTCTTCTCGCTGTTCAAAGGCCCGGCGATTAAGTCAACAAACTCCGTGGTCGAAATGAGCTTGCAGTATGTAAAAGATGTCTCCGGGATTCTATAGCGCGAATTGCCGTTTTGATAGGTCATGATTTTAAGTTGGAACGTATCCATCTCAGGGCACATATAAATCTCACGATAAGAGCCGCCCCACTGGCGGACCATGCGACCGGCAATTTCGTTGTCCCACGCATCACGATGCTCGGAGAGCCTGCGTAGAAAGACCAGGCGGGCCTTGCATTTCCTGGCCCTGGTCTTGTACTCCGTGGTCAACTCTGGAATCTCATAGCGTCTGAGCAATTCCTGGAGCCTCTCCCGAAGAGCATCAGGTTGAGCGACTATCTCTTCCAACTCTCTCTTGAATTCAGCAAACCGGGTCGCTTCCATCTTAATGGCCTCTCAAAAGTTGGTCCAATTGTTCATTCAAGAGTTGCCATGCATGACGGACGTGCTCTTCGTCTGTTCGTATGTTGCCGATGGCGAGGCGGAGTGTGAAGATGTCTTTGAGACGCGTGTGCGAGAGATAGGCTTTGCCGGTCGCGTTGATGTTGTTCATGATGGTCTCGTTTAATTGGTCCAGACGGGCGGCGCGTGCCTCCTCTGTTTCGCCTTTCAGGAGGGGCGGGCAGGCGCGGAAACAGGCGGTGCTGAAGGGCACGGGCGCGAGCAGTTCCCAGTTATCCGCTTCGCTCACCATGGCGGCGAAGAGGCGTGCGAGGCGGCAGTGCTCGCGGATGCGCGCGGCGAGACCTTCGTGGCCGAAGTAGCGCAGGACCATCCAGAGCTTGAGGGCGCGAAAACGTCTCCCAAGTTGAATGCCGTAATCCATACGATTGTCCACGCTCTCGCTTTCGCTGGTCCTTAAATATTCCGGCACGAGCGAGAAGGCGCGGCGCAAGACATCGAGTCGGCGGCTGTAGAGGACGGAGAGATCGAAGGGCGTGAAGAGCCACTTGTGCGGGTTGGTGACGAGCGAATCGGCGCGCTCGCAGCCCGCCTTGATGCCTTGCATCTCCGGCAAGATGAACGCGGAGCCTGCGTAGGCAGCATCAACGTGCAGCCACAGTTTATGCTCTTCGCAGATGTCAGCGATGAGAGGCACGGGGTCAATGCTGGTCGTGGAGGTCGTGCCGACCGTGGCGACGACGCAGAAGGGCAGAGCACCGTTTCTCTTGTCCTCCTCTATCGCGTGGGCCAACGCCCGCGCGTCCATGCGAAATTCCGCGTCGGTCGGAATCTTGCGCAGGGAACGTTGGCCCAGGCCCAGCGTCAGCACGCCCTTATCAATGGAAGAGTGCGACTGCTCCGAAGCGTAGACGCGCAGGAGCGGAAGGTCCGTGCGACCGCTCATGCCGTCTTCGCGCACGCGCTGGTCCAGAGCCTCACGCGCGGCGGCGATGGCGTGCATACTTGAGACGGAGGCCGTGTCGTAAATAATGCCCGCGAAGTCAGAGGGGAGGCCCATCATCTGCCGCAGCCAGTCGAGCGCGACTTGCTCCAACTCGGTCGCGGCGGGACTGGTGCGCCAGAGCATCGCCTTGACATCGAAGGCGGCGCTGAGCAGTTCACCGAAGATGCCGGGGGCGGAGGTCGAGGTGGCGAAGTAAGCGAAGAAGGATGGATGATTCCAATGGGTCAGCGCGGGCACGACGAGGCGGTCCACGTCCGCGAGAATCTCCTCCATGGATTCGCCTTCGGCGGGAGGCTCTGCGGGCAACTTCGCGCGCATCTCTCCGGGTAAGACCTGGGCCAGCACGGGTCGCTCTTCCATGTGCTCGAAATAATCGCTGATCCAGTCAATGACCTGATGGCCGAAGCGACGGAAATCCTCCGCGTTCATGTCGCCGCTGGGCGGCGCAAAGCCGCTCTGAGTCTCTTCCTGTTTCATGATGAATGTCTCAAAAGAAACTGGTTCATTGACTCATCGGTTCACTGGTCCATTGAATAAATGGACCAGTGAACCGATGAGTCAATGAGCCAACCCCTAGCCTTCCGCGAAGATTTGTTTGAGGTGATTCTTCAGATGCGCGATGTAGTCGAGCATGAGATATTCCAGCGTCACAGGCTCGCTTTCGCTGACGGTTTTCCAGGCGATACGTTGCAGGTTATGCATCCGGCAAAGCCTGGCCCGCGTCTCCGCCGGAATTGATGACATGACGTGCGCCAAATGCAGGTTGTAGCTTTTCCATAGCTGGACCAGGAGCGACCATGGCTCTTCGTTGTAGCGTTGCACGCGCACCCAAGCCTCCTGCTCATATGGCGGAAAGACCATCTCGTCCGTGAACTGCGCCCGCACGAACCTTTGATGATTGTTGGAGGCGGAATCAATGAGATGGCCTATGATCTCCCTGGCGGACCATTTGCCATCGGATAGGGGCGCGAGGCTCTGCGTTTCCTGTATGAGCAGCAGACGCTCCACGGCTTCTTCTATCGTGCGACGGAAATCCTCAATCGCGTCATTCATCTTTGATAGCTCCGTTGATTATCTGTCCGTTGGTGATTCTCACTTGATGCGACGATATTTGATTTCATCCGGTTTCATGGAGATTTGTTTGCGGTTTCCCATGCTGGTCCATTTATCTTTATTTCCGCCGCAATCTTTGTTGACGAAGGCTTCACGATAAAAGACAGGCGTGGCCGCCAACCTCGCTGAAATCTTGTAGGCGTCGCCTCTCCTTATCACCTGAATATATCACTGTCGCTCTTTCAGCAATAATATTTTCTCCCTGATGATGCCCTTCACAATTTCAACTTGGAAGTGTTCGCATTTTAATACTCGACAGGTCGCCTTAATTCTGTATAATGCGCTGCGTTAGAACTTTCACCATTGGCGGGCGTTTGCTTCTGGGTGCGACCCGCTATTATTATGTGTGCCAGCAACCGTTTTGCCTGTACACAATCACGCATCAGCGTGTGAACCCGCCAGCGTCCCACGCGGGTTGGCCCAATGAGCGGCCAGGCGTTGCGATGGTGAAAGCTTTCTCCCCTGATAAAGGTTTTGGACCCGACGTTCTAACGCTCTGCATAAAGTAAAAGCTGGAAAGAAAGCATCTCGGAGGAGACCAAGATGGCCGAACTGGAGGCGGGCGCAGTAGTCCCGGCGACAGACAGCAAGACGGGATTCGTTCGCGGGCTTGGCTTACTGGATTCAACCATGATCGTCGCCGGGTCAATGATCGGGTCCGGCATCTTCATCGTCTCGGCGGACATCTCGCGGCAGGTCGGCTCGCCCGGCTGGCTGCTGGTGGTCTGGCTCATCACGGGACTCTTGACGGTCATGGCCGCGCTCTCTTATGGAGAACTGGCGGCGATGATGCCAAAGGCTGGCGGGCAGTATGTCTACCTGCGCGAAGCCTTCTCGCCGATGTGGGGCTTTCTCTACGGCTGGACGCTCTTCCTTGTGATTCAGACGGGAACCATCGCGGCGGTCGCCGTCGGCTTCGCCAAGTATCTGGGCGTCCTCTGGCCCGTCATCTCGGAAAAGAATTACCTCGTCGCTCCGGTACGCATCTCTTCCGGCTACGCCATCTCTTTCTCGACCGCGCAACTGGTCGGCGTCCTCCTCATAGTGCTGCTCACCTGGATGAATACGCGCGGGCTGAAACTGGGCAAGCTGGTCCAGAATGTTTTCACCACGGCGAAGACCGGAGCCTTGCTCGCGCTCATCATCCTCGGCCTCCTCGTCGGCTGGAACGCGCTCGCCGTGAGCGGCAACTTCGGAAACTTCTGGAGCGTGCGCGGCGATTTACAAGATGTCGGGCACGGATTGACAGCGGCGACCGCCTTCGGTCTCTTCGTCGGAATTTGCGTCGCGCAGACCAACTCGCTTTTCTCCGCAGACGCCTGGAACAACATCACCTTCACGGCGGGCGAGGTCAAGAATCCGAAGCGAAATATTCCGCTCTCCCTAGCCCTGGGTACTTTCATCGTCATCGGGCTGTGCCTGCTCGCCAACGTCGCTTACCTGGTTACTTTGCCCCTCGCGGGTGATGCCGCACGCCTGGCGGCGAATCCGAATATCACAGACCCGCTGGTACGAGGTATTCAACATGCGGCGAGTGATCGTGTCGCCTCCGCCACCGCAGATGTTATCTTTCCCGGACGCGGAGCGCTGATCATGGCAATAGCCATCATGGTCTCGACCTTCGGCTGCAACAACGGATTGATACTCGCGGGCGCGCGAGCCTACTATGCGATGGCGCGAGACGGGCTGTTCTTCCGTTCTTCCGGCACGCTCAATGATAAGCGAGTCCCCGCGTGGGGTTTGGTGATACAGGGCATCTGGGCCGCTTTACTGGTCCTGCCGCGCGTCGTCACGGGCACTGACGCCGCGACCGGCCAGCCGACTTACGGAAGTCTCTACAACGACCTCTTAACCTACGTCATCTCAGCCGCGCTCATCTTTTACATCCTGACCATCGCAGGTATTTTCCTGTTGCGGAAGAAGCGGCCCGATGCGGAGCGCCCTTACAAAGCCTTCGGGTATCCTTTGATTCCGATTCTCTACATCGTCGGCGCGACGGTCATTCTGCTGGTCCTTTTTATCTACCAGACGGCGACGACCTGGCCCGGTCTGATTATCATTCTGACGGGCGTGCCCATCTACTTCATCTGGCGCAATGTCGGCGTACCGATGCCCGAACAAGGCTCTATTTCGGAGACGGCGGCGGATGAGAGGGACGAGTATTAAAGTTCGAGCGCACGCGCTCATAAGGCAAGTTTGTTGAACTGAAAGCTTCTGACAACCAAGAGCGAAGAGAGTCGCTCTCAAACTCCTCGGAGGTCCATCAATGGCTAGTAAACTCTTTGCAACGAAACCGCTCAGCATGCTGCTTCAAGAGATGGAGGGCGAGAATCGCTTGAACCGCGTGCTCGGCCCCGTGCAACTCTCGGCTCTGGGTGTGGGCGCGATTATCGGGACGGGCATCTTCATCCTGACAGGCGAGGCTGCGCATGACCGCACGGGTCCGGCGCTCATGCTCTCGTTCGTCCTGGCGGGCCTCGCGTGCGTCTTCGCGGCGCTCTGTTACGCCGAGTTCGCTTCGATGGTCCCGGTCGCGGGTTCCGCTTACACTTACGCCTACGCGACCCTCGGCGAATTGTTCGCCTGGATTATCGGCTGGGACTTGATACTCGAATATGCGGTCGGCTCGGCCACGGTCGCGCATGGATGGTCCGCGCACTTTCAGGAGTTCATCCCGCTCTTCGGTCTGGATAAATACCTACCCCATGTACTCTCTAAAGGACCGTTCGACTACTGCGTCACCCTTGGAGCGGGTTGCCCGCATACGGGGTTCGTCTCAACCGGGGCCTACTTTGATCTGCCTGCGGTTCTCATTACTTTCATTCTCACCATCATCCTCGTCAAGGGTATCAAGGAGAGCGCGAGCTTCAACGCCGTGATGGTGGGTATCAAGCTCGTCATCGTGCTGATGGTCATCGGCATCGGGGCGTTCTACATCAATCCTGCTAACTGGCATCCGTTTGCGCCATACGGTTATACGGGTGTGAGCTTCTTCGGTCACACGTTATTCGGCGAAACCGCTGCGACCGGACAGCCTATCGGCATGATTGCCGGAGCGGCGATTATCTTCTTCGCTTACATCGGCTTTGACTCCGTCTCGGTCCACTCCGAAGAGGCGCGTAAGCCTGCGCGCGATGTGCCCATCGGCATCATCGCCTCCCTCATCATCTGCACCATTCTTTACATCGCCGTCTCAGCAGTGCTGACGGGAATGGTTCCCACCGACCAGATTGATAAAAATGCCGGGGTGGTGAAAGCGTTCGAGCATGTGGGGTTGCACTGGATGCAATATCTAGTGGCCGCTGGCGCGATGACGGGCATCACGTCCGTGCTGCTCGTCATGATGCTCAGCCAGCCGCGCGTCATGCTGGCGTTGGCACGCGATGGCCTCGTCCCGAAGAGTTTCTTCGGAGACATTCACCCGAAGTTTCGCACGCCCTGGAAATCAACGATTCTGACGGGCCTCTTCGTCGCTTCGATGGCAGGGTTTCTGCCGCTCACTCTGCTGGCCGAAATGACAAGCATCGGAACGTTGTTCGCCTTCGTGATAGTCTGCGCGGCGGTGCTCGTCATGCGGCGCACGAATCCAGATGCCAAGCGCCCGTTCCGCGCGCCATTCGTTCCACTCGTCCCGATTCTGGGCATACTGACTTGCCTGCTCTTGATGTTCTCGCTGCCCGTGGAAAACTGGTGGCGACTGATTATCTGGCTCCTCATAGGCTTCGTCATCTACTTCTTATACGGACGCAAGCATAGCGTGATGGCGAAGGAGCGTCACATGGCGCACGAACTGTCCGCGCACGGCCTCAGTCCGCAGGCCGTAGGAGACCCGGACGCGCCGCCCAGCAGCCCGGCTGCTCCGGTGGATTCAAGGGTGAAAAAATAAGTAAGTAAGCTGGCGAGTCTCTGAAGGGAATGAAAGGTCGAGCGTTATGTCATCTAACGCTCGGCCTTTCTTTATCGTTTGAAAG
>Ga0233354_100009_pt1 | contig 12384 bp, 14 predicted proteins | sample GEONQ76_FD_180696 | JGI IMG/M metagenome (GOLD analysis project Ga0233354, IMG submission 180696) | Soil microbial communities from Shasta-Trinity National Forest, California, United States - GEON-Q76 | ecosystem: Environmental > Terrestrial > Soil > Temperate forest > Bulk soil | place: USA...
GATGGTTCAAGAATATCTGGAACACCACCGTCATTCATCAAACAAGGAGACGAACAACTTCATATTAGAAGAGTAGGACTTTCAGTCCTGTTCAAATCTCTGCACTTTCAGTGCAGAATGGTTTGATACACGCCCAAACACGGCAGTTGGTTGAACATGGCTGAGATCGAACTAAGCATCCTGCAACGTCAATGTTTGAAGCGCCGGATCGCTGACGAACAAAAGCTCAAACAAGAGGTCGCTGCTTGGGAGCAGCGACGCAATCAGAGACAGGACACGATAGATTGGCGTTTCTCCATCACGGATGCGAGAGAGAAGTTGCAACGACTCTATCCCACAAATTCAGTGCGATGAAACACTAGTGGGCAATCTTTTTCAAAAGATGGGCCTTGATACCAAACTTACACGTTCATCTCGTGACGGAGGAGTAGATGCTGTAGCTTATGACAAACGTCCGATTCTAGGCGGGAAGGTCGTCATTCAAGCAAAGAGATATAGGCACACAGTTGGGGTCTCTGCGGTCAGAGACCTCTATGGCACGATGCAGCATGAAGGTGCGAATAAGGGCATCCTCGTCACGACCAGTAGCTATGGCCCGGACGCTTATGAGTTCATCAAAGATAAACCTGTCGAACTGATAGACGGAGGGGGCTTGCTTTACCTCCTTGACCAGCACGCCGGTATAAAAGCGCGCATCGTGTTCCCGGAGGAGAATTAAGTTATCAAGCTAAGCACGCCTAATGTATTGCAATATTAGTAACTGATGTTACGCAAAAAGAAATGGCAGTTTACGCTTGACACGGAAAACATTCGGCGCTAACGCGTTTTTCCACGTTACGCAGTTTTTGACAAATAGCGGTTTTGCTGGGCTTTTGACCGGTATCTACTACCAAAAGCGGCGGTTTTGCTCAGGCAATTCAGGCGTCAAGTTAAAACCCTAATTCTTGTCTGCGTAACATCAGTTAGTAAATTTGAGAGTGGGGCGATTATTCGCATCGAAGATAACGGCCTGCGCCTCGCCATCTTTCTGTGCGTGTGCGATTTGAGGCATGGCAAGAAAAAAGAGCGCGAATAAGGCTGTGAGCAGCAAAGTGTTGATTCTCATTTGACTCTCCTGAGGTGAGTTACCTGACGGTTCGTGGAAGACGACTAACGCGAATTAGAGACGCTAAACGAGGCCGACATAGACGCCACATTCTTGCATTGAATGCGGAATCAGCAACAGAATCGAACGACAGTCAATAAAATACGGCTGACGTGAGATCAGGTTAGACGACGCAAGTGAGATTGTGAGAGAACTGCTATAGCGGAAGCACAATATATCTATCGGTAATTGCTGTCAACAACAAAAATCTCGGACTATACCGCTGAATTGTCAGGCGGAACGCCGTTTGCCCGACAGTTCCTTTGCCTGCCCGATAATTTGCTTCAAAACCTTAATTGTCGGGCAACGCCTACCTGCACTCTACTAGATTCGACAAATTTTTCCGCATGAATTGTGCTCTGAATTGGACGGCAGATCAAACCATCGAATACATCATTTCCACGCTTTCCCTGCCCTGGAAAACAGAAATCCCGGAGTTAGGTTTGCGCTGGTCTTTTAGCTACAAGCTGGTGTATGGAGAGCACTCTGTACATCTTCGTAAGACGCTCCAAGATGCCAGAATCGTCGTTGGCAGTACCGTCAAAATGAGCATTGATGGACGCTACGAAGACCTCTATCAAAACGAGATTAAGCGCATGTGGGAGCCGGGCAAGATGTACGATCTGACCTTAATGAGAGTCCATGAAAGAGAGTTGAAAAAGAAGATTGAAGAACGAGGACGGTTGACGGGAGAACGTCTCAGGCACATAGCCAATTCCTGTTTTGCACACGTCTAGCTCTCTTGTGACACGTTGGAATTACCTTCTAACCATTCATCAAACATGGGTTCTTGGAAGAAGTCCCTGAGACGGTCCAGATGACTTTCTTCCTCGTCAAAATTGGCTAGTAGCTGCCCTTTGAATTTGGGCTTGTAGGTGCGGCTCTGCTCAATCTCTAAGCGTTGCTCTGCCTCTTTCTCTAAAAAGGCTCTGTACGCCTCTGGCCTCTCTCTTTCCATCTTCCCTGCCCTCACCCTCACAAAATCGTAATAGGCGGGTTGTAGGGCCTCTCTGCGCTGCTGGCGGGCCTTCTCTGCCTCTTTCTTGGCGACGGAGTGCTTGACTTCTTCCTCTTTCTCAAGGGCGGCGGTGATCTGTTCGGGTAGCTCGTAGTTCTCTTTAATGGCCTTTATCAGCCATGAGGCGAAGTCCTTAATCTTGTTGATGTTTCGATGGGGCAAAGCGCGTAGCTGAAGTTCAACTGCTCTCCTGTAGTCTCGGATAAGTTTTCTGGCCGTCGTCTCTGCGATATGGAATTTGACTAACCTGCTGACAAGCTGCTCGCTCTCTGGGTCGGCTTCAGAGCTTGCGGTTGGTTGCTGCGCCATCGTGGCTGATGGTAAGAGTGCGGGCATTTCGAGGCTTGGTTTCGCGGTTTTCGTGGCTTGGGGTCGCTGAATGGTACGGGGCTTCTTGCTGGCCTCTCTAAATTCCGCTAGTGCCTTATGTCCAGGCGTGTAGAGCATCAGCCAGTCTAGTTCGCCGCTCTTGCCTCGCTGCTCTTGAAACTGAACCTTTGCCAAATAGCCAGATTTCAGATGTGGCGCGTGAACCTTATACATCTGCTTTTTGACATGCTCATAATCTGGATAACGAGTTTGAGGCGCGCGGATGCAAAAGTCAGAGTAAAGAAGTCTCGCGCGTGGGCGCTCGTGCTTAAGCACGGCGTAAATCTGAAAGCCGATCAACTCATAAAATCGTTGTGCTGCTGGTGGAAGATCACGCAAATAATCATAATCGAGCGGGCGGGTTTGCGCCTCATGCAATACCTTCATGTAAACGTCATTGAGAATCAGATAGACTGCATTGGCCTTCCGTCCATCTGGAAATCTCTCGCCAGTGAAAATAACGCTGTAGCGTGAGAATCCGGCCTCAATCGTGCGCTCTGCTCCGTCCGTCCCTTTGTAAGCAATCCTTGCGGTGATGTAAGCACTGGCGTTTTGATGGAGGGCTTTTCTTACGTCGTTTGTGTTTGCGCCGCTTGCTGGCATTCTTAACTCTCTGCAAATCTCACTGAGACTCCCTAGTTTGACTATTTTCGGGATTGATGGTCGCTCGTCGTCAATTCTCCGGTTGACGATGAGCGAATCAACCTTGTAGGCGAGCGGGCCGGGCTGACCGTATTCGCTGTTATATGAAACCTTCCACTTTGTCTTAATCTCTCCGGTGCTAGTCGCCTCCCTAATGTCAATGGTAATGCCGCCTCGCTGCCTTGCTAGTTTATGAACCGGAAAGCGTGAGAGAGCCGTTTCAATCCTGATCGTATTCTGTGGGGATAGCTCTAGCTGTTCGGTCATGTGATGCCTTTCTAAGAAAACAATCAAAAGCAACAACAATGCTGCTGTTGTTGTCTAAAAGAGTGTTACTATTCAGGTCTTCTTATTCATTGCTATCTATAACAGGGAACAGAAACTGGTAAGCGACCCTCCACCTTTGCTGATCGCTGGTCAAGATCGTGGCTGTTTTCTGATTGAGCGCCACTACCTGCCCATACTTATCCTGATTCTGCCGGTCACGAAAGCCGACTGCGTCTCCAACCTTCAACCGGCTCCGATCAAGCGCCTGCTGCTCTGTGGCTGCTCTGATGTCAGTATCGACGCCATCGATATTGACGGCACCGAACGGGATCGACCAGCGCTCAAGGTCGTGCCGATTTTCGACTAACAGGCGGGTCCGGTGCAACTCTCTCACAGTCGCCTCGATCAGGCGATTCTGCGCCTCGTCGAAGTAGTTGATAGGCATTCCCGGACGCAGCCTTCGTCGGACTTGGTCGATCCGCTGCGGGTCTTCCAACTGCTCGCTGATCGCCGCCCGCAGGCGAAAGAGGTCGAACAGTGACGCGGCGCGCAACTCATCGATGATGAAGGTGTAGTCCATGGTCCTGGTCAAGCGAGACGGGCTGCAACATCCAGATAAAGAGCACGAAAAAGGGATAGTTCTATTACTTACCCCCGCTACTTTTGCGCTCAGATGAGCATCTGTTGGTCGGAGTCTAATAGCGCCAATGTTATCTCATCATCAGATGAGGGTCATGTACGATCAGGGAGTGGAGGCAGTCACGGCGACCTTACGTCAACTCTACGAGATGATCGAGGTCGAAGATGAGCGCGTCCAGCGGCTTGTCGCTTCGGCGACTGCGGCGCACCGGCAGCGGATAGAACAGCTCAGCGGGCGCATCAATCGTCTCGAAGCTGAACTATCGAGCAGGGTCCGACATGTTCATCAGCTTAGCCGGACGGTCAAAGATCTAAACAAACAGCTCAAAGAAGCTCGACAACAAACGCGCCTGGCCAGGGAAGCGCATCTCGCGACGGTGCTGAAGAACTCACAGAACTCCAGTCTTCCGCCTTCTCGAGATCCACACAAGAGGACGAGAAGCTTGCGCGAGCAGAGCGGCAGGAAGCCGGGCGGTCAAGCGGGGCACAGAGGCGCGACCAAAGAGATGGTTGCAAAGCCTGACTATCTCGTCATCCATGCGCCAGAGTCCTGTTCTCTCTGTGGGTCATCTTTGAATGGGGCTGATGTAGCAGGCAGTGAACGCCGACAGGTTCATGACTTACCGCCACAGATGATAGAGGTGACAGAACACAAAGCAGCGGTAGCTGTGGCGAGTGGGGGAGGAAAGAAGCGATTGGCCGTGAGGCAGGAGAAAGAGTTCCTGAGCCGCTATGACCGGATCGTCTCAGAAGTCGGAAAGCTCTATCAGCCACTGAAGAGGAAGAAATATCGAGCCACAACTCGGCATCCAAGGGAGTCGCCGATTGTGGCAGCAGCCAGGAAACTAATGAACAGGTTAGCCGCCAAGCGAGATCAAATCCTGCTCTTCATGACAGACTTCAAAATCCCTTTCGATAATAATCAGGCGGAGCGAGATCTGAGAATGCTGAAGGTCAAGCAGAAGGTCTCAGGCTGCTTCAGAACGGACACAGGAGCGGAAGAGTTCTGTCGGATGCGAAGCTACATCTCAACGATGAAGAAGCAAGGTCACGGTATCATGGAATCCATCAAAAGTGTCTACGCCGGAGCTACAATCCTGCCCGCCCTCCGATGCTAGAGTCTGTTACGTCCGGACCAACCAAAGCAAAGTAAGAGTTTGAATGGAATAGTAGCAGAGCTAATCTAGAGGTCTGCCTCCTGAATAGTCACCAAAAGAGTCTAATATCCTAAGTTTTGCCCAAAATAGCGCCACTGTGCGCTTGTAAGTCACAGGATTGTAAAGCGATAGTCCTCCTTTTGAAATTATGCGAAAGCATCTTCAGGAGGATCAGTTCTTTGAAAAAGTCACGTTCCAGCACGGCCTCACGCCTCTTTTCACCACGGACCATCCTCGCCGCCCTGGGCGTCAAGCTGCGCTCTTTGGGTCTGTTCGATGTGATCTCGGAGCACGTTCAGATTAGGCAGAAGGCGATTCGGCACACGCCTGCCGAGAAGCTACAGGACGCCTTTATCGCCATTCTTTCTGGCGCGCATGGACTCTCTGAGATTAACACGAGAGTCCGCCCGGATCAGGCGTTACAGCGGGCCTTCGGGCGACGAGGCTGTGCTGAACAATCGGTCGTGCAGGAAACGCTCTCGGCCTGCACGCAGAAGAATGTGACAGAGATGCAGGCGGCGGTGGCCGAACTCTTTCGCGCGCACTCTGCCGCTTACCGGCATAACTATGAGGCCGAGTTGCAGGTGTTAGACGCTGACTTGAGCGGGCTGCCGTGCGGGAAGCGAGCGGAGCAGGCGACGAAGGGTTACTTTAGTCAGGAGCGTGCCCGCTATGGGCGACAGTTGGGCAGAGTCGTGGCGGCCCACTATCAAGAGGTGGTGGTTGATCAAGTCTATCCTGGCAATGTCCAACTCACGACGACGCTGCCGCAGTTGGTCCAAGAGGCAGAGCAGACATTGGAGTTGGATGAAGCGAGGCGCAAGAGAACGGTGCTGCGCGTTGATGCCGGTGGCGGAAGTATGAATGGGATCAACTGGTTGCTCAGACGCGGCTATCATGTCCACTGCAAGGACTTTTCCAGTAGACGAGCAGCCCATTTCGCCTTAAGTGTGCAGCACTGGTACGCGGATCAGCGGAGAGGGGGGCGGCAACTTGGGTGGGCACTGGTCAAGGATGGGACCTCTGTGCGCCCAGTGCGGCGGTTGGCGATGAGATGGCGCAAGAAGAATGGACAGAAGTGTCACGCGATGCTGATTTCGACTTTGGAACCAGCAGAAGTTCTGCGTCTGTTGGGCAGATCATCTGAGCAGATCGCAGACGAGCAGGCGGTGGTGGCCGCTTACGCTGAACTGTACGACCAACGCGGAGGCACGGTGGAGATTGAGATCAAGGAATCGAAGCAGGGGGTGGGGATGGCCAAGCGGAATAAGAAGAGTTACACGGGGCAGCAGATGGTGGTGCTGTTGGGGCAGTTGGCACACAATGTGATGGTATGGGCCAAGCGGTGGTTGCGAGAGAGAGCGTCGAAGATAAAGAAGTACGGAGTGCAGCGGATGGTGCGAGACGTGTTACAGGTCAGTGGGTGGATCGAGTTCGAGGGCAAGAAGCTGAAGCGGATCGTTCTCAATCAAAGCGCCGCGTTAGCGAGGCATTGCGCTAAGTCGTTACGTGAGTTATTGAAAGCGGAGCATGTGTCAGTTATTTTGGGCAAAACTTAGGAAATATAGTCTAGGGTCCGATAAAGCAAGTGCTCTTATCATTTAGAGCGAAAATCGTCTCCCGTAACTACGTGGTGCGTCTCCCGTAACTACGTGGTAATTGCTAAATCTACGCGGGGCGTAGATTCTTCATCTTGCATAGATTTCCGCCTCAAAGATTTTTAATGTAACTGTCAAGCTCTGCTCTTTTCATTCGGTACGCTCGGCCTAGCTTGACCTCTTTCACTTTGCCGGACTCAACCGCCTCACGTAATAGCTCCCTGCTCATTCCGGTGTAACGCTGCGCCTCTGCTCTTGTCAGAAGAGGCTTGGCAGCAATCTCGTTGATCGTCGGCTCATGCCTCTGCTTTTGCTCGGCCTACCTCGCCAGTATTGCGGCTGCAATCTGGTCTATGAACTCGTGCGGGGTAAGCTGCGAAACCTCCGAAATGGACGCGCGAACCATTGCGGAGCTTTCGGAGGTTGCGGCTGCTCCGTTTCCGTTCGTGGCACTGGTCGCTGGCTCGCGCACTACTGCGCCCTGTATCACGCCATGCTCACGGTCTCGCTCGTCCTTCAGTTGGCGCAGTTCTTCATCGTCGAAGATTGCTATGTCTCCGGTCTTACCCTTCTCCTTGCGGACGCTCAAGCGGCTCTGTCGAGCATAATTCTCTAGTTGCCGGGTCGAGATGCCAAGATATGCCGCAGCTTCTTTCTTGTTCATAACTGCGCTTTTTAGCATAAGGTACGAAATACCGCAACGCATTTCGTGCCTCCGTTTCGTGGTTTTCGGGGCTTCATCTGCCGCGTCTTCTAATGAGTATCAATAATGGGTAATAGTTGGGTAAGTCACTTTGCTGGGTTCGGAGTCTGCTCCGTTAAATTCAGTTACTTAGTTTGATTGAACACGCTTCGTCCAGGTGCATCCTGTAAACAGGCGATCTGCAAAGTTCTTTGCTGAATCAACGAAATAAGTAGCGCTTGCAAAAAACGTTGCATCCCGAAAAGTCGCTGTGTTCGATATAAGGTTTCTTGCTATTATGCATGAGCACACTTAACCTGTGCCGCCGTAAGACCTCACGGCAGCAAGAGTTAGTCCCAGAAGATTTCCTATTAGAGTCGTGGCAAGAGGTTCTGTAAGAACAGAGCAAGCCCTACCACGATAGTATCGGTTGTTGGCTGTGCCGTCTGTCCAGTTGGCGGAGACGGGGGCGGTGATGCAATCTCATTTGGGATTTCGCCTGCAAACGCACTACCAGCTAACACAAACACCAATAGTGAGATTCCTAGAAATTGTCGCATTGTTTTCCTCTTTGTGAATCCCGCCGCATTAAGGCTGGGCGGATTTTTCGATGCAACAAAAGTTGCAAGACATAAAGAAAGGCAAGCCTCACATGAATTTAACAGACACTACACTCCGAGAAAAATGCACGAAAACGTATGACCTTATCTTTACGGGTCAATACGAGCAAGCGAAAGAGGAGTTGGGGCGTTTATGGCCGGGCATCGGCGTGCGGCCAACAGTTGAGAGTCCCGACTTATTCTTTGTCTGCGGAACGCTCTCTCGTTGGTTGGGAGCTAAACAAGAGATATACGACAAATCCAAAGACCTCTTATTTGAAGCCTTAAGAATGTTCCAAGCGCAAGGTCAAGCAAGTAAGGTACGCGAAGCCCAATACGAGTTAAGCATGGGCTATTTTCGGTGTGGCGCTTACGATGAGGCAAGAGTTGTTTTAGATGAAGCTTTAGAGGGATTAAAGGATCAAGAGTTACGAGCGAAAATCTTAATCAGGAAGACGATCATAGAAATCTGGACCGGACATGCGCGCCAAGCTTTAGAGGTGCTTGATGCGGCTCGTGACGCATTTGAAAATCTGTCACACGCTCTCAAAGGCCAGTGGCATGGTCAAATGGCTCTCGCCTTGAGAAAGTTAGCCAGCGCAGAAAACAGGAGTGATTACTTTGACCGGGCAATCATAGAGTTTACTGCGGCAATTTATCATTACGAAGAAGCCGGACATGAAAGATACTGTGCCACCAACTTAAATAATCTCGCATTTCTTCTTTACAAACTTCATCGCTACCAAGAAGTCTATGAGTATCTTGATAAAGCCCAAAAGACCCTCAAGAATCTACGCGACATCAGGCTCTTAGCTCAAGTAGATGAAACCAGAGCACGAGTGCTGGTTGCCGAAGAACGCTACGAAGAAGCTCGACGGGTGATTATCGGTGTCGTGGACATTTTTGAAAGAAGCGGTGAACAGGCCCTCTTAGCAGATGCGCTTATCATCAAAGCCACGGTTCAGGCACGGCTCGGAGACTATGAGCACTCGTTACACAGTTTTCATCGCGCCATCAATATGGCGGAAACCGCAGGTGCGCTCTGCAACGCTGGACGTGCTGCCCTTTCAATGATCGAGGAACATGGAAAGACATGGCTCTCCGAGTACGAGATTTATAACGCGTACCGCCGTGCGGACAGGCTGCTGGCAACAACGCAAGATGCAGAGGATATAGCACGGCTGAGGGCTTGCGCTCGGATCATGGCTCGCAAACTGTTTGGTCCAAGCATCAGTGATAAAAACTTTCTCTTACAGAATACGGTACGGCGATATGAAGCGCGATTTATTGAGCAGGCATTAAAAGAAGAACAGGGAAGTATCACGCACGCCGCCCACAAGCTTGGTCTCACGCATCAAGCTCTTGGCTCTATTCTCAAATCACGACATAAAAAGCTGCGAAGTAAAAGGAAGCCGGAAGTCAGCCGCAAGCGCAACTGACTCTTGAGGCAAAGACGAAATCATCACAGGAGGCTTGTGCATTATAGGCTGGCATTATGGTCTCGAAGAGCGGGATGAGTGGGGGGACGCGACTCTCGTGCAGACACATCTGCATGTGGGAGAGCGGATTGTGCGGCGAGGCCGTCATGCTGTCAGGGTGGGAGCCTGGCGGCTTCGTCTCTTCAGAGGACACGATAGGCACGAAACGTAGCCGTGAAATGTTTCGTGCCTTCGATAAAGCTGCCTGATTGCCACGCGATGCAGAAGTCTCAAAGCAAATTTATCATGGACCCAAGAGTGCGAACGGTCGTTATCATGATCGAAGCTGACTTGTGCCGGGAAACGCCACTCACCGCTTTAGCACATTCGGTCAATCTCTCGCCCTCACGTCTGCGCCATCTCTTCAAAACCGAAACCGGCATGACTCCTGCACAATACCTCAAACGATTGAGGATGGAGAAAGCAAAACAACTGTTGGAGACGACCTTTCTCAGCGTGAAAGTCATTGCGAGCCGAGTTGGTATCAATAAGCTGAGTCACTTCGCACAGGATTTCAAAAGGGCTTATGGCCTCACGCCTGCTCGACATCGGGCATGCTTTCACATCGCGCATTCAGCGAGATGATAGGCAAATCGGACGTAGTTATCGGTCCAACAATCTTCTTAACATTGCTGGTCCAAAATAATCTTGACGGTACTGGTCCAGAAGAGTAAATTGGTCCAGAATTTATTGGTCCAGTGGCTGGTCCACTAAAAGTAATCAATACGCAAACAAGGTTTACTGTTAGCGGAAGTACAGCTTCACTCCTGTTGACCTCACGGCAACCGGAACAGGGATAAAGCAATGCAGTCTATCGCTGCAACATGCCTTCTCTTGGGGAGCACTCCCTGCTCCTTCCGCACAAACCACGCAAAGCGGCAAGCTAAGCCTGCCTACCGCTGTATCCAACCGAAAACCTCTACCCAGAGTGTGTGTCATGCGAAAACTTACGATTCTCTTCCTCCTCATCGTTATCAGTATGGTCAGTACCACTGCTGCTCTGCCGAGTAATGCAGCCTTTCCGTTTAGACACAATAGCCATGAGTCGTATATGGCTACCAGCCCGCAGCAACAGTCGCATCCGTTCTCAGACGCGATGGATGGGTCGGCCAATCTATTCTTAATCAAGGACCATGTAGCTTACGATCTATTCTTCCGCTCCCTTGTTTTTAGTCCTGAAGAAAGCAATCTCGCTGACAGTCGCTTTCAAGCCTTAGCTCAAGAACTAAAGCTGACAGATGCGGAAGCGACCGCACTGCGCGCTGTCGCTGAAGAGTTCGCTCGACAAGTCGGCGTGCTTGACCGTCAAGTAGCACAAATCAAGGATAAGCATCTCCCTAATCTGAGTTCACAGGACGTAGATGGGTTAGTCAACTTACAGGCACAAAAGGAAGCGATCATTAACTCAACTATTGCAGCACTCGCTGCTCGGATCGGGCCAAAGGGTGCAGCGAAAATTCGCGCTCACATCAGTCAGAGCTTCAAGCGCAAAATAAGAAGCGTCAGACCGCCAGATGATTCACATCTCAATCATGCTGCCGGAATGAAGATGAGCGGGGTCTTGAGTAGCTCATCACCGGCGCTTCCAACTTCTGTTCAACAAAGAGTAGGAATGTACGGCTACGGCCATCTTGTTATGGATGGATGGTATGACTCGAACAATGCCTATGTGCGCGGTACAGTCACAGAGGATTACAATGCTTACGGTCACAAGTGGTCCATCAAGGCAGACATTTGTAATCCTGATAGAACTCGTACAGCGTCAAACACGGTGCAGTGGTACTCTGCGACCCTCAGCAGCACGGCATCCCTGCCTCTTCTGCTTAATGATGGGGATTTTTGTATAGATGTCATTCTCCAGGAGATTTGTCCCTACTTAGGCTTACTTGCTCTCGGCGCATTCCAGGGAGGGCCGGTCACAGTTTCGCCATTTGTCACCCTTAGTAATGTCTTTTTCGACCCCGCAACGAGCAGCAATATAATGATTGATCCTTCGACGACCGCAACACTAAAGGTGGTAATGTCTGCCTCGACCAACTTGCCAAGTAATACTACCGTCGGAGGTGTGACTGTGGGGCCAAGTGGCGGGACCGGGAATGTGACTTTCAATATCACGCCGACAAGTTCAACTGTCACGCTCAGCGGCGGCCAACAACTAACGCTGGATTTTGTTTTTGCTGTGAGATCGCCCCCAACGAGCACGGTGACATCGAAGGGCACTGCGTTTTTCAACAAAACGGCTGCGAACGTTATTCTCGTTGGCCCCTTCTCCAAGGAGAGTAGCAATCAACTCACAGTAAATCCATAAAGACCTATAGGCAGATAGTTAACACGGGCGCATGTTCGGTTAAACCTGAAGACTTTAAAGAAGAAACAGCCGGATTACTGTGTATCCGGCTGTTTCTTCTTCTCCAATATGGCAAAGAATCTTTCATTGGGTCTCACATCTAGCGCAGATTCTTGATTTAAGAACTGTGATGCGTACGAAACGTCACCTATCTCGAAAAGGAGTATCTTAATGAAGTACAAAATTTTCTGGAAACCTCTCGCCGCCTCGCTTCTAGTCCTGCTTTTATGCTTTGTCGCCTGGACACAGCAAAAACAAAACGCGTCGAGAGTGAAATGGGAATACATGAAAACAACAAGACTGGATGAAGCAGCACTCAACAAACTCGGAGAAGAAGGATGGGAGTTGGTTGCCATTCAACAATGGGAGGGAGGAGAACAGTACTCTGCCTTTTTCTTCAAACGGCCTAAATAATCTGGCAAGATACAAGATTGAGTAATGCAA
>Ga0233354_100010_pt1 | contig 12202 bp, 11 predicted proteins | sample GEONQ76_FD_180696 | JGI IMG/M metagenome (GOLD analysis project Ga0233354, IMG submission 180696) | Soil microbial communities from Shasta-Trinity National Forest, California, United States - GEON-Q76 | ecosystem: Environmental > Terrestrial > Soil > Temperate forest > Bulk soil | place: USA...
TTGCTGAATTCTTAAGCAGCGGAGAAAGCATGTAATAATCGCGCCCGTAACTCTCTACCCACGGCCCCACTAAGAGATCAAATGACTCGCCAGCGTTCGTGATCGGGGTAGGGTGCTGAGCAGTATAGAGAGCGTGGCTGCGTTTGAAGGGGCCGGTGTAAATGCTGAGGCGGTAAGCTAGATTACGGGCATTTTCGGACGGAAGGTATTCTTGCAGGCGGCGTCGGGCTTCTCGACGAACTTCATCCGCGCCCGCGTCTTTGAGCAAGTCATTTACTTGAGGGCGGGGCCAGCCATCAGCGGCTATGTTTTTGATGCGAGCATGTACAAGCTGCGAGTGACCAGCAGTAGTCGCCTTAATGATTGTCCCCCAAGAATTGAGAATTTTCCCATTGGGACATCCATGTTTAATAGCTATTTGCTTAATCTCTTCTTCCGTGAGACTAGGCACTTCGCATATAGCCTCTTCCGGTAAATCAAAAGATAGCTTGAGTTTATTTGGAAAATCTCCCTGCGTGGTAACGACTATGCGTCCTCCGCGTGAAATTACAGTATGTAAAAAACCTGCTAACGTCGGCTCATAAATCGATAGCTGCTTGTCAAAGTTTAGATCGTCAACAATATAGTCTAAAGCGCCTCTCTCTCCTGCATCCAGCGTCGCTGCATTAATCAAGTTCCTTTTGATTTGCTCCGGCTCCAGACCTCGAAAATCCAATCGTTTCCATCTCCCGCCGTCTTTGTCCGAGATAAGAACTGCAAGGACGGATTTACCCATGCCCGTCGAGCCTTTAAGCACGAGGAGACCTTTTACATTGAGTCTGTTTTGTAGATCTGAAACAACACTGTCTCGCTTAGTCATTAGATCGAGTGAGGGTAAATCATAAGCGGCATCGCTACTTTCAAAAATTGAGGTAAAAGCCGGGAACGGTTCTCCTTGAGCAGCGCCTGAACCTAGTGTGCTAACTTTTCCTTTTTCTAAAAGCCGCATGCTTTCTATTTCTTGGGTGGTATATCTACGCGTGGTTCTTTTCTCAAAAAGAATGGCAAAATCGGAAAGCTTCAGTTGCCGATCTTTCTTCTTACGAATCACTTCGAATATATGTGTAAAAAGATGTGAGATGACCTTTTCAGACTCTGAAGGTTGAACTGTTTGACTTACTCCATAAGATATAACCTGATCTTTAATCAATTCCTTTATAGCTTCATGGTCCCCTTGATCTGATGCCCACTCTATTCGGCTAATAAGATTGCTCCGTAATTCTTCGTCTGAGGAGGTTGAAATAAATTGATGGAGGTCTTCGGGTAAAGCACTCTTTAGAACTAGAAATTCTCTGAGCGGCTTCAGATCCGTATTAGCACGTTTACATCTATCCCAATAATCCAGACCCTTAATACCGTTGAAGGGATTTGATTTTTCCATCCCTCTAGATGATGTTGTGAGGAACTTAAACCGTATGTAGTTTGGATTCTTCTGCTGGTGTATCCAGAAGTTGGAGATGGCTTCAATGGCACCCTCTGAATTTAGGGTCACACTACCCGAACGAGCGGTATCTTTGACTTGGGTGGTTTCTGCAACATCTGCGCTAACCACATCGAAATCTTCAGCCTTTTCAAGAAACAAAACCTCATTTGGCTTAAGCGTAATCCATCTGAAAACGCTCTGCCAAATCTGATATTCATAAGCCCTTATTGGATCATTCGCTTGCCGTTTCGGATTAGTTATCTCAAGAGGGTTAAGCTGTGGAAGGTCGGTGCTCATATTGGTTCCGAATTAAGAAATCCTTTCCCCTATAAAAGTTCCCTAATGTAGCTCTAGCTATCCCTTCTTCATTGATAGTCCAGTTCGGGCTAATTTCGATCTGGCCGCACATGCTCAAATAACAATGGCACGTCCCTTTCATTCGCACAGTAAATGAATGTGACTTGATACTGTTCCATAAAATCATTAATCCGATTTATCGCTGTGCTGGCTTTAACCGCAAAGTCTTATATGACCATTCTACGCTCGAGCCTCATGAGTCATTCAATATAAGGTAGTGCGCCTTAACCGATAGGGTCTCTCACTCCCTCAGGATGATAGTGCCCAGCTATCTGCGCCGGTGGCAGACAACACCGGATTGAAAATCCGAAGTCAATCATAGTTGGACGGTAAGATGGCGTCTTGAGATGACGGAATAGTTCCGCTATGAAAGTACGTGTCAACTCCCCCTTTGTACCTTCTGAAATCATATTCCACGGGACGTCACAAATGAACATAGTTGGCTTACCAAGGTTCTTTAAGGATTTCTTGTAGTCTTTAGTCCTATCATTTCTATTCCTATTTAGGCCGGCCGCGATCCCAGTTGCATACTCGCTACCGTACAACAGATAGTGTCCGCACTGCTCTATTAGGATTCGCTCATCTAAATTGAAGTAGATTCGACCTACTCTTGTTTCAAGGGATGTGTCCTCGATAACAGCATCCAGATCGCTCTCACTTAGCTCAGGAAAGTCTCCGCCCAAAAAGTGACTTTTGACGGCTGACCTCAAGGTCTCTGGATCAAGGGGTAATAGCCCCTTTTCATAATAGGAGGACACGTTACGAGGGCAGCCAGCATGAAACGCACGAACCGCAGAATAATACTTCATGAGACGCCTTGTTAGTTCGCCCTCAAGGTCGCTGCCAGCAGCCTTAGGGTTTACGCACCTAACTATATCCTCAAGCCATCCAATATCGTCGCTATAGATTTCTGATGTATTTTCAGACTTAAACTTTTCGATAACCTCTTTATTCAATAAATCCTTGGTAATCTTTTTAATCTGTTTGCACCAAACATTAAAGGTTCGCCACTCAAGTACAGCTTTTCCTGCCATTCACATACCCCCAGAATTAGCGATTATATTTACATGAACATATAAGTGACCCTCATGGTTTAATTGAATATGAGCCCAGCATAAAGAAAGGACTGACAACTTTAGCTGACATCAAATGCTGTCACGTTATAAACTTTTCAATACCCGCTTAACTATGAGATCACGCTTCATTCGACTTTTCCATATCTGAGTTTGCTTAAATGACTGATCTTCAGGGAAGGCTCTGTAAACAATGCGGCAACCGTTGATAGTTACACCGAAATCTTCCGTCCCCTTTACAAAAGACTCACGGACACCAACTAGCACCGCACCCAGTACAATGTTCCAATCCGGTACGTTTGCCTGAGTGATCGTAAGATCGCATACCGCATCTTTTCCCTTCAAAGCATTCGGAATAACAACCACGAGATGCGCAGGCCACTGGCTAGAAGAACCTTCTCCATGCCCGATTCCGACTAGGTGACAACCATCCGCATCCCACCGCGATAACTGTTCGGGCGTATGGGGGAATGGCTCACTGTTTAGACGTTCGGTGAATCTAGGGTTAAATATCCTTGGCTTTACAGTCAAAGGGTAAGCACCTTTTATACCTCGGGCGCGCAAGACGTCCAGCAACACTGCGGCGGCCATTATGCAAGAGTGCCCTTCTGAAGCCCTGTTCAATTCTTCAAGTAAGGTATAAATAAGCCAATGCCAATCCATCCTAACCTCCAATTAAAACAGTAAATCATTTAGGATTCGTAAGCTACGACGTGATCCTCCGGCACTTTTCGGAAGGACGTGCGGCGTAAACGGGCACATCCAATTGGTGCTGACACTTCGATCAGATCACGTAGTCTGGAAGTCTCTTCTTCATAACTATATTTTAGGCTATTTCCAATAATTCATTGAGCATCACAGCGCGTCATGAAAAGTTCGTCTGAAGTCTTCTCCCTCCAGTACAACGGTTCTACACATTTCGTAAAGTCGACTTCTAAGGCGTACACCTATCCGATCTTCAAGAGCCTCGTCACGCTCGCTGTGCCGTTCATCAAAATAATTGGTCGTAAATATCGTCAGCTTACGCTCGTTGTATCGCATACCGATGATTTGCATCATCGTATCTCGCACCCAATCTGTGGTCTTTGAAGCACCTAACTCATCCAACACTAATACCTCTGCCTCGAAAACCGGCGCTAGAACTTTTAATTCTGAAGTCTGGGAAAGAGAATCGTAAGATCCTTGAATCTCTTTTAAGAGGGCACCGAACTCGTAAAACAGACACGACACTCCCTTCTCAATCAGGCCGCGCAGAATCGCAACTGATAGATGTGTCTTCCCAACCCCGACTGTACCCATGAAGAGCAGGCCATGATCAATCTCGGGGTATTCTCGCAACAGCCGATACGCGTAATTGAAACCTCGTAGCTGTGAGCCATTGTTCTTCGCCGGCTGATAATTTGAGAGCATACACTCGCTGTAGCGGCGTGGAATGCTTGCCGCTTCCAGCAGTTTCGCCTGCACGTCACGCGTTCTACACTGGCAGCGGCGTGCGCCCTTCCCTGTCATCACTTCCATCCCAGTACCGAAGCAGTAAGAGCAGACCACAGTCTCTGATGTTGTTGTTGATGAGGCACGCAATTCAGAATCGAATTCTTCGGCGTCGGGAACGACGACTAACCGTTGAGCATTGGAATTGGCTGACATGAGATGAATCCTCCTCTCATTTCCCTTCCCTACAATTGCGTTCAGTGAGCAAGAAATTTGCTTTCTCGCGGACGTGGCCTGCATCCTCCGGCAGCAGGAATCCTCCCGCTTCGGTACTCATCTCCGATAGCGTGAATTCAATTGACTGCCCTTTGGTTTCCAGCATCGCCACGCAAACGCCGGCCATGTCTGTGATCTCATCCGGTGAGAGCTTGTGTGGTTCAGGCGGCGTGTAGTCGCTGCGACCCACTTCTGCGTGTACGCCGGAGCTGCGTCCCGATTCATTGATTACTCCATACTTCCTCAGCACGTTGTAAGCCTCGTGCTGGGCGACGCGGGCAGCTTTCGGCAATCCGCGATTCTCCAGCCACTCACGCGTGCGCTCGTGCTCGCGTGACGCAGCCTGCCTGGCGGCCGAGTGCATCGCCGGCTCAAGCTCTGCCTTCAACCGGGCAACGACATCATCAAGTGAGATCACATCCGGAGTCCCGAATGATGCCACTCTTGGCTCGACGTACGAGCTGGGATTAGCTGGAGCGGTTGGGTCGGGAAGTGTATTGGCTACCCGTTCGTTATCCGCGCCGTTTTTTGGCGCGCCGGGATTTATCTCTGTATCTGAAACTTCTCTAACAGCGAAGCTGTCATTAAAGGCTGGTTCATTCACTGAAGCAGGAGCCTTTTCAGATGAAGCAGGAGGAAAGGCCAAAAATTTTTTATTGCCCTGAGCCTGCCTCACGCCGATGGAAGAGACCGCACGGTTGAGGAATATCCTCAGTCCCACGCCATTCTTCCCTGAGAAATAGCCGATGATTCCCTGCTCGTGCATCCACTGGACGGCTTTGCTGGCCGTAGCACTTGCCACTCCCACGAGATCACATAGCACAGCCCAGGCCTTCAGCAACTTTTCATCTCTTAGCTCCGCCTCGATTCGAAGCACGCCCTCGCGCTCCCAGAACCTTTCGGGAGCATTCACCAGGCGAAGATAAATCTTGCTCATGAGCGGTGTGACCTGATCGGCTTCCGGGGAGGTGACGACTGCCATGACTTCACGATCTATCTGGTGAAAGTTCTTTCGATACTCGTTGGACCCGAGCTGCGTCTTGCGAACAAAGCGCGGTGTCGAGAGTGCCTGTAGCGTCATACCTGACTCCTAAAATTTTCTCGACAGCGGGCCGCCGGTCACATATAATTCGTTCGGGTAAACACACTACTACCGGCTCGCCAAACTGCGAGTTCTTAATTGACCCGTAGCACTCAGGTCGCCAAACTAGAGGTGCTGCGGGTCAAGGTGTTTCGAGGGTACTAACTCTTCGCCCTCTATCCTTCAGCGTAAGATACCTACATCACTTTTAATCTCTTGAGAAGCCTGAAATAATTTTTTCAGGGCGAAGAATTTTCTTCACCGTGAAGAGATTTTTTCAGGCTGAAAAGAAAATTTCAGGATGAAAAGTTTTCTTCATGGTGAACCCCGTATTTCAGGGTGAAAAGAAAATTTCACCCTGAAATATTTCTCAGGGTGAGCAGACGGGGGACCTCATCACGCCGTATCAGTGTAATAGACATCGGACTATCTTCTTCGTTATCCAATCCTGTGCTTGCGTCCCCTTACGAGTAGGGTAGGAGTTACAGGTTTACAAAAATTGCCAGGTAAAATCGCACTTTTATCTGAATAGGGGGGCGAATAGTAGATTAGCCTTGACGTTTTCAATTATTAGACTGACTAGTTGATTTACAAAGAGTTGAACCTTCACAAGGGAGGGTGAAATATTTTCTTCAGGGTGAAATTTTCATTTCAGGGTGAAATAATTTTTTCAGGGTAGTCAGCGCTTCCCCCTACGCCGGGATGAAACATAACTAAATATATTTGTTGACATTGTGAGGCTTTATGCTCTAAGTAGGGTTCGCCACTTCTTAATGTTTTTATTTGAAGTCGGAGTTCTTATGTCAAAGTCAAAGACAGTTTCGACAACAGAAGCGATCCAATTGGTGGGCGTGAGCCGCGCCACATTCTGGCGCCTGGTGAAGCGCTACAACATCACGACCTTCCAGGACGTGCTGGATCGGCGTGTAAAACTGATCAGACGTGAAGACGTCCAAAGGCTTCTCTCCTTCGCGCGCAGCGTCAGAAATGGCGAGGAGACTTCGACGCCGGAGGCTTACGAGCGACGTGCCTCTTAACTTCGACCGGGCCTCTAGAGGGCTCAGGTTCTTTAATTGACGGGAGATTTCATGAAGACTATCGCCGTCGCTAACCAGAAAGGCGGCGTCGGGAAGACGACGACTGCGGTCAACCTGGCCGCCGCGCTCGTTCACAGCGGGCGCAAGTGTCTGTTGCTCGACCTGGACGCACAGGCTACCGCATCACGCTATCTTCTGGGCTCCTACGGCGAGGATGGGCGCGTGATGTACGACGTGCTGATGAAGCGCGTCAAGCTGCGCGACTGCATCAAGGACACCTCGTTCGGTCTATCGGTCGTGCCCAGTAACCTCGGCCTTGCCTCTCTGGACGTGGATCTGCTGAGCGAGTTCAACCGCGAGCACCGCCTTGAGATGGCGATACAGGAGATGGGCGAGAACGCGTTCGAATATATCATCGTCGACTGCCCGCCCAACCTCGGATTCGTGACCATCAACGCATTTGCGGCCGCGCAGGTCGTGCTGATCCCGATCGAGTGCAAGCCCGAGGCCTGGGAGGCTGTGCCGCGCCTCATGCAGACTTTGAGGAAGATCGTCAAAGAGTTTCAGAAACCCTTACGCATCTACGCGCTGCCGACGTTTCTGGAGCGCACGAATCTGGCCAAAGACATCTACGACGAGATCAAGGAGCATTTCGAATCCTTTGCACTGAGCCCGATACATAAGAATGTGAAGCTGGCCGAGGCCTTCGCCGCCCGCCAGCCGATCATCCAGTATGACCCGGCCGCCTCGGGCGCGATGGATTACTTGAGGGTGGCCAAGGAGCTGATGAATGGCGAAGAGACGCAAGTACGGAGACGCGTGGAAGGACGTTCAGATAGACGCTGAACAGAATGACGCCGTCTTCGACCGCTTTTTCAAGCGGACTCAACATGAACCCGAATCTCCGCCCTTGCGCGGTGAGGCAGCGCCTCAACCACCTCCCGCGGGGAAGGCCACTGAATCGCCGGCACCCCAGCGGCGCGAGGCAACGCCTTCAGCTCGCTCCGCCAAATCCACACAATCCAAAACCCAGCTTCGCTCTATTACGCCCACATTACCGCACATATCCGCGGACACGGACGTTTCCGCGCGCGTCGATAGGATCAAACGTCTATACCGCCTGAGCAAAGGCGAGGCTGCCGTTCTGAAGTACCTGCTCGAAAGGGCAAGGGAAAATGGTGCCGCCGAGTGCTACGCCAAGATCCCATCAATTGCAGACGCCTGCGAAATGACCCATCGCGGGTGCCAGTTTGCGCTCAGAAATCTTGAAGCCCGCACCTTCATTATCAGGCTTAAAGATTACGACCCGACCGACAGGCTTGGCATTAAGTTCCAGATCAATCTACCGGCCGTATAATCCTTTCTCCCCACTGTAAATCCGACAATCAGCTTGATTATCAGTCATTTAACCTTTCTATCTCTAAAATTTCACCCTGAAATATTTCCTTCAGGGTGAAAAACTTTTTTCAGGGTGAAATTTTCTTTTCACCCTTATCTTTTATGTACAATTTACGCATTCCAAAACTCCCGCGCCTTCTGCTAGACTCTCCTCATGTCGATCATTCCGCTCTGGCCAGGGATAGCATTAGTGAGCCTGTTAGCAGCATGGCTCGCCTGGCGCCTGATTAAGCGCGGCCGCAAAAACTATTCATCAGACCGACCTCAGTGGTGGATGGGCTAAATCCGTAGCTTCTTCACCTCCTGTTTCTGCCGCTCTTTCCGTTTCTCAATTTGATAAAGGACAGCTCCCAACTCGTCCAGCACCGGCATCACCGCGTCCATATCAGTTTCAGTCAGATCTTCCGGCTCAATTTCCCGCAAAGCACGTCCGATCCTGCGTAATTCCTCGAAAAAGAGGTGAGTAGAGTCCAAAGGGTCTGCTTCCAAAAGCTCATCGGCCTTCTCTACGGCCACCATTTCAGTCTCAATAGTTGAGGGCTCACTCAGCTCGCCCAGCGCCTCTTTGACTCGCTCGCGAAGTCTTGCCCCTGAGCCTTGGGCCCGCAGGTGCGCCTCCAATAGCTTACGGCGATGAGACCGTACCTCCAATTCAGTCAGTCCCATCCGCTTGCCAGTCAAACGTGCGAGCTGATGAGCTTCAAAGAGATTGATCTCACCGCGCTCCAAGGGCTCACGTACATCTCGGGGAAACTCCAAAATCGGCAGATACTGCCCCACAAAACTCCTCACTGAAATGGATGTTTCACGCCCCAAGAGCATTCGTAGATTGGTATCCACATTCAGTAACTGCTCACGCGTGAACTTCGAAGGCCGCCCCCTCTTCGTATCGGTCGCAGGCCGCGCGTAGAGATTGCGGACCGACTGAAGCATACTTATTAAGTTCCTGTGTGAACGAGGGATGATGTCGGGAAGGGAAACGGCCAACTGCTCTAACACTCCTCGCACGGCAGAAGCGGAGGCCAGAGGATCAGGACGGCGAGAGCGACGATGGGTCGAGCGCATAGGGAAGCAGTTCCTGGTAGATAGAGATTAGAAGAGCCAAAATCCGTGAAACATCAGCGCGTCATGATTATGTACCATAGAATGGATGAAAATAGTAATAGTAAAGATATAAGGTTACACAATTGGTTGAGAAGTGTAACCTTATGGTAGAATCACAGAATGGACGCTGAAGCCCCACAAACTGCTCTCGTGCCTGGGAGAGGGAACTACCTGCCCGCCCTGAGAAGCGCAATCCAGCTCTGGGCTGAAGGTTCTACAGCGGCCGATTCCGACCGCCATGACGACTTGGTTCGCGATAAGCGGTCAGCCGTTGAAGACTTTTTCGAGTTTACAGGCAAGCATCCGGCGGATGTCGCTCCTTCTGACACGCACGCCTGGCGCGAAGCCCTGGAAGCCAGAAAATTAAAACCAAATACTATCTACTCCAGAGTCTCGCGGCTCTCCTCCTTCTACCGCTGGATGATGAAAGACCCTGTGCTCGGCCAATACGTGAGGATAAACCCGGCGCTGCTCGCAAGGCCTAAATGCCCGGGGCCTTACCAGACCGGCTCGACCAAGTCCCTGACGGATGAGGAAATGAACCGGCTGCTCTCCATTGTAAAGTCGAAGGCCGACGGCGGCTCCGTGGTGGCCAGGCGAGACTACGCGCTGCTCCTGCTTTTCTTTCTCACGGGCCTGCGCCGGCGGGAGCTAATTTCTCTGAGGGGAAATGATGTCGAGCTAAAAGGGAAGGGGCTTATTCTGAAGTACCGTCGCAAGGGCGGAAAGTACGGAGCGCGAGAAGTTCTGGACACAGAGGCCGTCAGCGCGCTCATCGAATACCTGACGGCTTCCGACAGGATGAATGTGTTGCAGTCCAATCGGCCACTGTGGACGAGGCATGATCGGGCTGGACGCGCAGGCGCGCCTCTGTCTTCTCACTCATTTGTAAAGAATCTGAAGGGGTATGCTGATGAAGTCGGAATCAAACACATCCACCTGCACCAGACCAGGCACACGTTCGCTCGAATCTATGCTGAAGATTCAGGCAGCATGATCGAAACTCAGGACGCGCTTGATCACGAGCACTTAGGTACGACGCGGGCTTATGTGCAGACCATTGCAGTGAAAAAAGATAAATTCAGCGGCAGTATAAGGAGCAGGATGGAGGCACTCGATAGCACCCGGTCTTAAAGGTAAAGTGCTAAACATAACTTGACCAGGGAGGGCAAAAGAACTTATGAGCAGCGCGAGTGGAGAGGCGATAGTCACTTTAGAAGTCTTTTCCGACTACGTTTGACCGTTCTGCTGGCTGGCGGAGCCAAGCCTTCATGAACTAAAGCGCACCCGCCCAGAGGTGAAGATCTTCTGGCGGGCGTACGAGTTGAGGCCTGAGCCTGTGCCGCCGCTCCCGCCTGGTGGAGAGTACCTGACGCGCGTGTGGCGCGACTCGGTCTACCCGCTGGCCAGTCGCCTCGGCGTCACGATGAGGCTGCCGCCCGTGCAGCCGCGCTCGCGCCGCGCGCACGAGGCTGCTAAGTGGGCAGCGAGCGTCGGGCGCTTCGACGAGTACAACGAATCGCTCTTCCGCGCCTTCTTCGAGCGCGGCGAGGACATAGCGGACACGAAGGTGCTCGTCAGCCTCGCGGGCGCTTTGGGGCTTGATGGTGAAGGACTGCGACGTGCGCTCGACCATCGTGATTTTAAGGGACAGGTACTGGCGGATGAGCATGAGGCACAAATGTTGGGCGTGCGCGGCGTCCCGGCCTTCGTCGCCAATAGGCGTGCGGCCCTCTCGGGTGTCCAATCCTTTGCGGCGCTCGAAGCCCTGGTTGACCGGGTGAGAGCGTTCCCCTGAGACTTGAACCAACTGAGGATCCGACGCTGACATGTGCCGTCATGGTCTCGGCTCGAGATTAGATTGTTAGGTTAATTGCGAGCGAAGATCCAATGTTACAGAATTAGGATTCCAAAGAGAGTCATAACTGGTTATGACTCCAAACGGAGGTATAATTCAAAGTTAGGCTTCTGTTGTTGAAATATGAAAGGTGTTTATTATGAGTCACCAGCTATTGCTTGTTATTCTGTCGTTGCTAACATTCAATATCAGTCCAAATGTCGCCTTTGACTGTCCCGTAACTGCATCTGTGCCTGATGAAGTCAATCGAGCTGCGGCGGTTTTCTCTGGCGAGGTTATTGCCGAAGAATACCAAGAAGTAAAAGATGGTGAAGATGCAGGAGCGAAAGTATTGACCGTCAGAATCAAAGTCGAAAGGTGGTGGAAAGGTAAGGGTACTAATGAAGTCACCATGTACACATCTGTAACAAAGTTTCCTGATGGAACGACTAGAAGTTATGCCGAAGATTTTCGTTTCCAGAAGGGTGAGAGCTACCTTATATATGCTTTTGGCCTTGAAGATAAGCTAAGAACAAGCGAATGTAGTAGAACAAAGCAGTTATCAAAGGCAGATGAAGATTTAAGGCAATTGGGTGAAGGAAGGGCACCTGTAAAGGAATAAAACAATTCGTTGTTACGGGCGACGAAGCCTAACAACTCATTCAACGCGAGCGGAATTAGATTGATTCCCATTGAGAACTTGAATGCTACCCGTAGAGTCTTCCCGCCGCGTTAATTCGGGCGTTAGGCGTCGGAGATGAAAGGCAGTCGAGCGACGTATTGGTAAATACTCCAAGTTGCTTTCAACGCGATGCTTGGTCTAGAGGGGGTCAGATGAAAATCGCAGTTCTCGGAACCGGGATGGTCGGCCGCGCGCTCGCAGGTCGGCTGGCGGGGCTTGGGCACGATGTGGTCGTCGGGACGCGGGACGTGGAGCAGACGCTTGCGCGCATCGAGCGGGACGCGAAAGGAACGCCGCCCTACGCCGGGTGGCAGCAGGCAAACCCCGGAGTGCGGCTATTGTCTTTCCCGGAAGCGGGTGCGCACGCGAAACTCATCGTCAACGCGACCGCGGGCGCCGTCTCGATGGCCGCGCTTGAGGCGGTCGGCGCGGCGAACCTGGCCGGCAAGGTGCTGGTCGATATT
>Ga0233354_100011_pt1 | contig 11937 bp, 8 predicted proteins | sample GEONQ76_FD_180696 | JGI IMG/M metagenome (GOLD analysis project Ga0233354, IMG submission 180696) | Soil microbial communities from Shasta-Trinity National Forest, California, United States - GEON-Q76 | ecosystem: Environmental > Terrestrial > Soil > Temperate forest > Bulk soil | place: USA...
GTGCTTAGATATTCTCCTCCAGATCCCGACGGGCTTTGGATACATCATTCGGCCGCGCAAGTCCTAAATGCGAAAGACGCCTCCGAAATCCGAAAAGGCTTCGAGATTGAACTGTTCAATTCTCGCGGCGCGCACGTTGTTGATCCTCAGGGGGAGCCAGAACGAAAACTCGCGAAGCTGTATCGAAAACAAGCAGAGGAAGTGGAATTGCGTGGCTATGCAAGACTGGCTGCCACGATGAATGAAATTGCTGCTTCATATGATCGGGAGGCCGAACATAATATGGTGATGTCCCATATCGAATCTGAGATTCTTGATGACTAATTGTAAGCTCATTTTGCAAACGAAGTAGCATCAATGCGGGCTCAGAACTGAAAGAATTAGTTCGGGAGTTTGCAGAATTGATGAAGCCCATAATTGAGACAGTTGATCGCTATGGGCTGAAGACTCATTTCTTACGAAAACATAAAATCTATGTCGAGCGATTTTACAAGAGACTTGCCGCACACAATATCAGAGCGAAATAGCTGTTAAATACAAGAAGCGTTTCGACAGGAATCGCGACAAGCTTTTACCTTTCTTGATTATGACGGAGTTCCTTGGAATAACAACAACGCGGAAAACGCGATCAAAGCCTTCGCCACGCTCCGTAAAGTGATCGGTGGAACGAGTTCTGATAGAGGTATGCATGATTACCTAACTATTCTTAGTTATCTGTGAGACCTGTAAATATGAGGGAGTATCTTTCTTGAATTTCTTGCGCTCAGGTGAGAATGACATTGATGAGTTCATTAAGACAAATCAAACAAGAACATCAGTAGTCGTTAGAGTCTGATTATTGGCATTATGATGTATCATTCCCTAATCGTTTATGAAACCAGTTCAAAATAATAACAACTATCAACGGCCTATTCGTATAGAGGTGTGTGGTGGAATCGCTTCGGGTAAAACGACTCTTGCACAGTTATTAAATGATGCCGGCATCGACGCGGTGTTTGAAGACTTTCAGTCCAATCCCTTTTTAAACTTGTATTATTCTGACCTTGACAGGTACGCTTTCGAAGCCGAAATCACCTTTTTACTTCAGCATTATAACTGTATTAAAGTCAAAAGTGAGCATAGTCCGGTTCTAGTTTGCGATTTCTCCCTGTATCTCGATTCGGCATATGCATCCGTTACTCTCCGGGAAACAAGTCATCAGGCTTACCGAGCAGTATATGACGAGGTGAAACGATACATTGGATCGCCAGATTTACTAGTTTACCTTCATAGCAGTGGGAATACTTCGCTTCAGAGGATTCGAGATCGCAATCGTGAGTTCGAACGGTCAATCCAAATTGAATTTCTTGAAGCAATCAATAAGGCGTTGGAATACTATGTAAACGAGGGTGAAAATGATAGTAAAGTTATAAGGGTTGACAGTGAAAAATATAATTTTGCCGCTGATGAGAAAGTACGAAAAGAGTTGGTGGCTGTAATTATAGACTCGTTGAACGCTACTCATTCGATCGAAGAGTTCAAATAGCATGTCTTGTTGCTGATATCTCACATGCCTCCGTGCGAAACCTAACAGCATTAGCATTAGGTGCAATAGAGTTTCTTAGTCTCCTTTTCTTGTAGTGACTCCGTCAGACCGGGATTGAAAAAAAGAAGGCGAAGTGAGGACACTGTCAACTGCAATAGCCTAGAACAAATCGGTCATTCTCCGTTTTCTCTGCGCTGCGCCATCGCAGAGCGATGGCGCGTGGTGAAGGCGGAGAAGAAACTGGCGCTGGGGCACCTGCCACAGACCTCGCTATTATCTCGACCTTTGCTTAAACGGCGGAACGGGAGGTCGCGCCTGCGGAACGGCTACCTAGCGAGAAGAACCTACGGCTTTGACAAGTTGGTGCCCTACATGGATGATCGGTGGCGAGGTGTCCGAGATCTTCTACAATTTATGCCCTAAGCACCGCAGGCTGCGGGTGATACGCCGGCGATGCGGCAAGGGGCCGCTGACCACGTCTGGGCAGTAGCCGAAGGTGGTGGGCTACGCCGCACTTCCCTGTGACCAATCACCAGCCTGATGGGGCCGCTACCTCTCCCCGCTCATCCCAGGGCGAGAGCATCTTATTTTCTAGCGAACTAAAGACTTTAGCCCTTTGTGCTTATCCTAGCGGCGGAAAGCAAAATCAAATGGCTTCACTTTCTAACGGAAAAGTAGCAACTACAATGATCCAAGAAGGCCAGCAAAGCTAAGCTCCTTGTTTTTCTAAGAAATAAGATGCTCTCGCCCTGCCGCTCATCCTTGACATCATTGTATAGCTGAGGGCTTTTTGCTAAAATGCAGTCCCGTCTAAGGAAAAGTTCTTGCACGCAATATTTCCGCCAATTGGAGTAAATAAAATGAAAATAATTTTTGTTGCGTCTGACTTTTCAGGCTTAGGTAAGGGCACTTTTAGCGCATCCCTTGCACGAGTCTTTAAGTCTTTTGGCATTAATACCCGCATAATGAAATGTGACCTCTACTTCAACTATGATGCCGGCACTATAAATCCTGGTGAACACGGTGAGGTTTATGTGTTAGCTGACGGAACAGAGACAGACCAAGATTTCGGAATATACGAGCGATTCAACGGAATGGAATGTAATGATCTCGATTATTCAACGTCTGGCCGGATCTATCACCAAATCTATCTTAATGAAAGGGCAGGCAAATACCTCGGTCAGACAGTATCGGTAGAGCATGTTATTGAAGAGATCAAGGGGAGAATGCTGGAGTTTGCTGGGCAGTGTGATATCGGCATTGTAGAACTCGGTGCGACTATAGGCGACATTAAGGGAATTTACTATCTTGAAGCTTGCCGACAACTGCGATCGGAGTTAGGTAAAGATGATACACTTTTAATACTACTCTCTCACTTCCCTTATCTCCAGAATGTCGGGGAATTGAAGACAATGGGGTGCCAGCGAAGTGTCAACGACTTAAGAAGTAAAGGACTAAAGCCAGATGTAATTATTGCGCGTACTGTATTTCATGCAGAACTCCCTGAGTATCAACTCAGTAAAATCGAGAAATTTTGTGAAGTCCCGAAAGGGGCGGTTTTTTGTTTTCCCGATCTTGATGACGAATACGAAATACCACGTCTTATTCGCTCCAAGCTATTGCACAACTATGTCTCACTCAGGTTAGGCATGTTACTAGGGGAAGATACTTTAGACTCGTGGTATGGAAATTTTGCTCCTAAGAATGATGTCAGAATAGCCCTTGTAGGCAAGTACCCCCATCCAGATGCCTATGTCTCAATTATTCACCATTTAAGGTTTATGGGCGTGCGCTCAATCACATATATGTCTGAGCCTAAAGACTTGGGCCGCTATGATGCTGTTATCTTACCGGGTGGATGGGGGGAGCGGGGAATAGAGGAGCTTCTCCATACTGCTCAGATATGCCGAGAGGAGGGCATCCCCTGTCTTGGCATCTGCCTAGGTTTACAGTTAATGGTTATTGAGTATTCTAGAAACGTTCTTGGTATGAGAGGGGCAAACAGTGTGGAGTTTGATGAGAATGCTCCTTATCCGGTGGTAAGACTACAAGATGAACAGAGAGGCGTTGATGAAAAGGGGGGGTCTTCCCGGCTCGGAAACTGGACTACTATATTGACCGAGGGTAGCAAAGTTGCGAAGATCTATGGGGTGATAGAGATCATTCAGCGGCATAGGCACCGTTATGAGATTTCCTCTCAATATGATTATAGGGATCTCCATATCGTTGGAAGGGATAAGGATACAAACCTTATCGAAGTAATGGAGTTAATTAACCACCCGTTTTATATAGGTGTTCAATATCACCCCGAATTTTCTGCGGAAAGAGTCCCTCTCTTCAAAGCACTTGTTGACGCCGGACTAGCTAGAAGGGCGACAATGAGGAAGAAGGAATCTTCTAAAGGGAGCTTACTTTTTCACGGAACGCCTGGCACCTATCTAGAAAACATCGACATGACTGATGTGAACCGTCTTAGGGAAATAGCTCTTCTTTCCTCGGAGGAACTGGCAGACCACGGTATAACAAGAGAACAGCAGTCTATTTTGATGAGCTTCCTAAGAGCCTTGGATGAGAAGAAGGAACGAATGGATCTCATTGAAAATGAGATAGCATACTACCAATCCGAAATGAGGGAGATTAACTTAAAGGCAAGCCACATTGAGGGTGAGCCATTGTCACTTGTCGAGCAGGAAATGCTTAAAGAACTTCAGGGGAAAATTGATCGGAAAAGGCAGCTTCTACGCGACCTTCGCGATGATTACGAGGCGCAGTTCATCCATTATGATGAAGCCATTGGTAATGTGAGTGGAGATTGAAGCCTGACAATGAATTGAAGTCGAAGTGATAAATGCAGTTAGTCACCAGTTGCCTCAACTTCGATTATAGGCTAACTACCACACGTTATAATCTTATTGAGAGTAAATCTCAATAAGATCTTTCTAGCATCCACCACACGTAATATGTTCCTTAGATTTAATTAAAAAACTAGTCCTGACCCCGGTATAACCTAAAAGAATGATTTGCCCCTAGACCTCAGAATAACAACCGGAAGCTATCAGTTTGTTTCAACCGTTGGAGGCGCTGATCATGATCACATCTCAGGATTTAGATGAATCTCAGAAGACTCTTGATGCATTATTTGAAGAGGTAAGTTCTCTAGAATCTAGATTAAGTGGAGGCGAGGCTTTGGATGTCGGCGGTAATGCGGTCAAATCTTTGCGTGATACAAAAGTATCTTTTGGCAATCCAAGTAACAACCTGATTCGTTTGACCGAAAAATTATTTAAAGATGTAGGTGCTAGGTTAACCGAAATTCACAAACAGCAAATGCGTGAACAGTTCGATTTTTATTATATGACCATTACCTTATCTATGCAGCCGGGCCAAGGGGTAGAGTTTAAGAGGATTGAGTGTTCATTAAATTTAGGCCCAAAAGGTAAAGAGGAGCCTGTGATTCAAGCCATTTTTCCGAAGGGCGAGTGGCGAGAGTTACTCAGCTTAGGCGCTGGCCTAAATATAGGTCTCAAGGGAAATTTGGACTGGGGGGTAGAGGTAGACCCCATCATTTTACAGAGCATCCCTCACTTTCCGGGGCAACTCGAAGCAAACGTCACCAACAAGAATAAGCTGAATGCATTCATCACAACCCCAAACTATACTTTCAGATTAGGCAATACTGATATTGCTGCAACAGGTGAAGGTAACTCAGAGTGTTTTTGGCGCATAGAAAAGCCCGAATTGCGGGGCGGACAGACAATTCAATTCGGACTCGTTTTCAAAGTCCCCAAAGGCCAAAAATCCATTATGCTTACAGCTCTCGCTGCCGTGGAACCGAATATCAACTGGTTGTTGGGCACCCTTCGTAATGTATATGAATACTTAAGCGATACTCTAAAGCAGTTATTCCTCCTCAAAGACGAGGAACGTACACGCAAAGAACGGCTACCCATAGGGATTTATGAGCAGTGGAGCATTCAGTTGCCGAGCTAGATGCTTAGGCATCGCGCTAGCAGGTATAATTGCTCCCCATCCCCTTCTGCGCTTAGATTGATGGATCGTCACTACATTTACCGTATCCACCTAAGTAATCTCTCACGTACTAACGTACAAATTCTTGACCTAAGTAATAAACTGATTGCCGAGCCTAAAGGCAGGTTCCGCTACAGGAGTAAAGCCAAGAGCCTTGAAAAACTTCAGAAGAGTGCCCTTGAAGGTCGTCTTAGGGGTGATGAAGTTAAGACTTTAGGCGAGACACTATTTGATGCCTTATTTGACTCGGTTCTTCGCCGTAATTTGCTTGATTGGTATGAAAAGTCTAAGAATGAGAAAGCAGTCCTTTGCATCGAATTAGAAATTGATGACCACTTGCCTGCTATAGCAGCATTGCCTTGGGAATTTCTTTGTCTGCCCTCTACCAGTGATTATGGTGAGTTGTGGTTGGGCACTGCACCTCATATTACGCTTTCAAGACGAAGGACATCTTGGGACATACCAAAACCAGTGAAATTGAGACCCGATGAGCGGATACGTGTGGCGGTAGCGGTAGCAGCACCTTATGGCCTCGGCCCTGTAGAATATAAACGAGTTTGGGACGAACTTGAGCAAACGACTCGCGAATCAAATAAGAAAATACAAGTGCTCGATTTAGTAACTTCGGCAACCACTCAAAGCATAGACAATCTACTCGAACAAGAGCCTCATATTTTTCATTTCATCGGTCATGCAAGGTTCAAAAATGAAATTCAGCAAGAAAAAGGTGAGATAGCGCTTATTGATGCATTGCCGAATAGACCGCTATGGGTGGAGTCCAAACGCTTTAGCGAAATCTTCAACAGACATTCTCCACAGGTGATCCTACTTCAAGCTTGCGAGGGCGGATCACTGTCAAGCTCAACGGCGCTTGTTAGCGTTGCTTTATACCTGGTTCAAAAAAACATCCCGGCGGTTATTGCCATGCAGTATGAGATTTCCAATGTTACGGCGCAACGGTTTGTATTGGAGTTCTACCGACGCCTTGCGAAAGGAGATTCGGTTGACAAGGCTACTCAAGAAGGACGTAGACGTATAGCACTTGGGCCATCAGCGTACAGTACACGCGATTTTGCAACTCCAATAGTATTTATGCGTGTTCGTGATGGGCGTCTATTCCAGCGGCAAGTAATTAAAAGTGGATCAAAAAAACATCTTAATTCTGTCCGAATAGACCGCCTGTCCTCGCATCTAGAAGACGTCAATGAAAGTGTCTTCGATAATCCAAATGAACATCCAACGCTTACAGAAACTATTTTACCGCAGGAACTACATAGGAGCACTAACCCGGATAACAGTGCAGGCCTCCGGCCACAAATTTTAGGAATTCTTGAGGCACTACAAGCTGAAGGTGAGAGGATCCCGCCTTACGTATTAGAATCCTTATTCCCTCCTTCGGGAATTATGTTAGGGCCGCAAGGGCAATGCTCATTGTGGTGGCTTGTTCAAAATGGCTTGCACTCTCGGCTTACTATCACCTGTAAGTTGATTATCAGCCAGTTGAACAGGGTTAGGTTCAAACTGGAATATAATGACCCCTACTTCCGATCCTTCGTCTGGACAAAAATTTTAATCGCATTTGCCGAGTCTCAGCTAGGCTCTACAAGGCGCTCCATTTCATCGTTGTCAAGTATAAATACGGCTATAAAGACTATAGGTCTTTCTGAGTTAATGGCATGGGATTTAAACATTCGATCAATCATCGCGGGTAAGTTAGGGAAGGAGAGTGATGCTGACAGATTAGCTAAAGACGCTATCTTTGCGGCAGAATGGTCAGGAGCCTTCTGGCTTTCTGCCGTAATTAAGTTGCGGATGCTTCACAGGAACGACTGGCATAGATGGGAAAAAGGTGAGCCCCAAGATCATTCAATGTTCGAGGCGTCTTTAGCTAATAATGTCAAGACTATCGGTTATATGAATCCGTCCTCAAGATTACATGTTGAGGCCATAAGGTCTGCCGTTCAGGTTCTTCACTATTCCTGGAGTCCAACTGATAGCGAACGGGCTATCAGCACTGCTCAAAACACACTATCTATTTTATCGGCCCAGCCAGATCATGCAGAAAAGGCGCGCATGATAAGCGAAATAGGAAGAATAAAGCTCTTTTCCTTAGGTGACCCTGTTAACGCCATCGAGGATTTGAAACAGGGCGCTTCACTTCTTATGTTAAGCGGCAATTTGGCTCGCCTTAGATATTATCTGGTTTGGCTCGCGGAGGCGTATGTAAGAGTAGCAGATTATTATCGAGCAGCACTCTGCGCACGTACTGCTTTAGCCTTGCATAAAAAATTATATGATGATACAGATACAGACAAGAAGCTGGTAGAGACAGTGTCGAAGTTGTTGACAATAAGTGAATCCAAGGTCGGAAATCCTTTTAAGCAGAATTCTCTTTATACACTCAGTAATGTCTTAGCAGAGAGCACAGGAATAACACCTCCTTGGTGGTTCAGCCTTCTCTATAGTACGAAGTTTTGACTAATGAAGATATTGTTATGATAGCTGCTCCCTTGGTAAACCTAGGTCGCGCTAGACGGAGCGACCTATCTTAGGAGTAACATCATGGAACTCACAATACTACATAACTCACCTCAGGCTAGAGCTTCGGTACTCTCTAGGTTGCGGGGCCGGATTTCAGAGAACTTTAATTGCCTAGAGCAAGCGATTAAAGAAAAGACCCTTTATTTCCGGGTTTCTCTAGTAGGCACTTGTAACTTGAGTTGTCCCTTTTGTCATAATGAGGGTGCTCCGGTTAAAGGGAAAATGGATCTGCCATTCGCTGTAAGAGCCATCGAAGCGGCAGCAGAGGTAGGGTTCGAGCGTGTTCAGTTTACCGGCGGCGAGCCGCTTTTACATCCGCAGATCGCACGTTTTGTTGATAATGCGAAGCATCTGGTTCCGGACGTAGGAATTACAACTAACGGAACATTTTTAGATAAGCACATCGAAGATTTAATTCAAGCAGGATTAACGCGACTTCATATTTCTTTGCAAGTAGAGTCACTCGTTGAGGCCGGTAGTGATGGGGACTGGGGGATCCCAAAGTGGCTTACCCGGGTACTTGATTATGCAGGGGATGAAAAATTCTCGCTTCGACTTAACATGCCTGTGCCTGCAAATATGCTTAGTCAAGCTAAAGACTTCTTAGCAGAAATAGCTCGTTGCGGGTGTGATCTAAAGGTGTTTTCCATACTACCTGAAGGTGACACTCGGGACATCCCTTACCCGCTTAACCAGCTTGTTGAGATAGTAGATAGGGAGAACTGGCGCAGGCGACAAGCTTCTCTTAAAGGTCAAGTCTTCTTAAGAGACTATCGCCCACCACAAGGCGAGCGTTGTGGCACATGCACAGATTTTGTTAGGTGTAAGGAGCAATCGCATTCTCTCCGCCTAGGCGCAGATCATATCCTTCGTCCTTGTCTTGCGACACGCACATGGGATACGACGCTAAAAGAAACCAATATGAAAGAGCAGATCGAAGAGGCTACCATCTTGGCGCTCGATTTCTAAAGGTACGCCCATCTGGTAAGAAGCCAGTCTACCTTAAAGATCAACAAAATGGAGCGAGAGTTATATCAAGACCCGTGGGGTGATCCAGTCTCATTACCTGCTGAGAAGAAACAGCTCTACGTCTGCGTTAGCGGGAATTCGGGGGCCGGTAAGAGTACCCTCGTCAGGTCCATCGCCGCAGATATGTATGAAAGGGATAGGGGCACCATCGCCATTGATGAAAAGTCTTTACACCATCCATTTATCTCGACACTTTTTTTTGAGACTGCTTCCTACGGATTTCAAATACAAGTGAATTTCATGCTACAGCGAGTAATGCTGGTGCAGCGATGGCTTGATGTTGGATATAACGTTGTAATGGAGCGATCGCATCTAGAAGACGTAGTCTTTATTCGGCACTTGCGAAACATGGGACACGTAAGCGCTCAAGAGTATGATGCATATATGAGACTCTGGCATTGCTTAGACAAAAGACTTCCACATCCGGACTTGATGATTTACTTAGACGTCTCTCCTAAGACATCATTGGCTCGTCTTCAGGAGGATGAGGACACTGGACGTAGGCCTCGCGAATTCCCTGATGAAGAGTTAAAAGCGAAGTGGATATACTCTTGGTATCAACTGTATTTAGAACGGCTTGAAGAGTTAAAAGACCAGCCACTTCCATCAACTAAGGTCTTAGTGATTTCAGAGAAGGATGATTCAAGAAGCACCTATAAGGATGCGCTAAGCGCATTAGGATTAAATTGGTAACGTTACTATGTCATTCGACATCCACGACATCAAAATCCTTGCTGATTCAGACAAGGCGCTGGCGGCAGCCGCTCAGGGCGTAATGAAGAATGCCTATAACCCATACTCGGGATTCCATGTAGGGGCTGCTGTATTAACAGAATCAGGCAAGATTTATCTAGGCACCTTCATGGAAAACGCCTCATACGGTATGACTATCTGTGCTGAACCGGCAGCACTAATGGCTGCAAATACTGCCGGTGATTTTAACGTGTCGGCGATAGCGGTAGCGGGGGGGCATCCATGTCAAAAAAATGATAATGTTATTACCCCGTGCGGACGGTGCAGACAAATCATATACGAAGCTGCTCAACTCTATGGCAGGGATATTCATGTGCTCTGTTGTAATTGGGATCTGTCAAAAGTTATGAAAACGTCGATCTTAGAACTTTTACCCGCTCCCTTTAATACTAAAGATGCAAATCAAGAGCTGAAGGTTAAGAGCAAACAGGCAACAGCCAGCTTGCTATAGGAATGTATGAGTATGCCTTTCACCGAACCTACCAATGAAGCGTTATTAATATCAGTTCTTTGAATTTGCCGACCAAAGAGACTTTCTCTACGGATGCCTGATCGGAGGGGCGGAGCGTGACCGCAAGGCCGGCGCGGCTATACGCGGCTCATTTCGCTCGCGCTTATACAAAGTCACGAGATGAGTGTCGCGGGCGGTGAGCACCGATTTCGTCTCCGCGTCCGAATAGGCATTATCCCCGAACAAACAGCCAAGGACTAAGTCGGAATCAAGTTCGCGTAGGGCACTGCGGTCGTGCCTCGCAGCACGACCGCAGTGAAGAGAGCGTGCAGCGGCAACTGGTGCGTCACGTAGCGCGACCATGTGTCGTTTGACGCCGTAATAGTACCTCTATTTGCTTGAGTAGAAGCCTCTATCGGCAACCTCTGCCGCGACGTGCGCTGCGCAGCTCCGGCTGCCTTTGGCTAAGCTGATAGGCAGCGAGTCAATCAGCCATCGCTAGTCAGCGCGAGGCGTGCGACGCCATCGGTGAGTGTCGTGGATTGTTACTCTCACCTATCAAATGATGTTTTGGAGAGGAGCACAAGACGCTACAAAATGATTTTTCGACAACTTGGCAATACAGGTTTAAAAGTCTCTGCTTTATGCCTTGGTACCATGACGTTCGGTGCAAGCTTCTATAATGTTGCTTCTGTAGACCAACACAATGCTAACGAAATGGTAGCTAAGGCGCTAGAAGCTGGAATCAATTTCTTCGATACAGCAGATGTTTATTCTTATGGCGAATCGGAAGAAATACTTGGTAAGGCTATAAAAGAATCCGATGTCACGCGCAGCTCTGTCATTATTGCAACTAAAGTCCGCTCTGCGATGAGTAAGGCAGCAATGAGCGGGATGGACGATGTAAACAACGTAGGACTTTCACGTCAACATATAATAGCAGCCTGTGATGCAAGCTTGCGGCGTCTCGGCACAGATTATATTGATCTTTACCAAGTTCATGGTTGGGATGTGGCTACGCCGATAGAAGAGTCTTTGAGCACCCTTAATGATTTAGTTCGTCAGGGCAAGGTGCGTTACATAGGTTGTTCCAACTGGTCTACGCGGCACCTAGCCAAGGCACTATGCATTTCAGCGATGCACAATTGGGAGCGCTTTGTCACTCTGCAAGCTTACTACTCTTTAGTAGGGCGTGATGTAGAATATGAGTTGCTTCCTCTTTGCCGTGAAGAAGGGATGGGTTTACTCCCTTGGTCGCCATTATCCGGTGGCTTCCTTTCTGGCAAATATCATCGTAATAATCCAGAACCTAATGGGGGTAGACGTGTCGATTCTGGGTTTCCACCTATTGATGAAGAGCGCTGCTTTGATGCTGTAGAGGCGCTTGACAGAGTGGCAAAAAACAAGCAAGCCACGGTAGCACAAATAGCACTGGCTTGGTTACTCGCACAATCCGGCGTGTCGTCAGTTATTATCGGAGCAAAACATATTTCGCAGCTTGAAGATAATCTGAGAGGTGTGGACGTAGAGTTGTCATATGAAGAGATAAACTTACTTTCGATGATAACCACCCCTCGCGCTCTTTACCCCGGATGGATGATTGATCAGG
>Ga0233354_100012_pt1 | contig 11779 bp, 7 predicted proteins | sample GEONQ76_FD_180696 | JGI IMG/M metagenome (GOLD analysis project Ga0233354, IMG submission 180696) | Soil microbial communities from Shasta-Trinity National Forest, California, United States - GEON-Q76 | ecosystem: Environmental > Terrestrial > Soil > Temperate forest > Bulk soil | place: USA...
CCGCCTCGGCGGCAGCATGCACGCGCTCGACCGCTAGATTGAGTTCGTAGATGGGATTCGATGGATCGCCGCCGTAGTCCTCAATCGAGCCGCCGACCACGCCCGCCTGTGCCGCAAGCGAGATAGTCGCGGCAGCCTCTACAGGGTCATCAGCGAAGCAGTTCTCCAAATCTGCGCTGACCGGCAGGCCAGTCGCCGCAGAGAGGCTGCGGCAATGTTCGATGACCTCGTCCCGCGAGACCTGTCCGTCGAGCCGCCCCAGAGAATTAGCAAAACCCGAACTCGTCGTCGCCAGCGCTTCAAAGCCTAATCCGGCCAGTAACCGCGCCGAGCCTGCGTCCCAAGGATTCGGGATCATGAATGCGCCCTCACGCTCATGCAGTGCCCTGAACCTTTCTGCCTTTTTTCTCTGAGTTGCCATCGCGTTCTCCGATTCACGTCCGTCTCTTACCTCGCGGAACATCTCTCTTTGATTCTTGCAGAGAAACCTGCGTTAAAGATAGCTAAAGGGGAAACCTCTTCGGCGTTGTTTGAGCCTGCCATACCACATACAAAGCGGATAGAGAAGAACGAGACCGCCAAGCCATGCCGCATAAACTACCCATAGAGGAAATCCGGCGTCGGGCGGCACGTTGGTACTTGAATCAGGAAAATTTAAAAACAAATGCCCGATGCTTTTGCCCATTATGAAGCCTAGCAGAACGCCGACGCCGTGCGCGACGAACATTTGCAAAATAAAATAGAATAACGGAACGCGCCCGAACGTGATGAAGATGCGGCTCAAAAAATTATCTTTCCGCACATCGTCAGTCCACGCCAAAATCAGCAGCGCCGGTCCAATCGTCATCAGCAGGAAGAGCAACGAAGGCGGGTATTTCGTCGTGTTGAGAAAAGATAGAACGGTGAAGACTGCGCTTGTTTGATGTTCCCAAACTTGCGGGTCGCCGTAAAGATTTGTCGCGCGAATCAACACGAAGAGAACCGTGAGCGCGAGTCCAAGTCTGAACAGCCATCTGCGCCGTCGCTCGCTTTCCCATGAATAGACAACGCCTGACGCGTATCCAACAGCCATCACGCCAATCCAGGGAATGAGCGGATAAGCAACGAAAAGGGATGTTCTGTTTTCAAAAACCGGAATGAGTCCCGGCTGGTGCAAAATCAACCATAACTTTTGCAGCGCGCCGGGCGTTGGCTTTGAAGCCATCGCCACAGCCGCCGGAACTGTAATTCCGTCCAATAGATTGTGCAGCGCAATCATTCCGATGCCCAAACCGGCGATGACGCGCACCGGAAGATAAATCAATCCGGCGAGAACAATCATTGAGACGCCGAAAACCCAAATCACCTCCGCGAACCCTAGAAAACTGTAATCCACATTGAACAATATGCTAAACCGTACGAGAGTGAATTCCAGCACGATTAACCACAGACCGCGCGTCATCAGAAATTTCGACAACTCGCCCCGGCTTTTCCCGCGCAACAGTTGCAGGTAAACGCTCGTTCCGGCGAGAAAGACAAACGTCGGCGCGCACAGGTGCGTAATCCAGCGCGTGAAGAAAAGCAAGACGGTCGTTTTCGTCAAATCGGTCGGACTAAAACGCACCGCTTCAGCATGGACGTACTCGCGCGTGTGATCGAGCAGCATGATGACCATCACCAGCCCGCGCAAGAAGTCAACTGAATCTACACGCTGATAAACCTTTTCGCTAATCTTCGACATCAGTTATGAAACCGCAAATTTGAGCAAGCGAAGAACTGTCATCGTCAACTTGCAACCCGACACTCTGTCATCGGAGATGCTTCTGGTCATGAAACAGGCAGCGGGAACGTCCGTGCCTGAGAGGGATGTAGATTAAATCAAATCAAGACGAGTGCAAGTGCCACTTTCTTAATATCAAACAAGACCACTTCGCCTGAAACGTGCCGGGGCAATAAGATGAATTGGTACACATCAGCCAGCACAAAATGGCACTTGTGCCCGTGCTGTTTTAAGGTAAGCTTTTTTCGGATGGCGAGAGATATGAAACTGTAAGCTTAGATGGAATTCAAAGGAGAGTAGGAGACAGTATGATGCGAACAACGGTATGTGTCGTGGGCGTAATCGCGCTTACATTTCTGACGGCTTTTTCCGCCCGCGCGCAGCAGGTCGTGAATATCTGGCCGGGCGTCGCTCCGGGTTCCGAACATTGGACCCAGAAGGAAAGGACGATTGATAATACTCCGGTTGGAACCGTCATCTTCAACGTCGTAACTCCGACATTGACGGCTTACCTTCCAGAGCGAACTAAGGCCACAGGAACAGGCGTCATCATCGCCCCCGGCGGCGCTTTCGTTGCGCTTGCTATCAGTTTAGAAAGCAAGGATGTGGCGCGCTGGCTTCAGGAAAGAGGCATCGCCGCGTTCGTCCTCAAGTACCGGATCATGGAAAAGCGCGGGGAAGGCATTCCTGAAAACATGAACATGGACGAGGCTGGTAAGTACGGCATCGCTGACGGGATTCAGGCTCTCAAAGTGGTCCGGCAGCACGCAGCGGAGTGGGGCGTCTCTCCAGACAGGGTCGGCTTGATGGGCTTCTCTGCCGGGGCCATGGTCACGAGCGGAGCCTTGCTCCAGAAGGACGCTGCGGCGCGTCCGAACTTCGCCGCCATGATCTATGGTGGTCCGTTCGGCGTCATGCCAGCCATTCCGGCAAAACTGCCGCCGATGTTTCTAGCGTGGGCGCAGGACGACGCCGTGGCGCTCGAACCCATAGTCAAGTTTCATGAGGCGCTAAGATCAGCGGGCCACAGACCGGAGGTCCACATTTTCAGCGCGGGCGGCCATGGCTTCGGGATGAAAAAGCAGGGGACCAGCAGCGACCACTGGATAGATGCGTTCTATTACTGGTTGGAAGCGCAGGGATTCACCAAGCAGGCAGGGAGATCAAATCGCTGACTGTCTCATCAGGCGCGTAATTCAACCCTGACGTTGGGCGTTGTTGGGCGTTGAGACGATTTGCATCTACTCAGGAGATAATGGCGTGATTAAAATTCGTTGGGTTCCAGTGGCTATTCTTCTTTGGGGGCTACTATTTCTGACGCTCAACGTGCAGGCGAATGACTTTGATAGGTCAGTGCCTCTGGTTATTGGAGAGACCTTCACAATTAATTCAAAGATTCTGAGCGAAACGCGGCGCATCAACGTATATATGCCGCCCGGCTATACGGAATCTCCCGACGCGCGGCTGCCCGTCCTATATATGCCGGACGGTGGCATCGCTGAGGATTTCCTGCATGTGGCTGGTCTTGTGCAGGTATCTGTGGGCAACGGGACGATGCGACCATTCTTGCTGGTGGGAGTTGAGAACACTCAGCGCCGACGCGATATGACAGGCCCCACGGAGAATGAGGACGATAAAAAGATCGCGCCGCGTGTGGGAGGCTCCGAGGCATTCAGGCGTTTCTTTCGCGACGAACTGATGCCGCAGGTGAAGGGGCGCTACCGCACCACAGACGAGACAGCGATTGTGGGCGAATCTCTCGCCGGGCTGTTCGTGATCGAGACTTTCCTCACTGAGCCAGACCTGTTCGACACTTACATCGCGTTCGATCCGAGCCTCTGGTGGAATAACCAAAAGCTGGTGAACGACGCGGCGGAGACTTTGCGTAAGCGCCCGAAGCTGTCGAAGACGCTGTATCTAGCCAACAGCGATGAGGAAGTGATCGCCGGGACCGTGCAACGGTTCGCGGACATTCTTTCTAAGAACGCGCCGCCGCATCTACGCTGGCACTACGAGAAGATGCCGGAGGAGAAACATTCCACCATTTATCATCCAGCCGCGCTGAGGGCTTTTCGTGCGGTATTCAAGCCAATTGCAAGCAAGTAGTAAAGGACACGGGAGGGGATTATGGAATTAGCACTCGCGCTAATTTCTTCACGCCCAGCTTGATCTGACTTTCATTAAAAGCCGTGTAGCCGAGCAGCAATCCACCACGTAATTTTTGATTGAGACAGTAAGCCGAAACAGGCGCTATCTTCAGATTCGCTTCCGCCGCGCGCCGCGAAACATCCATATCGTCAATGCCAGGGGGAAGCCAGCCGAGCAGGTGCATTCCCGCTTCGGCGGGCGCAACTTCCAACATTCCCTTGAGATTCATTCGCGCTTCTTCAACCAAAATTTGCTGGCGTTCTTCGTAAATTCCGCGCATCCGGCGGATGTGTCTGGCGAAATGTCTTTCGGCGATAAATTCTGCGAGAATGGCCTGGTCAATCGAAGGCGAATGTAAATCGGTGAGCGCGCGAGCCGCCGCGAAAACCTCAATTAAATCCTCCGGCACAACCAGATAGCCGAGTCTGAGAGCAGGGAAAATCGTTTTGCTGAACGTGCCGAGGTAGATGACACGCCCTTCGCGGTCGAGACCTTGCAGGGAGGCGAGTGGTCGTCCGCCGTAGCGATATTCGCTGTTGTAATCGTCCTCGATAATAAAAGCGTCTCTTTCTCGCGCCCACTCAAGCAAGTTCAAACGGCGCGTCAAACTCATCGTCACACCGAGCGGATACTGATGCGACGGCGTGACGTAGGCGAGTCGCGCTTTTCGGCTTCGCTTTCGCGCCGTTTGCAAATCGAAACCCTCGTCGTCAATCGGCACGGGAACGAGGCGCGCCCCCGTCGCCGCGAAAATATCACGCGCCCCCAGGTAGCCAGGGTCTTCAATACAAACGTCGTTTCCTTTCGTAAGCAAGATTCTACCGATTAAATCGAGCGCTTGTTGCGTGCCGTTTGTGATGATGATTTGCTCGGTGTGGCAACGAACTCCGCGCGCCGACGCGAGATGTGCGGCGATAGCATCACGCAGAGGTTGAAAGCCGACCGGCTCTCCGTAACCGAGAATTGACAAGGGCGGTTTCTTCTGCCATTTCTGCGCGATTTTCGCCCAGACGCCGAAAGGAAATTCCTCAATCGCCGATACGCCCTGCTGAAACGGCAAAAGCGCGGTAGCGCCGTGACGTTGTAAAATACCGTCGCTATGTTGCGCCAAATTCCTGCCGTAGTCCGTGAATTTTATCTTGCGCGTTAAAGGGGTTTCCTGATGTTCCCGTCGCTCGAAGCCAGAAGTTTGCAGGAACTCTTCGGGCAGATGCGCGGCGACGAAAGTTCCCGCTCCCATCTTCGCTTCGAGATAACCTTCGGCGAAAAGTTGATCGTACGCGTTGATGACCGTCATCCGCGAAACACCCAGTTGCTTCGCCAGTAACCGGGTCGCCGGAAGCGTCGTCGTCGGATGAACCTTGCCGCTTAAGATCGCATTGCGAATTGCTTCATAAATTTGACGGTAGAGCGGCAGGGCGGATTTTTCGTCGAGCATGATGAACGGTGGATATGGCATGTCCTACGATTATAAATTGGTCTGTGTGTTTTGTTGAAGAGTGGATATTGTGCAAGTGCCAGTTTCAATTAAAATTTTTTCTTAGTTGTGGATGAAGATGAGAAATGCACGGCACGACAGCAAGCCAGTTGAAGGAACACATGAGCGAATTACTGCAAACGACCGCGAGAACAATGCTGAAGCGATTGTCGAAACGCGGCAGTTATGAACGAGAAACTATTTATCAAATCCTTGACGAAGCCTTTGTTTGCCATGTCGGATTTATTGTGGACGGGCAGCCTATCGTCATCCCCACGGGTTATGCGCGGGTTGGCAATCGGTTGCTGATTCACGGTTCAGCGGCAAGCAGGATGTTACGTGCTCTGTCATCGGAGGCTGATGTGTGCGTCACCGTGACATTGATTGACGGGCTGGTGCTGGCGCGCTCGGCTTTCCATCATTCGATGAATTATCGTTCGGTAATGATTTTTGGCAGAGCGAAGATTGTCAGCGTCGAGGGGGAAAAACTCGAAGCTCTACGCGCTTTCACCGAACACATCGTTCCCGGTCGCTGGAAAGATGTGCGCCAGCCAAGTGAAAATGAGTTGAAGGCGACTCTCGTCATGTCACTCCTCATAGATGAAGCGTCTGCGAAGATTCGCTCCGGCGCACCCATTGATGACGAGGCGGATTATGAGTTGGATGTTTGGGCGGGCGTGATACCTTTGCGGTTAGCGGCGGGCGTGCCTGTGGACGACACGAAGTTGAAAGAGGGCATCGCAGTTCCAGACTACGCTTCAACCTACAAACGTAGTTGAGCGCTGGTGTATCTTATGCAGATTAAAGCTAAAGGAAAGAGTTTGAGTCATGACAATGAATTCCAACACAGCAATCACGAAACTACTATTCGCGCTCTTCATCTTATTGTCCGTCTGCGTGCGCGGGGCGACGGCGCAGGAAACAAAAATCAAATGGTACGGGCACTCGGCTTTTTCCATCACCACACCCAACGGCAAAGTTCTCTTGATTGATCCCTGGATAAAAAATCCTTCCAACCCGGAAGTTAAGGATGGACGTGACCCGCTAGCGGCCATCACCAAAGTTGATTACATTCTTCTCACGCACGGACATCGAGACCACGTCGGCGATGCTGTCGAAATCGCCAGGCGAACAGGAGCGGCGCTCATCAGCAATCCAGAGTTGGCTGGAAACCTGGTGAAGCTGGCAGACTTTCCAGCCAAGCAGGCCGAGACAGACGCCATCATGGGCATCGGCGGCGAAATTCAAATCGCCGATGGCGAAGTGACGGTCGCCATGACTCCGGCCATTCATTCAAGCAGCGTCTTCAACCCCAAAGCCGGAGCGAATGAACCCGAACGCGCTTACGGCGGCAATCCCGCAGGCTTCGTCATCATCATCAAAAACGGCCCGACGATTTATCATTCGGGTGATACGGCCTATTTCAAGGACATGGAAACCATAGGCGAAAGCTATGCGATAGATGTCGCGTTGCTTAACATCGGCGGGCACTTCGGCATGGAGGCGCGCATGGCAGCCAAAGCCGCGCAAGTCATGCACGCACGTCTAGCCATTCCGCATCACTTCGGAACTTTTCCAGGCATCACTCAAAACGCAGACGCCTTTGCCACCGAACTCAAAAAGATGAAGATTGATTTTTACGAGATGAAACCCGGCGAAACGATTACTTATAGAGGGAGACAACTAATCAAAAGTAAATAACCGTTTCCGTGTTCGACATTTCGAGAATGTATGGAGAGACTACGCCGGAAGATTTCTTCGTCTCAAATTAATTTTTGCGCATCAACTACCAGGTGATGCCGTAGTCCTCGCCGTGATTGCTGGACCCGCCCCAGAACGTGCCGTGCGCGCGGTCCAGAAGGATGGCGTTAATCGGCCCGGACGTGCGCGCCTCGAATGTCAACTCGTAGCCCATGCGCCTCAGTTCCGCCTGCACCCACGGCGGCATGGAGTCCGCGAGCAGGATGCGACCGGGCCTCGATTCGTGCTCTCCGAACGAACTGCGCATCTGGAAGCTGTTGATGTTCGGCGCTTCGGTTGCCTGTTGCACGGTCATCCCGAACTCGACCACGTCGAGGAAGAACTGCAAGAGGTTCTGGTCCTGGCTATCCCCGCCCTGGACCGAGAAGCAGAGATAGGGCTTGCCATCCTTGAGGGCGAGCGTCGGCGTGAGTGTGACGCGTGGATGCTTGCCCGGTTCGATGACGTTGAAGGGGCCTTCCGCAGGGTCGGTCACGAAGCTCTGCGCGCGCTGGCTGAGGCCGACTCCCGTATGCCCGGCGATGACCGCCGGAACCCACCCGCCGCTCGGCGTCACGGACACCACCCATCCTTCCTCATCCGCCGCTTCGACGGAGGTCGTGCCCGCGTAGAAGGCACGCGTGAAGTCGTCCGTCTGTTCCTGCGTCGGGTTCAATGAAGAGGTACTGTCCTGCGTGCGCGCGGGTGCGACGCCGGGCCTTGGCGGCGATGGTTTCCACTTTTCCAAAACATCAAGGTAAGGATTCTTCTCGCCCTGGAAGGGATAAGGGTCTCCGGGCTTAACGCCGGGGTCGTTGCGCTCCCAATTGATGAGCTTCGCGCGCTGCTTCGCGTAGTCTTTCGAGAGCAATCCTTGCATCGGCTCGGCGGGCGGGAAGTATGTGTCGCCGTAATAAAAATCTCTGTCCGCGAAGGCGAGGCTCATCGCCTGGTAGAGCGTGTGGACGTAGCGCGCACTGTTGTAGCCCATCCCCTTGATGTCCAGGTTCTCAAGGATGTTGAGGGCTTCGAGCATCACCGGTCCCTGCGTCCAGCCGTTGAGCTTGTAAACCTCTATGCCTTTGTAATTCGTCTTGACAGGCTCTTCGATTTTGACCTTCCAGTCAGCAAGGTCTTGCTCAGTGATAAGCCCGCCTTCCTCTTTCGTGCCGCGCGCGATTTCACGCGCAATGTCGCCCTTGTAAAAACGGTCGTAGGCGGCATAGATTGCTTCCTTGCGATTCTTGCCGTGGGCCAATGCTTGCTGCTCTGTCTCGACCAGCTTACGCAGCGTCGCGGCCAGTTCCGGCTGGCGGAAAATCTCGCCCGGCTCCGGCGCTTCGCGCTTCTGCCCCTGGTGCGGCAGCATCACCTCGCGCGAGTAGCGCCAACGCTTCAGCCAACTCTTCTGACGCTCGATGGTGTTGGCGAGTTCGGCTTCGATGGCATAGCCGTCTGCCATCTGGATGGAGGGTTCGAGCACGTCCTTGAGCGAAAGCTTGCCGTACTCTGCGAGCATTGTCAGGATGCCGCCCGGCGTGCCCGGCGTGACCGCCGCGAGCGGCCCGTACTCCGGCGGGTACTGCATCCCCTTCGATTTGTAGAAGGCTGCGGTCGCGCCCGTCGGGGCGACGCCGAGCGCGTTGATACCTGTGACTTTTCCAGTGTGCGGGTTGAAGATGAGCGCCTGCGTCTCGCCGCCCCAGGAGAGCGTGTCCCACATCGTCGAGGTGGCCGCAATCATCGCGCACGCGGCGTCAACCGCGTTGCCGCCCTTCTGGAAAATCATCGCGCCCGCCGTGGCCGCGAGCGGCTTGCCCGTAATCGCCATCCAGTGCCGACCGTGCAGGGCCGGTTTTTGAGTCCGCTGGGCATAAAGATGGCAAGGAGTTGTCGTCAATATTGCCAGCAGGAGAAGAAGGCTAAGAAAGGATTTAATCTCAATCATCGAGCGCATCGTGATCTCTCTCTCTCCATCGAAACTTTAAGACGATTCATGCGGGACGAAGGTCATACTATAAAATTAGTGGACCAAATTTCCATCCCTTTCATTGATGGATTGGAATTAAGCCGGATTGAATCTCTCAAAGGGTTTGATTCGATAAACAAGAGCACGCACTGGCTTCTATAAACCAGTGCGTGCGAGCAAGTGAAGTCCAGGTCTGAATCAGAAATGTAATTTTAGCGCAAACTGAACTTGCCTCGAAGAGCCTGAGTCGCCCGTGTCGAAGCGTGTTCGGTTGATGGTCCCAAAGGTCGTACTTCCGAACTGGGCGACCGTTCTCGGCAGCGCAAAGTTAGTATGATTGAAGAGGTCGAAGAACTCCGCGCGAAACTCGACGCTCTTGCTTTCGCTGATTCTCGTCTTCTTGACGATGGAGAAATCCGTGTTATTGAATCTTGGACCAGTAAGCACGTTGCGGCCCAGGCTGCCAAAGTGAAACACGGAGGCTCCCCCGACGACCGAGATGGGGATGGCGAACGACGCGCCCGTCGGACACGTTGTGGCTGAGCGCGGGTCGCAGACAAGATTACTGAACCAGAGCGTCGGGTCGCTCCCGGCGGGACGAATGACAATCGGGCCGATCAGGTCGGGTCTCAGGTTGGCGTTACCTGTCAGGGTGTTGCTTAAGACGGCGGGCAAGCTTGAGTTGATGAGCAGCGCATTGCCGGAGAAGATGGTGAACGGGTTGCCGCTCTGAGATTGTGTGATGGTGGAAAGCTGCCAGCCTTCGACCAGAGCGTTGCCATGGAAGGGCAACTGGTAGAGCGCGCTGATGACAAAGCGGTGACGCGTATCGAAGTCGGAGAGCGCCCTATCGCCGCGCAGGTTGTTGTTATCCTGCACGACGACTCCCTGGTTGGTGCGCGAGTTGTAATCAATAGACTTCGACAAGGTGTAAGAGGCGTTGAACTGAAGGCCGCGAGAGAGACGCTTGTTGACCGAAACCCAGAGCGCGTTATAAAGCGAGTTACCCGTACTCTCCCGGCTGGTGATGTTGGTCAAGGGCGCGTTGGGAAGAATCGGGCTGGTTGGCGACAGCGTCGGAAAGCGCCGCGTCGTGCCTCTGAGAAACTGGTTGAGGTTGCGCGTCACCTGCAAGTGAGTGCCCTTCGAGCCGAAATAGCCGACCATGATACCCAGACCGGGCCTGATCTCACGCTGCACATTCAGGTTGTAAGACTGAATGTATGCGTTGTCAAAGTTGGGGTCTATCGAAGTTGGGGCGATTGACCCGGCGGCCTTCACCTGAGTGAGCGCCTGTCCGAAGGTGGTCGCCGTTCCGGCTGGCAAAGCGACCGGAATGGCGAGCGGTGGATTAGCACTTGTCGCGCTCACGATGCTCGTAATCGGTTGTTCGGTGAGCACCGCGTAAGCGCCTCGCACAGAGGTCTTGCCATTCTTGAAAGGGTCCCAGGCAAAGCCGAAGCGCGGCTGAAAGTTTTTGTTATTCTCGTGATAGACCTTGTCTATGTCTGTGCCGACGCGGCGGAGCGAGTCAGTCGCCGGGTCAAAGATGACGAAACGATTGAATCTCTCGGTTGGCGTTTTGTTCCAGTCATAACGCAGGCCGAGTTCCAACGTCAGGTTCTGTTTGACCTTGTAGTTGTCCTGCACAAACAGTCCGAGCGCGTCGCTGGTGACGCTGTTCGTGCTGCTCCCTTGAGTAATGCTAAACCCTGTGACGGTCCCCGCGCTGAATGCTGGCACGTTGGTAAAGGTAAACGTGCCGGGATCAATACTGAAATTGTTGTTGAGGAAGCGTCTTATCTCGCCGCCGAACTTGAAGGCGTGCTTGCCGCGCAGATACGAGAGCGTATCGGAGAGCACGTAGGTCGTATCTCCCCGACCCTGCGGCTCTGCGCCGGGTCCGCCAAAGGTCAACCCGATGCTGGTGATACTGATGACAGGCAGCCCTATGTCCTCGTTGATGCCCGTGTTGATGCCGAAACTGGCAGGGTTGATGGCAGCGTTCGGAATAAAAGTGATGTGGATACGGTTCACGCCGAGACGCGCTTCGTTGACCAGATTCGGACCGAAGGTGTGCGTTTCATTGAGCGTGAAGAGATAACGACGGCCATTGCGCGTGTCACCGAAGCCGGGAATCGTAGTCCCTGAGAGAGACTCTCTGCGGAGGTCTTTCTGAAAAGCAAAGTAGCCGTGCAGGCGGTCGTTCTGGCTCAGGTTGTGGCTGATGTCCAGCGTCCACTGGTCCAGGTTGACGGGCGCGGTGGCCGCTCCGACAAATATCGGATTGCCGCGCGCGTCCGTCGAGTTGGCGACCGGAATCAGGTCCAGCAGTTTCTTGGAAGCGGGGTCGGCCACTGCGGCGCGCTGGGCGTTGCTCAAGACCTGGCTGTTGGCGGTCAACCCCTGGCGCTGCCGCAAGCCCTCGAAGCTGAAGAAGAAGAATGTTTTGTTCTTCAGATTATAGGTTGAGGGACCACCCTCGCCAAAACGCGGGAGGATCACCGGACCGCCAATCGAGAGGCCGTACTGGTTACGCTTGAAGGGCGGTTTTTTCGCCCCGTCGAAGAAGTTGCGCGCGTCGAGCGCGTCATTGCGGAAGAACTCGAAAAGCTCGCCGTGAAAATCCTTTGTGCCTGAACTCGTCGCCACGTTGACTATCGCGCCGGAGTTGCGTCCATACTCC
>Ga0233354_100013_pt1 | contig 11523 bp, 11 predicted proteins | sample GEONQ76_FD_180696 | JGI IMG/M metagenome (GOLD analysis project Ga0233354, IMG submission 180696) | Soil microbial communities from Shasta-Trinity National Forest, California, United States - GEON-Q76 | ecosystem: Environmental > Terrestrial > Soil > Temperate forest > Bulk soil | place: USA...
CGGCTTCAGGATAGCCTTCATCCACCAGCCATTGCATCTGCTACGCGAAGTCCTCCATCGTCCGTTGATTGGTGACAGCAACGTGCCGCCAACCGCGCTTCGGCTCACACATCATGAACAAGTTGCAGACCCCGTTGCGCCCATATTCATAATCGAAGCGTTCGACCTTTCCCGGACGCGCCGCGAGCGCCACACGAGTTTCAGCAATCAGTTGTTTGCTCGTCTCATCAAAGCCGAGCGTCTGATCCACGTGAGAGCTATCTGTTCAACTGGAACTTGAGTGCCAAGCGTGCTGCCTCCGTACTCTACGAATTTCGCAAATGCGGTATGGACCCGAATCTATATAAGATCGTTGCTATCGGATACGCTGATACGGACCCAGTATGCCAGGGTAGTGCGGACTGCGATGTGACGAACAGGCGGACCACCCTCCGCCTCAGGCCAGACACCCGAAAGATCGAAGAAAGGCTCAAACAAGAGGAGCAGACCCCAGATTCACAACTTCCCTCACAGTGACAGCAAAGGGATGAAAGACGTACAGAGGGGATATGATTGCCGTCCCATCTCAAACAATTCCAAATCATGTGTGAATTCAATCTTCACTCGATGATCTACTTTTTCCCTGTGACAGTCGTAACAGCCAATACATCCCCACCTACGCCTGGTAGATTTTGGGTTACGCTTCGGGGTGTGAATGATGGCTTGACCAATAAGGCTGCGTACTTGCTCCCGAGATGACTCTGTGTGGAAAATTTTCCGTCGGCTTCAAGATCGGTCAATGGGTCAGCGACAAAAGGTTGGACATACCAATAATCGGTATATGCATATAACACAATTTTATAGAGCTTGGGATTCACCCCCGTCACCTCGCCGCCGATTGGCTCTAAGGCTGCTGGTCCACCAGCATCATCATAAACCGGAATCTGGCTGAATCGGATTGCTGGCTTACTCGTCGTACTTAGCCCTTCAGATGATGTAGATTGCGGCAAAGTGGCAGGCGTCGCGTTGGAGACGGTTCCTTCCTGGCCTATCACCTTAATGACCCGCGCGTCTGTGAATACCGTCTCTTCTCCTTTTTTCACTTCAACTTTTACTTGATAATCGCCGCCTTCAATGGGAGCTGTATAAATTGTAGCGGGGCTAGAGGAGTCCTGTGGATTGAACTCTCCGTGCGGTGCATACCAGACGTATCGCAGACCGGGCGGAGGGTTCGTAGAGCTGACAGCAAGCTCCACGGTGTCGCCCGGTGCCACCACACCCTCAGACCGCACATTTAGTTCATAGTGTGCTCCACCTAGACAGGCTGTGAGCAGAAGACCAAAGCCACAGAGAAATCCTAAAATGACCGAAGTTTGTCGAAATCGTATAAACATGCTCTATACCTCCAACAAAATTGACCCCCTTTATTCTGATACGCAAAAGGGGTCCAGGAATGAAAACGGATTGTCCTTATTTTATTGCGAACTGAGAACCTTACTGGGCCACCAGAGCACAATTTTTGGAGGTAGATTAAAGCCTAGAAGCTTGCGTGTGCGCTGCACTTCTACGTTGACAAGAGGCTTCCCCCGTGCCCCTTGCCGCTTCTTCAACTCAATCAGCGCGTTAGCACTTTCAGGGCCGGCATCACTAGGAACTAGATCAACCATCCGATTGTTATAAAAATCGGAACTTACATAGACCTTGTAAGCATTAATATCGGTTGTGCGAAATGTGAGAAGTACATGTTTAATATCGCGCCTCTCGTTTTCATTTTCGGGAATGATGATTTGATAGTGTATGAAGGCGATTTGAGGTGGATTAATGAGGGAATTAATGTCTGAACGTGCGACGAAGATCGTCGCGCACATGACTAATACGAGAATGCCGCCAGCAATACTCCATAGGTTGAAGAATTCCCCAATGATCAAAATCGCTTGCGTGCTATGCCAGCAGTGATGCAACCGAAGTTGGGGCTCGACGGCATCCGGCTGTCGGCGCTGACTGATGCGTGACGAGTTCTTTTTCCGCCCCGGAAAGAGCTGATTATTAACCCTCACAAAGAGACATTGAAAGACCTCTCGGAGATAGTCACGTATTGCCGGTACAGCCATCAAGGCATCGGCAATACGTGGATGGTCAAGCAAAGCTTCAACCTTGTCATCCACCCGATTGCTTTGGTCCCGGCGGTCGGCATGTTTGATCCAGCCCCATCCTGTCACTTCTCCGACGACGGCCCATGTAGACAATTTCTTTTCCAGATGATCAAAGAATTGCCCCCAGAGCCGGGACCGCAGCCAGGGCCGCTCGGATGTTACTAGAGATGTTTCGTGGAGCGCCAGCAAGGTGTTCAAATACAGTGCCAACCCAAATGATGGGGATCCTACACGCAACGGAGGCGTCCCGATTAGAACACTTCCGAAGACTACACAAAGTTGGCTTTCCTGCAAACGCTTTGCCCATTTCCTCCCTTGTACCCAGGCGCGTACACCTTCCAGACAGATGCCGAGCAAAGAATAGAGCGCAAGCAGACGCGCCAAGAGGATTAGCACATACAGTGTGGGAATGAGCCTCCCATCATCTGCAAAAAACTGGTTCGTCACAGGAGAGAGCAGGAGGAGCAGGAGAACTGCAACAATTGCCCACCCGGTGGTCAACAGTAACATGACCCACCGGTAGCGCAGCTTTCGTCCGAACACTCCCCAGAGCAGAAGCAACAATCCAAGACTCGTCCTCTGCAAGACGCTCTGGACAGCTTCTTTGACATTAGTGAATGCATTCGGAGCCGAATCTATAGCGTAGAAATTTTTCAGCAGGTAAACGCCATCGCTCTGCTGCTTCGGAATGGCGAAGTTTGACAGTGGTGAGACATCATTCCGGCTTCCGCCTACAGCCTTTTGCAAAATGACTGCGTGGAAACCCTGCAAATTCTCCAGATTGTAGTAAGGTTGAAAAGCGTCCCAAGACTTGAACGGTGCTTCCTGTGCCAGTTGAATCAGGACCAGATAGCCAACCTGTTTGTATGGCAACCACTCTGCCCACTGCTCTACCCATGTGATGAACCTGCTCTGCTCGATGAGGTCAGTATCAAGCGCTGCAATCTCATCTTTCTGCCCTTTGGTGGCTTCGTATTGGAACCACGCTTTCCAACTGCTCTGAACGCCCAGTAATGGATCCAAGCCGATCAGATTTAAGCGCGGGGACTCGTCAGCCGTCTTCCGTTCTGCGCCTGCATCAACGACCCACTTCCAATACGACTTGAACCAAACGAAGCACATAAACATCCCAGGTTGCATCCTCATTATAAGGTGCTGTGCTTTCGAGGTTACGCATCAACAGCCGACATCTACCGAAAGGCTTCTCACTCCGAAGTCTTCCAATCGGCAAGATGTAAGATTAAACGAAAGGGCGCTTCTCCTTCTTTCTGCGATGCTTTCCCCAAGAGATCCGGCCAACTTTCCGCCAATCCCAGCGGCAGCGTCGTGGTCAAAGTATGTTCAGACAGAGGACTTGAGTCGGACAGAGCGAAGGTATCTATCAGTCTCCTGTCCGGGTATGCCAGCATAGTCAAGCTCAGCGACATCTCGCCCACGTCCAACTGTTTATCAGGCATCCTGATGTGCAACATCAAGGACCTCTCCTTCATTTGCGCGTCCAGGACTTCCACTGCCGCGACATCGTTCTCAGTCGGCTCGGCTTGACCGTTAACGACAAGCGTAGCCACAGCGAACCGCGCACGCCGATTCCTGACCACGAGTGGCGCGGCGGCGTGGGCAACCGGATGGAGATGCTCTCCGAGCGATGGCAAGAGCGCTAGTCGCAGGATTTCCGGCGATAGATAGCTCCACGGCTCGCCTTCCGTTTCCGGCTCAACCGTAGAACCCGTCAAATGCTGGCGCACCCATGCGGCATCAGGCGGAGGTGGTGACTGATCCACCGCCACTTGCAAAGACAGTTTAAGGATTTGTTCAATCGTCATGGATCGTTTCATGAAAAACAATTCCCTTCCGGGTAAAACTTCTGCCACTCTTCGAGAAAGTAGATGCGAAACAGTGCTTTCGCGCGTCTCTCTCTATAGCCGATGGCTTGCACAGTGAGGTTTTTCATCCGGGCTATCTCTGCCCGCGAGTGATCCAGAGTATAACGCAGCCATAACACCTCCCTCCATTTGTAAGGTAAACGGTTCAAGGCATTATCTGCCGCCTCTTTCAGATGCATGTTCCGTTCATCCAGGATCACCCTTTCTTCAGGACTGAGCGCTCCCGTGTCTGGAATTTCAAACTCGATCAAGCCAGCCTCATCTTCGTGGACTAAGTCCGTGAGATTCACCTGTCTTTCGGCTGATCGCTCATTACGCCCCTCATCGCGCCACCAATCCATACAGCAATTGCTTGCTATCCTGGCAATATACCCGCCAACATTCTGCTCAACGTCAAGACGCGTCAGACTCTTGAAGACTCTCAACCACGTCTCTTGCGTTATCTCCCTGGCTACTTCATCGTTCCGCACAAGCCCATAGCAAATTACGTAGACATTTTTCCAGTAAGGCTGGATAAATGCGGCAAAGGCGTCAGCATCACCAGCGCGGGCTTTGATTATGAGTTCCCGTTCATGCTCCCTCGCTTTTTCGTTCGTGTCTGGTTCCGTGCCCTTGGCATCTTCGGGGGCCGAGTCATCAAAGCCAAGCATGAGTCCCATTCACCTCCTGATAACAGTCGCGAGGTTAACGCGTCTTGCAGGCAGCTTATAATTCTACCTCCATTAACATAATACTTTGAGGGTCGCCAAAATAGAAAAATTTAATTTTCTCGCATGGGAATCCCCGGCTCAATTTTAGTTGCTCAACCGGGAAGTCCGGCTAGAGGATCATTTTTCTCATCATCCGCGAATTTTTTTTCAATAAGTCGCTGTCCTGGCGAATAGATAAGTGTGAGGCAATATTTCTTCGCGCTTATAGTTCGCCATTGTCAGTCTGTGGAGGTTATCTATGTTGTCTGAGTCCCTTCGACTGTTTAGCGCGGTGTTGTTCCTCTTCTCTTTATTGCTCTTCTCGTCCTGGTCATTAGCTTCAGGGCAGGCTGTTAACGATCTCACAATTCGCATTACGGCGGCTCCGTCCTCGGGGAGTGGCCCTGAACGGATGGAACTTCTTAAGGCTCGTGTGCATGATCCTGAAGGCGTCTGCGGGCAAGGATTTGTTAACTGCCGCGTCGCACTCTTCAGTTACGCTGGCGGCAAGTGGTTTGTGCAGCCTTATCTGAATCGTCAACTAGTCGAAATCAGCACAAACGGTCTCGTCGAAGAGGAAGTGCATTTGGGAGTACGTTATGCGGCACTGGTGGTCTTCGCTGGCAGATATCCCGCCCAGCCGGAGAACATCTTAACGTTGCCGACACGTTTTGCGTTGACGAAAGATGAGGCAGGGGCTGGCGCTCAGCATCCCGACGATGAACCTCTGCCGGTCGCGCCGCTGGCAACAGTAGCTCCTGACATGTCTCCACGCACGGAGACCTTGCCGCCCGCGTCCGCCGTCAGTGACCCCTTGGTCGGCCAGGTCGAGCCGTCATCTACATCGCGCGTAGCCTGGGCGCGTAACCTTTTTCGCCAGTCGCTCGGGATCATGATCCTCGTCGCTGTTCTGTTACTCGCTCTCTTGTTGAATGTATCCGGCCAACTCAAAGCCTTCTCCGATTCTTTGGAAGAATTTCTTCGAGAGCTTATCCACATTCCGGCACTAAGGCTGAACGGGTTACAAGCGATAATCAAAGCCAGGATGGACAAAGAAGAGGCAGCGAAATTTTTAGCCGCAGTGTTCTGCTTTGTACTCGCCATCGGCGTGGCGCTGGCCAATTACATGGTCGTCAAGTTCAGCTTTGAACTAATCCTGCCTGTTAATGAAGCATTGACCACGTTGGCTGCGGCCTTCGTCGCCCTGAAAGGCGGAGCCGGAATTTTGTTGCATTTCTTTGAAAGCCGCTCAATGCGCCTCGCTGTCGTCGTGTCTCTGATTTTTGCGAGCGGATGCGGCATGACTTTGGCTTACAAACGCGCTCTCGCCATACAAGAGTTGAGCAACAACTCTTCAGCGCTCTCAGTCACCGCTTCATTGGAAGAGGGTGTGAAGGTCAACGAAGCAGTTCTCGGCAAACTGCGCCAAGCGGGCGAGCTTACATCACAAGCAAACACTCCGGCTGTACGTCTTGAATCGTCAGTTACGGCGTGGTTGTTTTCGCTGGAAGCCCCGTTGGTTGCAGCCATCAACCTCGTGATGGACATATTCGAGGTGCTGTGCATCTACGGGGCGTTGTATCTATCGGCGAAAGGGGTGGTTTGGGCCGTTTGCTTGCCCATTCAATTACCTGTTGGGATTGGAAAAGAATTTTTATTGCTGATCCATAGAACTAAACTGATGAAGGTGATCTCGGTATTGCTCCGCGCATCGCTGGAAGCGCCAGGCTCTTCCGTACTGCGGTCAAAGGTGCTGGGAGAATCATTACAGCCCTCACTTCATCGGGGCGCGATTTGCTCGCCCAGTGGCGTAAACGCAAGATTAACAAGCTTCGCCGTGCCGGAGTGCTGCAACGTGTTCGGCTCCGTGAGGATAATAAAACGGAGGAACTGGCTTCGACTCTAGTTCATCGCAGAAAGATGAACAAAGAGTTACGCGAAAGGGACTCGTCTGTTCTCGTCCAAAACATCAATAAGAGCGTTTCGCTCTTAACCAATATCTCCACAGATCTCTCCGATGAGGCTGAGAAGAAGGCCGAAGAATTCCGTCTATCGGGCCTGCGCCAGCCCGCATCAGGTCTTCAAATATCAAGTGACGGGAGGATGTTATGAGCAAGCTTCTGGTAACTGTGTATGTTTTGGGGACCCTGATGTTGGGCGGCTGCGCTTCAGAAAGCGCGAATCCGAAGAATGAAAACAGTAGCGTATTACAAAGTGCGTCGCCACTTCCTCATACGGCTGGGATGCCCATTCACGACATCGCTTCGGCTACTAAATCGCGTCTCTTTTTGGTGCTCTTAGATTCGAGTAAGTCATACAAAGATTACGAGGCCGCGATTCAAGGTCTCCTCTCTGCCGTCAGAAATCTGGGGCCGGGGGATCGGCTCGTCATTGCGCGCATCACGGGAAAAATCGATCCGAAAGATTTCATCTTGCTTGACGCCTCAACCCCCCCCCATCGCGCCGAAATCTTGACCTCATCAAGGAACATTGATGAATGGAGAAAAAAGCAACGGGAACTGGACAACGTGTGGCAACAAGTGGTCGAGAATGTGAAGACACTCACCTTGGGGCTGCAACACCTGAAGGGAGCCAATAGTGCGGGAAGGACAGACCTGCATGGCGCAATCGAGTACAGCACTACTTGGCTGAACAGCCAACCCGGCGACGAAAAGACGCTCATCATTTTCAGCGACCTGGAGCATGATATTGGCAAGCCGACCTTTGATCCACCGGTTAGCCAGCCAGATGTCAACAATCTCCGCGTCGAACTGTTCTTCATTTCCTACAGAGACGGTCAGCATTGGAAGACGATGGAGACGGCTTGGAAGAGATATTTCAACCACGCGGCGGGCTTTGAGATGCTTGATTCCGGTCGCAGCCCCAGCGCAGCGATGATTCCACCCAACGCCATGCCGCGACAACTTCCCTCTCCGTTCCAAACACGCTCTGCTTCGGGTATAGTATTTCGTCAGCCAGCCCAGCACATCCTCCGCAGCTAGAAACTTTTAGCATCGCTGCGTAAATTCAGTCTGAGTAAAGGAGCGCATCTATGAATCTACGAAAAGAGTTCCAGTTTGCTTTGTACATGTTGCTTGCTACAACCTTGACGACGTTGGCGTGCGGGTTCTCTGCTCTCTCTAGGCATAGTGCGAAGTCGTTTGGTGCATCCGCCAATCCAGTGATTCGATTTAAGAAAATCCCGCCGCGCGGCGGGGGCAGCGACCGCTTGGAGACAATTGCTGGTATCGTCACTGGTGTGAACGTCAAAGAATGCGACTGCCGGATCGTCATCTATGCTCAGACAGATAGCTACTACGTGCAGCCCTATGCCGACGCGCCGTTTACGGAGTTGCAGGACGATAACAGCTTCAAGACCGATATCCATCTGGGCTTTCGGTATTTCGCGTTACTGGTCAAAAAGTCATATCGCCCTGTTGCGACACTAAGTAAGATGCCAAGCGTTGGCGGCGACGTGCTGACAATCGCCAGTGTCGAAGCTGGAGCGGAGGCGGAGAAGGCGGTGCAAGCCCCAGGGCCCACGCGAACCATCAGATTTTCTGGGCGTGAATGGAAAGTGAAGGCGAGCAATGACCAAGCTGTTGGCCCCGGTCCATGCCACTTTTCCGACAGCCAGGAAAATGTGTGGGTAGATGCAGCAGACAAGTTGCACCTTCGCCTTAGCCAACGTGATGGCATATGGCGATGTGCCGAAGTGGTCCTCGCCGAAGAGCACTCTTACGGCACGTATCTAATCACGCTCGACACGACGCCGAAGAGCATCGCGCAGGCTTTGAACGCCGTGCTGGGGGCTTTCGTGTGGAATGATGCCGACGCGGCGCACAATCACGACGAGATTGACTTCGAGCTGTCGCCGTGGTCACAGCAGGGCAATAAGCTGGCGCAGTGGGTGATTCAACCGTACTCGAATCCGCGCAATATTGTCCGCTTCGACGTGCCGGAAACGCTTGCGCCAACGACACACGTCTTCACCTGGAGACCAGATCGCGTCGAATGCGCAAGCTTCGAAGGAACTGGGAGAAAGCAACATACGCTCTATCATCACACATTTACGCAAGGCATCCCACCAAACACCAAAGGCACGAACGCGCGGATCAATTTATGGCTGTTAGGCGGCAAGCCACCTGCCGACAATCAGGAACTTGAGATTGTATTCAGCCGTTTTGATTTCAAGCCATTACCTTGATCCTAAACAATATTCACGCAGATTTTTCTCTCAGCTTGAAGTATTTGGGATAGAGTTGTTGCCGAGCATGAAAAGAGAAGTACCGCACGCATTAATAACGGTAAAATTCGGAGCACATAGTCCCGCCTCTCACATGCAGGAAGTCAGATAAGGAGCCTACCGATATAGAATATATTGTTTTGCTTCGTCTCAAAATAGCTTATGATAATACCCCTTTATGGAAAGCTATTCGGAAGAGGGAATTCAACATGGATGCTCTGGAGGAATGCCACAGACGATTGGCGAAACTGATTGGCCCTGGCGTAGAGCCCATTGAAGTTTTGCGTTGTGCCGAAGATCATCGGACGTACTGGTGCCCCGAGCACGTGCGCGTAGTATTGCTCGCAGAGTCACACGTCTACACAACAACTTCGGAGTTAGAGCGCAGGGTGATTCTGCCTGGCATGCCAGGCAACGACATACCCCGCAGAGTTGCGTAAAGCCGGGATGTCTTCTTCAAGCATTAATCAGCTACTGTCGGCGATTCGGAAACTCGCGGCGGAGGCCGCCGACAACGGTGCGATTGAGCCGCAGATTGCGGGCGGCATCCGAGCCGTCAAGGGCGCGCGACAAGAGGGCAGACGCACCGGCAATTGGCTCACCCGCGAGCAGGCGCAGACGTGGCTCAACACGCCCGATCCGCGCTCGCTTAAAGGCTTGCGCGACCGCGCTCTGCTGGCCGTGCTGATCGGCAAGCGAGACAAGGTCCGTTCAGTCACGATGCCGAACTGGACTAAGTCTGCGATTGATTCCTGAGCAAGGCTATCGCCGATCTCGATCAGAATGAATTCCGTGGTGAGCAGCTTCCGTCTCTCGGCAGCTAGCTTGCGTTCCCACTGGACGGCTCTTTCGTGCCACTGGTCGCGCGTGTTGATGAGCGCGTTGACGTAAGCCGTGTTAAGGAAGATCGGCGTTCTTTGGTCGTCCATGCGCGTAGTAGTCGTGGTTTTCGGCCAAGTCGCTGACGCCCATGTCTGTTGCCATTGACAGGATGGCCGTCAACGGGTACTCCTCTTCGCCGCTCACCTCCGCTGCCTTCTCCTCATCTTCGATGATGACCACATAACGAGTGTTCGGCTTGAGGTTGACGTCCTCCTCCGGGTGTAAGACCTTGCCGTCAAATGTGGCGTGAAAAATTGTAGACATACTTTGCTCTCCGCCTTTGTATTCTATCAGATTTGGGAGTCGCTGTTGAGTAGGTTCTGTGAGCCGGGAAACCGAAGATTTTTACACCAGATACTGGGCCGGACTGATTGCCTATATGCGGGCTCGCGGGATCGCCCTTGAGCAGCGGAGCCATTCCAAAGAAGCCCGGCAGATCATAGGTACAACCTGGGCAAGTGGAAAGATCAGGATCGCCGCGGGGCTGCACAGACCGGCGCGCGAGGCTCATTCGATTCATGTGGATGTGACGATGGATATGCCGATGGCGAAACGCTGGTTCGCTTATCTCCAGCAGTACGAGCCGACGATCAAGCGTGAGGTAGGGATGAAGGACGGGAGATGGGAATGGAATCTGAGGATCGAGCAATCGGAAAGCCACATCATTCTGAGGCGGCTTGCCCATCCCGATGATGAGCGCAGCAGGCTGGAGAAGTACGAGTGGTTTGCAGAAAAGCTGGTAGCCTTTCACGATGCCTTCCGGCCTCGAATAGATGAGATGCTGACTCGTGGTGAGTTAGGAAGTAACTCAGCTCGACTTTATCCATTCAAGCAGCGTAGCAAAGCGCATCCATCAAGCGTTCTAACAATGCACGGTCTACTTTTACGCTGTCGGCTTCAGAATGTGACGTGTGCAAACCCGCTTCGCGCCATAAATGCTGTCGCACACTCGCCAATGCATCCGAGAAAGTTGCTCGCCGCTTGACGTACCAGGCGGCTGGCCGCACGAACAGGTCTGGCTGTTCATCATAACGATGATGCCCCAGCAACGTGACTATCGAGAACAGCGCCAGCACTGCCGGGGTGGTGCGTGCAATGGCTTTCTCCGACCACTGTCGTTGCGTCTCCATTCCCAAGTGTGCACGCGCTTCCTCGAACGTCACTTCAACTTGCCAGCGTCTGACGAACCACCCAAGCATCTCGACGGGGTCACCTTCAAGGTTGGTCGAGAGCAAGGCTTGCGGCTTGAACTCCTCCCGTGGGTCTCTGACCAACACCCATCTGAGAGGAACCGGCGGCAGACCCGTGTGATACCACACGGCCACCCCCGAGGCGACTTCAACCGCTCGCGCCGTGGAGCCGTACCACCCGCCAACCCTGTGCTGAGTCCATACCGTCTGCGCATCCTTGAGTACCGTCGCCAGCGTCGGCAGTCGCGCCCCCTTCAAGCGCGGCCTCCCGTTTTGCCGCGGTCGGCGCGCAGGCGCAGGCTCATAGAGCGCGGCATCGAGGCGCAAGCGCGTCATGAGCGTCATCTCCCGGCGTAGTGCCGAGAGCAGTTCGAGTGCGGCAATGCTGCTGTCGGCGACGACGACCATCTCGCGCTCCAGCAACCATCGCTTGACTTGCAGGAGCATCTGCCGCGCCCAAGTTGTCAACTTCTTATGGGGACGCCCGCGCTCTTCGTAGTA
>Ga0233354_100014_pt1 | contig 11325 bp, 5 predicted proteins | sample GEONQ76_FD_180696 | JGI IMG/M metagenome (GOLD analysis project Ga0233354, IMG submission 180696) | Soil microbial communities from Shasta-Trinity National Forest, California, United States - GEON-Q76 | ecosystem: Environmental > Terrestrial > Soil > Temperate forest > Bulk soil | place: USA...
CCCACACAATTGTGGACTCTCCCTCCGAGAGGTCTTGCTTGGCTGATATTATTTTCTCGATTGTCGTCCATTTGCGCCTGATGTTATCTCCCAGCCCCTTCCGCTTTAACAGCAACGATAATCCTTTACATGGCTGTAGCTAATGAATATCTGATCGCGCAAAGATATGAGGCTTCCTCTCGGGGACACATTGCGGAATCTAGAAAAGCTCCACTTAAGAATCTTCCCAGCAATGCGACTATTCCTGAGTCAATTTGATGGATTTACATCCCGCATATTGACGGATTCAGTTCCTTTTGACTTCTCATCATAAGCCATAATAACAGTTAATCTTAAGAAAATCCCACATTTCAGATGTTTGAGCTGATGGCATAAGGCGTGCACCATGTTGCTCGCCTGCGGGCACTACTGCTGATCACGCAAACTCGCATCAGCAAAATATTCGCCCCACCAAAGGAATTTAGAATGGCTTCGATCAAACGTTCCTCCACTATGACATGGGTCATTACGCTCTCCCTGCTAATCTCTATGATGGCAGGCATTCTAGTCGGTAAGGATGCGAGAGCGCAGACCGCACAAGGCCCTTTGCCACCCGGCAATAAGGCGGGGCGCAATGTCAGGGACAGCTATCCAGCGCTCTCTCGTTACGCTAGAGACCTGACGAAGCTGGCACGCCAGGGCAAGCTTGAGCCAGTCACCGGGCACAAAGCTGAGATTCGCCGCATCGCCCGGATTCTCTCTCAGGACTCGCGCCAACAGCCTCTGCTCATCAGTGATGTGGGCGGTAGCAGTCCTTCGATTGCTCAGGCTCTCGCGCAAAAAATCGCCTTCGGCAATGTCCCGGAGAATTTACGCGAGAAGAGCATCTTCAGTCTTAATCTCAATGCATTGTCGGCGGGCGTGAAGGACAGTGAAGAGTTTGTTTCTCGATTGCAATCAATCCTAACGGAAGCCGAAAGCGCCGGAGGGCAGGTCATTCTTTTCGTGGACCCACTTCACCAGTTCGTCGGTACATACGCGAACCAGACTTCTTCGGCTTTGATGCGTGAGGCGCTGGAGCGCGGTCAGTTGCGCATGCTCGGCTCGACCACCCCCGAAGCGTATGGGGAGTATTTCGCTGGCGATGCCCGGCTGACCAATCTCTTCCAGACGATTCGCGCTGACCGGGAGGACGCAGCGTCTTCCAATTCAGACGAGCAAGAGAGGGAAGATGAGGGTTTCGCAGGCGATAAAATCTCTGCCGACCTGCGCGAGATGATGCAGAATGCGGACGCCTCCGGCAAGGAGCGAGTGACCGTTATTTTGCAAACAGATGATGTGAAAAATGGAAAGTTGAACGCGCTGCTCAAGCATCAAGGCGTCTCGATCAGCGCACAATTGCCGCAACTCGGCGCGCTCAAAGTTGAAGTGCCCGTCAGAGCTATCGAGGAGTTGGCGACGAGCGGCGCGATACAGTACCTCTCGTTGGACAGACAGGTTGAGTCGTTCGGCCACGTCTCGGCGACGACCGGCGCGGATGCCGTGCATATGCAAACGACGACTTCTCCGTTGGGCGTCCAGACCACCACCAAGCTCGATGGTACGGGCATCGGCATCGCTGTCCTCGATTCCGGGATGGATGTCGAGCACATATCGTTCCTTGACAAAGGCAGTAATAAGCGCGCGGCGTTGAGCAAAGATTTCACGGGCGAGAATCGCACGGATGACCCTTACGGTCATGGCTCACATGTCGCTTCCCTCGCTGCCGGTAATGGCCGCATCTCGGATGCGGCCTACATCGGCATTGCGCCGGAAGCCACGCTCCTTAACCTGCGTGTGCTGAACGCACAAGGAGTTGGCTCGGCATCCGCCGTCTTGAATGCGCTTGAATGGGTGCTGGCTAACCGCTCGACCTACAACATCCGTGTCGTCAATATGAGTCTCGGCATGCCAGCCATTGATTCTTATCAGAACGACCCTGTGTGCCGCGCCGTGCGACGCCTGGTTGACGCTGGCATCGTTGTCGCAGTCGCAGCCGGGAACAATGGTAAGAACAGCGCCGGTCAGAAACTCTATGGAGCTATTCACTCGCCAGGCATCGAGCCTTCGGCAATCACCGTCGGTGCGGTCAACACGTATGGCACGGATGCGCGCGGCGACGATACGGTCACGACCTATAGTTCGCGCGGTCCGACGCGCAGCTTCTGGACCGATTCGGCGGGCGTCAAACACTACGACAACCTGATTAAGCCAGATGTCGTCGCGCCCGGTAATAAGTTGGTGGATGCCGAAGCGGATAACAACCTCCTGGTCACACAAAATCCGCAACTGGATGCAGGTGTGAGTCCAAAAGAAAACCGCAGAATGATGTACATGAACGGGACCTCGATGGCAGCCCCTGTCGTCGCAGGCGCAGCAGCCCTCATCTTGCAGGCCAATCCTAAACTGACGCCGAATATGGTCAAGATGATTCTGATGTACACGGCGCAGCATCTCGCTGGCTTCAGCAGGCTTGAGCAAGGCACTGGCGAGATCAACCTCGAAGGCGCAGTGCGCCTGGCTAAACTCGTGCGCACAGACCTGGCGGCGACCACGCTTGTCGGGGCACCGTTGTTGACGACGCTCCTGCCTCCAACCCCACAGACCACTATTGCCGGACAAACATTTAGCTGGGCGCAGAGCATCAATCTGAACTACGATTTCGCCACCGGCACTAATCTCATCACCCAGTACCAAAAGATTTACGGCGCGGGCGTCCTGGTGAGCGATGGCGTGATCGCCAGTAATGGCGTGATCGTCAGCGATGGAACGATGCTATCTAATGGTGTCATTGTCAGTGACGGCGTGATCGTCAGTGACGGCGTCATTGTCAGTGACGGCGTGATCGTCAGTGACGGCGTGATCGTCAGTGATGGCGTCATCGTCAGTGATGGCGTCATCGTCAGCGATATCACCGTGCAGGCGCAGGCGGCGACCGTTGATGGCGACGTGACACCCTCTATGACAATCGCAAAAGACTCTGGAGTAGATTTCTTGGATTATTGATCCTGAGATTGTTCAACGTCACAATCAACGATCAATTAAAGCCAAATCCCCAAGGAGAAACTCCATGTATCAGCCAGCAGCAATTGCGCCACCAGTGCCTCAAGTAGAGGCTGGCTCTTTGCGAGTCGGCGCTCTCATCCACGACAGCGAGAGTGAAGTTCTGGCCTTTCTTGCCATGCACCCGCTCGACACGGTGGTGATGGCTGGCTTGATACGTGACAACGGACTGGTCAGTCCTCTCAATCGCGGTACTTTTTACGCCTGCCGTGACGAGGCGGGTCAGCTTCAAGGAGTCGCTTTGATCGGTCACTTCACGATCATCGAAACTCGCAGCGAAGCTGCTCTCGAAGCCTTCGCCCAGTTAGCACAGGGTTTTGAACGCGCGCACGTCATCCTTGGCAAGCAGGAGCGGGTGGCGCGGTTTTGGGATTACTATGCACAAGACGGACAGCCGAAGCGGTTGCTCTGCCGCGAACTGTTGTTCGAGCAAAGATGGCCCGTCGAGGTGCGCGAAGCCGTGAAGCTGCGCCCTGCCACGCTTGATGACATAGAGTTGGTGATGCCCGTGCATGCGCGGATGGCTTTTGAAGAATGCGGCGTCAATCCGATGTTGAAAGACCCCGCAGGCTTTCGCGAACGCACGGCGCGCCGTATCGAACAGGGGCGGGTGTGGGTTTGGATCGAAGATGGACGGTTGCTCTTCAAGGCCGACATCATTTCCGAGACTCCGGAGGCGGTCTATCTCGAAGGCATCTATGTCCGTGCAGAAGATCGTGGCAAAGGCTATGGACGGCGTTGTCTTTCGCAACTGAGCCGCGATCTTCTGCAACGAACCCGGTCAATCTGTCTGCTGGTTAACGAAGAGAACCAGGCAGCGTTAAGCCTCTACCATAAGGCTGGCTATAAGAAGCGCGGCTCCTATGACACCATCTATCTACAGCAGTAGAACAGACGCGGGAACACAGCGTACAATCTCCCAGACCCCGCGAAAATTTTTGGCGATAACACGCCAGCTATCATCAACCCCCTCCAAGCATTCCTCACCTGGGTCAAGACGGAAGTAATGGGCAGACGACGTTTCTTCAATCCATTCGTGTGGTTGACGCTTTCGACTGGCGCGGCGGCGGCCCTCTTCTGCATTGTCCGCTTACCCTTTGCGCAATTAGACTTGCGCTTTCTGCTGTTGGCTCTCATTACCGCTTGTGTTGGCTCACGCCTGACGGTCAAGATTCCTCGCATCAACGGCGAGATTACAGTTGCCGATACGCTGATCTTTCTCACGCTGCTGCTCTACGATGGTGAGGCGGCCATCCTGCTGGCAACTTTAGAGGCAGTATGTTCCTCGTTGCGTATCAGCAAAAAGCCGCGAGTGGTTCTGTTCAATTCGTCGGCGCTGGCCGTCTCGACCTTCCTCACCGTTCACACGCTGCGTCTCTTTTTTGGCTCCATCGTAGCCCTCCCTGCAAGTCCAAATCCCGCCTCTCTCATCATCGCCATCTGCATCATGGCGCTCGTACAGTATCTTGCCAATAGCGGCATGGTCGCAGTGTACACGGCATTTAAGACTGACCAGCCGGTGTGGCTCACGTGGCGTAAATATTTTCTCTGGACTTCAATCACCTATTTTGCAGGGGCATCAGCCGCAGGTATTATCGCCTACCTTTTCGCTACTGCTGGCTTCCGGGCGCTCATTGCGATAGCCCCCATCATCGCCATTGTTTATTTCACCTATCAGACCTATCTCAAAAATGTGGCTGCGCTTCAGGAAAGCGAAGAGCGCTTTCGCAGCGCGTTTGACTATGCCGCGATTGGCATGGCACTGGTTGCGCCGGACGGAAGATGGCTGCAAGTAAATCGCTCCCTGTGCGACATCGTCGGTTATTCGGAGCAGGAATTGTTGGCGACGAACTTTCAGGCTATTACGCAAACGGAAGATATAGAGACCATCGTTGGACATATCGGCCAGGTACTTGAGGGGAAGATGCCCACCTGCCAGATGGAGAAGCGGTATTTACACAAATCAGGTCATGCCGTCTGGACGCTCTTGAGCGTCTCGCCGATCCGCGATGCACAGACCAAATCATTACGCCTCATTTTTCAGATTCAGGATATTACCGAGCGGAAGCGGGCCGAGGAGCAACTGCTCCATGATGCCCTGCACGATGGGCTGACGGGCCTTCCCAATCGTGCTTTGTTTATGGACCGGTTGAAGCTCGCCGTGGCGCGTGCGAAGCGGCGAGATGGCTATCAATTTTCTGTTCTCTTCCTTGACCTTGACCGCTTTAAGACCATCAATGACAGTCTCGGACATATGGTCGGAGACCAGCTCATCATCGGCATCGCCAGGAGGCTGGAGACCTGCCTGCGTGCCGGAGATACAGTCGCGCGCCTGGGCGGTGATGAGTTCACGATCCTTCTGGATGACCTGGTGGACGCGGATGATGTCATGCAGGCGACCGAGCGCATCAGGAAAGAATTGACAGCGCCATTTAATCTTGGCGGGCACGAGGTCTTCACTTCCGTGAGCATTGGCATCGCCCCCAGCACCACCGGCTATGAACGGCCAGAGGATATCTTGCGCGATGCTGATACGGCTATGTACCGCGCGAAAACGCTTGGCAAAGCGCGTCATGTCGTCTTCGATAGAGAGATGCACGCCCGCGCCGTCAATCTCTTACAGTTGGAGATAGACTTGCGGCGGGCCGTCGAGCGCCGGGAATTCCTCATTTATTACCAGCCGATTATCAAAATTGAAACGGGGCAATTGGATGGCTTCGAGGCTCTCGTGCGCTGGCGACATCCCAAGCATGGGCTGATCTCTCCGATGGATTTCATCCCGGTTGCGGAGGAGACAGGGCTTATCATTCCTATCGGTCAATGGGTGCTTGCAGAGGCGTGCCGACAAGTATGCGAATGGCAAAAAGAGTTTCCCACATATCCGCCGCTCTCAATCAGCGTGAATTTATCGGCCAAGCAATTTACTCAACCCGATCTGGTGAAACAGGTCCAACATGCTTTAGAAGAGACGGGGCTTAATCCGCGTAGCTTGAAACTTGAGATTACGGAAACCGTGTTGATGGAAAATAGCGAGGTCGCCATCGAAATGCTCAAAGAACTGCGCACGCTGGGAGTGGAGTTGAGCATTGATGATTTCGGCACAGGTTATTCCAGCTTGAGCTACCTGCATTGCTTCCCGGTGAGCACGCTGAAAGTAGATCGCTCTTTTGTCAACCAGATGACTGATTTTAATGATAATACGGAGCTTGTACGGACAATCATCACGCTCGCACGGAGCCTGGGCATGGAGGTGGTGGCCGAAGGGATAGAGACCGAAAGTCAACTGGCACAACTTAAAGCCCTGGAGTGCGAGCGCGGACAGGGCTATTACTTCTCCAGGCCAATGAGCGCTGAAGCCGCCGGGGATTTCCTACTTGATATTTCTGCATCTCAACTGATTTCAGATACCTCCAGGCCAGGACAGTCTATCTCGCAAGAAATTCACTTCAGCGCGGTTGCTCAGTAACTTCTACACGTTGTAGTGGGTTTCGTGCTGTTTATCCAGAGGGTGTCTGAAAAGTCAGAGCAAACCCTTCAACCTCATCCACATAAGTGAGTACATCTGAGAGCCGGGGCATCGCCTCCGGTCCTCTCCCACCGACACAATTCGACCCTGCAAGGATCGCACCTGCAATGAAGAGGTGCGATCCTTGCAGGGTTGGCTGCTATTTTGGACCAGCAACCGGGAGCATAGAACCAACCTGGCTCCCTCCCAATTTTATCATTGGACGCACAGCTCTTCCCACCGACGTTTGACAGCAGACGGCCATCAATCAGGATGATGGACTGGTTTATCAATATGACTGATTGAGACCTTCCAAACTGACTGGAGAGTTCACCGCCGCTTACATCTCCTGCCCGCTATCTCCTTATTCCCTATCATTTAAGTCCACCCAGGTCTCCTGGCATAGCGTTTGATTAATAGTTCGACGCTCACTGCGTGCGCGTGAGCGAGCTATTTCAAATTTCAGCGCCATTGTCACCGATAAAGGCTCACTCCGGGCGAAAGCCGGAGGCGGCAGGTGCTCACCAGCCTAAGTCCCTAGAAAGGGATAAGGTAGTGGGAGTTTCCGAAGAGACGAGGCACTCCATTGAGGCACAGGACAAGGTCGTTTCCCCGCATAGCGTGAAGCGGGTTGAATTTTCTCCCAGGGGCGTCAGAATGAAACCTAAAAACCCTTCGCACTTTCTAACATGGCTCATCGCCATCTCAATGCTGCTTCTTTCGCTGGCAGGCCCCTTCTTTGGCGCATCCACCAGGGCGCAGCCCAATGAAGGCTCGACTCGGCGGGACCAAAGTGATTCCGGGCGAAACACTAAAAGAGAAACTTTTCCGGCGCTCTCTCAATACGCGAGAGACCTGACCAAGCTCGCTCGCCAGGGTCGGCTTGAACCTGTCAGGGGTCATCGCGCTGAGATTCGCCGCCTGACCATGATTCTCGCCAATGACGCTGGCCTCAACCCCGTCTTGATAGGTGAAGCGAGCGATATCAGCAGCGCCGACATCGCCAGTGCCCTCGCGCAGAAGATTGCCGCTGGCAAAGCGCCGGAGAGTCTACTTGGCAAGCGTGTCTTCAGCCTTAATCTGGATGCGCTGGTCGCGGGGGCCAAAGATAGCGACAAGTTCGTGAGCCGCTTACAGACCATCCTGGCGGAAGCGGCAAATGCCAAAGGTCAGGTCATACTATTCGTTGATGGTCTGCATCAGTTCGTCGGCACGTATGCCAACCAGCAGGTTGCGACGGCCTTACGCGCTACGCTCGAAGGAAGCCAGTTGCGCTTGATCGGAGCCGATACCTCCGAGGCGTATGCGGACTACATTGCCAGCGATGAATCACTCGCCAGGCTCTTCCAGACGATTCATCTGGGCGATGAGAGCGCGGTGAATTCGGAAGCGGGCGATGAGGATACAGAACAGTTTGTTGGCGATAAAGTCTCCACGGATTTGCGCGAACTGATGCTCAGCGCCAGCTCCGGGAAAGAGCGCGTCGGCGTCATTCTGCAAGTTAATGATGTTAAGAGCGAAGAACTCAAGGCAGTGCTCAAGCGTGACGGCGTCCTGATTAACGAGCGGATGACGGAACTCGGCGCTTTAAGGGTCGAAGTCCCCGTCAAGGCTATCGAAGAGTTGGCGGCGAGCGGCTTGACCAATTATCTCTCGCCCGACAGAACGCTGGAATCCTTTGGTCATGTCACCGCCACGACCGGCACAGACCTCGTGCGCACGCAACCGAGCGGCACTATTCTCGGTGGTCTTTTGACAACCAAGCTCGACGGCTCCGGCATCGGCATCGCCGTGCTCGATTCCGGGATGGATATTAGTCACAGGTCCATTAACAATCGCATTGTTTATAGCAAGGATTTCACGGGTGAGAACACTGTAAACGACAAGTACGGTCACGGAACTCACGTTGCTTCGACAGCCGCAGGCAAGAGCACCGCCAACGGTAGCGCCTACGATGGCATTGCGACAAATGCCAGCCTGATTAACCTGCGCGTGCTCAACTCGCAGGGAACGGGTCGCGTCTCGGATATTTTGAACGCGCTCAACTGGATTCTCAGCGCATCCGACCCGACCAAACCGGTCAGCTCAAGCAATCCAACCAACAAGTCCAAATACAATATTCGCGTGGTCAATATGAGCCTCGGCGCTCCGGCGGTTGATTCTTATAAGAATGATGTGTTGTGCCGCGCGGTGCGGACACTGGTCAACGCTGGTGTGGTGGTCGTCGCCGCCGCTGGCAACAACGGCAAAAACAGCGCCGGGCAGAAACTCTACGGACAAATCCACTCGCCCGGCACGGAGCCGACGGCGCTCACGGTTGGCGCGACCAATACCTTCGGCACGGATTCACGCAGCGATGATGGCATCACCACCTACAGTTCGCGTGGCCCGACGCGCGGCCATTGGACCGATACCGATGGCGTCGTTCACTACGACAACCTGGTCAAGCCAGACCTGGCGGCTCCCGGCAATCGGCTGATCTTTGCTGAAGCAGACGACAATCTTCTCGTCACGCAGCATCCGGACCTGGATTCAGGTGTGGCTGACGATGATAACAAGAAGCTGATGTACCTGAGCGGCACGTCTATGGCGACGCCAACGGTGGCTGGCGCAGCGGCTCTCTTGTTGCAAGTCAACCCGAAGCTGACGCCGAACATGGTCAAGATGATACTGGCATACACGGCGCAGCAACTCAACGGCTATAACATGCTTGAGCAGGGCGCAGGCCAACTCAACGTCGAAGGCGCTGTGCGACTGGCTAAACTTGTTCGCACGGACCTCTCAAACTCGACGCCGCTCGGCACGCAGATGTTGACCACCAACACTCTGCCGACGATGACCACGACCATCGCCGGGTACGCTTTCCCCTGGTCCAAAGGTGTGGTCCTCGGACGCCGCTATGCCACAGGGACAAACCTCATCAGTAAGTATCAGAAGATATACGACCTGGGAGCCTCTATGCGTGACAGCGTGGCTGTCGTGAACGGTGTCGCCATCGGTGACGGCGTGGCTATCGGCGACGGCGTCGCCATCGGTGACGGCGTGGCTATCGGCGACGGCATCCTGGTCGGTGACAATATCCTGACAAGTAACGGCGTGGCGATTGGCGATGGCGGAGTCTTTATGAACGGCATGCTGCTCGCGGACGGCGTGGCTATCGGCGACGGCGTCGCCATCGGTGACGGTGTTGCTATCGGCGACGGCATTCTGGTCGGTGACGGCGTGGCGATTGGCGACGGTGTAGCGATTGGTGATTCCGTCGTGCAAGCGATGTCCGGGATGGTCGGCGGTGACAACACGGCTTGCATGAAGCCGGGTCAATAGGAACGCCATCTTAATCGCGGAAAACAGCAGTCGCTGCTTGAACCTTGAAACCGTATAAAACAATGGCCCTGATAACTTCAAATGATGCCGCCGGGTTCCTGCCACACATGCAGGGGGCAGGAGCATCACGCTCGCAACAGACGGCGGTGAAGCTTAACTCTTTGAAAGTTAGTCTCCTCACGGAAGAGGACAAAGCCGAAGCGCTCGCCTTTCTTCAGGAGCGTGCCCTTCACACCGTCGTGATGTCCAGTTTCATACGCGACAACGGTCTGGCCAGCCCGTTGAATCGCGGGCGTTTTTATGGCTATCGCAACCAGCAGCATCAACTCGAAGGCGTCGCTTTGATAGGGCACACGCTGCTCTTCGAGTCGCGCACGGAAGATGCCACAGCAGCTTTCGCACACCTCGCTCAAGATTGCCCGCAGCCCTACCTGATGATGGGCGAGCATGAAAGGGTCGCACGCTTCTGGCATTACTATGCGCCGGTCGGAGAAATGCCGCGCCTCCTACATCCCGTCCACTTCCTAGACCTGCGAGAGCCTTTCAAGGGTTGTGAGCCTGTGGAGGGCTTACGCCCGGCAACGCTCGACGAGACTGAAGCCATGATGTCCATTCAAGCCGAGATGATCTTTGAGGAGAGCGGGGCCAATCCTCTGGAATCCGACCTGGAAGGTTTTCGCGGGCGCTGCATGCGCCGTATCGAGCAGGGGCGTGTGTGGACTTTGATGAAAGATGGCAGGCCGGTCTTCAAGGCCGACGTGATCGCTGAAACGCCTGAGACGGTTTATCTGGAAGGCGTTTACGTCAGCCCGCAGGAGCGCGGTAAAGGTTACGGGCGGCGCTGTCTCTCACAGATGGGGAGCATCCTCCTTGAGCGGACGAAATCAATTTGCCTCTTCGTTGATGCGCTGGACGCCAAAACGCAGACCTTCTACAAAAGCGTCGGCTATACCTTCCGTAGCCACTACGACCTCCTTTACTTCTAACGAAAAATAAAGATTGGTGACAAGCTGGTGGAAGACGAGATTAAACTCAAGGGCCGACGGCGACTGACTAAACCATACATGTGGTTGATCAATGCGCTCGGCTGCGTGGCGTGCTTATTCTCGCTCCTCCACTTTTCAAGCGCTCAGGTTGATCTGCGTTTTCTTCTGCTGGCTTCTTTGACGGTCATCGTCAGTTCGCGCGTCTCCGTTCGCATCCCGCGCGCCAACACGACCATCACGGTCTCAGATGCTTTTATCTTTCTGACGATGCTGCTCTATAACCCGGAAGCAGCCATTTTGCTGGCGGCGGCAGAAGGGGCGTGTTCGGGGCTGCGTCTGAGCAAGACTCCGCGCACGGTGCTCTTCAATGCGGGTGCGATGACCTGCTCTACCTTTCTCACCACCAGCGTCCTGCACCTGATTCTTGGG
>Ga0233354_100015_pt1 | contig 11207 bp, 10 predicted proteins | sample GEONQ76_FD_180696 | JGI IMG/M metagenome (GOLD analysis project Ga0233354, IMG submission 180696) | Soil microbial communities from Shasta-Trinity National Forest, California, United States - GEON-Q76 | ecosystem: Environmental > Terrestrial > Soil > Temperate forest > Bulk soil | place: USA...
CGGGTTCGGCTCGCCCGCGAGCGGGTAAGGAGTTTCTTCTACGACCTGTTGACGCGGGATATGATCTACGACGGGAAAGCTGGCGACGGGCGCTTCGTCCGTCCTGAGATATGCGATGCGCGTCGAATCCGGACTCCACCAGTAACCGCGCTTATCGCCGCGCCCGTAGACCTCCTCTTCATAGACCCAGTCCAGCCGCCCGTTCAAAATCGAAGGCTTGCCGTCGTTCGTCAGAGCGCGCTCGCGCCCCGTCTGTAGATCAACCACGTAGAGATTATTGTCGCGTACGAAGCTGACCATTCGCCCGTCCGGGCTGAAATCTTCTTCAAACTCTTCCTCCGGCCCGTTGGTCAAACGCAAGGCGGTCTCTGCGCCGAGTTCGTAATAGAAGAGGTCGTTGCGATGATTGAGCAGGACTGCGGACTGCGCCGGGTTCAACTGGTAAGAAGGACGATGAGCCAGCCGCTTCGCATCCGCGCCGCTCATCCCGGCGAGCTTCGCCAGCGCCGCCTCCATCTTCGCGGCGTCATAGAATGGCACGGCCTTGCCCGTCTGCGCGTTGACCTTCCAGATTTGCGGCAGCTTCGTGGCCGGGTCCGGTTTGTTTTGCAGGTAAGATTCCCCGTCCTTCAACCACTTGAGATCGGGCGGCGGCGTGCCGCTGAAATTAACCCTCTTGGCTGGATCGTAAATATCATCAATGGTCAGCAGTTTTCCTTGCGCCCAGGCCCTCGTGCTGCAACCTATGAGCAACAAGACGATGAGCAGGCACAGTCTTCTCTTTCGCATGTGCAAGAGTCTCTTCCTCCTAAAAATTGTGCGTTAAAATTCTGCGCTCAGTATTTCCGACATTCTAACACTACCTTATACGCTTTCATGGCAAATAGCAGAGCCGCCGCGCTCATCTTCAACTTCAAAACCAATCAATGACGCGACGGAGTCCGATAACGTCCTCGGCACATCATCGGCTCGCCGAGCATGACCCAGTGGATAGCTTTCAACTTCATATTCAGTAATCACTCCGAACTTTCCGGTCCAACACAGACTGTTATGCAAGCCCCAAACCATCACGCTGTCTTTATCGGACTCGACATATCAATCCGGTAATCATTCACCAATGAAGCGGATTATCTCCACACTGGAACGTCTATAAAGCTGTCATCAAACCACTGTATGTTGAGCGGCTCTTTCGCATCGGCTATCGTTTCGTCGCTGACATCCTTGCCCGTGCCGTAGTTGATCTGCACCTCCGGCTGCTTGAAATCGAGCCGACCGTAGAACAGACCGCTTAACTCTGTAGGCTTGAGGAAACGGTCACTCACGAAAGCGACGCCGTTCCAGGTATCCAGATTCTTATCAACAATCTCGCCGCTGCTGGGCGAGATGCGGTCCACGTCGCTGCGGTCAGCGAGGTTGACCGTCTGCTTGATGAAGGCATCGCCCGCTGGCTTCCGTTCACGGCGCGATGACTTCATGGAACGCGCGCCGCAGTTCCTCAACCTCTAAATGCGACCCAGCCGCGCGCTGCATGGCCCTGGCGAAGACCTCGTATTGAACATCGGTCGCACCGTCCTGCGGCGAAACACTTTTCGCCCGCAGTGCGCGCAACGCTGCCAGAGTCTTAATCGCGTCCGCGTACTGGCCCGCGACAATCTGCAATCGAAACAGGTTGTCCAGATACTTGCGGCGGTCGTCCTCCCTGTAGACAGTGATCACTTCTCTGGACAACTCCGGCATGAACCTGTCGAGCGTCGCGGAATCTTCGAGCGCCGCGCTCGGAAAGTCGAACTTGTTGCGCCGCGCAGGGCATGACCAACAGACATGCCACGGCTATCACAACGAGTTGGACCACACGGCAGTTTGTCACCAGCTTGTGCATAACTCATCTTCTCATCCTAATGGAAGCATGAGAAGGATGAAAATCGAATCACAATTTATCCGCCCATCTCTGTTCTTTGTGTCTGCGTTGACTGAAATTCGGAGAATGAATTGACCCTGTATCAAGATTGATTCGTTCGCCAGGCACACTTCAACCCTCACGAGGTTGATGCTCATTGCCTTTAGCTAGTGCGTTGGTTTTTAGTGCCTGCGATGTCTTCTGTTTCGATGTCTCTGGATTAAGTAGCCGGTCCCCGCACCGGCTCCGGCTCCGATCAACGCGCCCTTCCTGCCGCCGATCAACGCGCCTCCGCCAGCCCCCACGAGACCTCCGACGAGAGCGCCCTTGGCCCTACTGTGATGAGGTCTGCGATGGATGCGACGTTGAGCCGCAAGGCCGGTGCCGAACGCCCCCAGTAACAATGTCATACTCAGGAGCATCGCTATGATGCTCTTATTCAAGACAGAACGTACCATTTTTTCACCTTTCTTTAAGCGAGAAACGTACCCGGCAAGATTTGTGCAAAAGCCGTGCCCTGACCACACTTCTCGTCCGGAAGTTGTACCTTCAACATCAGTCAATGCATTGACTACACATTCTCAACAGCTTATCTGTTGGCCTCTTGACCGTCAGCGATGCGAGTTCATATCAGTTGATTGATAGAAGAAGATAAACGTTAATCGCAAAGGACGCAAAGGGCAAACGCCAGGGTCGCAGCCGCATTAAAAGATAGACAGTGCAGTTTGAATTTTGTATCCTTCGCCGTCGGGTTCCGCTTTAAAATTCCAGACCTGCTCTCTTCGCTCAGGTAAATTTATGCAAAAACAGAAATTTTATATCCTGGGCCATAATCCCAACACCTTGCAGGTAGCAGCAGACTTTTTGCAGGCGGGCGCAAACGGCCTTGAGCCGGATATTTGTTTCGACGAGAGCAAGCCGGACCAATTCTTTGTCAGCCACGGCGGCTTCGGCTCAAACGAATTTATCCCGGAGAACAGCCTCGTCACATACTTGAAGGGGCTGAGAAAACTTCTCACAGAACCCGCGAACAATTTCAACCTGGCCCTCATAGCCTTCGACATCAAGTCGCCTTCGTTCGACATCAACAAGTTCATAGAGATAGCCTTCGACAACTTTTCCAACTTCCCCGTCTGTGACGGCGTGGCCCTCTTAATCACCGTCAGTTCTTTAAAGCACATCAATTTCCTCAACGCCTATGACCAGACGAAGGCGAACGTGGCGATAGGCATTGACGAAGAGAAGAGACCTCAAGACGTAGAAGCTGGCTTTAAGGCACAGGCACAGAAAACCTTCGCTTACGCGAATGGCAATCTTATTCCCTCTATCAAGTTCGGATTGTTCAAATCCATGATGGCCGCCAAAAGCTTACAGGCAGCGGGAAACGGCTTGAGCTTCAAACTCATTTACGCCTGGGTGCTCAACCGCGAATCATCCATACGCAGTTATCTGGACCTGCACATTGATGGTCTCATCGTTGATTTACAGACCGTGCCGCACCTCCTGCAAATATTGAACGACGAACATTTCGCACGGATGTACGAGTTGGCCCACAACGGCGATAATCCATACAGCGCGCCGCCCCCGCCACGCTATCTGCTAACCATCAAGACGCGCGATACGCACCACGCGGGAACGGATGTCCCCTTGAAATTTACACTGGAAGGCTCTGCGGGTATTTTGGAGACGACGCTGGACTGCGATTTTACAGACGTGATGGAACGAGACGAAACAGATTTCCTGACCCTGGAGGGAAAGAATATAGGCAATATCATGAGCCTCACTGTCGAGGAACTGGATTCGAGCCTCAACTCAGGCTGGCTGCCGGAGTTTATCAAGCTGGAAAGCGAGATGATGCCCGCTCCATTGACCTTTCATTATCATCAAGACGAGTGGCTCGCATACGGCCATCCGATGACGAAGACACCGTCTTAATTTTGGATGAATGGCCTGTCCCTGACATCCCGCGAGCGGCACACTCCGCTCACGGATTTCAGATTGATACCCGCGCAACGCCTGCAAGATATTGCAGAGTGGAACATTTACAGCAGAGATGGATGCCGTTCCGCTCGGCAGCGCGATAGACGGAGGGATAGGTCTCTCTAACGGACAACAAACGACCTTCGCCGGACTGGCCTGCATCACGCGATTCAATACCAACGGAAATATTGACGCGCGTAACGGCGGTTCATACTCGGCGGCGACGACCATTCCCTACGTTGCTAACACCTCTTATCACTTCCGTTTCGTGGTGAACGTGACGGCGCATACTTACTCCGTCTATGTGACTCCGGCGGGAGCAGTCGAGCAGGCGGTCGGCCTCAACTACGCCTTTCGCACAGAGCAGGCAACGGTGAGCAGCTTGAGCAACTACGGGTTGATAGTTGATAGCGTGACCGGCTCAACGCGTCTTTGTAACTTCACGATTAGCGGCAGCAACATTTTATTCCAGGACACCTTCACGGGGGCTGACGGGTTGATTACAAACGAGTACGCGCACTGGAATACAGACGGCATCAACTCGCCGGATTGGGACATGACAAGCGGGTCGCTCTTCCGCCAGTCGAACACAGCATGGTCGGGTGTGCCTGATTCGTGCGCGCCAAATAAGTTTTCCAGTTCCTGCACGGATTCCGACGTGTTCTGTCTCAACACATTCAGAACTTTCGCGGGCAACGTGAAGGTCTCGCTCGCGTTGAAGAATAACTCCGACATTCATAACTCCAACTGCAACTCGAACGACACTTGCTGGCACGGCGTCCATATCTGGATGCGCTACCAGACGCAGTACAACCTCTATTACGTGAGCATCAACCGGGCCGACAACCAGGTGGTCATCAAGCGCAAAGTTCCCTGCGGGTCGGACAACCAGGGAACATATTTCGTGCTCTCGCAAGCCACCCACGCTTGGACGGCTGGCTCCTGGCAGCACTTCTCCATCACGATTCAGACCAACGGCGACGGGAGCGTCACGCTCAAAGCCTATGATGACGATACCAGCACGCTCATCACTCAAGGGACGGACGCGGGCGGGACGAACCCTAACTGGTCTGCGAGCTGCAACACGCAGGGGCACTATCCGACGGCACAGTATCAGCCCATCACCGCCGCCGGTGGAGTCGGAGTGCGCGGCGACTTCGACAACTTTAACTTTGACGACTTTACGGTCACTTCATTTTGAGTGGCTTGATTAGCGTGTAAGCTCTGCGCCTCTCGCGTCCGGTGAGATGACAAACCCGTAGAGAGAGAGCGGGTCCCGCGCGCGTTACCAATGAATGTATTGTGCAGGCTCGGCCCACGCCGGGCCTGCACTGGCTTGCTTGTTCCCCGCTTGCTCCCCACCAACCAGAGGCCCATCAACACGGAGAGTGATAGTTATGAATCAACATTCGGCAACACTGCTCACCTGGGAAAAAGCATCTGCACTGCTCATCATGGCGGCCATCTTTCTGCTGACCTTGAACACCCGTCTCACATCCGGCAAGTTCAGTGGCAGTTCCGCATCCGTGAACCATGGGCTACCGGCGACCAGCACGGTGTTATGGCACGCGGGAAACTTTCGCTACTTAAACGCATTACCGGATAAGTTACTGACGTATGTTGATACGCTGCCGCACCCGACCGGCGGGGCATACCGTAAACTGAGCAGCACGCGCAAGGCCAGTTTCAACCTCTTCCTTGACGCGTTGTTCAAAGCTATTGACGATAGTCTCGCCGACGGCTCGACCGGGGACTGGTGCGGGGTGAAGGCTAAAGCCGCCGACGCCAACTATGAGGTCATACGCTTTTACGACACAGACACCGGGCGCTGGTTCATCCACGGATATGATAAGACCTCTGACGGCCAGGCTTATTTCTTCATCAATCCATTCGCCAAGCGCAACATCGTGATAGAAGTTCCGCACGAGAGGTATGAACCCGGAACGGCGCTGGAAGGCGCAAGGCTCTTCACGGCGCTGGCGGCCCGCGCCCTCATCATCAACAATGAAGACCGTTGCTCGTCCCCTACCGCGACCGGATGTAATATTGGAACAACCACTGCCTGCGCCGACGGACGTGTCAGAGAGTCAGACATGGCGCATGAGGTATCCAACGCTTTTTACCTGCTGCATGTGCGCTACACCGACATGGACCCTGTGACGAAGTTCGTGCAACTCCACGGGTTCAATTATGATCCGATGAAGCACGCTCAGAAAGTTGTTATCGGAGACAGCAGCACGAAAGACATCCTGACCACCTCGGTCTCAGTCACCTTCGCCAACAACCTCAAACAATTTGTGCCAACGGATGAGACCGCAGCCGTGGAATCCTGCCAGCAATCGGCAGGTAAGCCCAATCCATCCTTGTGCGGCGAAGCGAGTGTTGAAGGGCGCTATGCCAACAACCCTCTCAGTGATGCCTGCGCCAATTTCACAAGCAATTCCAAAAGCCGGTTCTTACACATCGAGCAGGCCCCGACAGTGCGCGACGATGACGATAGCGATGGATGGTATTGGGGCGACATCAATGAAGCGCTCATTCGCACCTGGGGCGGCTGCAACATGAACAACGGTGCGACCGACTGCACGCTCGGCTCGCAGCAGACCCAGTATTCAACCTGGACCTGCCCCTGACCGCCAGGGATGTGTCGGATTAGAGGGCGATGTAAGGCAACCCTCAGGTTGTGAGGCGCGCTGTGTAAGCTCGTACAGAATTAAGCCTCTGGGGAATAATTCTGGTGAATTATGAGAAGATGTCTAGGCAGCTTCACCGGCAAGCCTGAGGACGGCTTCGCGCGTGTGCCGGGCCAGGCGAAAGCCCAACGCGTCCAGACGCTCAAGTTGAGGCTTGACGGTCTGCAATAATCCCGCGCGTTTGGCTTCGAGGAGCACCCCTAAAGTCCCGGTGTATTTCAGCCTCATAACCTTAGCTGCCTCCCGCGCGCGTGCGTCGTCAAGGATAAGAATTACTTCTCCCGTTGCCTCGAAAGCAAGATGTAGCACTTCCGTTTCACCGCGCCCAAGGTCCTGCGCTTGCGATAGCTCAACGCTCCGCTCGGAAGAACGGATGATGATCCAACACAGGGATGGCACATCAGGTAAGTCGAGTCCCAGTGCCCGCCCGGCCTCCAGTTCTTCAACCACCGCCGGAGGGACCGTAATACTTCCGACCAATCCTGGCAAGAGGTCTAAAAGTCCAAGCTGGTGCAGGTATTGAAGAGGTGAGGTATTACTGATGACTTCAGGCAAGCCGCGTCTCCTGTCGGAGGTCTTCTTCACCCAACTGGAAGGTCTCTACCCCATAATCAGCCAGGCGAGAGAGAAAGACGACGCGCGGGACACCGGCCAGAGATGCCGCTGCTCCTGAAGAGAGACGGCCCAATTCGTACAGCTTCATGGCAGCCGCCATGCGCAACTCATCGCTGAACGCTTCGGGAGTCAGATGTAAAGCGCTCAGCGTCTCATCAGGGACTTCTAAGACTATTTGATTCATATCTGATTCCTGCTCCACAATTCATTTACACGAAGTTAAAATGTACTTTGCAATTATACTGGAAATGCTCAACGGTTGCGATAAATAGAGTCCCCGATGAGTGATAGGTAGTGCGCGCGACATCTTATTCGCTAATCTACATGTTAAGCGGTCGAAGTCGCAACGCAAATACGATTGCGCCCCGTGTCCTTGGCTTTATAGAGCGCTTCGTCAGCTAACTCGACCATTTCATCTCGTGATGAAGCATTTGACGGAAATGTAGCTATACCTATAGAGACCGTCATGTGGCCGTCAATCACCGGAATTTCTTCCTGCTCCATACGAGTGCGAATAGACTCTGCCATAGTCGAGGCTTCTTCGACTCCAATACCCGGCAGAACGAGAGCAAACTCCTCACCACCCCAACGCGCAGCAGTACCTACACCAAGCACCTCTCCACGCAAAATGTTGCCGACCACACGCAGCACATAATCACCAGTAGTATGACCGTATCGGTCATTAATGCTCTTGAAGCGATCTATATCAATTATCACCAATGAGACGGGCTGGTTGATATCCATAGCTGTTTGTAGCCCACTATCGAGTTGCACCTCGAACGCGCGTCGATTAAGACAACCTGTCAAAGAGTCCGTCAAAGACTGCTGCTCCTTCTCCGCAAAGAGCCGCGCCTGATTTATCGCCTGCCAGACTTGGTGGGCGATAGTAAGGAGCGCCTGCACCTCACTATCACGCCAGCTACGCGTTAGATCATTAGAGCGCACCATTAGCGCACCCAGGAAACTATTCACATAGACTATGGGGACAATGAGAAGCGGCCTCATCGTCTTAGAAGATGAAGTACTGCTGGTCTCATTTGTGCTACCGTTGCGCACATAATATTCTATAGAGCCCTCGGTAACGGCAGCGCGGCAGATTTCAAAATCTTCCATGAGAGACGGCTCAGCCTCTTGAGCCTCAGGATAATATTTCACTACGGCTAGACCACCATCTTCACCTTCAATCCGTATAATACAATGCTCTACAACTTAAAGCGGCGACAGCCTCTTCTATAGCCACTTTCAATATCTGCTCAACATCAAGCAGGCTACGGATATTTTCAGTAACCCGCGCGCTAGCAATTAAGAGGCGGCCATCATATTCGATGCTGCTGACCGCTCTTTTGATATTGCGTCGCCGCCAGAGCAGTGCTCCACAAAGGGCGGCCATCGAGCCGATGAATAAGAGTCCCGGGCGCGTGAATTTTGACATTTTATTTTAGTCGGCGGAGTATTCTATAAAAGCTAAGCCGGACAATTGCATTGAACCTGATAGTCAGACTCTTATGGCGTCAGCCAGAATAGCCTCCACCGCAGCTTTTAGTTCGAGATTCTTCATTTTCGATGAGCATTTTGTACATAGGCGCATGGCTTTCAGTCCCTTCACCATCGTCGAGCGATTCACACACAAGTCTAGAATGCTGCCTCTTACCTCTTTGTGGAAGCCTAAATTGGCGGCGAAGTATACGATTAATTGAGAAAGGATGTTGTAGACAATCCCCTTCTCGAAAGTGCAGCCCGCTTGTTTGCTCGCCTCATAAAGCTCGTTGGTCGAGATAAAGAGAAAAGTATCATCAACCATGCTCGGCGCAGATAAATAGTTCCAGAAAAGGCCATCCTCATCTTCAAAAGCGAGTAAATATTGGGTGAGACAAGCCACCAAATCCACATTCAAATAGTCGCACTTCTGCTCGTAAAAACCTCTGGGAAAGGAAGAGATATAAAGATTAGGCTCTCCCTCAAACCGGCGCGGCTTTTTCTTTCTGAGCGTGATGTTAGGATGGTTAAAGTGAAAGAAGCTTTGGATCAAGTTTAATCTATGGCAGAGTTGCGGAAGATTCGTCAGGCCATTATCAAAATCAACGATCCCGCAACGGTATTCATAGCCTATTGGCACATTCTCTTTTTGAGCGACGGACGGAGAAGCGATGTTAATACTCTTGAGGACCTTCTCCAACCCTTGCTTCCAACCAGGGAAAAAGTCTACATACTGGATACCGCGCAGTCGCTCCGAAGGTAGCTGGCAGTTCTCAAGACGGATCGGTATAAAAAAGACCTGATCTTCTGGAAATTCATCTAAAATATCCAGGGCATCCTTTCTTTCCTTTTGAACGTAGCCTCTTTTAGTTACGGATTTTTCTGACAGTAGAGCCAGAAAGAATTCGGATTCGCGAATTGCCCTTCTAATGGCAGGCTCCCACCTCATGCCGGGCAGCGAGAAGTAGAAACCATAGTCAATGGCTTTATCAAGTATTTGATGCGAGCCTGAAAACCAGTGGAGAATAACTTTACAAGGATAAGAATCCCCGATCAGATTCACCACCTCGGCGGCGGCACGGCGGCTATGAATGGTCAACACCTTGTCGGGGAATGTCGCGCAACGCTCCAGAATCGTCATGAAAACCTTTTGCTGGAGAGTTCGCTCCTGCTTGTCTTGGCTCACGAAATCTAGTCCGATCTCACCGACGTATTTCGTCTCTGGAAGCATCTCAAGCATCAGGCCCAATTCGCGGTGACGCTGTACGACCAATTGAGGGTGAAGGCCTAATGCCGTCCGGATGAATTTTTTACCTTCAGTCAACGACAGGCAATGGCGGAAAACAGATGGGGTGTTCGTTACTGCGATTGTGTAAATTCGGGCGCGCTCAATCTCTTCGATCAACTTGTTATAATCCGGATATAAATCAATGTGGCAGTGGGTGTCGATGAGGCGCATCTTCGTCAGGAGTAGTTTACTTGAACCGAGCGAGGAACTCACGCGCTTCATTGACGCCGCGTCGAAATATACCCAGATATTCACGCAGGTCTTCATCGGAAACCGGAAGCGGTCCCGAGGCCAGCACATCCGCAAGTCGCGGAGGCATTCTTCGATACCGATCAAGCGTTATTCTGACCGCCCGCAAATCGGAGCCGCGCTTTACTGACAAGGGCTGGCTGAGATCTTTATAAACGTAGTCAGTCGGGTCCCTCTTCACAAAGGCTTTGATAGCGGAGCGACGGATTATGCAGGGAAAGCAATAACCGCAATGCAGGTTCGGATTCTTGGCCGCGAAGCGATTCGCGCCCGGGTGCGAGCAGGACATCGTCGCATCTAAGCCGGATGTCATTATCTGCTGATTAGCGCATTGGCCGAGCATTTCACCTTTGGTGCGAAAGCGGTATGGCAACTCCACCTCGATCTCCAAGCCCAGGTTTGCGAGAACCTCTCTGACCAAAGATATGAGAAAAGGTCGCCGGTCAGAAATGAGAGCAGTCTCCCAAAATTTACGCTATTCTCTGTCCACCCATCGGTGCTGCGCACCACGAGATGCAATGTGATGTCGCGCGTCCATCCATCGAATGATCCTTTGCGCGGCACGCGTACGTCTGCTGTATAAGCCGCTATCGCCGCGTGCAAAAAGTGATGGGCCGCAACTGGTAAGGTGATAGCGTGCCTGGCGAGAACTTCAGGTACAGAAGTCTGCAGAGAATCGGGATGCTCCGGAACGTCGAAGGGCACTATCAGAGATTCACCCCCACGCTTCAACTTAGGACTGAATTTGTCAGACTCACCGGCCAAACAGACGATATGCCAGGTCATCGCACGTCAACCTCCCAGTAGTGAATAAGCCCTTTCGTAGATAGCTCGGACAAACCTTTTTCCGACTTCTCCCCTCCAGTCAAGCGTCAGGAGATCGACCTCTCCCAGATCGCACCGCACTTCGCCTTCAACGAAATCTTTGCCCTGTTCTGTCAGTTCGTTGGCTTCTTGCTCGGAATGTGAGCCCCGCTCAATGCAGTTGGCCAGTTCCAGCAGGAAACGT
>Ga0233354_100016_pt1 | contig 11058 bp, 7 predicted proteins | sample GEONQ76_FD_180696 | JGI IMG/M metagenome (GOLD analysis project Ga0233354, IMG submission 180696) | Soil microbial communities from Shasta-Trinity National Forest, California, United States - GEON-Q76 | ecosystem: Environmental > Terrestrial > Soil > Temperate forest > Bulk soil | place: USA...
TCGTGGCGTTGGATAATCTGTTCAAGGCTCTGCTCCAAGTTGGGAATGTTGAGTAGGCCCTCAAACCGTATGACGGAGGAGACGTTATAAGCGATGCTCTGCGGGTCTAACTGGTGGAGAAACCAGAGACGCTGCTGGGCGTACGATAGCGGGAAGATGTCGTATGCTTCATTATCTTCAAGCAGCAGGCCGGTCTGAGACTCTTCACCTGCGGAAAGAGATGCTGGCTGCTTCGGATTCTCGCCCGTACTTGAGACCACTTTTTTCATTGTCAATTACCAGTTGGACCTTTAAGAGTTATCGCGATTCAGAAGGGCTTACCTTGAGGTCTGGCTCCGGCGAGGAAGGGGCGCTATCGGGGGTAAAACTTTGACGGCGGAGAGGCCGCTCATCTCTTTAACTGCATCTTCCGGGCGGTCTGTGTTTTCGTAGCCGAGAGATTCCGCGACCTGCCAGGTGATGTCGCCAAGGGCAGTTTTGGCCTGCTCCTCTTTCCATCTCTCTGCGGCCCCGGCATCTATGCCCTGATGCGTGTGAAACTTGATGTCGCCCAGCATTCTTGACAGCCCGTGAATGCCATCCGTCATTCTTTTCTCTTTATCCTTGTGCGGCTGCACCATCGCTTCTTCAAAGTCTATGCAGAGGAAGCGGCAGAGAGCTTCTGTGACTACGCGAGGCTCTTTCACCATCTGCTCGAAACGCATCAGGTGCTGTCTCTGCGCGGGCACTTCTTTGAGAAATTCCAGAATATTCTGGTGACTGATGACCCACAGTATCTCCGCCAGGTGTCTGGCAGAGAAAGAGTTTTCGTATCTGAATATCTGGTCCATTTTCGCTTCCTCGAAGGAGCGAATCATGGCCCTGGGGTGGCGCAGGAGGTGTATGTAGAGCGCATTCTCAAAGTATGCCTCGGCCCGCTTGAGGGTTTCCAGGTCAAAGGTGTAAGCGGGCGTCTTATCAACCAGGATTTGAGGGGCGACCCAACGCTGCATCTGCGCGTAGAATTCCTGCACCGTCTGATGTTGCGCCTCACATCGCTCCATCAACTCCCTGGCCTTCTCGCCATCGCACTTCTTGATGTCCATGATGGCGCGAATCGTTCCTTCCAGCCAGAAACCGTAGCGCCCGGAAAAGATGGACCGCCGCTCCTCCAGCGTGTTGAAGGAGAGCAGTTGCAACTCAGGAGGAGAGAACAAGGCAGGATTTCCCGCCAGCATGACGCGCAGCAAAGTAGAGCCTGAGCGCGGCGGCGAGAGGATGAAGATGGCTTGCGGGTTCCTTGATTTCACTGGGAGCGCGCCCGCCACAGGCTGCAAGGCTTTGATAGCTCGCCTCAACTGGTCCACCTTCCCCGCGTCAACCTTTTCTTTCTGCGAGTTGGCGCGCCGCGCCTGCTCCTCTCTGGAGAGCGAGTCAATCCCGCACACTCTGACCACGGCCTCCGCATGATGCTGGCCCAGATATTGAGCCAGACTGGCGATTGTCGGAGCGTCGAAGAGAGCTACGATATAGATATACTCGCCGAGCTTCTCTTGCAGCCCGTTGAGCAAAGCGGCGGCGCGCAGCGAATCGCCGCCGAGATTGAAAAAGTTGTCGTCAACGCCCAGAGTATCCAGGCCCAGCACCTCTCGCCAGATGCCCGCCAGCAAGCGCTCCAACTCTGTTCGCGGCGCGACACGATGCTCCTCAACTTCATGCTGCACCTCATCAATCTCAAGCAGCTCAAGACGATTCACCTTCCCGCTCGGCATGAGAGGCAACGCTTCAAGCACGACGAAGGAGGCCGGGACCATGTACTCCGGCAATCTCTCTTTTAAAAATCCGCGCGACTCTCGCACGACGCTCCGGGCGAACTCGCCCTGTGACTCTTCGCACGCAGCTTGCGCGGGGGCATGTGGGACCACGTAAGCGACCAGACGCTTGCTGCCAGTCTTGTCCTCGCGCGCAATCACTACGCTGTCGCGGACCAGGGGATGTTGTCTCAAGACCTCTTCAATCTCTCCCAACTCGATCCGAAAGCCGCGCACCTTCACCTGATTGTCTGCGCGGCCCAGAAATTCTATGTTTCCATCCGGCAGGTAGCACGCCACATCGCCCGTCCTGTAGAGCCTGGCTCCGGGTTCCGCGCCGAAGGGATGCGGAACGAATCGCTCCGCCGTCAACTCCGGGCGATTCAGATAACCGCGCGCCACACCCAACCCGCCAACATAAATTTCACCGGCTGCGCCGACGGATACAGGGTCGAGATGTTCGTTCAGGATGTAGACCTGCACGTTGGTCATAGGTCGCCCCACATGTGTACGGGCGAGGTCGCTCTCGCAGCGCGCGATGGTGGCGCAGACTGTCGTCTCCGTAGGGCCATAAGCGTTGAGAAACAGTCGGCCCACGGACCAGCGAGAGATTAGCTCTGTTGAGCAAGGCTCACCGGCAGCAACCAGCGTGTGCAGATTCGGAAGGGCCATGGGAGGCAGCGTCGCCAGTACGGACGGAGGCAGCGTGACAATGCTTATCTCTTGCTCAAGCAGCAGGCGGCCTAAGTCCGGGCCGACCATCAGGGAATTTTGCGGGACCAGATGAAGAGTTGCTCCGGCGATGAGTGTTTTGAAGATTTCAGAGACGGAGGCATCGAAGCTGATGGAGGAAAACTGTAGCACACGGCTCTCCGCACGGACGTTGAAGGCAAGAGCCTGCGCCAACGCCAGATTGCATAGCCCGCTATGCTGAAGCATCACGCCCTTGGGCCTGCCCGTCGAGCCTGACGTGTAAATCACGTACGCCAGATTCTCAGCCGTCACAGCCGACTCAACATTCTTCAAGGGCTGCCGTGCAATCGCTTCCCAGCCGCTATCCAGGCATAGCACCTCTATCTTGCTGACGGGCACTGACGCGGCCAAGTGTTGCTGGGTCAGCAATAATTTTATCCCCGCGTCTTCCAGAGCAAAGGCCAAACGCTCCGACGGGTAGACGGGGTCTAAAGGCACGTATGCGCCGCCCGCTTTGAGTATGCCGAGCATTCCTATCAACATCTGCACGGAACGTTCGACGAAGAGGCCGACCAGCACCTCCGGTCCAACGCCCAGGCTTTGCAGGTGATGCGCCAGTTGATTGGACCTTTCATTCAATTGATGAAAGGTCAACTGCTCCGCTTCATGCACGACGGCGACCGCATCCGGCGTGCGTTCCACCTGCGCCTCGAAGAGCTGATGAGCGCACACGTCATCAAGCTCGACTGTGCGCGTCTCGTTCAACTCGAAGAGCAGTTGATGGCGTGCGGACTCATCCAACAACGGCGATGCTGTGGATGAGTCCGTCTCATTTGAAAAGGCTGGCCCTGTCTTTTTCATTTGCTTATACATAAACACGCTCCAGCCTCTGTTCGTTTGACGGCTGGCGATAAGTGAAATGCGGCTCAGGTTGGGAGGGGAGAAAATGGCCTCAGTTAGAATGAGGTTCTCTCTCAGCGGCCCTGTGGTGTGGATGAAAGGATTCGCTTCACAGAGGAGTTGTGTCAAGCGAATGCCGGAATCGAAACGGCATTCGCTTGAGGCCCGGAGCAGTCTTTATTGATCGTCCAAGCTGAGGCCGATGATTTGATTCTGCTCGTTGAAGATGACGCGCGCGGTTAACTCTTTCTTCTCGAATTTGCACTTCATGAAAATCCCTACTTTGTCCTTCTTCTCTTTGACCTGCGTATCGGAAATCTTCTGAAACGGGCCAGCATCAGAGACGACTGTGGACCAGAATTCCTGCAACTTGGCGGCGGGCAAATTCTCGCTCAGCTTGCTGTCGAACTTGGCGGACACGCCAGCGAAGTCCTCTTTGACCAGCATCTCCAAAACCTGCCGGGCGGTTGCTTTAAGTTGAGTTGACCTGGCGGATTCAGTTTCCTGTTGGGCCATAGCCGAAAGAATAAGGCCCATCATCAGGCTCAGGACGATTGCCCCTGTAATTTTCTTCATCTGCGTTTCCTTTCAAAGTAAATGGATAAGTGGTTTGAGTTTGGCTCAAGCATCCTCTGAAGGATAGAACATTCAGAGGATGAAGCCCCCAACTTGCAGTGACAACAATCCGGCGGTGCTCAGGCGGACTGTTCCATCTTTTTGCGCAGGCTGAGGGGACGCATATCGGTCCAGACCTCTTTGATGTAAGCCAGGCATTCTGCCTTGGGTCCGCTCTTGCCCACATCGTTCCAGCCGAGCGCGTTCTCACGGTCGGCGGGCCAAATCGAGTACTGCTCTTCGTGATTGACCACCACTTTATAGATAGTGGTATCTTCCCTCTCGTCTCTACTCATTGTTTATCTCCTCATGAAGCGAATCTGCTCGCCGGTTGAATTGCTCTTTTGTCCGACTCGTCTTTCCGTACAGCAGGCAGAGCTACCGCATTTCAAGCCATCGGTCCAGCTTAAAAAATGAACAGGATATGTACCGGACAGACGAATGAAGCGTCAGCGGGCCTGCTCGCCCGCTAATCGCTGTAGCTCTTGCTGTACACGGTCTGTCACAAGATTAATCTAAGAGTGAGGCGCGCGGCGTCGTTCGTCTCAGATGCCGTCGGATACTTTTCCGTCGGCGACACCGCTATCACTTCTCAACTCATCACACTTTGCCAAATTCTGCACACTGCCATTCAGGCAGCCTGTCGTCCGGGTCTTTGGTTCAAGCCGCGTGACGATAATTTAATTCCGCCCGTTGATTTTCCTGACGAGCGTCTTCTCGACGATGAGACGTCCCTGGTAGCTGAGAGATGAGAGGAGGACCATCAGTGAATCAGAGTCTGTCATCTCATGCTCGACGATGCCGGAGAGGTTTTCCAGAATGCCGCTCTTAATTGTCACGCGATCACCCCTGTTAATCTCGTCTCCCAACGTCACGCAACCGTCTCGCCCGACCTGTGATTGAATCTCCGCAATAATGTCTTCATCCACCGGAGTCGGCCCGCTGCTGAAGCTCACCACATTGGACACGCCTCGCGCAAAAGAGACTTTATGCAGCAAGAGGCTGGCATTGAATTGCGCGAAGATGTAACCGGGGAACAAAGGTTTGATTCGATCAATCGGCTTGTCGTTAAATTGATTGTAGCTGCGGTCCTTGACTCTTGGTGAGAAGGTCTTCAAGCCCCAGGCTTTCAAGTTACTCTCGGCGCGCACTTCTTCCCTGGGCTTGGTACGAATCGCATACCAGAGCGGAGCTTCGCTGATCTTATGATTGTTTGATGAGAGCATTGCTTCCTGATGTGCTCGATATAAGGAGCTATCCGTGAACCGTTGATTGAGTTTCTTGTCCCGGCGTGATTCTATATCTCGCGGTCAGGGTCGTTCGCCACGTAGACAGTACGTTTATCCGGGGTCATACACTCGGAAATCAACCCTTTGGTTTTCAGTTTCTCGATAGCTTGTTGGACGGCTGTCAAAGATTCCTGCACCTGTTGACGCAGCATCCACCAACTGGCGACTCCCTCCAGCGTATCTCCGGCGTCCGGGTTCTTCCTCAAGTAGTCTAAGATTTGTTCTGATATTTTATCTTCGCTCTGCATTTTGATTTTTAAACTCTGTGGTCTTAATGGGAAGCTATTCAGTTGCACCAAGAGAACAGCCTTGAGCAAGCTTCGTGCCAGATGAATATCTTAGCCAAACCCTCGATTCTTAATTGTTTCGGAAACATTGAGGAGGGAATTTATTGAAAACTATGACATTATTATCCTACGTCCCCTGAGGACGAAGCGCGCTTTAGACAGGTAAAAGCTGGCCTCAGACATCGGATAAATTTGTCCTGCCGGAGAGAATGGCTGTCACCATATTGCTCAACCCAACGCCGCCGTCTTCAGAAGCCGCAAAATATGTGTTTCGGGCGACACATTTTTTCCACACTTTATCTTCAAAAATTTGATTAAGCCGCCGCCAATTGCTACTGCTTAGCCACATACGCGAAACCAATCAACTCCTGCGGCCTCTTCATCCAGCCTATCTTTGACCGCCTTAAATGCCATGCCTGTGGCTGCCCCCGGATGCCCCAGCCATCTCTCCCGGCTCAACTCATAAACAAGTCATAGGCCACAGCCATCGCAAGCGGATAACTCCGCATAAAGTAAGCGCAGCACAGCCTCATGTGAGAGATATTTTGCGGAAGGACTGGACCAATTGAGCGAACTGGCTGATGTGGTCGTGCGGGCTTAATCAAATGAGGACAAAATTATCCGACATGGCGTGCGACAGGGGCCGGATTGAGCCATTAATTTTGATAAACCCCGGCATGAAGACATCGCTGGACCAGTTTGTTGTGGAGGAAAGCGAGCAAAAACTGGACCATTAATATTACCGGCACGGCATTGAACTTGCTTGACGATAAAGATGAATAGTGGTGTGTGCTCTTGAAGGGTTCACAAATTATTTCGGGACTCATCTTAAATCCTGAGAAGGTCTGCGAGCCGCGAAGCCAGAGTTAATTGGCGAACGAGTTCCCACATCCTCAGGGCCGCGCATCAGTAGAGGTCCAATTAAAAGAGTCGTCCTCTCACAATAAACGAATTCGCCGTTACTTCTTGCGGAGCATACCTTGGTGGCAACGAGTGCTCTCGATAGCAAGTCAACAAAAGGAAAGCCAGAGCTGACATGATGGAGATGTTTCAAGATTTAATGAAGCGGTATGCCGCTTTGATGTTGATTCTGCTAAGCGGCGTCGCCGCCAGCGCGCAACAGCCCGCCAGTACCTTGCAAGGCCGCATCACGGATGAATTAGGCGGCATCATCATCGGCGCGCCCGTCTTCATAGCTGATGCGAGCGGCGCTGAAAAAACAATCTTAACGAACAGCGAAGGCGTCTACCAGTTCAAAGACCTCTCGCCGGGCGCTTATAAAGTGCGTGCAACGGCAGAGGGCTTTGTGGCTACGGAGGAGCACAGCGTAGAGATCGCAGCCGGGCGACACGAGCAGTTAGACATCACGCTCAGGGTGGCAATCGCGGAGCAGAAAGTCAACGTCACAATGGACTCGCCCCTGAGCCTAGACCCGGAGAATAATGCGGACGCGATTGTGTTACGCGGCAAAGATTTGGAAGGCTTGCCGGATGACCCGGACGAACTCGCCGCCGCGCTGCAAGCCCTGGCAGGCCCGGCTGCCGGACCAAGCGGCGGTGAGATTGTGGTTGACGGTTTCAAGGCGACGCGGCCTCCGCCAAAAAATAACATACGCGAAATTCGCATCAACCAGAATCCCTTCTCCGCTGAAAATGATCGCATGGGATCGCGCAGCATTGAAATTTTCACCAAGCCCGGCACAGATACACTGACGGGGCAGGCTTCCTTCTCTTTCAATAATGAGAAGTTGAACTCGCGTAACCCTTTCGCATCGAACCGCGCTCCCTTTCAAGCGCGCCTTTACGCCATCAATCTCAGTGGTCCAATCAAATCTCAGAAGGCTTCGTTTTTTCTGGACCTGGAACGACGCGAGATTAACGATAACGCCGTCATCAACGCGACGGTTCTGGACTCTTCGCTCAGCCCGAAGCCCTACAGCCTGGCCCTGTTGACCCCGCTGCGACGCACCTTTTTCAGCCCTCGCATAGAGTACCAGTTGAGCCAGACGAATACTCTGGCGGCGCGCTACAACTATACGCGCTCAAATTTACAGAATGCGGGTGTCGGTGAGTTATCGCTGCTCTCGCAGAGCTATAATTCGCTGAACAGTGAACAGAGCGTGCAGTTAACGGAGACGGCGATTATTAACAAAAGCATTGTCAACGAGCTGCGCTTTCAATACGTGCGCGGGTCCGGCGCGCAATCGGGAAACGATTCCGTGCCGACGCTCAGAGTGCTGGATGCTTTCAACGATGGCGGCGCGCAGGTCGGACGCTCATCAACTCTGGAAAACCGTTGGGAGCTTCAAGATTATGTTTCCTGGACCAGGGGCCATCATGCCTTGAAGGTTGGCGCACGTTTGCGCGGCGTCAAGATTACGGATATATCGCCTCAAAATTTCGGCGGCACTTATATCTTCGCCGGTGGTCTGGCTCCGCAACTGGACTCGAATAATCGAGTCGTCTTGGACGCACAGCAACAGCCCTCGCTAGTCTTCATCACCAGTCTCGAACGCTATCGCCGGACACTGCTGTTCAAGCAAGAGGGCTTGTCGCCCGCAGAGATACGCAGTCTGGGCGGCGGCGCATCACAGTTTTCGATTGCGACAGGAGACGCGCGTGCAAGAGTCGGCCAGTTTGACATGGGCGCTTTTGTACAGGATGACTGGCGCGTGAGACCGAACTTCATGTTGAGTCTGGGCCTGCGCTATGAAACTCAAAACAACGTTAACAGTAATCTCAATTTCGCTCCGCGCGTGCGGTTCGGCTGGTCGCCGAGCGGCGCTCTTGGGGAGAAGTCGAAGACTGTCATTCGCGGCGGCTTCGGCATCTTTTACGACCGGCTCAACGAAAGATTGAGCCTTCAGGCCGCGCGCTTCAACGGAATCAACCAGCAACAATTCGTTGCTTCAGCTCCAGAAATTCTGGACCAGTTTCCGCAAGTTCCGCCAATCGAGACGCTCCAAAACCTCTCTCTCAATTCCACCACGACACGCCTTGCGAATGATCTGCGCAGCCCCTACAGCTATCAAATGGCGCTCGGCGTAGACCGGCAACTGCCACACCACTACACGCTGTCTGCCACCTTTCTTAACTTTCGCGCGCTGCACCTGCTTCGCTCGCGCAACGTCAACGCCCCTTTCACAGTGCCTGCGAGTTCCGCGACGGCGGCTCTGAGCGCGCGTCCTTTGGGCGAGACGGGCGACATCTTTCAATATGAATCGAGCGGGGTCTTCAATCAACATCTGTTGGTGGTCGTCCTCAACAATCGGTTTAATAGAAAGCTGACTCTTTTTTCCAGATATATTCTGGCTAAAGCGAGCAGCAATACGGACGGGGCAGAGAGCTTTCCGCTCAACTCTTATGATTTGAGCACGGAGTATGGACGAGCGCTCAGCGACATACGCCATCGCTTCCTCTTCGGCGGCACGATTAGCCTGCCCCGGCACTTCCAACTAAATCCGCTCATCGTGGCAAGCACAGGTCGCCCCTTCAATATCACGACAGGGCATGATTCCAACGGCGATTCGCTCTTTACAGAACGTCCTGCCTTCGCCACGGACCTCTCCAAGCCGGGCGTCATCGTCACACGCTTAGGCGCTTTTGACCCGAACCCCACCGCAGGCGAAACCATCATCCCGCGTAATTTCGGGACTGGTCCAGCCTACTTGACAGTCAACGCGCGACTGTCCAGGTCTTTCAGCTTCGGAGGAAAGGCCAACTCCTCAACTGAGGCGCAGCAAAATGCAGACGGAGGCGAGCGGCGATACGGCTTGACGTTCGCCATACAGGTCTGGAATCTATTCAACCGCATCAACGCCGGAGTGCCGATTGGGAATCTCAGTTCCCCCTTGTTCGGCGTCTCCAACGCTAACGCCAGCAATTTTAACTTGAGCGATGGCGGGAGCACGGCGGCTGGAAACCGCCGCATCGAAGCGCAGATTAGATTCAATTTTTAAGGACCGCCCGCCCCGGAATTGGTCCACTAATTAACCGGCTACACCTGCGAGTGGAAAACAAGGTCACTGCCCTCGTGCTGATACAGCTTCATTCAGTGTCTCGCGGTTGGTCTAGCCAAACCGTGGTCCATTAACAGCAGTCGCAGTTTGTCAGAGACTTTTCGCCCCAACTCCTCTTGCAAGGAGAGGACATCCGAAGCCTGCCCGTCATACTGCTCGCCCCATATTTGCCATCCGTAGAGCACGTTCACCAGCTCCACGCGTGTGATAAATTTGTCGTCCAGCTTGAGGATTCTACCCAGGAGCACCAACTGCGCCCCCAGTTCGCTGCCAGCCTTTTGCGGGTTAATCTCTCTGTCTTTGTAGCGGCAGGTGACGCTGCGCGCGAGGACGCCTAATCCGGGCAGTTGCGAGAGATTATTGATGATGCTTTCGGTGAGACCATCCGCCAGATATTGCGCCTTGGGGTCGTCGCTCGCACTCGTCAGAGGTAAGATGGCGAGAGCGAGAACCGGATTCCCGTCGCTTCCCGCGCCGTCCTTCACTGGACCAGCAATTGGACCAGCAATTTTTGCGCGCTTATGTTCGAGCTTTTCCTTCCCCTTTTCCCTCACCTGTGCGACGAAACGAAAACCGCGTTTGGGCACGGTTTTGATATATTGACGGTCTCCGGGAGCATTGCCGAGAGCCTTTCGCAGGGTAAAAATGTTTTGCGAAAGCGTCGTCTCTCCCACGAAAGTCCCGGTCCAGATGCGATTGAGCAGTTCATCTTTGCCCACCACGCGCCCACTATTCTGGACCAGTAAAAGCAAGACTTCAAAGGCTTTAGGAGTGAGCGGGACGATCCGGCTGCCGCGTAGCAGAACTTGCCCTGCCGTGTACAGGCGGTAAGGACCGAATTCGTAAACGGGCTTGGCGCGCTCGCTCATAAGCAGATCATTGGTCCAATAATTCTTTTAAGAAAAATTTCAAGAATCTTTCAAGACTTTTTCCGGGCAAACGAATATCTTTTTGGCTGTCGCTGACGGTAAAGAACCGTCTTAGGTTCTGGTCCAGAAAATTCCACGCCGATGACTCAAGTGTAGTTCAAAGTGTGGACGGGGTGCAAATAATTGGACCATTATTTCTGCCGCGCAAGATTGTTCTGAATGGTTTGAATTTCAGTACGGGCGATGTAAGGCCGTCTTTCATCTTCTGCAATTATATTTGGGCTGTCCTATCCCCCTTAGCTCCAAACTCTTATAATTAACCCGTTTAGATTTGGGCCTCTTCATTTCCAACCACGGGATTATTGTGCCCGTTGGTCTTAATACACAAGCTGCTGGCCTGCACAAACATGAGAAGGCAGCTTCATTTCCAGCTCTAAATTAAGAGGACCGATATGACCTCACCAGTTTTTAATAGGCAGGCGGCAAATGATTTCCGTCCGGTTCCAGACACCATTCAAATCATGCGGAACGCTTTTGAGCCGGACCAGTTACGTTCTCTGGTCAGTTGTCTGGAGGCTGATGGGCATCTGTATGAGC
>Ga0233354_100017_pt1 | contig 10798 bp, 10 predicted proteins | sample GEONQ76_FD_180696 | JGI IMG/M metagenome (GOLD analysis project Ga0233354, IMG submission 180696) | Soil microbial communities from Shasta-Trinity National Forest, California, United States - GEON-Q76 | ecosystem: Environmental > Terrestrial > Soil > Temperate forest > Bulk soil | place: USA...
CAGTCCGGTGGCATCATGTCCGGGGAGGTCGTTACAGGAACTCTAACACGTAGTGCACGTCGATTTGCCAATTGCGGTGATCAAGAGTTGGCGCAAGAGCACGTCGGGCGGATGAATGCGTGGGTAAGTAAGATTTATGGGGATACACTTACACTGCTCGATGAGCTTCTTGCTGCTTGAAATGAATACCAAATAGGTAGTTTAGACGAAAGGCCTTCCGATGATGCTCATTCACGGAGTTTCTAATGGCTATTTTCTCACGGCGTACCTTACAAAGATTAATCTTTGAAAATAGCGAGTTTCTTCGTAGGAATCAGACTAAAGATCACCTTCGCAGGTTGAATAAGTCAGACGAGTTTTTTCTGGACGCGGAATGGGAGGTGGTGCTTCTTAATGCGTTCAGTAAGGTTGGAAAAGTTGTACATGAACGGAAATTTAATAATGGCCCAACTCCTGACATCCTTTTCACTTCTCTGGCTGACCCGAACCAAACCTTCCTCGCCGAAATTGCTACTGTCTCCGACAGGGGCTTAAATGAGTTATACCCTGTGGAGGCGCTGCAGGATAGGCTGATCGAAATTGCTCAGCAGCACAATATCTATCCTAATTACCTGCAAGTCCATATCGGAGGCCACAATGCCAGAAAATTCGATGCGAGTAAGCCTGAAATTAAGATACCCACGCGGTTAAATTTTGATAAGGTGATCTTCAATGAAGCATTTCAAGATTTCATTAATGAAATTAAAAAGTCACCATCAACTCAGCGAAGCTACAGAGTGTGGGATCAGCACACAGCTATATTGATTATTTACAATCCGAACGAAAGATATTCTGCAACAACACATCCGTCTTATACGCAAATCCAGTCTTTAGTCCAAAATACGGTATACAATCGCCTTGAAGAAAAAGCGGGCAAACTCGCCAGGACAAACTACGAAGGCCCCTTAGCCGTAATTCTCTGTGACGGCGGTTGCAGTCTATTAAAAACTAAAAACGACTGGGAGTCTTACGGGTTAGGCGACGTGATCAGATACTTTTTACGCAGTCATCCATATATCGGCTTTGTGCTCATTTTTACTATCGATCATCAGGTTGATTACCGCCCTCCGAACACCGTGAAATCAATCCTGTATAGAGGTGAATCATTTAGTGCTGTAGGTAATGAAATTCTCAAAAGTCTCGATATATTAAATGAAGCTTTTCCAGTGCCAGAACGTGACGGCTTGAACGCGGTATATCTTTTAAAAGGTTCCCGCCCGCATGAAGGCGATAGTTTTTACGGAAAGTTCAACGTAAGTAATAGTGAGATCAGGATTTCCTCTAGAGCAGTTCTTGAATTGTTAGCTGGTAGAGTAACTCAAGAAAACTTCTTTTGGGTACACCATTTTATATCGAGAAGAAATGAACTGTTTCCTCCAATTAATCCCTTTGAAATAAAACTGAAGCAGGGAAGGGTAATTACTGGAGTAGAAGTCGAGCCAGGTGAAGCAGAGCGGGATGACGATTGGCTCGTAATTAAATTTAGCGAAACCCCTGTAAGCCGCCGACAGCTTATGACTTCTCTAGACAACGATAGTTTTCCTAGTGAAGATAGAAAAGAGATAGAAATCTCAGCAGAGGAATTACTTGACCTATTAGCAGGTAGATTAGAGCAGCAAGAGTTATTTAAGTCTCATGGATTCGCTTCGTCAGCAGATGATTCAACTAAAAATGACAATCCATTTGAAACTAATCTACAGCAACATAGATTGATTAAGAGGGTTAAGCTGCTAGAGGCCATAACGGATGATGATTACCTGGAGATTTATTTCGGCGAACCTGACCCCGCTATTTCTCCATTTATCGGGCCGCCTCCTGCACTTGCAAAACCCAAAGAATAATTTGCATCTCCTATAATCTCTTTACCCTATCGCCAACCAGGATAATAACTCGGAGTCAATTCTCGCAACATAATCTATAGTTATCTACAAGGAGTAACGATGCCGAATCTTTCTTATTCAATGCGAAAATATGATGAGGCGATGCTCCAGCTTCATAGAGACATTCATGAGGGCTTAGTGAAGGCTGACCATATATTAGGCAGGATTCAGACTATCCCAACTTCTCACGGCGGAACCACACGACAGGTAAGCGAACCTGAAATATACGATACTGAAATGCAGCTAGTTTCGTTGGAGATAACAATGGATTCGCGGTGGATAGCCCAGACTGATGTAGAAAACATAGCAGCCTTCATTTGGGAGACTTCTCAGCAGCTCATTTCTCAATTGAAGAAATATTTCTTTGAAGTTTTTTCCAGAACAACTGAGGCAGTGGGGAATGTCTTTCCAGCACAAGGCATGAATATCCACGATGCTCAAGTTGAAATGCTTAAAGGGCTTGAAATGCGATTCGATAAACATGGTAACCACAATTACGAATTCATCGTTCACCCAGATACAGCTAGGAAGATGAGAGAGAATCCACCGACACCAGAACAGATGCAAAGGTGGGAAGACGCCATCAACGCTAAACGAGAAGAATACTATGCTCAGAAACGTACTCGAAGATTATCTTAATTCAATAAACGAACGGGACTTTGATTACCCTTTGAGTTCGTTGTTACAAGGCATGGGATTTTACGACATACATTTCACTCATGGGGCAGTTGAGTTTGGTAAGGACTTCATTGCCAAAAGGATTGAGGACGGAACCGAATATCAGTACGCCATTCAATCAAAGAAAGGTGACATCGGCCAAGGTCTTTGGCGAAACGAGATAAAAGGGCAACTTGAAGAAGCTATTTCGTCGGACTTGTCCCACCCGCAATTCAATACCGGCCTACCGCGTAAGGTCATTTTAGTAACAACTGGGAGGTTGTCAGGCAACGCCCGGCTTGCCTCTCAAGAATTCAAAACTAAATTAGAACAGGAAGATCAAGTACAAGATTTAATCTTCTGGGAGCGAGAGCAGTTAATCCAGTTCTCAGAGAAGTACGGGCTGACTGGGATTTACCAAAATACGGCAAAGGGGCTGAGGGGGCTTGCGCAGTTTTATGTGACATATAGTAAAGCAATTGATGGGAGTCTATCAGACAGGGAAATTGAACGGTTCTCGCGCCTCTGGCCCGATGAAAGCTTAGATTACAAGAAGCGAATCCTTAGAGCCTCGATTGAGGCAGAATTCATTGCCTCGAAACTTATAGAAGGAAAACATCTCTATGAGGGACTAATTGTATATCTTAGCCTTGGGCGAATCATCATGCGGGCCATGTATGAGAATGATGATCCCTTTGTAGTGAAAATTAATGAAGAGCTAAGAGACGAAACAATCCTTCCCCTATGTAAGCAGTTTTTTAACCAATTCAAGGCCGATTGGGATGGAGTGGAAAAAGTTTTAACCAGGCTTTGTTTTCCAGAAAGTTATTTCCCGGTAGCCAATTATCTTGTTTGGTGTGCAAGGGTTTTGGAAGTCACCTCATTATATTTCTTCTTAACAAAAGACCAGATGGAAAGAGATGAGATCATATCCTTCTTAGTCGAGTTCATTGAAAAGGAGGAAGGATGCGGGCATATCCCAAGTGACAGGTATAGCGTTACAACAGTGTGGGCATCTCTTGCACTTATTAAGGCCGGGAGAATTGATAATGCAATAGCGTTCGTAAAGCGTAATGTGGTCTGGCTTTGCGATCGAGTAGATAACGGATTTGGATTAGCCCATTACGATGCCGAGGAATACGAAGAAACCGCATTCCTTGTAGGTTACCCGTATGAGTCCATAGATATTAAAGAGAACCATAGCTCTTATCTTGCTACGGCTTTAGCTGATCTTGCCGCCTTTATCGGGAATCAAGAGTTCTATGCTGATGTTGTCAATGATATAGAGGCTTCAGAGATTGCTTATAACTATTGGCAGCTTCCAGACACAGCCGCAATCTTTACGATTGAAACAGAGGAAATTCTTTTTTATCCCAACAACCCGCACCAGTTTTCAATTACTACCTTTGAAGAATACAACTATGCCGAGCATATAAAACATGAACCGGATTCTTACCAAATTACACAGAAGGCAGGTGTGCATAGCCTGATACTATTAGCCATTCTTCTTAAAGATAGATACTTCCCGAAAATTTGGAATCAGATCACCTCTACAGATATAGTTGGGGATAATCCCTCTTGACCGATCCTTTAACACACAGAAGGAAGCCATGGCATTTTATCCAGGTTAGAGAGCAGTATATAAAGAGGCTACATGAGAGGAAAAGATACCTCATGAATTTCCCAAAGGCGCGAGTTTGGTGCTAAGTTTTATTAACTGGGTAGAAGCTAAAGGCGGGGCAATAAAATCAATTGAATTTTTTTATGCAAACCAGATACTCGGCAGTATCGAGCCATTAAATTCACCGCGGTCCTTGTTGGCCTGAACTATAGCTTTATAGTTAGAAGTAGACAATCAGAAATAGAATGGTTTGTACATTCCTCCTCTATATCGTATTTGACTGTAAACTATCTGAGTTTCTTTACCGTCATCCTGGGCTTTGATGGGTGCGGGGTGCCTTCGCTTTTAACAGGGCAAGGTAGAATTTCCGGCAGATCAGTCGAGTCCATAATGAGCGCATCGACATAAAGATTCGCCGCGTTGGCGTACGCCCATAGGGTCATCAGGTTGGGCTGGCGCCTGCCCAGTTCAAAAGATGAAACCTGCTCGCGAGTCAACTCCTCCTCAAGACCCATCCGTCTGATCATCTCATTCTGCGACAGACCCATCTTCAAACGGATCTCGCGCAACTTTTCGGGAAGCCGCTTCGGCGTGCGGCGCGTTTGAGCTCCCATCAGAAGGATGAGCCTCCTTCCAATAGGGTAAGCGTCAGGAAATTATCACTGACTACACTCAGGGGCGCGGTCACGCCCTCGCACTTGATTATAGGTGCAGTTGCATCTAAGATGTTAGGTGCCTTTGCACCTAACCGTGCCGCCTGTGCTGTTTCCGCCAGAAGGTCACGACTGGCCTTAGCAGCGGCGCTCATCATCCCCGATGTTTAGTTGCTCTCAGCATAAACGGAGCGAGCGGTTGTCAAAGATAGATCCTGATTAAAATATCAAAGCCTGTGACTCTTCGCCATTGTTTATTGTGCGGGTTCTCAGCTTGATCCGCCTTAAGCCATTGATGATTTGAATAAACGTCTTCACAACATGAGCATGTCGCCGGAGGATCACAACAAGACGCTCGTCGTGATCCACTCTCTGGTCGGAGGGTTCTTTACCCTGCCGCTGATCGCTGCGCCGTGGGTCATCGCGAAGAATGTGGACAGCTATCCGTCTCCGAGAAGAGAAGGGCAGATAATTATTGCGGCCGTGGCCGTCTCGGTCGTGCTTCTTCTAGCGTTGATGTTCCTGTCAACAGCCGTTGGTTTGTACAGGAGGAAGCTTTGGGGAAGGAGGCTAGCCTTCATCTCATCAGTGTTGTTGCTCGTCTGGCCGCCGGCGGCGGCGTATACGTGGTGGTTTATTCACACCGAGGGCGGTAAGCAGCTCTACAGGTAATGACATCTGTAAAGCGTGTTCTGTTACCGCCCCGAATACCTAATTGCACAGAATGTTTTCGCTTTTACACGCTACATAGTATTTACGAGGTTGGTATGACGCCCAGACGCCAAGAGGTATTTGATCAGATTGAAACGATTTTCAAGGAGGGGAATTTTGTTCACAGGGTGCGGATGTTCGAATACCTTCTCTCCAGCCTGAACCCTGCGCCGACGCCCCTCCAGTGGATCAATCCGTTCGTATTAGCTTCGCTCTCATATCAGGAGCTAGAGGGGCCTGATTATTACACGATCAGCCTGAGATACCCCGACGGCAGGGTTCTGGAAGAGAGTCACTATCCGGAGGGCGGTCCCAAAGCGCCAGCGATTGAGCTCACGGTTGATGAGGCTAAGGAGATGTTGCAGAGGTGCCTGGCTGCAATTATGAAAGAAATTAGCGGGGCAAAAATATTGTAATGGTGACAGGCTACATGCTGCGTTGGCTGTTCGAGTGTCTCTAGTGAGAACAGCAAAGAAGAGAGCAGATGCGGCAGCATGTTGTTGTGTTAAATGCTAAATGATAGCTGACAGAGCACGCGACAACCTGCACTGGTAGCAGATGGTGAGGAAATAATCTGATTAAATCCACCCAGTAGTTCACAATAAAACAGTAAAAACGGTAAGCGTCTGGCAATAAAGGAGTGCTCCGACTTTGACGGCAGTGGAGTCAGCGGCCAGACGCTTTTAATTTGAGGAGTGCCTGTTGATGACTCAACGAATGAGTTCGACCGAGCGCCGTAAGTCTGTGTTAAAGACCATGCGTGAAATGCACAAGAGCGCCAAAAACCAAGATGAATTTACGGCCAAGAAAATAGCTCAAAAGGAAGGGATTTCGGTTGTCTGGTTTTATCACTTGGCCGGGAATGAATTCCGTAAATTGCGGGCAGAGCTAGATGGGCCTCGCCGCCCAAAAGAAACAGTAATAAGCAGACTGAAGACGCAAGTCAGGGCCCTCAAAAAAGAGGTGCGGGAACTAAAAGCGAAATTGAAAGCAGCCGCGCTAGAAGAGATTGCTGAGGCGATCAGGATGATTGAATCACTGGACTCTGAAAACCGCATGCTCAGAGCCGAGGTGAAAATGCTTCGCCAGCGCATAGCTGAAAGCGAGGTAGTATTCGTACCTAACTACAATAATGCTGAATAAAAACACTCCTTAATCTTATCCATAAAACTAAGAATTCAGCGGTGGGCAATTAATAATCGAATGGCGAATTCTCATTAAATGAGATCAAAACGCTAAGTTAATTAACATTGATCCGGTACACAGAAGCGGAATTCTGTGTCATGGACATTGTTAATTAACTAAGAGGCTATATTTATGGGCCAACGCTACAAAATGCTAATGAATCCGATGAAAGCGTATCGTGAGACTAGTGAGGGCAGGGAACTACAGTGAATTATAAAAGTCGATATTTCATACTCGTGTGATTACAATTTTGCCTTCATTCAACCGCTTCTCCAGGTCTGCCACCCTCTCACGCAGCATCCGGTTTTCGCCGTCGAGAAGCTCTATGTGACGGATCGCTTCATCCAGCTTCTGACGCAAGCTTGTCTTATAGCCTTCTTTCAGCTCCCTTAGCTTCCGCCGCAACTCCCTGATCTCTCGCCTCAGACCAGCCACCAGGCCCTCGCGCGAAGGCCCGCCGGGCAGCTTATCCCTAAGCCTGATGTACTCTTCGCCCACTAGTTCGTAAAGCCACACGACCGACACTCCGGCCTCCTCCGCTATCGCATCCGCCTTGAAATCATCCCGGGTATGAGCGATCCTGAATTTCGCCTGTATGATCGCAAGTAGCTGATCACGCCTATCCTCTTTTGTCATCCTTAGACCCATTGTCTTCGCTCTCCATCTGCTCTTTTATCCTACGTAACTTTTTCAAAGTCTCCTCGCTCGCGTGGCGCATGGCTTCGTTACGCAACTCCTCGGTCCTGCGGGCCAGCACCTCATACCTCCCTGCCGCAACTTTCCGACCGGCGTTGCTGTTAACGCGCTCCAGGCGACGGTCATCGTCGGCCGCCACATCTAACTCAAGGAGCATCAGTTCGTCGTCGGCATCCACGACGAAGCAGTGACAGCCGCCCTCCGTGGCCGTAGTGCAGTTCATAAATTCGGCACAGCCTGCGGGTCCTTGAGGCTGAATACATAACCCCTTCGGAACACGGTTTAATCGGTAGAACGCGGGGCTATTTCTGATTCTGGCGCGCCATTCCGGCGTCAGAACGGAAGGTGTTCCGGGAGTGAATCTTGAAATAGCAACCGTTTTCCCCAGATTGATCCCGAGCATTTCGCAGAGCCACTCCACGCCGCGTCCGACAAGTTTCCCCTCCTTGATCTTCTCGAGTAACAGATCGTTATTCTCGGTAAGCCTATGCTGATAGGCGAACTGCATATTACGGTTAAGGTGGTTAAGATCATTCTGGCGTGCGCTAAGGGATATATCAGGGTCAAGGGCGAGCGCGGAGTGACGCGTGTGTCGCATGAATTTTGTCTCAAGCCTATACGGAGGCCCTTCATCACTGCCATCGGCGGTAATCCCCAGAAGCTCAAAGATGCCCTTCCTGATTTTAGTGCCATTCATCCAGCTAACAAATCCCGAATAACCTAGCCCAAAAGCGGCAGCGTCCTCACCACGGAATTTAACTTTTGCACCTTCTGGAATTGTTCCGACGCCAAAGCCAGCGGGCCATAAGCGTGCGTATGAGCCCCATGTCCAGTTAAGCGGCGACACAAGGATCAAAAGCCCGCGCTCTTCGGGCGAAGCGAGGTGTCGCACCTCATCACTGTAGGCGGCCAGCTCGCGAACGCAGTAACCGGCCAGGTCTTCCCACTCCCGACTGATTAGGACTTTATCTTTCGGCCCCTTCTTGTTAGGCATGAACTCGAACCACAAGGAACCTTCCGGCGGTCCGTCCTGCGACGGGTAGCGCTTCATGGGCCCTTCCTCGCCATCACCGCGCGGCGCCGACAGTACCTCCTCGAACCTGCGCCCGAGACATATTCCCAATAGAAGCACGCAGAGCCGCAGGTGGTCGACACGTCCAAGCGGCTTTACACCTTCTCTGTGCAGGCCCATACAATTCGCCAGTTGTTTGATCACGTATCCGGGGATAATCTGTTCACGCGAATCTGCGAACTCAGTGGGAGTGGGTTTGACGTATGGTGTGACAGGCGGGACCAAATGGGGCACACCAAACTCATCCCGTAACCGGCACCAGAAGGCTCGCGTCTGCATTTGCCGTATGACGCATTTCTGCGGAAGCAGGCCTTCACCTTCGGGAGGATTAACCAACTGATCCAGCCAGAGAGACTCAAAGACAATTGATAGCGCTATGTCATCTATTGATTTGAAGCCCTGTGTTGCGATGAACGCGTCTACCCGGGAGAGCATATAAGGAAGCTTTGGGAGTCCTTGCCGCAGCTTCCCGGCCCTCGCCAGTAGCGTGTGATAGCAGTACCACTTCGCATACAACTTCAGAAATGTTGTCAACCCAGCGAACCGGAAACGATAGTTCGCGGCCGTGGTCTGCCGCCCGTGAATTGCATACCGCCATGCCTCCCACTCGTCTGAGGCTAAGCGAAATAAACCTTTCGGATCGAGATCCTCCTCCTCTCCAAGAGCGAAGCGGCTCAGAACTTCCCAGTGCTTTACCGGATACAGGAAGGATTCGAACTCTATATATGCGACTTTACCGACGTCAGACTCCATCTGCTCCCTCTTTAACGTGCCTGAAATTCACACAAAAAACCTCGTACTCATATTTCTTATGAATCACAAGTCGATCTGCCCCACGGGTCTTGACCAATTTTTCGATCTCAAGCTCTCGACCGAGCTTTTCCGACTCCCAATCCGCAATAAACTCCGGGCCGGTTACCAGGTGCTCGCACAGTGAACATGGAGGAACAGCGCCTTCTTCCATTTTCAGGCACCGGCCCTGGCGGCAAAGACCTACACTCTGCCTTCGCTCTTGGCGCACGCCCAGTAGCGTCTCTTTTTCGGCCGCGTCAAGTTCGTTGAGTAGTATTGGATTTCGCCATAAGACAAGAACCTGCTTCCCATGCTTGTCCAACGCCGGGCCCACCTCGGCCGGGTGCTCGTAAAGGTCAAACTTACCGTACCTCCGGGTGGACCAGATGCTCTCGTGTCCAAGTTGCAGCCGGAGCGCCCAGATACTTATCCCCTCGTAAAGTCTTCTGGTGACATGGGTTCGACGAAGCATCAAACAGTTTATTTGTAGTGGGCGACCCCCACGGAAGATGTTGTGACGTTTTATGAAAGCTTTTAGCCTGTCGAAGAGGAAGCCTTCACTCGGGCTGTCGTTCCAGTATCCGTAGTGGTCACCAATGAGAAAAACCTTTTGGGTATTGAGAGCTCGGCGTAAGTCATTAGTCCGTAGCACGTATTCGTTGAGCATGAGTGCCAGCGTCGCTGCAATAACGGCCACTTTCTCTTCGCGCTTTTTGCCATGTCGCCAGACCAGCGCGAACAGCCCTCGCCTCAATTCGGCCCAGTCTCCTACCTCAAGCTTAATCACGCTCTGGCGCCTCAAACCCGTGAATAGCATCAGCAGCAACATCAGCGCGACCGCCCAGCGTACAACCGGGTCAGCGTTGGCTTCCATGTACGGCCGGGTGGAAAGGGCGAGAAGATCGGGGTCGTTTTCCGTGAAATCAAGAGCGTCACGAACGTCAAGCAAGCATCCTTCGATGACAGCAATGGTTTCAGCTTCGGAAAGAAAATCTCCGTCTGGAATCCCAGTCTCGGCTGCCATTGTGTAAAGCCATGTGGCGATGCGGAGCATCTCTTCAAGATTGACTTCGGATGTGTCTGCAGGAAGGTCTGACAGGCGCGCAAAGAGTCTCATCAGCGCACTTCGAGTACCCTGCTTCTTTCGGGGAGACACTGTGTACTTGACCCAAGCACGCTGCACCCTTTCAAGCGTTGCCTGACGTATGTCAGGAACTTCCGCGCCAAGCAACTCACCGGCCCACCTGTACTCTTGGTGGTATGAGGTCGCGGTCAGGCAAGTGATGCGACTATCGAGCAGATCTTCACGTAATTGAGCCCACCCGATACTGGCAATGTCCGCGCGCAACTTGTCACGGTGGAGAAGCGCGCCTCTGGCTGACCGTAGATCCCAGACGTCAGCGTCCATGTCGATCCAGCCTCCAGGTAGCGATAAGGCACAAACACCGTCGGGCGGGACCTCTTTTTCGACCCCTCTACCAATTCCCAACAA
>Ga0233354_100018_pt1 | contig 10421 bp, 12 predicted proteins | sample GEONQ76_FD_180696 | JGI IMG/M metagenome (GOLD analysis project Ga0233354, IMG submission 180696) | Soil microbial communities from Shasta-Trinity National Forest, California, United States - GEON-Q76 | ecosystem: Environmental > Terrestrial > Soil > Temperate forest > Bulk soil | place: USA...
ACTAGCGTTAAAAAAAGAATAATAATCCCTCTTGACCACCCACCACAAGTTATTTAAAATAAAATAATTGATGATCTCCTTGTAAAAATTGAACACCAGGTAAAATTAATATTAAATTCTTAATTACCTTATTTATTTCTTATATTTAAATAGATATTAACATAGTTATCTATGTTTGTATATAAATCATTATAGGTATAGGCAGAAAAGGCTAAACTGGATAGTAATGCTATTAATATTAATCAAATATAAAGATTATTTATATTTTTATTTGAATGAAATTTTAGTATTACTAAACCCATTAAGGAAAAGATAGAAATTATGGACATATAATTAATTATTTTTAAATTTAGTAATATATCTAGAATTGATTTATTTTCAATATAAATAATATTATCGTTAATATTAGAAAATAATGAATTATGTATATTTATATAACTATCTATGTTTATACATAAATTATGAAGAGTATAAGCATCTAAACTAGATGCAAACATTATTACTACTAAACCAATTCATATTCATATTACACTAATTTGTTTGTTCAATTTAACTATTTTATTTAAAAAATATTCTAGTTTAATTTTAGTATTACTACTTAACATATTTAAGAAATTTAAATTAATTGTATCTTTAAAATGCAATTTAAATACTAATTGTATTATTAATATGTAAATTAAACTTAAATAAACATAGTTCATCATTTCTAAATTAAATAGTAAATCTTGTAAAGGACTTACAAGTGAATCATCTAAAAATTTATTTACATTTGAACTAGTTTCATTATTTAAGATAGAAGTTGAATTAATTGTATTTCTATTCATAGTACTTATTCTTGATTGAGCTAAGCCACCAATAACACTAGTACCTACTATTATACCAGCTTTTTGTAAAGGAGGCATACCATTTTTTACTACAGCTTTACTTATAGCTGTGGCTATTCCTACCATAGTAGCATCTAATCCTATTTGACTACCTATTGTTTGTAAACCTTGACCTATAGCTTTACCAGCATCTTTATCTACAGATACATGTCCATGTAAATTTACATCTTTTCCATCTGTAACGTAAAATACGATATCTGATAGAGAGAAATCAGGAATATTATATAAAAATGCCAAGAAATTTAAGCCTATTAAGATACTTCATAGAATTATTCCTAAATTATTTAATAATAATATCATGAACTATTATTTTACTTGTCATATTTACTCCTCTATTTTTATTTAAATAAAAAAATTTAAAAACAAAAACAACAACAACATTTTTATTAAATAATAAATCTTTTATTTATTTTATTAATTTATATCACTTTTATAAAAATATTTCATTTTAAACTATCTATTTTTTGGTTTTATTTTAAAATAAACCTTTTATATGTATTAAAAACAAGTAAAAATAAAATTTTTTTTTATTTCTTTTAAGTCATAAATTTATTTTAAAACTATCTATTTTATTTTATTTCAATTTTTGATTTTATTGATAAATTTAAAGAAAAGGGGGTAATTTTAATTTTCATATTTTTGTTTTCTTTCTTTTTTTTTATGAAAATGTTTTTATTAAAAATTTATTAAAGTGTGTAACTTTGTTGGTTTCCTGCTGATTGCCCATTGTACTATCTTTAAGATTTTCACTATCATAACTATGATGAGTACTTAAAGCTTTAGGGTGTTCCAGCATATAGTGAAGTTTAAGGAAGGCCCTATTTAAAACAATTATATTCCTAATTTATATAAAAAATCTATATGCATATATGGTTTTACTAAGGAAATAACTCTATCCATACTAGTTTTAGATCTTCTGATTCTGTATTTATTGTTAACTTTGTCTCTTACTTTTAAAGTTGATTTAATGTCTAACTTTACTAGTAATGATTGAAGAATTATACATTCTTCTTTAGTAAATGATTCAGTACAAAGAAGAAGTGTTTTAGTTCTACCATGTGAGTCAAAATAACCGTCATCCATTATTCAATAAGCTAAAGATATTTCTGAGAACATTTCAGAGATATTTAAAGGAACAATTTTTACAAACTTGTTTCCCATTTTATCTCATTCATATCACAAACTATGCAAAGCTGTAAAACAAAGGATGTGTTTTAGTTCTAAAATGATATTGAGTTATTTCTTTGCCTCTATGTTGAGGAAGTAAATTATTCAGATAAGCATAAAATTTTGTATTAGTAAATTGACTATAGATATCTTCATTTAAATGTTGTAAATAATTTAAAGAATTAACTTTCATAGTCATAGCATATTTACCTTCACCTTTGTTAACTTTAGAAAGACTAATAGATCCGTCTCCTAACATATTTCCAGTTATAGTATGTAATGTTGTTGTAGATACAGTACTAAAAATAGGTAACAAAGATGAGTATTTAAAATCGTATGAGTTATCAGAATAAATATAGAAAATATAAATAATTATAGGAATATAATGTTTAGCACCTTTAAAACCTTCCATACTACCAGGTAATCAAGAATGTAAAGGTATTTGAGCTGATTTAGCCATAGCTCCTGTTAGAAGTAATAAACCTATTATTGTTATAGCTGTTTCATTCATAAATGGAACTAAACTAAATATTGTAGCATAATCTAAAGATCCAAATAAAGCAAATAATGCAAAAAATCCAATACTTAATCCCATATCTCCTACTCTATTCATAGTTAAAGCTAATATTGCTGCTTTATTTGCTTGTATTCTAGTAAATCAAAAATTAATTAATAAATAAGATACAATTCCTATCAAATCTTAAAAATAAAGAAATTATTTTATAGTTATAAAACTTAAATAAAATAATAGCTTCCTCTTTATTTCCCTGTACATTTACAACCTTACAGGATTTACAATAATGCCTTAGTATTTATTAAAAAATAAAAATTTGTATATAAAATTTTATAATGAGGCACAAAGCATTATAATCTTATAATAAATTTTAAGGGTAATATAAACATAATAAACAGATAATAAATTTTATACTGCTATTATGTCTATTCTTTTATTAATGAAACAATTTAATAAAAAGGGGGTAAAGTTTATTAAAAAATATGCAAAATAGTAAATTAAATAAAGAATAAATTTATAAGAAACCTCCACAAGCCATATCAGCTAATGAATGAGCTCTATCAATATAATCATAACTTATTGTAATTGTATCAAATACTTTTGCTGTTAAATCAGGATTAGGAATCCTTTCTATATTAATAGATGGTATTGGTAATACAGTTGTTACTGTACTAGAACCATCAGTTATAGTTTTAATTCCTAGGTCAGATGAAGTTTGTAATGTTGAAACAGGACTAATATTTTTAGATATAGGTGTAATTGTATCAATTGAAGTTAAACTTTTAGAACCAATTTGACTTAGTCTTTCTGAGTAATCTTCTCAAGCATCAGTTTGTATACTTTTATCAACATAAAAAGAATTTAAATAAGAACTAGCAAATTTATATCCAATTAATCCAACAGTTCCAGCAAACATACTGTAAAATACTAAATCATTATTTATTAAATAATTGAATAACATAATTATTATATTATTATTTTGTTTCTAAAATTAGTACTAAATTTAACTCTGCTTGTTAAATTCAATAACGAAGACTAAATCTAATATATAGATCTATTTTAAAACATTAAGTCTTAAATTTAAACTTTTCCACTACCACTCCTCTTCTGGATTTTAACCAGAATTTACATCTTAAAGGGATATCGTCTTAACGTTAAACTAAGATAATTTGGTAGGTGACCTGTAAATTTAAATTATAAAATATAATTCAGGTAAAATTTAAATAATTGATGATCTCCTTGTAAAAATTGAACACTAGGTCTGATTAATTAGCTTTATTAAACAATATTGAACTGAATGAAAGGGGGTAAAGTATTTAGAATAATGTTATTTATAAAATAAATAGGGAAGAATAAAAAATTAATATAGTTAAACACGTTAAGCATAGTATTGCTTCAATAACTAGAAAAAATAGATTAACTTTTTTATAATAATTTATTATTCTAGAAAATTTAGGGTATTTTGTTTCATAATCACCTTTTTGGATTATATAATAGGCTAATAAATATCCTATTATATTTATAAGACAAAAAAAGGCAACTAAACTTAATAAAAATACCCCATAAGCTAATTGAGTTATCATTGGATCTGAATCACTTACATTTACATCTAAATTATAAAATATAAATGGAAATGAAAATAAATATTTCATGTTATTATTTTCCATTGGTAACTTGATTATTTTTAATTTTTTATTTTTGTTTTTCATCTTTTTTGTTATTACTATCATCTTCTGAAGGTGATGTTGGAGCTGATTTTCTAATTCAATTGTTATGAATTATTGTACCACCTGCTGCAATTCCTACAACTTTAGCAGTTACGTCTAGAGCTCCTTTTAATTTAGCTCTAGTTGCTAAATGAATTATAGATATAATAATAATTCCTTCAAAAATATGATTGCTTAAGAATATAATTAAAACTGAATTAAAAAATTCATTAATGGTTAATAAAATAAAAGTTAAATAATTTAACATTAACATTTATCTAGTTATCAGACTTTTCATATTTACTCCTCTATTTTTATTTAAATTAAAAAAATTTAAAAACAAATTTTATTAATAAATAACAAATCCTTTTATTTAATTTTATATCTCTTTTATAAAATTTATATAAATTTAAAACTATCTTTTTTCTTTATTACTCTTTTATTTTATTGATAAATTTAAAGAAAGGGGGTAATTTTAGTTAAATAAATCTATTTAGTAGATTCTGATTTTATTTGGCTTTTGTACCTTTTAATTTTAATAAACCCTTAAAATTTTTAATGCCTTGTGCCTCATTATAATTTTTGACTTTTTTAATAAATAAAGATTCTGACTATGCATTGAGCACCATTTCAGGCACCCGTTATTGAACTAGTCGATCGCGATCAAAATTGTAACCGACGATCTTTAAACAAAGCTAGTTTAGTTGATCGTTTTCAATAACGTCGCAAGAAAACGTAATTAGTCAATTTACTATTTAGTAAATACTAATTTCTTATTATTCTTCAATTTAATTTTCTAATAATTGATCATTTTCTTACTATGGTAATAATAATGGGGACTATTTATAAAACCCTAATTTATAGTATAATGAAGGTAATAAATAAGGTTTAACAATATTAGTAAATAATTTCATAGAATTACTATGAATATATATAATATAACCTTTATTTTTACCACTTTTATTTGATGTAGCGATAATATTATATTTACTTTTTAATACTTTACAAAGAAAATTAACTTCTTCTAATATAAAACAATTAGTAGCAATACTAGCACCTTTACCTTTTCTAGAACCATCATCCATAAATCAAATGGCTAATGCTAATGGTGTTAAATATTCTTCAATATTTAAAGGAACAAATTTTATATATTTACCATCAACTAATTTATAAAACATTTCATGTATTCAATTAAAACTAGAAAATGTATAACTACTAATTCGATATTGATAATATACTTTTCCTTCTTGTTTTATTCTTATTTTTAGTTTAGGTTTTGTACTACTACAGTAACCTCTACTTGAGAAATAAGCATGAAATCACATTAAATATTCTACATTTCTATTTGATTGTTCGAATATTACTCTTGTTCCTATACCATTTTTTCTTTTTTCTAAATGAGAATCACCTAAAGTAGAACCTATTATCATAGAAATTATATCTATATTATGAGGTCCTATTCGTTCTTTAGAGGTTAACTTTTTAGAAGAAATATTAACATTATCTTTAATATTTAAATAAATAATACTATAAATTAAAATTTCATTATTATCCCATTTGAGGCATTCTATGATACCTTCTCAACCTACAAACATTACAAAATAATTAGCTCCAGATACTAAAACTAACATAAAGAAAGTGAATAAAGATAAATAAGAGAAAAATCTTTGATTATGAGGATCTTCAGCCATATAATCTGTTGAAAATATATGAATTAATGAAGATATATATAATACAGGTATAAACATTGATACAGTTAATTGATCAAATAAAAATTCTCAAGATATAGTCATATATTCTGAATCTATTCAATTAAATAAATAAATTTTTACTGGACTTGAACATAATCCTACTTCATAAAAAGCAATAGTTGCTAATATACTAGATAAGATTAAACAAGTACAAGTTATTATATGAGATCCTGTTACTCCTATTTTTCGACCTAAAAATCCTGATACAAATGAACCTAATAAAGGTAAAATTAATATTGTTAAATACATTAAGTTTCTTGTCTAATTAAAATATTTCCTTTTATTCTATAAACTGCAACAATAATACTTAAACCTATAACTGATTCAGCTCCAGCTAATGAAATTATAAATATACTAAATATTTGTCCTATTCCATCATCGAAACTAAAACTAGATAATAATAATAACATAGTTACTGCTAATAACATTATTTCTATAGCAATAATCATTAATATTATATTTTTTCGATTTAAAATAAAACCTAATATACCTATTAAAAATAAAAATAATGATAAATTCATAGTATTATTGTATGATATACCCTTTGGGACTTGTATTAATTGTCTAATATTTTATATATTTATTTTTATAAAAATAAAATATTACTTGCTAATTACAAATAAACTAGTATTTGTTTAGCGGATTATTAAATTTAATTTGTTTAAAAAATAATTAAATAATGAAAGGGGGGTGAAATTTATTAAAATAAAGATAATTATTAAATCATAATTTAATTAATTATTCTTATTAATTATTATAATATTAATTATTAATTTATAAATTAGTTACCACCTCAGTAGTATACAGATATAAATAAGAATAATCAAACTACATCTACAAAGTGTCAATATAAGATAGCAGCTTCATGTCCTTGATGATGTGTATCAGTTAAATGATAATTAATAATTCTAATAAAACCTACTAAAATAAATAATGTACCAATAATAACATGTAATCCATGTAAACCAGTTGAAGCATAAAATACTGTTCCATATACTGAATCACTCATTGTAAAGCTTGATTCTGAATATTCATAATATTGTAAAGCAGTAAATATTATAGCAAAAATTATTGTTAATAATGTACCTAAGATAGCTCCTTTTCTATCTCCTTGAATTAAAGCATGATGACCATAAGTTACAAATGCACCAGATGATAATAATAATATAGTATTTAATAATGGTATAGCAAAAGGATCTAATGGTGTTATACCTTGTGGTGGTCATACTCCTCCTATTTCTATTGTTGGAGATAAACTAGAATGGAAGAAAGCTCAAAATACACTTAAAAAAGCAAATACTTCACTTATAATAAATAATACTACTCCTATAGTTAAACCTTTTTGAACTTGTATTGTATGATGTCCTAAATAAGTTCCTTCTGTTATAATATCTCTAAATCAAAGTATCATACCAAATACTGTTAAAGTAAAACCTAAACTTAATAATTGTCCTCCATGAGTAAAACCTTGCATGTACATTACTGCACCTAAAGTTAAACTTAATAATGAAAAACTAACCAAGATAGGTCATGGTGAAGGATCAACTAAATGATATGGAAAAGATTGATATTGATTTCTGTTTATTATATTCATTTTGTTTTTGTGTTTTATTTTGTTAATACTAAAGTGTAATTATTAATTTATTTTCTATTATAGAAGTTATATTTATTTTAAATTAATATTAATAATTAATTAAAATTTTAATATATAATTAATAATTTTTATAATATCTAAAATAAAATTAGATATGATTAGTTGCTTAGAATGTAATTTTGTTTTATAGATGATTAAAATTTAATCATCTTTTATTATTATTATATTTTTGTTTTGTTTAATTTGATAATTTCAGTTTAAATTAAAATTATAAAAATTATATAATAAATAATATTTAAATGTATGAGGTGGGTAATATAAGAATAAAATATTAAATTAAATATATTAATCATTAATAATATGTCCAGTTTTAATAGTAATACTGAATGTACCTCTTTTATTTTTATTAACAAATCTGTTAGTATTAATTAATCTAGCTTTAGTTCTAGCTAAACTACCTTTTTGAACTATTTTAGATTTAACTCTTCTTTGTAATTTTTGTGTTAAAACTCTACCTGCTAATTTTAAATAAATTCCAGATAAAAAAGAAGGTATTTTATTACTATTAAATCTATTACTAAATCCTTTATTAAGATTTTTAGTTTTACTTACTTTAAATAATTTCATATGAATATATCTAAATTTAATAAAATTACTTAATATACCAATAAGATTAGCTAATATATTACTGTCATTTTGTGGTGAATAAATTCTTATTAATTCTAATTCTACAGATTTTTTAAATAATTTACTTAATAAATTAACTAATTTTTCTAATTTATTAAAATATAATATTAAAAATTTAGAATGTAAATTACTATTGTTATATTTTTTTCTTAAAGGTTTTCAATAATAAAATAATGTAATTTTTATTAAATTTGGATTAATTAATACTATTGGTTTACTTATTATACTTGACATATTAAGAAAGGCTGATTTACAAATTGTATAAATATTATTTAAATTTTTATTTATTTGTTTATAAGGTCTATTTGTAAATGTATAAAAATGATTAGTATAACTTGCTAATTTAGAATTAAAGGGACTAAGTAATCCTATATATTGTCGTTCATTCATTAATATTGAATTTGATTCATTTAATAATGGTTTAGTTAATTCATTATTTAAATTATTTAAATTATTTAAATTTTCTGATTTAGATAAATTAAATTGATTTTTATTTAATAAATTTAATTGAGATTTATTAGATTTAATAATCATATCACTTAATTCAGTTATTATTTGTAATTTGTTATTAGCTTTTTTACTACTTACATTTTTTTTACTTGCTAATTCTATTTCTTTATAAATTTGTATTATATTTTCTATAGATATCTGAGTTATATTTTTATTTATATGATTTCTTAATAAAGGTACACCATAAATAGAACTTAATTTAATATTTGAATTAGTTTGTTTATTCATTTTGTTTTTGTGTTTTATTTTTTATATAAATTGGAGTTAATGTGACAAATTCTAAATTAAATGTTTATTTATTTAATTTTTATTTAAGGATCTAATAATATATTAAATATTATAAGTCTCTTTTAATATAAATATAACATCTTTTATACTTGTTATATTTTAATTTATTTCTTCAATTAAATAGGGGGTAAATATAAAAAAATATTATTTTGAATTAATTTTCATTCAAAATAAGGTTAAATATTTAATTAATTGTTAAATATTATTAAATATTACTCAATAAAATTAAGAATATAATAATAAGAAAGCAATCATTAAAGAGAATAATCCAGTAGCTTCAGCTAAAGCGAATCCTAAGATTGCAAAACTGAATAATTGACCTCTTATTTGAGGGTTTCTAGCTGTTGAAGCGATTAATGAAGAGAAGATTAAACCAATTCCTGCTCCAGCTCCTATTAAACCTGAGCAAGCTAAACCTGCACCAATGTATTTTGCTGCTGCTAACATTTTGTTGTTTACAATTTTATAATAGCGTCTAAAATATATTATATTTATAATAATATACACTTTTATTATTTTAATTTAAATTTATTAATAAAATAAATTATTATAGTAAATACGAGTAATCAGATTCGAACTGATCACATCTACTTGGAAGGTAGAGGTTATACCAACTTAACTATACTCGTTGTATTTTAATTAAATTAAAATTATCAAAATAAAAAAGTATTTAATTATTTTCTTTATACTTTTATATATAAAAATTAACTACTTTTCAATTAAATAGGGGGTAAATATAAAAAAATATTATTTAATTTAGTGTTTAATAATTTATTTAATAATAAATTTTATTAATATTAATATTAAAATGAATAAAGATATAAAGATAAAATCTAAAAAATAATTCTAAAAAGAAAATTATAAAAATTAAATAAATCTAATAAATTTAATAAAGTTAATAAATTTAATAATTAAAAAAATAAGTAAAAAACTTAAAAATACAAAATATAAAATAACTGAAGTAAACAAAACAAAATTTTCAATAAAGTTAAAAAAATTAAGATACATTTCTCCAGATTCTAAAGAACAATGAATGTTAACTACATTAATATTAGTTGGAGCATCTCCACTTATAATAGTAGTATTATTTTCCATATTTGTCATTTTAGATATTTTATAATGTTTATGATGATAAGGAACCATATCTTTAAGAAAATTAATATGATCTTCAGCTTTTTCAACAGTTAATAAAATATAATTTTTAAAACTAGAATTTCCAGGTGAATCATATAATTCTTGGTGAACTGTTAAATCTAAAGTAGGTCCAACACCTAAACCAAAATGAAAATAAAATGTTGGTTCAGTTGGTAATATTTTTAA
>Ga0233354_100019_pt1 | contig 9986 bp, 11 predicted proteins | sample GEONQ76_FD_180696 | JGI IMG/M metagenome (GOLD analysis project Ga0233354, IMG submission 180696) | Soil microbial communities from Shasta-Trinity National Forest, California, United States - GEON-Q76 | ecosystem: Environmental > Terrestrial > Soil > Temperate forest > Bulk soil | place: USA...
GATTACATCGCGCTGCTCGCCTATCTGGAAGAGACGCCCGAACACGAAGCGACCATTCAAGCCATCCGCACGCACCTGCGCGACGCGACACGTTGCGCGACGACCACTGGCTACGGGCCACGCTTCCTTCATTCGACGGGACAACTCCACAAGGGCGGCCCGGACACAGGCGTCTTCATACAAATAACCGCGCCCGACAAGACGGATCTCCCGATTCCCGAACAGCCCTACACCTTCAGCACGCTCAAGCAGGCACAGGCGCTCGGAGATTTCCGCTCTCTCTCATCGCGTGGCCGCCGCGCCATCCGCGTTGACCTCGGCACTGATGCGCTGGCAGGTCTCAAACGACTGCAAGAATTAATCACTGAAGCCCTGCCGCGTTCCGGCGCGACCGTTGCGAGCGGTGATTAGTTCAATTGGTGAGGCCACTGCCCTGAGCACCAGTGGCCTCTAGCGGCACAGCTTCCACCCTTTAAGCGTGCCAGCTATCTCTTCTTTTTCTTAACCTCTGTCAAGACGCCCGCATCCGTCTTTTTAAACACCACGTAATGACCGGGCTTCGCTCCCATATCACGAAGCAACGGGGAAGGGACTTTAGCCCTTGCTATGCCATTGTCATTCGTAATTTTGGACTGATATTTTTCTGAGCTTGTGGCGCGACGTGCCATCTTTGTGTTCTTTCGATGAGGTTGTGATATTCTTTCGCCCGTTCGAGCACTTGATAATAGGACAACGGGCCTGATGCGTAGCTCACCCATAAAAGTTAAGATGCCTGTTACAGAAGCTGAAAACACAAAAGACCATTCCGAAGAATGGTCTCATGTGCCCATTTTTAAAGGGCTAAATGGCGGAGCCGACGGGACTCGAACCCGCGCGCTTCGCCGCATTTGTGCCTTTTTCGCCCAATTTCTTAGCCATTTACAGCCACCAAAGTCGGCTGCTCCCCATTTGTGGGAATTTTGTGGGGACTGTTATCCCAGATGGATTCAACTGCCTCACGCTTCCGCCCGTCGGTAGAATGAACGTAGCGAGAGCTGGTCTTGATGTCCCGGTGTCCCATCAAGGCCATGACCTCGTAAGCCGTGTAGCCCTTCTCCCCGAGTCGCGTGCCGAACGTGTGGCGCATGGTGTAAAGACAAGCCCCCCTGATCCCGGCAAGTTCTAGTGCCCTGCGGAAACCATTCTTGATCTCCTTGAACTGCTTTCCGGTGCGGTAGCTAACAAATAAGTACTCACTGCCGGCGTTGCGATTATAAAGTTCAAGCAAGACTTCTCGGACTGCTGAACCCATCGGGATTTCTCTCTCTTCATTAGTCTTTGTTCCCGCGCGGATGACATTACGTTCGAAATCAATGTCCGAGCGTCGAAGATTGAATATCTCCGACGGCGGTCGCAAGCCCGTCCCGATCCCGACGATCACAACGGGCCGGATGTGCGCCAGCGTTCCCGTAAGCACGCTCATCAACCTCTTCTCCTCCGCATGGGTGAAATACCTGCCACGAGTCTTTCGCAGCGTGAATCTCTCAACCCTTTTGCAAGGATTTCGATCTGCCTTCTCAAAATCAATCGCTTTGTTGAAAATCTTGGAAAGGACCTCCAACTCACGATTTACAGAAGCCTGAGTCAACCGATTCCCGCGACGCGCAATGGAGTTCCGGCGAATAGTTTTGAAAGCTTCGATCATCTCCGGCGTTATTTCATCCAGCCGCTTCGAACCGAAATTCTTGACTAGAGTCTTGCAACGAAGTTCGTCGGACTTCCATGAACGCTTGTTGGTCTTCGCCCAGGGCAGGTAAGTGTCATTCACGAATTCCTCAAAGATAGGCGCGACCATTTTACGTGTGCCGTACGTGCCTTCGAAAACTTCATTCCTGATCCTGACCTCTGCTTGTTCAGCCTGATCTCTGGTTCTGGCTTCTTTGATTGACCCCCGGTAACGGGTGCCATTGATCCAGAAATCATAATGGTAGTGCCTGTGCTTGCAAGTCTTTTTACCCTCACAAGCCTTTCTTTGACACTGTCTAATAAAAACTGACATCGTCTATTCCTCTCCCGAATTGCAGCCGTTCAAGGAATGGCTGGCATACTATCACAGTCCAATGTTTGGCGGGATGGTCCTGCTAACGGGCAAGTAATGGCTTGCTGGTAGTGGCCTGTGAAGACAACATTACAAATCCTTACGATTGGCTAACATTGAATCAATCTGATCCTTCGTCAGGCTTCGTCCATTCGAGAATCTCGTCTAAAAGAAAGATTGTCCGATCTCCTGCCTTACGGTAAGGAATTCGTCCCTGGCTCACCCAGTCGTAAATAGTTCTGGGCTTAGCACGCAACATCTCGGCGACTTCTTTAACATTGAGAAACTGAGGACGCTTTTGCTTTGGCTCTTCCATTAATTCAACAACCTCCCAAATCCATAAATGCTGCTTTGCTGACCTTCAAATCTCCTATTGATTTCGGGTAAACAATCTTGCGTTGAGCCCATGAATAGACGAACGACTGCTGCCCTGACCATGACATGAGCATCAAGCATCCGGCCCCACCTCGTTGTACTGTCATTACCGCAGACGTCATTCGCAGAATCCTTGGCAGGCAAACTGCGCCGAGCACTCGAAGCGAGGTACGACGCACGACGAGACGAACAAAATTTGTGCTAACTGGCACGTTATGTTTTTTTCGATTCGGAGCTACTAAAAGGTATTGATTACTACTACTACTGAGATTTTGTTGGCGTTGAATCTCAAACCGTTCGAGTAACGGTTTTAACCAGTCAACAAATTCAGGCGGGAAATCCACCTTCTGATTAGGGCGACCGAAGGAGTGATTATTGCAAGATGTCGGATGTGCAGGTACGTGTAGTAAGTATGCCCCCGATAATATTGACACGTTGACATCATTCACTACTTTAATGGGGATGAGAGCACGCCTTAGCTCGTCTCCAGAGAGGCCATGGAACAGAATTAGATATAAAATTAGTGCTTCCGTTGGATCAGCATCACAGGAGATGATATAAGCACATAACCGTTTAATTACTTCCATGGGGTAGTGAAGAATCCTGTTTGAGCCTATGGCATATTTTGTCTCTACTGGATTGGAAGAAATAACCCTTTCGCTAAGCATCCAGTCAAAAAAGACTTTCAAACATGAGCGGACTGAGTGCTCGAAACAATTACTATTGCGTTCAGCCTTAACAATCCGATCACTGTTCCCGCAGTTGACACAAATTTTGGGAGTTTCGTCATCTGTCAATCGAACAGTTAACTCGCTGGCGCAAGCTGAACAGTTCCATTGCCGCCTAATAGCTTGAAGGTATCGGCCAATAACGTACGGGCTGATATCAGCAGGCACTTTAACTCTGTTGAGTTTGCACCACGTTGTGAAACTCGCGAGCGCGTCGAGATGAGTGCGCACGGTTTTGAAAGTCCGTTGTTTCTCCCAAAGCCAGTCAGCATAATTACGTAAACACTCGCGCATGCAGATAGGCGCGCTCTCAATGGGGTGGAGCGAGTGCCGCCTGTCGATATAGGTCTCCCAATTCTCAAGGTTCCCTCTGGCCGCCAGCATGTGCCCTACGTCAAGCAGACATGTCCGTATCTCTTTGGGAATTGTCCGTTTGGTCCTAGACAATCGTGGCAGGAGCTTGACTATTGCTTCCCATGATAAGGGTTTCGGTATGAATTGCTTTTTAAGAAACTGTCCGAACGATTTAATTCTTGAGGTTACCTTATCGGTAATAGTTGATGAAGCAATGGACGTGACGAAAAGATCAAAAAGAAATTTGTTATAGAGGAAAGGAGTAGAGTAGCTGGAAATATATTTTTGCAATGACTCGGACGCGCAAAGATCATTATAGCATTGCTTACAAATGCGCCGAGACTTGATGAGAATGATTTTTACTTTATCGCAGCCTCCACACTTATTCTTGCCATTACGCTCCTCGGTATAACAGGCAGTACAAATACGACGACGAAGAAGCGCAGAAGATTTGACCTCTCCGCATTTTATGCACTTAGCCTTAGTTTTTTTCGGCAGAGAGCCGAGCCGCTTTAGCTCGTTTATATGACACCTCTGACAGTACTGCTTTTCCGTGTCAACGATAATTATCTCGTCCTGACACCCGCTGCACTTCAGTACAGGACGCGCAAGTATTCGCTGGCAACCCGGACAAAGCGGCGGATCTCCTTCCACGAGGTGTCGCTTTCGCTCACACCGGGAGCAATGCCCGGTCGGTTCCTTACTGTGACATGTCCGGCAAACGTCGCGGTTCCTAAAGGTGGTAACTCGGACTTTTCCGCAAGTTATGCAGACGATCTCACGGCTTGGGTATTTATACTTCTTGCGCTGCCTCTCGTTCATGTTGCGCTCCCCCTACTGATGAGTTCACCTGCTGCCCGTTTTTTAGCAGGGAAATATTCTGAGGGGTCCGGATAAAGCCTTTCCTTACGGTTATCCTTATTGAGCGAACCATACAGGCGTTTCGGATTGCTCGTATTCAGAAGTCCGGATTGAACGTCCGGTGTCATCTGGCAAAAATCACTGAGGCGGCAGTTCAACGCATTGCAGATTGCTTGCATGGTCTGAAACCTGATCGCACCGGGACGATTCTTCATAAGACTTGAAAGAGCTTGTAGTGAGAGCTTGACTCCGGCGTGTTCAATCATCACTTTTTGCAACTGAGCTGGGCTAAATATCTCATGCTCTTTAGCCAGCCACATTCTGAAATTCCAAACGACTGCCATTGCACTTTACTCCTCAGCTTTAGCGGGCATCAGATCATCGTATAACTGCTTGATGACGCGGTTGATGTAGTCTTGATTATGAATGACGTAGTGTTGCAGCGTGTTCAAAGTGCGATGGCCTAAAAGACCTGCGAGCACAACGGTATGATCGGATTGACGCTCAAGGTAGAGCGTGGCAAAGGTTCTACGCAGACTGTGCCATGTCACCTTAGGAGGCAGGTCAACACCTGCCTTCCTGGCTATATTTAATATGCGCGTCAGCCGCTTTCGCATTAAACGATACGTAATCCTCTCGCCTGTATTCGTTAGAAATAGCGCTGGTGGTACATTTGCCTTCGGAAATTTTGGTCGCACGCTTTCCTCGTAAGTTCGCATCACCGCCTGTGCGAAAGGTGTGAAAATCGTTGTGCGAGTGAGAGGGCCTGAACCTTTGAATCCTTTGGCGTGCGTCGTGCAAATCTTACACTCTTCGTAAAAGAGGGCGTGGTTTGGCCCTCTCACATCCAACATTCGCAATTCGTTAGACCTCAAGTTGCTCTCTGCCGCCAATATGAGCATGGCAACATCACGCCCAAGTTCTATGTCATCCGAGTTGCTTTCGGCGTGATCAAGAAGAAATCTATACAGCTCAAGTAACTGGTTCTCGGTTAATACACGGCCCGGCGGGGGAACATCGGTAACGTGGCGCGGATAGTCATACTGAAAGACGGGCTGTGCAATCACCCCGTATTTTGTCGTGATGGACTGATATTGCGGTCCCGGAATTACTGGATATTGCAAGACATAAGCACATGTGTGTTTTATTCGGCGCAGTATCTTTCTCTTCGTGCTGCTTTTAACGTGAAGTTTATTCAGCTCATCTGCGTATTCCTTGATGATTGTCCGCCCCAACTGAGGCTTCAATAAGTCAAAAATAAACATTGATCTTACGCCGGTGGGCTGAGATTCATCTGAGATTTTCCGACTCTCAAAAAATCGCGTCAGCGCATGCATGATTTCTTCTATATATTGTGCGGAATGGTTCATTCTCTCGTGAGACCGCTGGTAATCGTCGAGGACGGATGTATGGTCTGCGGCTATCTCAGAGGCGGGAACTAATGTGGGAAACTGTTCGCACTTATAAATCACAACTGGCTTGCTTCTCATCATTTGAGTGCTCCTTAGTTGATAATCTTCTGACTCAGGAAAAACTTTAGTTACTCAAGTTTGCATTGAAGACTGAAATGTTTTGAACGCTCTTAATAGAGCAACGCCGGGGGTTACTGATCTTTGGCAAAACGGCAAATATGATTAGTTCCATTAGACTCTCTCTCACCAAGACAAATAAAAAAGCTTCTGTTCGACACAGAGCTTGATTGTTAGATAAGAGAATTAATGCATCCTTCAGATGATTGCTCGTCATGCCTGCTGCTCCCTAGGCCTCGCTCAAAACAGGTTTTCAAGTCTCTAACACGGCAAAGAAAATGCCCGTCTCGGTGAATTACCAGAGACGGGCACAATTTAGTTCTAAATGATTCCTGAAGTCTGTAACCAGTTATCGCTAAATTCTGCGCTTTATCTAATTACCCTATAAGCCTAATTAAATCTTCCTTTAGCGCCTTCCATGCGGGCAATCCGTACTTTTGTAGCTTGTTGTGGACGATGTGTTCGTCGTTAATCGGGAATTCAAAAGCGTCTAGATAGTCCATAATATTCGACAAAGTCACTTTGTGAAGCGGTTTTCGCTTTTGTGATTTCCACCACAGTAGAGCCTCGTATATGGCAAATCGGTAATAGCTCGCGGATTTGTAATAATCCTTGGGGCCTCTCTTGAGCACCCACCAAGTATCAATGCCTGGCGTTATCCCATCCAGCGCAAGAATCGTCCTTCTAAGGCCCCGTTTTTCAGCTATGCCGAGCGATCCACCGGAGGTCTTAAAGAACGGCTCGCAATATGTAAGAGGTGGGACGCGGAATGAGTGCTGGTTCTGGTACTCATAATACTCAGCGAGCGTATAGGGCAACAAAAGGGGAGGGCGGAAGAACTCATCTGTATCTTCAGGGTCATCCTCATCTGTGCCATAAGTGGAAGGATTCACGAAATATTTAGAGAACTCTACCAGTAACTTTGTTGTTACACAGTCGATTACAACCGAAGGATATTCATTATTCAGCGTACCGTATCTTGGATACTGTTTTAAGAAATACGTGTCCTCCGTCGGGTTATATTCCATTTTTTCAATCGAATCCAAAATTTCTCGTTGCTCTTCATCCGATTTACCTTTCATAATGGAATCCAAATCAAACTGAGCGGGTAAGATATTGATATCTTCAAAAGAAGCTAGCAGAACGTCTCGCTCTTCATCTGACATTTTCTCCAAAGAGACTTTGTCAATGGGTATAGATGGCGGGTAATCAGGTGGCGTTATCACTTCTTTGATTCCTGTGATGACGCACACGAAATCGGTCATACGGCTAATTGTATCTGCGGCGTCGATACGCAAGATAAGGCCGCTTTGGGTTCCGAATTCCCATTCAGTGCGCTCTACCAACGCATGAGGCTGGGAGTTAATCCAGGCAAGTCTATATTCTTCGTGCCTGTCGCGCCGCCCCTCCTTCCATCTCTTTACCTCATCTTCTGAAGGCTCAACCCAGTCTTCCTGCTTAAAGGAAAACGTGCGGGGTCTTGAGGTTTTATGGTCTTGCTTCATCTTTATCGTCTTTAGCGGATACGCCTTTTCACACGGGCCTTGGGTAAGGGCGAGCGACATTCAAGTCAGGTTCCTTACTCAATCATACACAAAAGAGCGTGGGAATATACAGAGGGTCATCAGATAGCCGTAATGCATAGAAGGTTCATGGAAAGAAAAGGGGGCTTTACAACTCTAAAGGAGGTCTTCGATGAAAGAACAATTTAACGTCTACTACCACTTGGCTGGAATCTATGCTCCGTTCTGGCTCTCATCACGCTCCGAAATAAGCGCTGGAGCAAAATTGAGTTATGCCTTGCTGGCTCAGCAGGCCAACAGTCGCAACATGACTCAACTCAATCTACAAATGCTGAGCGCGGCACTCGGCGAAATGGAAGGTGATATTGCTGGTTATCTAATGGAGTTAGAGAAGATCAAGCTGATCGAAGTCCAGCGAGGAAACATTAATTCCGAAGACGTCAGGGTCTTCTTTCCTTATCATTCTTGGATGCGCGTTCTGGAAAAAGATTCTGCGGGCGGCGAATTTACAAGGGCCGCTGACGAATCGCAACCATCACTCCTATTTCAACAGGAGGAGCCTAAGAGAGAGTTGCGGCAGTCACCGGCTGTAGACGCTGATGCCAAGCCCGGAAGCAGGAGAAGAGGCAGAAAGAGACATCGCTCAGGACCACCAAAGTCAAAGCACAGTCTTGAAACGTGCGTGCAGTTTATAACCTACCAGAAGGAAGTGTTGGGACACGATCACATCTGGTCCGTGATGGGATTGGCACAAGCTATCTGGCGCAACGGGAGCGATGATCTCGAGATTGAGCTATGGTTAAAATCCAGCCAACCCAATAGCTCTGCGGCCTGATCAAATTGATCTCTTGTAACTAGGCGCGTGCGATCTTTTCAATCGCACGCGCCTTTTTTATGTGATGTACGGGAACGAACCCGCTGCGCTATTTGAGTGACATCTTCTCTGACTTGGAAAATGAGAGCGACTTTCTGATGGAGCCTCCGAACCGTTGGCGCAAAGTGTTGTTCCATTGCTCGACATGGGCCGTCACTCCGGTTTCTTTGCCCGCTGCCACATGTTGCTCAGAAGGAATGACTAAAAAATAGGCTTCCCAGAAGTCGCTGTAACAATAAGCTTGGCGATACGCCGCTGGAATGCGCTCCCAAAATTTTTGACATCTGGATTGCGAACGGTCGCCGATAAAATACGCCACGACTTGCCGCGTCTGGCAACACAGGGCGATCCAAATCCAGTGCTTGCCCGCTTTTTTCAAGACAAATAACCAAAGTTCATCTAATTCAAGTGTGTTCGCTTCAGGGTCGGTGGCGTCGGGCACGAGCAGGGTCTGCGCCAACGGTGGCAATTTCCGCTCCTTTTTGAGCCAACTTGTGACAGTGTTGCGCGAAACGCCAAAGGTGCGAGTGAGGCCGCGCAAACTGCCACGCCCATCATAGGCGCTCAGGATTGTGTCACGCTCACTTTCCGTGTAGCCGTTGGGTTGCGGGTTGTCGCAATATCGTTGGTAGTCATGGCAGAATTTACGGTAGTGATTGAGAATTTACTACACTTCTCACGCTTGAGCCATTACCAAGTCTTTTAATTCCGCGTACCTTATATTACAAACAATTTGAAATCGGTGTGGGCCTTCGCTCACACTTGAAGGAATCCTTATTACAAAAATGCTTTCGTTATTTGTGATATATGAAAGCGGAAATGAAAAGGTCATATTCACAAACTTGATAATGCCAGATCATCTTGAAAACCTTCGGGGTAATCTACTGGCACAGCGAGGTAAGCTTCTCGATATACTGCTCTACGCTGAGCGAGCCAAAGGACCGTGTTGCTCGGCGTGCTGAGCAACGGAAAGCCAGACGTGGCAAAAGTATTGACGCTGGCCAAGAAAAACGAAACACAACGTCTTCACTCGAAATCTTGGAGAAAACCTCCAAATGTGGGTCCCGCATATTTATGTCCTCTTTTCCCCGGAGCGCGTAGTGACACGCTCCATCTTAGCCTTGCCTCTCTCAAGTGCGGTGTTGAGCAGTTGTAATGGCTCATCTTGCGGCGCTAGGTCTCCGGTCAATGATAGCAGGTACAACTCGACGGCGGCTTCGTGTGCGGCGGTATGAAGATATAGCGACCGAATGCCAACTAATAGCGCGGCACTTGCTCGCTGTGCTCCATCAGGGCCACTCTCAACTGCTTGCTTTATTCTGAACAGCAAATGCGTCAAAGACTCGGCAACGACAGCTTTGCACATAGTCGGGTTCAGAAACGTAAGCCAGTCTTCATCGTCCGCAAGTATATCTGCACAAGTTTCCTCAGGCGTATTTGGTGTCTTCATGATCAGAACATATAGACCATTGGCCTATCTCTGTCAAGCCTTATGATAGGCCAATGGTCTACATAAGACTCGGTAGCTATGAATCACTCACTGTGTACTTGATTGACGCTGGCTAGACCAACGGCTTAGAATCCGTCCAAAATGGACGCAGATGAGCTAAAAGAAAAACGGAAGGTGCTTGAAATGACTCAGGCTCAACTTGCGAAGGCACTTGG
>Ga0233354_100020_pt1 | contig 9974 bp, 9 predicted proteins | sample GEONQ76_FD_180696 | JGI IMG/M metagenome (GOLD analysis project Ga0233354, IMG submission 180696) | Soil microbial communities from Shasta-Trinity National Forest, California, United States - GEON-Q76 | ecosystem: Environmental > Terrestrial > Soil > Temperate forest > Bulk soil | place: USA...
CGTGCGTGAATGCTGTAAGTGGAGTGGCGGCGATGTCGAGCCAATCCCGGCAAGAGAGATGGCGAGCATCCGTCCTTCAAAAGCAAAGTCTGATTTTTGTTTACATATCGACATTTCGGCTGGCAAGGCGCGCCACTAAAGCTCCCTCAAGGTGACTTAACGGTTGGGCGAGGGCCTGACTCTGGACCACAACCTTTACTTCTTTTATGAAGAGCTGTAGCAATGGTACTTCATTACTCGCTGACCCGCTACGCAACCGCCCACTCCGCCATCCGCGCGGGCAGTGTCAGGAAACCGAAGGCTATGATTCTCTCTGATGCCTTCTGTGGCAGCCCTGTTATCCGAACGCAACAGTAACGATAGAATGGACTCACCAAGCAAAGCTGGTAAAAGCAGCTTTGCTTGCATATTTAAGATTGAGAATTAGATGGCCTAACCGCGGCGTGTGGTCTTACGCTTGATTCCTTCGTGTTTAGGTGAACACGGAATCTCCGTTGGTAAATCCATCTCATCATCTACCAGGGCATCCATGTATATTCCGGCGGCGCGCGCATACTCCAATAGCACTTGCAATGGTGGAATACGCCTATCACGCTCAAACTCAGAAATATCCTCACGGATAAGTTTACCCGTGAGCCCCATCTTCTGGACCATTTCATTTTGAGACAGTTGCAGGGTCATGCGGATTTGGATGAGTTTCTCTGACAACCGTGCTGGCCTTGGTATACGTGATCTTCCCATCAGGCATTCCCTCCTGGTGGGTGAGTAAAAATCTTATTGCATTTGGAGGTATTTACCTCTATAATCAGAATGTCAATGATCTGTGCGAAGCAAGGTATTTTTAAGAAGCCTATGGCATCACGCATCATCGTTGAGGTGAGAGCGTTTTAGGACAAGACATTCCTGATTTTCACGGTCTCATGATCCAAATAATCACGAGCCAAGAAGATACCAGAAGCTCGTTAGATCGTCACGTTAAAGATTTCATGAAAATTGCCAAAAGCATCAATTATGAGAAGGTGTTTTTCGACCCGACAGCGTACTGCAATTTTTCTTCGTTTTCAGGGCAAGTGTTCAAACCCTGATTGTCGTAAACCTTTAAAGCCCGGGTGGCATGCAGATCATGTGCGCCCATATTGCAAAGAAGGTACAACGGATGTCCTAAACGGAGCAGCCCTGTGCCCTTCGTGTAACTTGAAGAAAGGTAGTAAATCATGAGCGAATCGACAGAACTTGACCACACAATTCCTCTCCGCCGCTGGCAGCGGCGTGCACTCAAACGAATTACCAAGCTCAGAAAGCGTGATGCCTTGATCGTCGCCACTCCCGGCAGCGGCAAGACTCTTCTGGCACTTATGCTCGCCCAGCGCATGTTCAAAGAAGGTCAGGTCGAACGCCTGGTCGTCGTCACCGTGACTGATCACTTACGTATTCAATGGAAGGATGCCGCCCACAAGCTTGGCATCAACCTCGATCCCAGATGGTCTAATGCTGATGGTGTCGAAGCCCCGGATTATCACGGGGTCGCCGTCTCTTACCATCAGGTGTCATTTGCCCCCTCGCTCTTCCGCATGAACTGCAAGCGCCGCACCCTCGTCATCTTCGACGAAATCCATCATGCCGCCGATGACCTCAAGTGGGGCGACGCTCTGCGTGAAGCCTTTGAAACGGCTGACTTCCGCCTGGCGCTCTCTGGCACACCCTTCCGCTCTGATAACAATCCCATCCCGTTCGTGATTTATGAAGAGGGCCGCAGCAAAGCCGACTTCACCTACTCTTACGGTGAAGCCCTGGCTGACGATGTGTGTCGCCCTGTCTATTTCCATTCTTACGAAGGTGATATCGAGTGGCAGAGCCGCGATCAGCAGTACGAGATGCACTCCCTGCTTGAGCAACTCACACGCGAGAAAGCTGCCGAGCGATTCAGGACTGCGCTCCAGCCCGAAGGAGGATGGATGGTCGGCGTCCTGAGTGAAGCAGACCGCCAGCTCACAGCCCTTCGCTCGCAGGGCCATCATGACGCCGCAGGTCTCGTCTTTGCCATTGACCAGGAGCATGCCAGGCGCATCTCGAAGGTGCTGCTGACGGTTACAGGCGGTGAGGAGGTGGCGCTCGTCATCAGTGACGAGCCGGAGTCGGCAGCCAAGCTGAGGTCATTCGCCAGTGGCAGCGGCAAGTGGCTGGTCTGCGTCAGGATGGTCAGCGAGGGAGTGGATATCCCACGCCTGAGAGTCGGCGTCTACGCCACGAATGTGACTGCCGAGTTGACTTTCCGCCAGGCGGTGGGGCGCTTTGTCCGCGTCATTGGAATCGATGACGAGTATGCCATCGTCTTCATCCCGGCCATCGAGGCGCTGGTGAGAAATGCCATCGGGATCAAGGAGGAGCGCGAGCATCAACTGACCATCGGTGGCGACATGATGAACGGGCGGGCATTAGCTACCGGAGACGGGATGGCAGAGCCGAGTGCGTTCATGCCCATCGCATCGCAGCCGAGGCGCTATGAAACCTTCTTTGATGGGGGACGGTTCAATCCGGTGGAGTTGGCGCACGCCTACGAGGTGGGCCGTGAGATGGGCCTGCGACTGCCGCCCGAGATTGTGGCGGCGCTGTTGCGGCGTGGGGCAGCCAAAGATGGTGTCTTTGTGCTCCACTCCGGTCAAGACTTCGCGAGTGAGGCTTTGCCTGTTGAGGCTGGTGAGAGAGCAGCCGGTCCAGACATCCAGAGAGTAGTTGAGACCAACCTCGTCTCTTTGTCGCAGGAGATAGCAGAGCAGCCGCTGTGGGATCGCAAGCAGTTGTTGAGAAATCAAGTCTCACGGCTGACGAACCGGCTGGCGGGGTTACTCGGGTTCAAGCCCTGGCAGGTCCATCGACAGTGGAAGGACGCGGGCGGGATGCCGCAGGGCAAGGCCACAGTTGAGGACCTCGTGCGCAAGCGTGAGTGGCTGTTGCAGCGCACCCATGAGTCGGTTGAGTCCCGTTCCACCGCAGTCTGAAGCTGCTGTGGAACTGATTGAGATAGAGGAGCATGAGCCAGATCAGCAAGTCAATTTTAGTCCAGATTCCGGCTGGAGAGGCCAGGAGAAGAGGCGAAGATTCTATGCGTTTTACTGTGCTCAGTTGCATGAACGCTCTTGAACGTTTGTGGATCGGCACGTCTGACGGAGAGGTTTTTGAGATCGGCTATACAATGCTGATGAAGTTGGCCAAGGAGAAATTGCTGGACAAGGCAAGAATAGTCCCGTTTGAGGTCACAGGCCGGACAGGTCTGAGCAGCAGGCTGGTCCCTCCGCGTCGTGGAATCACCATGCAATTAGTGAAACATCCGTTTGACGTAGGGTTTATCGTGTGCGGCTTTAATCCTCGTCGTGAGAGCTGGTATATCTGGTGTCGAGTCCCCCAAGAAAGGTCTACGCGAGCTTAGCCGTGGGTCTGCATTCACGGTGGATCTCTCCTTCTGTCCTTCTGTCCTTCCATCTTTCGTCATTTGATGAGGGAGAGGAGTTGAGGAATGTCCAGGCTATCCGATGACTTTATAGGTTCAAGCTTCCTCTTCATGAGCCTGTCTCGCGCCGCGTCAGCTTTAGCATGCGGAACTGGTAATAGTACTTCAATACCATTGGTGGGGAATCGTTGAGGGACAAGGCCACCGCGATGATGTCTGCGTGTAGGAGTCTTTCCTCTCGGGCCTTGTTCTTTTAGAACATTTCCTGCTGATAGTCAGCCAGTTCTTTCTCGGCTTCCCTGAACAACAGATTATCTAATGTTTCGGTTTGCTGGGTAACTTAACTGGCAAGTCCTGTTCGTCATCTAATAATACATCGGTACATATACCTGCCGCCCGCGCATATTTTAAAATGGTCGGCAGCGGCGGCTCACTCGTGCCCAATTCATAGCCTGAAATGGCTGTCCGGTACAGCTTCTCTTTCAAGCCCAAACGACCCAGCATTTCATTCTGGGACAGCCCCAAGGCGACTCGAATTTTCAGAAGTTTTTCAGACAGGCGTTTGGGCTTCGGGCGCGGAGAACGTCCCATCAGAAGTTACCTCCTGACAAGACATTTTGAGGCTTGCTTCTAGCCGTATTTCCGGCTAAGATGCTACCGCGTTCGTTTGTCGCCAAAGACCCTCTTGTCCTCTTGGCGACTCCCATCACTTGTTAGTGTGGAAAGCTAAACATTCAGTCACCGTTTTCAACCATCTGGTAAGAATACCACAACTGCGGAGACAACAAATGCGACGAGCAGTCCGTTTAGAAGAGTACCAAGCCAAAGTGACCAGCGACGACGGGATGATTCGCGCCAAAGTTCCTTCTCCGCTGCTGCGGGATATGAAAGCCAAACCCGGCGGCTACCTGACGTTTCGCCTAGGGACATCCGGTGAAGCAATCATGAAAGTATCGAAAGCGAAAATAGCCAGAAAGAAACAAGTTTAGCAGGCACGCTGAGAGGGGTGGGAAAGCTGTGCCGCAAGGGACCGTCACGCCCAGTGGCGGTCCTTATTTACCAAAAGGAGGGAGCGGAACACGATGCTGAGAATGATTGCCGAAGATGGTCGTGTCTCAAACATGATGCTGTCGAAGATTTGAATGCCGGACGTACAACTTGATGACAGCATCGTGCATTTCCATGCTCTTTGAAAAACAGATTGTTCGTCGCTGTAACCGCTTGATGTGTGTTCGGAAGTTCAAGTTGTGCCGCTCAATGTTGCGTGTGCCCCCTTTACCAACGGCATGTTTCTTCTCCGGCAGCAGTTTCCGATAGGATGCCCACTTGTCGGTATGAAATCGTTGGACGCGGCGGCCAGCAAGTTTCTTGAGCAGACTTGCGCAATTGTGGTCGGTGCGTCTGCCGTTGACGAAGGCCGTGACTCGCTTGAGCTTTCGGTCGAAAGCATACCAAGTCCAGCGTTGTCGCTTCTTTTTCTCAACGAATGACCAGAATTCGTCCAGTTCGAGATCGGCGATGCGCTTGGGCACAAAGGGTTCCTGTGCCTTCTGCGCTGCTTGCCGAATCAACCTGAGCACCGTGTTGGTGCTGATGCCGAGCACACGGCTGATGTCTCGAATGCCTGAGCCATTCATGGTCATTGGTAGAACAAGCGAGCGCACCTCGGCTTTATAAGCCTGATAAGTGTAGTCAGTGATAAATTGTCGCTGACAATCTTTGCACCGATAGCGTTGTTTGTGTTGCGCGGTTATGCCATTCTTCTTGACGTTCAACGATGAACATCTCGGACAGGCGACTTCTTCGTAGCACATCAACTTGAAGATTAGCTTGTCCGAGACTGTTTTTCATCGCAGCATCTCTTTTGAGACACGACCATCGTTTTCATCTGCTCACAAGCGGAGGACGTACGGTCGCCCCGAGGCATCAGACGTTGCGCGCCACTATTGACTGGAGCTACGAGCTATTGTCCGCAGAAGAGCAGACATTATGGCGTTGGCTTTCGGTCTTTGCCGGTGGGTGGAGCCTTGAGGCGGCGGAAGTTGTCTGCGCCGGAATGCAGATTGAGCCGGGCCGTGTGTTGGACCTTCTGACGAATCTGATTGATAAATCTCTGGTGATGGTTGACCAGCAGGCAACAAAGGCGCGCTACCGTTTCCTCGAAACGATTCGCCAGTACGGCGTGGAGAAACTGTCCGCGTCCGGTGAGCGAGAGCGCGTGCGCGCACTGCATTTCAACTGGTGCTTATGCCTGGCGACGCGGGCCGAGGGCGAATCATCAAAGTCCGCGCAACGCCTTTGGTTTGAACGCCTCGAAGCGGAACGCGACAACCTGCGCGCCGCGTTGCAATGGAGCCTGTACGAGTTACGCGACGCTGAACGCGGCTTGCGCCTGTGCGTCGCGCTGTGGCCTTTTTGGCACGCCTCCGGTCCTCTCAGCGAGGGACGGAAGTGGTTTGACGCGGCGCTGCTGGTCGAAGGCTCTGCCAAAGCGTCTCTGCGGGCTAAAGCTCTACACGGCGCGAGCGCGCTGGCCTCCATGCATGGCGATTTTGAAAAGGCGCGGGCTTTCCTTGAGCAAAGTTTGATCTTGCGACGAGAGATAAATGACAAGCTGGGCGTGGCGCATGAGCTTCAGAGACTCGGCATCATTGCGTATTACACCGGCGATTACCGGCGGGCCGCGACGCTTCAGGAGGAGAGCTTGACGCTCTGCCATGAACTCGGAGACCTGCACGGTATCGCGCGGGCCATCGGCGGTCTCGGAATCCTGGCCCTGGACCAGGAAAACTACGACCAGGCCACCGCGCGCTTTGAAGAGTGCTTAAAAATATACCGGCAGGAGAACCACCGGCTCGGAATTATGGGCACGCTGAATAATCTGGGCGAGGCCGCGCAACGTCGCGGCGACTTCGACGGGGCGGAAAAGCTGCTTGAAGAAAGTCTGATGCTTGCGCAGGAACTCGGAGACAAAGGCTGGATCGCGCGCTCGGTTCATCTCCTGGGCCAGATTGCCAATGATCGCGGCAATTATGAACTGGCGATTAATCTGTTGACGGAAGCTCTCAACATCCTCCGGGAGATAGGAGATGCCGTCGTCGTGCATGTGCTCGAAGGGTTTGCCTGCACGGCGGCTGGGCAAAGACAGATGCCGCGCGCCTTCTGCCTGGCCGAGGTCGCCGACGCCCTTCGTGAAGCGACGCACATGATGCGCACGCCCGCCGAGCAGTCCGCGCTGGACCGCTACCTGAAAGCGGCGACAGTGCGCTTGAGCAACCTGGAAATCGAGCAAGCGAAGAAAAAGGGACGCGCGATGAGTCTCGATCAAGCGGTCGCTTATGCGCTGCAAGCCGGTTAAAGAAATCCCCAGCCTCATCATTGCTAATCATCATTGCACATCATCATTTCTCATTCCGCTCCAACCTTCTCTCATCAACCTGCCGGAACTTTGGAAGAATCCTTGAAGGGTTTTTGAAGGTGAGGCTGCGATGCTCTCGCCTGGCAACCGAGGTTATCGGATCAAGCGGCCATGCCGGACTCTTTTCGGATGGCTCAACAGCAAAACTCACCTTTCACATGAGGAGGTCTTATGAAGAGAAAGTTTTTGAGGTGCTGTGTGCTTCTTATCCTGCTGGCGACGGCCAATCTGGGATGGGCACAAAGTGGGAGCAGTAGCTCTGTGGATGCAAGCCCCGATGCTCCGAGCATTCCAGCCAATTTTGTTGGAGTCACCAACGGCAATTTCTCGCTCAACGGCAGGCGATTCCGGCACGTTGGCGTAAATCTTTTGGGTGAAATCTACGAGCAGGGCAACCAGCAGTGGCAAGACCTGGACGGCTTGCGCGATGCCGGGGTTAAGCAGATACGCGTCTTTCTGCCCAACAACGTCATGACCACCCAACAGATCGGGGACCGCCTCGCCTGGACGCTGCACGAGGCTTACGATCTGCGCGGCATCCGGCTGACGGTCGTGCTGTGCGATTACGCCTACAGGCACATAGACGGCCTCGAAGGCAACAACGGTAAATATGTCGTCAGCGGAGATGAGCCGTATTACATCATCCGCAACGGAGATTGGACCTTGAAGCATACCTATTTCACAGGAGGTTTCAGGGCAAACTATCTGCCGTTCGTGAACGCTATCGCGGCGCGCTTCCGAAATCATCCGGGCATCTTCGCCTGGGAAGTCGGCAACGAGGTCAAAGACCCTGAAGCGGCCTTTGATAACAGTATCGTGAACTTCTACACGGAGACGGCGGCGAACATCAAAGCGAGTGACCCGAACCACCTCGTCACCACCGGCATTATCAGTACGGGATGGGTTCCCTTAACCGACCCGCAGAAGGTCACGCTCTACTCCAACTCGAACATCAACTATCTGACAGAGCACTTCTACGACGACGGCGACCCGCGCGATCTGCAAGATAAGTACCTGGCGAGAGACTATAACAAGCCGCTCGTCATCGAAGAATGCGGTTATAACTGGCACGACGCGAGGTGGTCCAATCCTGATATCTTGATGCAGCGGGTCCAGAGTTTCTTTTCCGAGATGTACAACGACGCCATCAAGCCCGCAGATGCCGTGATGATCTGGGGCGCAGACTGGGGAAATCATGGAAGTCTCGATGGCAATTATGGCCCCTACGCACAGTTTAATCCGCAGTTCCCGCAAGGGCTTCTGCCAAGATACATTTCGCTCTGGCAGAACTGGGCGCAAGTGTTGGAGAACGGCAACGGAGGACCGCCGCCCGGACCGGGCGGCCTGACGGCAACGCCCGGCTGCACCTCGATTGCCTTCAGTTGGAACGCCTCGCCCGGAGCTACCGGCTACTACGTTGACATCGCGCAATCGCAATATGACCTGGATTACATGGTGGGCACTTTCCAGAACCATCCCAACGGCACGGCCACCAGTTATAACTGGACCAACCTGGCGGCGAATACATCTTATTACTGGCGCATCTGGGCCTATAACGGCGCGGGCGGGAATCATGGCTATCCGACGCCGCGATTCAGCACGACCACCTGCGGAGCGCCCCCCGGCCCCGGCGGATTAGCCGCGAGTCCCGGTTGTACTTCAATCGCCTTCAGTTGGAACGCTTCGCCAGGGGCCACGGGCTATTATGTTGACATTGCAAACTCCTGGGATGATCTCGTCAACATGCGTAACACCTTCCGTAACCATTCCAACGGCGCGGCCACCAGTTATAACTGGACCGGCCTTTCGTCAAACGCGAACTACTACTGGCGCGTGTGGGCCTATAACGGTTCGGGCGGCAACCACGGTTATCCGAGCCCGGCCTACGTCACGACGGGCTGCGGCTCGGGAGTCTCTTACGAGGCGCACGAGCAGAACTACGGCTGGATGAGTTGGGTCAGCAACGGAGCCGTCGCGGGCACTGTCGGGCAAGGCTTGCGCATGGAGGCGCTGAGAGTCAACCTGGACAATCCGCCGAGCGGCATGATGGTCTGCTATCAAGCGCATGTGCAGAATTACGGCTGGATGACGGAAGTCTGCGGTAACGGTCAACAGGTCGGCACAACCGGACAAAACTTGCGTATGGAGGCGATTAAAATCCGTCTGGTCAACGGTGGCGGCAGGCATGTCTGCTATCAAACACATGTGCAGAACATCGGCTGGCAGGGTGAGGTCTGTGATAACACCATCGCTGGCACGACCGGACAATCTCTGCGCATAGAGGCCATCAAGATTCGCCTCACCGGCTCGGCGATGGAGTTGGCGAAAGGTGAAGAACTGCCTCCATCACAGGGCGCTGAACCGGCATCCGATCCGAAACTGGAACCAGCGCCGCAACCGAGTTCTTCTCCCGCCGCGCTGGATAGCTCCCCGACCAAACCTTGAGCGTCTTGCAGCAGAGCGGCTTTGACCATAAAGTCAAAAACACTACTAGATAAAGTGGCTCAACCTTTTTTGGCTACTACTTGTTGTTGGCCCAGCCGACTTTATGGTCAAAGCCCTCCCGAACTATTTCGCCAATCAAGCTTCACCCACAGTTGGAAGCCGAACACTCGATAACAATCGAACAATGGTGGAGCGAAATGTTGGCTGGCCCTTTATCTCCGCCAGCGTGGGCCATGAGACCAACGTTGAACTCAACCATCCCCGCCGGGTTCGCTGGCAACTGTGCGCGCTCCGCTTCGTTTAAGCTGAGCAGATAATTCTCATCTTTCCACGCGCGAATAACTTCAGTGTGAGACATGGTCTCCTCCTTCTAGTGTTGAGAGTAATTGGTTGAGCCTATCGCAGAATGGCGCATGCCACGCCGGAAAGACATTCTTCGGAACCAGGTCTCAGGACTGCGAGACAGTTGAGGAGTAACGTGAGACGCGGAGCCGAACGTAGAGTAATTACTTTTGGTTTCTGATGTCAATGGAGATGGGTGAAGCCAGTGCCAGGACAGATGGCACACGTGCCGGTTCGGCAGCGCGCAGCAAGCCGTACCCGATGCCAGCCAGACCGACCATCAAGCCAGGGGTTTCAACTCCATTGCTGACTCCGCAGAGC
>Ga0233354_100021_pt1 | contig 9958 bp, 11 predicted proteins | sample GEONQ76_FD_180696 | JGI IMG/M metagenome (GOLD analysis project Ga0233354, IMG submission 180696) | Soil microbial communities from Shasta-Trinity National Forest, California, United States - GEON-Q76 | ecosystem: Environmental > Terrestrial > Soil > Temperate forest > Bulk soil | place: USA...
TCTCCAGTAGCGAAGCCATGCGCTTGATTTTATCAACGCTTGGCGGGGGCGATTCGCCGTTCTCGATTTTGCTCTGGAAGGTCGCACTGACTCCGACAGCCTGCGCGAACCGGCGCAGGCTGAAAGTCGGATTCGTCTTCTTTTTGGCTTCACGCAGCTCACGGACGCGCCGTCCGAATTCAGGGTTCACAGGAGGAGACATTATTTTGACTTCCTGCTCTTTCTTCTTGGAGCGCGTTGGGAAAGAGCGCTTCCCGCCGCAATCTTACTTTTCTTGCTCGTGCGCCCATCTCGCAGTACAGCGGATGCGGCTCTCGCCGCTCTAGCACTTGTTCTTCTGGATCTAGCCATTTTTGCATCCTCCCCAACAATAGTATCGCCAGTTGTCATATATACACCCTATGCGACAACTGTCAACTAAACAGCCAACACCCCTTTACTACAGATAATGGAGTAATTTCTTTCTATGAAGTACATTTCGGTTTCTTATTACCGAGTAAGTTATTGCAAGAAGCATCAATTCATCCCTTACCAAACCGTCGCCTGTAATCTTCACCATCAATACTTACTGTCCGGCACATTTCGTAGAGACGACTTCTAAGCCGTACACTAATCCGATCTTCGAGCGTCTCATCAGTCTGCCCGCGGCGCTCGTCCATGTAGTTGGTGGTAAAGATGGTCAGCTTCCTGCCGTTATAACGCGTGTTGATGATCTGCATCATCGTATCGCGCACCCAATCCGTAGACTTCACTGCTCCCAGTTCATCAAGCACTAATACTTCGGTTTCGAAGACGGGCGCGAGAACTTTCAATTCCGATATTTGTGACACGGTGTTGTAAGACTCCTGAATCTCTTTCAGGAGCGCCCCGAATTCGTAAAACAGGTAACGAGTTCCCTTTTCAATGAGGCCGTACAAGGCAGCAACCGCGAGGTGTGTCTTCCCTACCCCGCATGGGCCCATCAGGAGAAGTCCGCGATCAACTGATGGATACTCGCGTACGAGACGATAGGCGTAGTTGAAGGCGCGGAGCTGAGAGCTGTTATTACTCACCGGTTGATAGTTTGATAGCGAGCACTCGCTGTAGCGGCGAGGGATTCGTGCCGCCTCAAGCAATTTCGCTTGTACTTCTCGCGTGCGACACCGGCAGCGGCGTGCGCCCTTCCCTGCTACGACTTCCATTCCAGTACCGAAGCAAAAGGAGCAGACAACAGGCTCTACGGTTGATGACGAGACACGCGATTCAGAATTGAAATCTTCTGCGTCAGGAACAATGACTAACCGTTGAGCATTGGAATTGGCTGACATGAGATGAATTCTCCTCTCACTTCCCTTCTCTGCTCTTGCGTTCGGAGAGCAGAGAGTTCGCTTTCTCGCGCACCCGAGGAGCGTCCTCCGGTAACAGGAATCCTCCCGCCTCCGTGCTCATCTCGGACAGAGTGAGTTCAATCGACTGCCCTTTGGTTTCCAGCATCGCGACGCAAACGCCGGCCATGTCTGTGATCTCATCCGGTGAGAGCTTGTGTGGTTCAGGCGGCGTGTAGTCGCTGCGGCCAACATCTGCGTGCGCGCTAGAGCTACCTGGTGATTCGCTGATCACGCCGTACTTCCGCAGCACGTTGTAGGCCTCGTGCTGGGCCACGCGCGCTGCCTTTGGCAGTCCGCGATTCTCTAGCCACTCACGCGTGCGTTCGTGCTCGCGTGACGCTGCCTGCCTGGCGGCCGTGTGCATCGCTGGCTCAAGCTCTGCCTTCAAGCGGGCAACAACATCATCGAGTGAGATAACATCCGGAGTCCGCGAGACTGCCACATGAGGTTCAGCGAACGAGCTTGGATTTGCCAGAGGGGGGGCGGTCGGGTCGGAAGATGTTTTAACTACCTGTTCGTTATCCGCGCCGGTTTTTGGCGCGCCGGGATTTATATCTGAGTCTGAAACTTCTCTAACAGCGAAGCTGTCATTAAAGGCTGGTTCATTCGCTGAAGCAGGAACCCTTTCGAATGAAGCAGGAGGAAAGGCCAAAATTTTTTTACTGCCCAAAGCCTGCCTCACGCCGATGGAAGAGACAGCACGGTTGAGAAATATGCGTAATCCCACTCCGTTTTTCCCCGAGAAATAGCCGATGATTCCCTGCTCGTGCATCCACTGGACGGCTTTGTTGGCCGTAGCACTTGCCACGCCCACAAGATCACACAGCACCGCCCATGCTTTCAGAAGCTTTTCATCTCTTACTTCCGCCTCGATCCGTAGCACACCATCGCGCTCCCAGAACCTTTCAGGCGCGTTCACTAGGCGAAGATAAATCTTGCTCATAAGCGGCGTGACCTGGTCGGCCTCCGCTGAAGTGATGACCGCCATGACTTCGCGATCTATCTGGTGGAAGTTTTTACGGTATTCGTTCGGCCCGAGCTGCGTCTTACGTACGAAGCGGTAACCGTTTTGAGCCTCAGCGAGCATGACAAAATCCTTTTTGATTAAAAGCTCGACTGTAATGGGCCGGTTGTGTAAAATTGATTTCGGTTTTTAGGTACACAAATCCCGGCTCGCCACACGAGCGAGTTTTCATTTGACCTGAAGCGCCTTGGTCGCCAAACTCACGCGTTTCAGGTCAATCTGTTTTTAGTGGGCGTTTCCTCGCCCCCTTTTGCTACGCTCGCATACCTACACTAATAACCTCGCCCTGTAAATTCCCCTGTAATCTTCATTGCACCAGCTGCACTAAAGCTTGCAGGGGCTGCAATAAACACTGCAGCCCCTGCACTAATCGTTTCATCCCCTGCAAGAATCATTGCAGCCCCTGCAGAGAGGATTGCAGGGGTATCCGGCACACCCCTGCAATGGGGATTACATCCCCTGCATCGTTCGTTGCAGGGGTATGGTCGGGCGGGAAATTGCTGGAAGTTAAATACCCCTGCAATCAGAATTACAGGGGTGTTGATTTGAATAAATCTTACGAATTAAGGAAGCTAATTACTCGGGACTGACTAGGCAGTAACAGGCTTTCAGACACGGCGCTTTAAGATGAGAATTCTAGCTACTGCGCAGATGATGAGCGTTTGATGGGATTTTAATGGCCCTGACGATAGATCCTTCCGGATGCAGCTTATTCCGAACCCTCACCACCAATGTGGTATTGCCGGCCTGCTCCCGAAGAGTTGATTTGAGGTGAAAGATAGAGGCGAAAGACCGTACCTTTTTTTGTAGGAGTATTGTAAATCTCCGGGCGATCGATAAACCCGAGTTGTTCGAGCTGGCCGACTACGTTATAGCACTGACGTTCTTTAAGACCCGCCGCGGCGGCAAGTTTTGGCATGGAGGTAAAGCACTCGGTCTGCCCGATGGCATGCGTCATCTCGAACAGAACCCTGCACACGCTCATCTGGCCTGATCGAAGTATCGGCGACCACCGTTTAGAAAAATCCCTGAACACCTGAGGCACTGCGCCAGGTGAGTCTGCAACATTACTCGACACCCCTGCAATATCTGGTGCAGGGGTATAAGAAACGACCTTTTTACTTGCGATTTGCGGCCTGGAAGATCTATCCACCCCTGCAATCTTCTTTGCAGGGGTGGGGCTTTGCGCTTTAGCCGCATTGGCTTCTTCCTGCGCTTTAGCTTCCTGAAGAATCTCACGCAGTGGATTGGTTTCTACAACACGCGGCTGCCGCTCGGGCAAGCGAAACTTACTTTTGCCGGCCTCTCTCCGCGGTGTTTTAGTTTTAGGTTGGGCCATAATTAAGCGCGAGACTCCTCACTGGCCAGCTTTAATTTGCCCTTTGTTTTTCTGGCCCCAAGCCTCTTCAGTATTTCGTCAGTCAGGTCAGAATAGAGCAGCGCCCCGCGCGAGCCCGGAGCGTAGAGCTGTACGGGTTGATGAAAAGCCGGTGACTCCTCGAGCTTCACATTGCGGTGGATGATGGTATCGAATACTTTCGACCCATAGCGCTCTTTCAAAATACGGAAGGATTCCCCCGAAACCGAAGTGCGCCCGTCAAAGAGCGTACAGACCAAGCCTAAAAGTTCAAGTTCCGGGTTTGTGCTCCTTACTTCTTCAAAAGTGCTCATCAGGTCATCCAGGCCATCCTGAGCGAGCGGAGAAGCTGAAACGGGCACGAGCATGTAAGTCGAAGCCAGAAGGGGAGTCGTCAATATCTGCCCCAGTGTGGGCGGCGTATCGATGATGCAGAAATCATAAGTGGATGCGAGCGGAGCCAGCTTGGATTTCAGGCGGTTAATCGCAATGGCGGGCTCTTTTTCAAACCGCGCGAAGCGCAGTTTTGAAGGAACCAGATCCAGATGCTCCATTTCCGTGGTCACCACGGCGGCTTCAAGTGGGAGCTTCTCGCGCTGCTCGGATTCGATCAAGACGTCGGCGATGGAAAGCTCGACCTGGTCGGCGGCAAGAAAGTGCGAAGTGACGTTTGCCTGTGGGTCGCCGTCAACGAGCAAGGTTTCGTAGCCGCGTAGGGCGAACTCCGCGGCCACACATGCAGCCGTGGTGCTTTTACCCACACCGCCTTTCTGGTTGGCGATCGCAATCGTCTTCATCGTCTTAAGCGGCCTTTCTCTCCTTCACCATCATCTCTAGTATCTTGAGAAGCTTCAGAACTGGCGGTGACGGCTTGAATTCGTCGCGCTCGTAGCGCGCAATAGTATTCGGCGTGACGCCGACCTCCTCAGCTAATCTCGCCTGTGTATATCCAAGAATTTTACGTAGTTCTTTAATTTCTGCACCGGTCATAAAAGATGAGTCCTTCCGCGGGCAAGCCCGATAATACTATACGAGGCGTCTATACGTTACGAATAATTTTGCGCGAGTCAATACCCCTGCAACTTCGGGTGCAGGGGCAAGAGACACCCCTGCAATGATTATTGCACCCCCTGTAATATACATTGCAGGGGTATGCCTATCGCGTAAAATGAGCCTTTTTTCTAATGATTTGAGAGGATATGTAGCTTTGGCGGCCTCAAATTTTAAGTACTTTACGCTGCTTGTTGTCGCGCTCTTTACGTCTCTTCTCAATGCGATAAAGTACATTTGAAATCTGATCCATCGCTTGGAGGAATTCATTCATCGTCTCTTCGTCCAGATCCTCGGGCTCTATCTCCCTCATGGCGTAAAAGAGCCGCTTCATCTCTTCCCAGAACATGTGGCGAGTATCCCCCGGATCAACCTCCAGCAGCTCGTCCACTTTGGTGACGACGGCCGTCATGCCTTCGGAAGAAATATCCGGCTCGACCGTCTCCCCAAGAATCTCTTTCACGCACGTACGAAGTCGCGTCTGCGAGCCATGCACAGCCAGGTGCTGCGTGAGTAGCTCCGCCCGCCGTTCACGCGCGGTCCGTGGAGAACAACTCAGCCTCTCCGGGGTGATGCGCGCCAGTTGGGCCGCTTCCTGGAGATTGATCTGGCCTGAATGAAGAACGTCAGTCACATCAGAAGGGAACTGAAGCATAGGAAGATATTGCCCGATGAAGCTGTTTACGGAGACCCTGCCTGATGTTTCACGCTGGAGGATGCCGCGGAGTTGACTGGCCGCTTCCATCAGCTTTTCGCGAGGCCAGCGGCTGGGCCTTCCTCTCTTAGTGTCGGTCGCAGGCCTTCGCTCGACATGCCTGACCGCATAGAGGAAGCGCATTAAATGCTTTTCAGTTGAAGGGATAGTGTCAGGCATCCGCTCAAAAAGAATCTGGCAAATTGAGCGAATGGCTTTAGGGGTGGCAAGGGGATCGGATTCTCTCGATCGCCGGCGTGTGGCTCTCATCTGGTCACTAGAACCTTCAAAAGCGGGGATGTTTCACGATCGGTGCATCATACATTAATTCTGCCACTCTGATGGGTAATAATAGCGGTCTGTTAAATATAAGGTTACACAATTGGTTGAGAAGTGTAACCTTAAGTGATTCTGCTACACTGCCCTGCATAAGCCATCTGGATGACAATCTCCGAAGGGTGCTTTGAAGGATTTGGCTTCAGGTGGAGGAATAAGATTTTTCACTAAGAAGCGTTATCACGAAAGCTTGACAGATATTACCAAGTGCCGAGTTTTTGTGATATAATTCCCTCGTGATAGAAGAGTCGAAAACACAGGCCCTATTTGATCTTGTCCGTAAACAGGGAGTAGTGCGCTCTGACGACCTGAGGTCTAGAGGGATTCCCCGCGAATATCTGTCCAGACTTCATAGGGAAGGGGTGCTCGAGCGGGCGAGCCGCGGTGTCTACTATCTTCCCGATACCGACCTGACGGAACACCATAGTCTGGCCGAAGCAAGCAAGATCGCTCCCAGAGGGATTGTTTGCCTTCTCTCGGCCCTGCGATTTCATGGGTTGACTACTCAATCACCGTTCGAAGTCTGGGTAGCGCTTGACCGAAAAGCTCACCGCCCGGTAGGTAGCGGAGTATCTCTGCATATCGTCCGTTTTTCCGGCCGCGCCCTGACCTCTGGGGTCGAAGATCATCTGATCGAGGGCGTCCCTGTCAAAATCTATTCGCCAGCGAAGACGGTGGCAGACTGCTTTAAGTATCGGAATAAGATCGGGCTGGACGTTGCGCTCGAGGCCCTGCGCGACTACTGGAAGAGCCGCCATCCGGACGCGGACGAACTCTGGAAGTATGCGAAGGTCTGCCGCGTGGCTAACGTCATGCGCCCCTATATGGAGGCACTTCTTTGATCCCGCGCGACGTGGCAGCTTCGGTCCGCCAGCGCCAGCTCAATCTGGCGCGCGAGCGCGGAGAAGACTTCGGCTTCGTGCTGACCCGGTACGCACTGGAGCGCATTATGTACCGGCTGAGCAGGAGCGGGCACCGCGAACAGTTCATCCTCAAAGGCGCGATGCTGTTCGCCCTCTGGGGTGATGAACCACACCGCCCGACCCGCGACCTTGATCTACTGGGGACAGGATCAATCGATACGGGCCGCCTCGAACAGGTCTTTCGTGAGGTCATCGGCGTTAAGGTCGAGGATGATGGCCTCAAGTTTCTGCCTGAAACAGTACGCGCCGAGAGTATCAGGGAAGACGAAGAGTACGAAGGCGTGCGCGTTCATCTGGAAGCGCGGCTGGCGGCAGCCCGGATCAAGGTCCAGATCGACGTCGGCTTCGGTGATGTAGTCACGCCGGCACCTATGGAGACAGAGTATCCGGTGTTATTTGATTTCCCCGCACCACGACTGCGGACATATCCGCGTGAGACAGTCGTGGCAGAGAAGTTCGAGGCGATGGTCAAGCTCGGCATTGCCAACAGCCGCATGAAGGATTTCTACGACCTGTGGGTGATAGCGCGCAGTTTCGAGTTCGATGGAACTCTACTCAGTCAGGCGATCAGAGCTACCTTCGAGCGGCGCGGCACCGCGCTCCCTACAGAAGTTCCGCTCGCGCTCTCCGAAGAGTTCTCAGATGATCCGGGTAAGAAAACGCAGTGGGTGGCTTTCTTGCGGCGACTGGGACAGGCAGCGGGCAGTGTATCTCTGGCTGAAGTGACAGAAACTTTGAAAGAATTTTTATGGCCGCCTGCTCTAGCGGCCGCGCGTGACGAAGTTTCCAAGAACTTGTGGGCGCCTGCAGGCCCATGGAAGTGAATCTAAAACAGTCTCTGACGGCAGAGGAGATAGAATTTCATGGACCAGGATAATCCGCAAAGTGCTCTCATACACAGCAATAGTAATTTTCTACCGGCCCTGCGCGGCGCAATACAGCTTTGGGCCGAGAGTTCTACGTCGGCTGGGGACCGCCATGAAGACCTTGTTCGCGATAAGAGGTTGGCCGTCGAAGATTTTTTCAAGTTTACCCATAAACATCCGGCTGACGTCTCCCCTTCCGACACACATGCTTGGCGTGAAGCTCTGGAAGCCAGAAAACTGAAGCCAAATACTATCTATTCAAAGGTCTCGCGGCTCTCCTCCTTCTATCGCTGGATGATGAAAGATCCAGTGCTCGGCCAGTACGTGAGGATTAACCCGGCGCTGCTCGCTAGGCCCAAATGCCCGGGACCTTACCAGACCGGCTCGACCAAGTCCCTGACGGACGAGGAAATGAACCGTCTGCTCGCGTGCGTAAAGTCCAAAGCCGATGGAGGCTCCCTAGTAGCCAAACGCGACTACGCGCTGCTCTTGCTCTACTTCCTCACAGGCCTGCGCCGGCGTGAGCTGATTTCTCTGAGGGGCAATGATGTCGAGCTAAAAGGGAAGGGGCTTACTCTTAAGTACCGTCGGAAGGGCGGAAAATACGGAGCGCGAGAAGTTCTCGACACAGAGGCTGTCAGCGCGGCCATTGAATACCTGACAGCTTCCGATCGGCTCAACGTGTTCCAGTCCAATCGGCCACTATGGACGAGACACGATCGAGCTGGTCGCGCCGGAGCGCCGCTCTCCTCGCACTCATTTGTGAAGAATCTGAAGTCGTACGCCGACGAGGTCGGTATCAAACACATCCACCTGCACCAGACCAGACATACGTTCGCTAGAATCTATTCTGAAGATTCGGGGAGCATGATCGAGACTCAGGACGCGCTTGATCACGAGCACTTGGGCACGACCCGGGCTTATGTGCAGACCATTGCCGTGAAAAAAGATAAATTCAGCGGCAGTATAAGAAGCAGGATGGAGGCATCTCGATAGCGCTATGACGAATATAGAGAGCGAAGAACTTGATAGGAAGATTGATGCCGGCATTAAACAGGCGATCTCCGAAGCCCTCGAAGAGCACCGGCGCATGGGGCGTGCAGTCGTCGTGTGGAAAGACGGCAAAGTTGTCACCATCCCACCTTCAGAAATCCCAACACGGAATGAAGAGCCGAGTGGCCTTGCACAAATATTCAGGTAGAATGAATAAAAAGCTTTGAATTATGCAGCACTGTCTGAATAAATGTGCAAAGCTATTCTAAAGGTGTCCGTGTTAAATGGATTCTTAGACAACACCTTTGACTCAAGCTTGCGATTCGGCGGCACACTTCAAGCTCTCCAACCATGACCGTATAGATTGGTCTAGCGCCTGCTGTAAGAAATCAACCTGGAGCCGCACGGGTTCGCCATCCCATGACTCCTCTGTCTTAACCAGTACTCGGTCCTCGACCACTGAGAAATTCCAGACGTGAATACCCATAATGCCTTGTACAAGGCCGGACCACGCGACGAGCTCTTTGGGAATCAACTCACCGATGGTCGAAGTAATATTCAAGCCTGCGGTACTCCACTGGAAGATTGACCCGACGGTAAGGGGAGTCTGAAGGCTCGCGCTCTCGATCTCTTTGTTCCAGTCGGGCCATGCGGAAATGTTGGTGAACAGATTCCAGACTGTGTCGAGTGAGGCTTTGATTTGAATCTCATCGCGTGTAATCACCGGAGCGTTGCGGTCAATGTCCATAAGAAAATCCTCCGCTACCTGTGATTAAGAAACGTGCCTTCCTGTAGTTCATCGAACGCCTGCCGGAGCTGCTCCTGGGTGTTCATCACTATCGGCCCGTACCACGCGACCGGCTCCGCGAGCGGTTTTCCCGAGACCAGCAGAAAACGTATACGGTCCTCCCCGGCCTGTACTTCCACCTCGTCGCCAATATCAAAGAGCACGAGCGAACGATTCTCCGCCTCTCGTGGCGGAGGCGAAGTCTCCAGCCATCCAACCCCTTCGGTTGGCACTGACAAAGGTTCTGAAGCGTTACAGAACTTTCCCGCGCCCGCGAACACATAAGCGAAGGCGTGGCGTGTGGTCTCGACGGGAAGCGTCTTTCTCTTACCCGGCGGAACCGATACGTCTAGATAGATAGGATCGGCGGCGACTCCGACCACAGGGCCACTCGTGCCCCAAAAGCTGCCGCAGACTATGCGCGCATGCGTCCCGTCGTCGTCCGTGACTTCTGGGATGTCCTTGGCTTTCACTTCTTGATAGCGAGGCTTCATCATTTTGAGCGCTGCGGGAGTTCGCCCACAACTGGAACCCGTGCATCCGGCCCGATTGGTCTCCCTT
>Ga0233354_100022_pt1 | contig 9888 bp, 10 predicted proteins | sample GEONQ76_FD_180696 | JGI IMG/M metagenome (GOLD analysis project Ga0233354, IMG submission 180696) | Soil microbial communities from Shasta-Trinity National Forest, California, United States - GEON-Q76 | ecosystem: Environmental > Terrestrial > Soil > Temperate forest > Bulk soil | place: USA...
ATACAAAATTCCATGCGTAAAACAATGTTTATCCCCGCTCTTTGCGAGTCTACCAGATAGTTCAAGGAATCGAGTTATGTTTCGTGTATCTCTGACTTTTGAGGTGCTTCCACTCAAGGAGAGAATGCGCTAGGAGTTCACGCCTACCGAAGCCAATAAGTTGCTTGAAAGTAGGCCAAGAACCGCCACGAAATCTACGTGCCTTGACCATCGCCACTCACGTTACCTATATCGGTTAAGTTGAGTATGGATAGGAAAGTCATGAACAGACGCACTGATAATGGCTCAGAGATTGATAAAGAGGTCAGCCGTATCACGCGCGAGTTTGCTGGCTTGCTGCCCGTGGAGGTTTGTGAGGAAGAAGTTGAGTTTATGTCTGCGATTATGCGCCTGCTCGGGTTAGTAATCGTCGCTGACAGTGGAGACCGTTTCGCTTCAAAATGTCTGGAGTTTATCCAAGAGGAGCAGCATAGATTAAAAACAACGTCGAATCGGGATGGCAGAACTTTATCGCTATGCGGAGGTAGACATCATGATCAATCCACTCCAGGAAGATAATAAGATTCTATTCACACTGCTTTCCGTAATGAATCCATATAGTCGTGTGGTGGTAGGTGACTCCACCGGCAAGATATTCACGCTCAGTTATCAAATATGGCAGAAATTGGTTACTGAAAAAGCTTTTGCTACTGCAGCTTCCGGTGGAGAGATACGCCTGTTGCGACCTTGGCACATGGAGGTAACAGTGCGGGTTCGTATGGCTCCGAGATCGTTCAAGCCATCAACAATAATTTTTTGTAGCGAGTACCTGCTGGGCTTAGGAGTTGTTTGTGCCTGGGATAGTGTCAAAAGGCAGTGGTATCTCTGGGCCTCTACTGCTCAAAGCTTTCGGAGTGATGCCATGATATCCGACTGCGACCCGGCAAGTTAGATATAAGAATCATCGTTTGAATGCCAAAAGCGCTGCAGCGTTATCGCTTGATTTAAATCAAGCCCATTCTACTGATTGATCCAATTCTATTATGACTATGATCAAATGGTAATTTAGATGGTTTTGCCATAAAAGGATTATTGTGCATTTGAAGTTTCACCTGTGCGATGTCGTATAACCCATGCAACGCAAAATGGATTAATCATACATACACCATCTAGGGGAATTACAATGGCCAAGCGGATTTTCCTTGACTGTGAAACAATCCCGCCGGACCGATCCAATCCCTTGATCCGCGAGAGACTGGAAAGCTGTACCGAGGAAGAGTACAGAAAACTGGCGCTCGATCCGGAATATGCCAGAATCCTCTGCATCGGGTTGATCGTCGAGCAAGATGATCAGATACTACATCGCGGTACTTTCGGTCGGGATAGACATTCCAATCTCTTTCATTTGGACGAAGGCCGCACGCTACGCGCGTTCTGGAGCCTAGTCAAAGATTTCAACATAAATAGAGATCTCTTCATCGGGTGGAATATTCTTGATTTCGACCTTCATCTCCTCTGCATGCGCTCTGTGATATGGAGAGTGAAGCCTTCAATTAATCTTCGCTTTCAGCGCTTCCGAGATCACCCAATCTACGATTGCATGTGGGAGTTTGAGCATTACAGGCGCAAGCTCAAGCTTGATGAAGCAGCAAAGATTTTGGGCATCGAGAGTTCTAAATCAGATGAAGTGGATGGATCTAAAGTCTATGACCTGTTTTTGGAAGGGCGTCACCAAGAGATTTGCGATTACTGTTTGAAAGACACTGAGTTGACCAGGGCTATCTATTATAGAATCAACTTTCTCAAAGACCTTGAAGCTGAATAACTATAGCAAATTCGTCAGTGTTAAGAAGCACGATGTTTTTTGGCTCCGAATGAGCAGCATCTTATTTGTCTCTATGCGATAAAACGATTTCCTGATCTAGAAAACGTGTTCGAAAATCTTTATAGTCTAGACATTGGTCTACCACAATCCTGCACAGTAAGTACTCCGACAGAAATAGGTTAAACTATGACCTGTCATGGGCAAAATCAAAACTGTCGAACTAACCAAAGCGCATCGCAGCGAACTTGAAAAAGGCTATCGCGCAGGTTCAAGCCATGCCTTTCGCGTGCGCTGTCAGATGATACTCCTGAAAAGTGAGCGGCGGACAGCCAGAGAGATAGCTGATCTTTTAGGCTGCTGCGAAGTGGTCGTCAATAACTGGCTCAAGCGTTACGAAGTTGAAGGCATCGAAGGACTGCTCACCAAGCCCGGCAGAGGTCGCAAGCCGATCTTGGATGCGGAAAAAGATTTGCCGAGTGTCAAAGCAGCGGTCGCCGCCAACCGCCAACGGATCAGCCTGGCGAAGGCCGCGTTGGAAGCCGAGTTGGGCAAGTCCTTCAGCACCAAGACGCTTGAGCGGTATATAAAAAACATGGTGCTCGCTATCAACGAATCAGAAAACGTCCCGCACAGGAGCCGTGCCCGGAACTCTACCGCCTGAAGGTGGAAGGTTTGGGAGAGTTGGAGCGTCTCTCGAAACTGGATTTGATCGACTTGTATTACGGCGATGAAAGTCGCGTCTCGATTGATCCATGTGTGCCTTACGGCTGGCAGTTTAAGGACGAGCAAGTATTTATGCCGTCAGCGAAAGGATCGGGCTTGAACTGCTTCGCGCTTTTGACGAGAGCCAACGACTTATTGTTTGAGACAACACGCCAGCGGATCACGAGCGGTTTTATCATCGAGCAGTTGGAGCGGCTTTCGTTTTCCATCAAGAAGACGACCGTGCTGGTGTTGGATAATGCGCGCGTGCATAAGTCGAAGCAGGTGCAGGAACGCCGCCCCTTTTGGCAAGCCAGAGGGCTGTTCATTTTCTACTTGCCGCCGTATTCGCCGCACCTGAACATCGCCGAGACGTTATGGCGAAAGTTGAAGCACGAATGGTTGCAGCCTGCGGATTACGCAACCACGGATGGATTGTTCTATCGAGTCAGGCAAGCACTGGCAGCAGTTGGGTCAGTGCTGAAGATCAAGTTTTCAGATTTCAGTCTTGGTTTAAGCTAATTCTGTTCGGGTACTTAACATTAAATATGATACGCGAAAAATTGAAACTTCCTTACGCCAGCAAAGCATGTTTAGATATTTCAAAGCCCTAGGGGCTGCTCCTCCGCTGAAGACTAATGCGTAAGCTTGAGCCAATCTCGTTCAATGAACTACTCAGATAATAGGATCCCTTGGGGCGGCACCAAGAGATTTGTGATTACGCGATGCGGGACGAGGAGATGACGCTGCCCATCTACTACCGACTAATTACCTCAAAGAGCTCGAACGCCGTGAGGATTAAGATATGAGGGAAACAGTTTCCCGAAGAGGAAATAGGTTTTAACTAGAAAATAGGACCCGATTGAGGTTATATTCTAGTCGCTAGTTCACCTCAAGCCTTCTGGATCCTTTGTGTATCGCTCGGAACATTCTCTTTTCGCGAACACGACTATTCAAGCGTGCTCCCGCGCTGTGGCCGTCGTTTCCTTCAATGCCCCGCGGGAATACAATTTGGTGGATGATACCCGGATGATTCAAAGAGGATATAAGGCATGACTGACCTATGGGATACATTCGACGAGCCTGGATTCGTAGAGAGACTAAAAAAGCCGGACGACGAGGCGTGGAGGGAATTGGTTGAAGCGAAGCTCCCCGAACTAAAGAGGGCTGCGCGTAGTACAGGCTTGCGCGACCCAAGCCTTATTGAGAATAGCGTTAGTGAGGGACTACGCAAAGCTTTTAAGTCAATAAAAAATTATGACGCTGGGAAAGGTAGTTTAAGAGGTTGGTTCCACACAATCATAAATAACGAGGCGAGGGACGAGGCGAGGCAAGAATCAAGGCAACGCGGCGGTGCAGTTTCTGGTATTATATCTGATGAACGGCAGAGACCCGAACCCGCTAGTAAGCCGGATTTCGCTCGTCAGGTCGAACTAAGGGGATTATTTGATTTACTTAAACCCGTTGACCAGCAGAGATTGACGGACGTTGTTGAGGAGATTCCAGACGGAGAAGCTGCAGAGCGAGACGGAATATCAATCGCTACGATTCGAAAGCAGCGCAGTCGCGCTAGGACAAATTATCGAGAGTTGCTTAGCAGCGGAAGCGATTAGATAACTGCATGAAGGATGAAAAACTCATCAAGTATTTAAGCGAATTGGCAGATACGGCCAATCCTCGTCAGTTAACTGATGAGGAGATTGACGCCCTCTTAGCATCCGAGCCTGAGATCGAATCAGATAGAGACGAGAACGCTTGGCCGAAGTTTGTGGCAACTGTTCTGAGCGGCTTGCATCCTGAGATAATCCGGAGTAAAAGGAAAAACGCGACACTAGGCGACTTCCTGAAAGAGGCACGAAGGCTGACGAATTTCACGCAGGAAGATGTTGCGGCCGCGCTCGGGAAGGACGTTAATTTCATTCAACTGATAGAGGCTGGTAGCCTGTCGCTATCGAGCTTTGACGCGAACGATACGGCAGACCTAGTTAGCCTCATCAGAATCCACAGTGACGTACTGGAAGAGATGCTCCCTAAGCAACTGCATCTGCCACCTAAGAGGAGTGGCGGACCAGCAGGCCTTTCAGCTTTCATTAATGAAGACCTCATGAAGCTTAGCAAACATGATGCTGAGTGGCTGAGAGCTGTGCGCCGTGCGCTACGAAGCCGCGAGCAAGGTGACCTCATAGACTAATACTCAGCCTGCCAAGATTTCGCAGCCAATAATAGACGTTCAATCGCACTTGGGTCGTAAAGATCAACCTCAGGTGTTATGCAGTTGTCTGTCCGGCAGGCCACTTCCAAAAAAATCTCCCCTCCGGTCACAAATCGAGTAGTTCAAGGGTACATCATATTAGTGCCGGATTCCCTTAACGGGTACCTAGGGTGTTCGTGCATTCAGAAGTGTCTTTAAAGAGGAGGCTTGATGAGCACTACTAATCGACAGAAGCGTTCTGTTTGTCCGCCTCGGGGTGAGCACTGAGGTGGTGCGATGAGGGTTGTTCACACGCTCGCAGTCGCTTAGGTAAAACACAATAATTTCCGAATTCTAATAGCCCAGCGGAGAAGGCTTCTCTAGGCAATGTTTCTGTTTTGCATGAAATGTAACGAGCAAAATACTCTTGAAAACGACATTTCAAAAAGGAGATTGCTGTGAAAAGAGCGCGCGAAATTAACACAGATCAAGAACGAGTTGAAGAAACTATTGAAAGAGCTATGGACATGCTGGCTGATCTACTTACAGAGATTTCTATCGAAGACCTCTGGTTTATCTATCTCGCGCTACATACTATTCTCTATGCTTTAGCTGAAGATGACACTATGACACTCGCACACCTGTTCAGACAGTATGAGCGTCTCGTACAAAACCGCCAACACGCAATCTGGAATTAATAAGTTACACAGATAGGTCTGGCGGCCTAGGAACTGATTGATATCTAAATACTTACGCTCAGCCTTAGCATATCAGGTGGTGAAAGGGCATGACTATGCCCCTGATTTACGTCAGCTATCGATGTAGCAGCGCAAAACTTTGCTTGAGGGAGGATATAGTATGAACACGTCAATGACCTCTTGTGCATCTTTGGAAATAATTAATTCTTTAGCTGTAACTTCCCTCTTTCCCCCTGCTGAAGGCGAAATACAGATCGAACAAATCACTGGCGGGCTAAAGCCACCGCGAAAGAAAAAGAGGGCAGATGAACTTAATGATAAGCAAGTAGAAATAATATCAGAGCGATCCCTCTTGATGAGCCTCATGGACTCGGGTCTCTCCGCAAGAGCCGCTCTTGCGAGAGTACCGTTGAAGCGCCTGATATCTACTAGCGCCCTACTAAAGCTTCGAACTCGATTCAAAGAGAAAGGGGCAGCAGCATTAAAAGACGCACGCTGGTCGCGCGAGACGGAAGTGACTGTTATGACCAGCGAGGTCAAGAAGCTAACCGATTATTACTTTCTCGAGATCGCTGGAGGCTCCAGGGCAGTATGGAAAGAGGTCGTTGGAGCACTTAAACGAATTGAAAAAAAGGAAAAACGTGAGATTAAGCACCCCAGTTATAGCTCGGTAAAACAATATATTGCAGGCTTGGAAGAAGCGATAAAACTACTGAAGAAAGGTCAGGCAGGTATTCGCGAATGGGATAAGCAGGGTGCCCCAGTAGCTTGCTTAAAAACCACAAGATTTTCAAATGAACTCTGGCAGGCTGATCATTGTTTCTTGCCCTTATGGAGCAAGAAAAAGATTAACGGAGTATGGAAGCCTGTTCTCGCTTACTTCAGCGATACTCTTGATGATTACTCACGAGCCATCCCTGGGTTCGTTCTCTCGGCTAGGTATCCGAATCGTGAAACAGTCAAGTTACTTTACAGATTTTCAATCCTGCCCAAGAAAAACAAAAAATGGAAAATAAATGGAAGACCTGGGATTATAAAGACTGATCGTGGCAAAGATTTAATATGCCCTGATGTTCGCGCCTCACTGCGCCTTCTAGGGATTGAGCCAGAGCCAAATCCTGCGCATTACCCAAACGCCAACGGGAAGATTGAACGCTTCCACAGAACGCTTAATGAGGGCTGTCTCAAAAGGCTTCCCGGCCACATGTCTAAAATCGGCACCACGATAGAAGCTGCCGAAAAGCATATCGACGAGCTTCTTACTATCCCCCAAATTCGCAGGGAAATCGAATGCTGGATCGTGGAGGACTACCATCAGAGCACTAATTCGGAAACAGGGCGCAAACCAGTTGAGCTATGGGAAGAGACAGTCCGCTATCGTTCAGTTGAAGAAGATGAGGACGCGCTGAATTTGATGCTCTTGGGAGATAGCGTGCCCCGAGCTGTAAAGAATACAGGAATCGATTTTGCCCTCGACGGCATAAGGCACAGATATTGGTCTCCTGATTGTGTTCATTACTGGCGCTCTAAAATCTGCCTGAGTTACTGGCCTGATGACATGGAAAGCGTTCTTGTCTATTCGGCAGAAACTGGCGAATTTCTCTTCGAAGCCTGGGACATGCGTAGTGATGATCCGCGATACAAGCTTGCTGACATAAAGAAATGTCGCAGTGAATTCCGGCAGGGTTTGATTCAAAGGCTCAAGCAACATGTTGAGGATACTGAGACAGATGACCGTCCCTTTAAGGTGCAAGCGATGTATGCAGAGAGTAGGGAGGAAGAATCAAAGCATGAGGCTACCTCGCAACCTTCAGAAACTGCCCACGCGAACGAATCTGACACAGATTCGAAGATTGACATTAACCTTATCAATCAAATCAAGCAGGCGCGGAGAAATGTATTGATCAACAAAACCGAGGAGCATGATTATGTCCTTTGAAATCGCATTCCCAGAACCGAAACCCAAAGTGACTGTCGAGACTCCGATGATGCAGGAGATTATGGCAGTCACCATGGCCAATCAACCAACAGGCAACATGAGCCTTTGGTATGGCAATACCGGTATCGGAAAGACAACTACTGCTGAGTATCTCGAAATGAAGATCAATGAAGCTTTCAAAAGAGACCAGACAAATCCGAACGCTTTTCGGGCGAAGCACTACCAAGTCGGGGAAATCCCGGAATGGACCGGCAACGAGCAAAAACAGGGGATCATGAGTGTGTATGTCGCCATGGGAGTCACCATGTCTGTGGGGGAGTACAGGTTTCGCCAGGCCCATGAACTAGCAGATGATGTAGTAGAAATGGCTAAGAGGAAGCGGGACAAGATGTTTTTTTTGGATGAGGCAGGCTGCCTCTCTTTAGGGGCCATTCGAGGTATTGTCACGATCCGTGACCGATCAGTGAAGATAGCGTGGCCTATCTCCTTCATTTTTATTGGAATGGATGACCTCCCCAAGAAACTCAATGCTATACCACAGATTCAGCGCCGTGTGCATCCGTGGATATATTTTGAAGAATATGATTTCGAAGACACCTGGGAGTTGTTGTCCAAGTTGCATCCTCACTTCGCTACATTAGATAGGGGAACAAAGGAACATGTAGCCCAAGTCAAATTCATCCATCAGACCTTCGGGGGCTATCCCGGACTGATAGTGCCATTTCTGAGTGAATTTGATTTAACACTGAGAGCTTCACGAGGGCAAGTAGATGAAAGGCTTCTACGTTCTGTTCATTATCTAATGACTAATCCTAAAGAAAAGTCCATAGAATTATCCAAAGCTCTACATAAAACTTGGCCTTTGAGGACTGCGCGTAAAAGGGCTTGAGGATAGGTCCGCTAAGTTTCGGGAGGGATCTTTATGACGCGGAAAATTATTGGTAACTGCTTAAATAGGACGCAGAGACGGAAACGCACGACTAGCAAACGGAGTCGACGTGCAGCATCTTCTACCCTGAACTTTCCGGAAATCAAATGGTCTCATAAAATCATATTACAAGCTCTCGAGATCGCAAATTTAGCCTTAAAGAGAGTTGTCACAGTTGAAGAAATTATAAAGGCGCTCACACTTAAAGAACTCGAACAGCTGCGTGAAAACTATGCTAAGGACATTAATGAGTTAGTTGGCACAATCCTTGGTTTATTGATTAAACGGGGAAGTGTCTTTTCACCAGGAAAGATCGGGAAGAAACGTTTTTATGGTTCTGCAAACGTGCTTGATCCATCTACTTCATCCCTCCCAGATGTTAAGTCAAGGCGCCAGCGCGTGCTTGGCTTGGTCCGTGCAACTGTGATGAAAAAGAAGCGCGCGGTGCTGGTAGGCGACGTCCTAAATTTCGCGACAGATAAGCCCGAGTGTGGCGACATTGTGACAGAACAAATTACCCGCGATATCCTCGGACTAGTATCAACCAGAGATATCCTTATCGTCGACACTGTCCGGGGAGATAATAGGGGTACCAATCTTTATCTTCCTAGTGATCTCGATCCAGTGCTCTACATGCCGAAGGAGCCCCTGACATGGCTTGAGTTGGTTGCAAAGATATTCGGTGATGTTTGGGAAGAACACAAGAAGCAAGCGGGTGCAATGAATCAACGACCGCGGCCCGTTACTACTAATGAGGTGCGAGCACATCTTAGCGCTCTCCCGGCTCCGCATCCGAATTTAGACAATCCAAAGCTAGTGGTAAACGCGTTGCTGCAACTCGCCGGTACCGACCGCCCCCTTATACGAAATATCGATCGGGAAGGAGAGAAATCAGCGAGATGGATACCACTGAATATACTTGATGATGAAATTGATCTGGATAACACCTACGCTAGCGATTACGAGCGCGTCAGTGAAGCGGTCGGCCGGGCAGTTAAAAGGCTCGGTCGCCCTGTGACAGTTATTGATGTTCGGGACGAGATTGATCGTGATTCATACTTGCGGCCCGCTGGTAAGTCCAGCATCGCCAGCATTCTTTCAGAAGCGGCTAAAGAAACACCGGGTGTGGGCGGGCTGCCCCGTCGTTCCCGTGCCAAGTGCTGGGTATTTAGAGCAGGAAAGCTAAACGATAAAGTCTATTATTATAACGACGCCCAAAGGCTGCCGATAGCTAAATCTTATATTCGGCTCCGCCATATTGAAGCTGTCTGGGAAGCCTCGAGGATCGTTGAGAATTTGCAAGGAATAAAAGTTTGTTCTTTAGTCACTGCTGCAGCGGGTCGCGCCATGATGGCTGTTGCCGACACTGAGCGTTTTCTGGATGAGATTGGGGAGTTACTCAAAGATGGAGCCCTGGAGGAATCAACGAGGGAAGAAATTTCAGCACTGCGGCTCAAGATTCGAGGCGTAGCGAATGCGGCGAAAGAAGGGCTTGCCCTTTATAGCGCTAATAACTCACCTCTCCCATCCGAAGTTGCGCTAGAGGTGCCGGGCTGGACGGCTAATGAGCTTCTCAAAGTGATAAGCCCGTTATACCCGGCCGCACGCAATCTTAGTCGGCCTTCA
>Ga0233354_100023_pt1 | contig 9385 bp, 6 predicted proteins | sample GEONQ76_FD_180696 | JGI IMG/M metagenome (GOLD analysis project Ga0233354, IMG submission 180696) | Soil microbial communities from Shasta-Trinity National Forest, California, United States - GEON-Q76 | ecosystem: Environmental > Terrestrial > Soil > Temperate forest > Bulk soil | place: USA...
AGTCTTGAACGCTTCGTTCAAACTGGTCGCTTCGACCACCTGTTTCACGGAGGATTCAAAATAGAAGCTCAGGGCCACTTTGATTAATTCGGCTACGGCCTTCTGCGATTCCGCCAGGAGGTCTTCAGTCGTCAATGCCTGTAAACTCTCGACCGGACTTCTCCAAATGAGCCATGGCTCTTCGCCGCAAATTTGATAGGCCACTTTAGACATCAGCGAGTCGGCTGGGACAACTTCGGGTCGCTCAACCGTACTTCTCAAAACGAGAGGCCAGCTTCTGCGCAACGTGGGAGGAGCATCGAAGATGAAAATCGAGCTTTTCTCATCCAGAAGAAGCGCCAGAGCTTCCACGTCCGGATGCTCAAGGCCAAGCAGACCGCGCAGGCGCGCCACGACCGGACGCAGCATCTGCAAACGCTGTCTCCTCTCTAAAAAGATATGCGCGGCGTAAAGGCCCAGCAGAGGAGATGTGAAATCACCATGCGCAATCTCACGAACGAGTTTAAGCGGCAACACCTGTCTTTTATTCGCCATGCCGTGCTGCACCAGTTCAATCAGATGGTAACTCTGGTCGTCCGGCTCGAAGTACTCGCGTGCGAGATGAACTGACCCGCCCGGCACATAAGGCAATCGTTCCTTCTCTCTTTTTCCATACTCTTCCTGTAAGAGAAAAATCTGCGTCTGCCACCCGCGCGTGGCGACAATCGTCCTCTCGACAAAAGAGCCGTCTGCCATCTCCAACGTGAGCAGGTAAGAGCCAGGATCAACCTCTACGTTGCAGGCCGCCCATGGATTGCGGCCCGACATGCATTCCGATTTCGCCTCATAATCAAGAAGCACCCGACCTTCGACATCAGCCAGGCGAAGCCCTTTGGCCGCGTGAAGAACCTGGTTCGCCATCTCTTCGGCGGGCCGAGAAGGGTCGAGCCAGTCGCGCGCGAAGAGGAAGATAGAGCTGCCCTCTCCGACTCGCTCATGAACTTTGCGGCTCTGCTCTCTGGCTGCCGCGCTGTGCCGTTCATCTGTCCAGGTCGTGCCGGTCAGCGGAGTTGCGGAGGGAAACGCGACCGTATAATGCTTTTCAACTTTGGGGCCGTAGAGTAGAACGTCCTCTTCCTGCGTCGTTAGCCCTGCGCGCAACTTGATGCTGTAGATTCCAGAGTCCATCTCAGCCGACAGCGTGCCGCGCGCCGTGCAGACGCGCTTGAAGTGCCCGTCAATCACGAAAATCTCCGTGGCCGGGTTGTTGGTGAAAACTTCCAGGGCCACTCTATCGCTACTCGGCGCTGAGGCTGACATTGAGCACTCCTCCTTCTTCGATGCCTCCGACCTTGATGGTCGGATCAACGAAGGTGCCGTCACTGCGCACGATGTACTTGCCGCGCGCAAGCTCCAGTTTCCATTCTGCCGAAGCTTTAGCGATGTTCGCGACTGGCTGTAATTTTCCGTCCAGCAGGTCAAGCGATTTGCCTTGCAGGCTCGAAGGAATTTGAATGACTACCGGAAAGTTCGGCGCTTGCACCTTGGGGCCAGTCAAGATTTGACCGATGCGCTCAAGGACGCCTTGCGGCTTGGCCTTGATGGTCGTGATGACAAACTCGCTGGCCTGCGGTGGGAATTGCGGATAGGGAAAGATGGACGGCTCGGCTGAGACGGTTTGATTTTCCAGATCGGCGTCAGACATAAACTTTTTCATCTGGTTATAGAGATGATCGGCCAGCGTCCTGGTCGTCACTCTTCCCTCTTCATCCGTCGCCACCTTCAAGCCTTCGAGCAGCGCCTTCGTGAAGATGCCGCGCCCGCCCTGAGCCGCCTGCGTCTCGCGCGTCACATAGCCGAAACCGGCGGCGAAGACGTGCATAGCCTTGACAGTCTTCGCCGCCTCCTGATCGTAATCGGGCGTCATCCCGTAAAACTTGTTAGGATAGGTCGTCACATCCCGCAACCGGCAGCAATCCATAAAGAGCAGAATCTCTTTGAAGGCTCCAACATTCAGGAAAAGTTCGGAGCTGTATTTTCCCAGCACATGATAATTGAGCGTCGTTTTATAAATCGCGTTCGCCATGACCAGCGCGGCCTCGTCGGCGCTCGGCGCAAAACCGTGACCGGCCATGTAAATGTAGAGCCTATCCCCGATCTGCGGGCCATTTCCGGCGGCGCGGCTCTGCTTTACCAACTGGTCCAGTCTTATAAACTCCCCCTGGACTGCAATGGTCGTCGGCTGGGCATCAACAACAGAGGGGAAAGGCATCTTGTCCTTGAAATCCGAGGTGAGAATTTTTCTGATTTGAGTCTCAGGCACGTTTCCGCCATCCGCCGAGCGGAGCCAATCGTAGAAGGCTGTGGCGTCGTCTTCAGGCCCCTTCAGATCGCCCAGGTCCGGGTCTGGATAGCAATTCACGCCGACAACAATTGCCCTATCTTTCTCGCCCATCGTATGCTCTCGCACGCAGCACGAAGCCACGCTCACTTTTTTGTGGTCTCAAGGTCGGAAGCGACTTTAACTCTCTTCCGTCTCTTCCTCCGTGTCTGTCTCTAACTTCTTGATGATTCTCTCAAGATTTGCCCTCGGAATACACAAAGACTGCACCAGATGATTGACATCCTGCTCATTAAGCTGAGCGAGAGGTCTGCGCTGAGGGTCCGCGCCCTTTAACGTCTGCGGCGGCATTAAATCTCTGACGGCTGCCGGAAGCGCCCGTTTCTTACGCTTGGCTCTCAATTTGGAGATGGCCGCAAACGGTGAATCGGTCTTCTCGAATTGCCCTTCAAGTGTGGCTGTTCGCAGACGCGACCTGAGCATGACCTCGGCGTTGCTCAACATGACGGCCACCTTCCCTATCGTCTCCAAGCCCCTCTGCGTGCTGGCCTGGGCCTCCTCATGCTGCCAGAGCAGCCAGGTGCCGCTGCCCCACTGATGCAGTGCGGCTTCTGCTGCCAGAGAGTCCGGCGGCACGATTTGGGGATTCTCAGCCGTCGCGTTGACGATGTGAGTCCAACTCTTGCGCAGCATCGGCGGGACCTCGAACTTGGCAGGTGCGACCCGCTTTAAAAAGAGGTCAAGAGCATCCAGGTCAGGATGGCCCGATGGGAGCAGCTTGTGTAGATTGTCCACCACTTCGTTGAGCAGCTTCATATCAGGCTCGGCTTCGAGCAGAAGCAGGTGCGCGCCGTAAAGGCCGAGCATCGGATTCTCAAATTTACCCACGAGCATCTCTCGCAAGTCTTTCGACAAAACCTTGCGCTCATTCGCCAGGCCAAGCCGTGCCAACTCGGAGAGTCGCCAGAGCGGATTATCTGACTTGAATCCCATGTCGAGTGGAGCGAGTTGAATCGAAGCTCCTTGCAGGTCCGCACGCTTGGTATCCGCGTCCGTCCCATCATAATAAGACTGCAAGAGGAAGACCTGCGTCTGCCAGCCACTACATGCGACGAGCGTCTGCTCTATGCTCCCTCCCTTCGGCAGCCGCAGGTTCAGCCTGTAGCAGCCGGGTTCGAGTTCGACGTTAAATGAGACCCACGGCTCCCAGGAGTCTGAACGTTTGCCAGCGGTCGTCAGGTCTGCGATGACATCTCCATTCATCTCACGAAGTGAAAGCCCAAGCCCCGGATTCGGAATGTTTGGCGGCGCTGCGGATGATTGAGTCTGGCTCGTCCAATCGCGCGAGAAGATGAAAATGGAACTACCATGACCCTTGACAAGGTCTGGATTTTTACTGCCAACCTCGGCTGCGCCCATGTGGAACTCGTGCGTCTTGGCCGTCCCGGCGAGCGGAGCGGGCGAGACGAAGCTGAAGGGAGGAATCGTCAAGCTCTCATCATGGTCGCTGACGATGACGTGCTGTTCGTAGGTCTCAAAGCCAGCTCGCACTTTGACCTTATAGATGCCGGGTTCGAGTTCCGTCTCGGTGTACCCTATGCCCCGGTCACACAAGTTGAAGCGGCCATCAATGATGAAAATCTCAGTGGCCGAATCCTCGCACTTAACCTTCAAATGCATTTTCGCAGGATTAGAAGTTGACATTGACTTCTCCAACCCCCGTCACCTCAAGTATTGTCTGTAAACCCTCGGCCATCACTTGAACGATGTAAGTACCACTCGTCAGCTCAAACGTCTGCGTTGGCGGCATCGCGGGAACCGAGATGAGTTTCGGCAATTTCGGCCCGCCAAGAATGTCCAAAGTTTTTCCGGCGGCGGTCGCAGGCAAGTTGATGGTGACTTGATATTTTGGTACTGGACCCTTCGCGATGACCAACGGATTCTGCGGATTCTTTTCATATTCCAAGTCAGGCTCTCTCGGAACCTCCGCGTCTGCCAGGTCTGCCTCCGAGAGGAACTTGCTCATGTTCGTGTAAAGATAGTTGCCGAGTGAGGTAGCGGTAATCTGACCATCATTTGTCTCTGGGTCGCACGCTGCACCCTTCAGACCTTCGAGCAAGGCCGTCGTGAAGACGCCATGAACCTTCCCGTCCGGCATCATTCGCTCACGCGAAAGGCGCGACCACTTAGTGCCGAACCCGTAAAAAGCTTTGGACTTATCTATCGCATCCGGCCCCGTCATGGTGATATAGGGAGGAATGTTCGGCGGAGTCTGCGGATAGTTTTCGCGGCAGCAGTCCATGAAGAGAATCGCCTCGTCGAAAAAGTTGGACCGCAGAAACCAGTCCGCGTAAAGCTTTCCCAGGATGTGATATCCGGCGCGCGTCGGGGTGGCGTTGGCAGTCAAGAGCGCGGCGTCCTTGAAACCCGGCGCGCAACCGTGCCCCGAAAGATAGATGTAGAGCCTTCTGCCAACGCGCAGACCTGCACCAGCCTTCTGGTTCATCTCAGCTACATCCATCAGATCGTCGAATGCGCTCTGAACCATGGCGGTTGTCGGTTCGGCATCTTTGGGCGTCGTGGCCGGAGGAGTTTTCGAGAGTATGAGGGCGACCTGATCCTTTGGGACATCGCCGCCGTCCGGCGATGTCACCCACTCGTAAAAAGCATTGGCGTCATTCTCAGGGCCGTCCAGGTTGGTCAAACCCGGATACATTCGAATTCCCACCACAATGGCCCAATCATCTTTAGCCATAGGGTCTCCCGAATTGAAAAAATCGGCTTGCAAGGAGATGCCCCAGCCGCACCCGCTCTGACAAAACAGCGAACGTGGCTGAGGAATCTATCGTGTATTCCTATTCGTGCTCAGACCGCTCAGGTGTACTGCTGATGGATAAACTGCTTGTCCTTTGCCGAGAGGTCAGTGTTCATGCCGACGGAGAAACCATTCAATGTCCAACTCGCCGGAATCGGATACATCATGATGGATTGAGGATCGATTGCGGTGAAGTTTGTCTCACTCTTGGCGTAAGGCTCAAACATGTTATGGTCAATCTCTTCTTTGGTCCACTTATTTGGTGGATTTTGAAGGTCGCGGTAGACGTTCGGCTTGTTCCATTCAATGTTGCCGCCCGGATTCTGGTGCTCATGAATCAGGCCGAGCGCGTGCCCGAACTCATGCAGCACGACGCGCCGAATCTCATCATCGCTGGACTCCGGCAGCAGCCAACCGAAATTCATCGTCGGCTCGGTCTCGTCCGTCATCTGCTTGCAAGTCGTCCCAATGACAGACCAGGAACCGGGATAATCGAAGGAGATGCGAATCAGGGTTTTCGGCGTCGTGCTCTTGCGAAAATCCAGCGTCAAACGTGCCAGATTCGGCGAAGTCCAATGCTGCGCCACCTCCTGAACCTTCTTCTGTACGTCGGGGTCGCCGTCCAGGAACGAAACTGTGATGACATCACCTGAGGTCCACTTGGCAGCCTTCACCAAAGCGGCCCTGTCCTGCCCTTCCCCAGCCTTTCTGGGAACGTGCCACGCGAAACACCATTTATCTTCGTTTGCCATAGCTCATATCCTTTCACACAAGATGTAGATTTCTTAGCAACTCATCTGAAGCAGTGTAGGAAGCAGATTCCAGGCAGGGAAAGCATCAGCAAAGCTACCGGCTTTTCCAAGCATAAAAAACTATCGACACACACCCTTCTCAACTTATATGTCAAAATTGATTTTTCTATTTCAGGATAACGAGAGATTTTTCTCTTTTGCTGGCTTGGCTGCGTCTCTTACGTAAGATGGCTGGACGGACTACTATCTCGCTACAAGAAGTTTGCTTTTACCCGCGCGGCAGGCGAGAGGTTTCACTCTGGAATGTTTTTCCCTTTCTTGTTAAAAGCCGGGTCGGGCATTCGGTGAAGATTCTCGCCAGCGGTAAAATATCAAGTCAAAGCGTTGGCACAATATTACTCCTGAGATTGGTTGTCAATATTTATAGACACTGCCCGCCTATCAGGTGAGGCTCGATGCCCGACAAAAGTTGCATCCACTGAAATTTCCTCTTGACAGCCATTCGCGTTCAAAGTTATTCTCCGCTCGCTTCTCTTACTCGTCGGCTTGCGGCTCACACCTGCGTCAGCCTCATGCCAGCATTCACTTAAACGGCTCTCATTAATTGATGTTCTTCCTCTTCCCATTGGATCCATTTGCATCCGCGAAGTGCCTTGACAGCTTATCTGCCTAGCCTCCTCCGGGTTGCTCCATGAGGAGTGGCCGGTTTCAGGTAAACAGTACACATCCTCGTCACTACCTGCATGTGGTGACAAGGCTTCTATAGAAATCCGGAACCTCTGCCGCTCCTGGCTCAAAGGTTGCATCTCTGAGCAACCTGCAACCGAGCGCATACGGCAGCAGCGGCTTCACCTTAAATCGTCACCAGTCGCCAGACTTCAATGCGCGCCTCCCCTCATCAACCGTTTTATTATCCGTTCACAGACGAGCGCGCCAGTTCTTACCGGTGCGTGTCGAGTTTCGCCTGAAGCGAAGGGTAAGCGATGTCGAAGATAAAGAATGCACGCCCACGTCGGAATAGACCTCGAACAAGAGAGTTCATTCGCCAGCATCGGATGGCCGCCCTGGTCCTCTTAATACTGCTGCTCATCCCCATGGGTCGTGTCCTGGCCGGTCTGTTCTCTGCTCATGTAAGTCATCGTGATGCTGCCTCGCCTGTTTCCGGCACATCATTGCCGGGACAGATGCCGACGCCGACGCCCGCCTCTCTCACTAAAGAGTATATCTACGCCGGGGGCCAGCTCGTTGCCACGGAAGAGCCTACGGGCGGCGGCTCTTCCACCCTCTCAGCACCCGCAACCCTGATCGCTAGCGGTGCCTCCGGCCCGCAGGTCTATGTGAGTTGGGCTGCCTCCACGGGCGGCAACGTAGACCATTATCAGGTCGAACGCAGCCAGAACATATCAAGCGGCTTCACTGTCGTCTCGTCGAACCTGACAGGCATCAGTTTTAACGATACGACAGTCACTCCGGGGATGGCTTATCTCTACCGCGTGCGCGCCCTTGACGCCTCAGGCAACGCCTCCCCCTATAGCAATCTAGACTATGCGACGGCGATGGTCTTCCAGCCAATCGTGGCTCACTCGACAACCATCAAGGCACAGGACTTCAATGATCTGCGCGACGCGGTCAACGCCGTTCGCGCCTTAGCGAATCTTCAGCCTTTCAACTGGACGGCTCCCGCACCCGTTCATAACGGACCTATTAAAGCGACGCACATCCAGCAATTACGGAGCAATATTGACCAGGCGCTGCAAGCGCTCAGCGGGCAACAGATCGGCTCAGCGACGAGCTACCTGTCGCAGGCTTACACGGACCCGACAATCAATAGCACTACATCCACTCCGGTTCGCAAAGTCCATCTCACGGAGGTTCGTGATCGCGTCAGGGGATATCAGCTGCCGTAGCGGTTTGCCAAAGCAACCGCACGAGACATTAATCAAGAGACATTAATGAGGAGATGAAAAAGATCATGCGTTCTCAAAACTCTGGAAGCAGGAAAGCCAACTCGGCCTGGTGGACCATCAGCCTGGCCGCGCTCACCCTGGCGCTCTTTCCGGCGCACTCTCAGCGCGTACAGGGACGCTGCGCCAGTGTCAACGCTACTAACGCGCGTGCCGTCATAGACTGTCAGGGCACTGCCTGTAGCCAGGTCTCTCTGACCTGGGACGAGGACAAGCAGCAATATAAAGCGCAGAACAGTTCAGACCGCTGGGTGCGAGTGAGCGCCGCCAACATGGCCGCCGACGTGAGCATTTGCATCGGCCCGGGGAAGGATGCCTACATCGCGCTCAAGAGCATCGTCGCCCCCTACCGCGCCAACTACGGCGAAGCTTGCGATCAAGCCGCGCCTGGCGAGTAAAGCAGCGAATAAAGCAGCGAGTAGTCTCAAACAATAGTCTGTGCGAGGAGCACTGGCCCGCCCCTGTCGAACTACGTTGACAAGGGCAAGGCCCAAACCTGTGAAGCGTACAGCCAGCGTTCAAGAGATGTGTGCCGCAGCAAATCGAAGCGGGACGCAGCCACCATCAACCCATCCCTAATCTGGAACTCAGCACGAGGAGTCATGATGAAGAGCAGCATGCTTATAAAACGCAGCCGGATGAGCCGTCCCTTCTACTTATTGGCACTGTGCGCATTACTGATCGCCGTGGGCGGCCATCAGACGGCGCGGGCGCAGTGGGCCACCAACGGCAATAACATCAGCAACACCAACACCGGCAACGTCGGGATTGGGACCACTAACCCTTCCAGCCCGCTGGATGTCACCGGCGGAGGCGATGCCACATGGTTCACCATTCATAACCAGGGCAGCGCTGTCGGTGGGGGGATACTTCTCTATGGCCGTCCGGCCACCTCGACGCCCGCCGGGCAACCGTTGTTCTGGCATTTCGGGACGCGCTACGACGGCGGGGGCGGGTCCTGGCCCGTTGGCGCGCTGGGCATCTACAACATTATTTCCAACGGGGCGGGCGGCGCCAGCGCGATACGCAATTTCATGTTCTTTGACCCCAACGGGAATACTATTTTCCAAAATACGGGAGGCAGCGTCGGGATCGGCACTGTGACGCCCGCCAACCTGTTGCACGTCGAGAATGCTTACGGCACGGCGGCGATTCGCGTCAATGGCAGCGGGGCGGGCTTTATCAACTTCCGGGATGCAGCAGCAGCAGCCAACACGAAATTATTCCAATGGCGTTCGGAAGGCGGCCTCTTCCGCATGGCGCTGGTCAACGACGCCGAGAACGCCTATGTCCAGCAGAACATTCTGGTGGCAAACTCCACCGGCAACGTCGGCATCGGCACGGCAACCCCGGCGGCGGCGTTGAACATCGTCGGAACAAGCACCTCTAATCAACATGTGATTTTGGACGCCTATGCTACCGGAGCGCGTTTCCAGCAGCGCCGGGCCAATGGTTCAACGGGTAGCCCGGCAGCGGTTCAAAGTGGAGACGTTTTAGGTAATTTCGGGTTTGCCGGATACGGTGCGAGCGGCTG
>Ga0233354_100024_pt1 | contig 9323 bp, 5 predicted proteins | sample GEONQ76_FD_180696 | JGI IMG/M metagenome (GOLD analysis project Ga0233354, IMG submission 180696) | Soil microbial communities from Shasta-Trinity National Forest, California, United States - GEON-Q76 | ecosystem: Environmental > Terrestrial > Soil > Temperate forest > Bulk soil | place: USA...
GTTCAGTTGGTAATATTTTTAAATAAATACTAGATAATTTTACTCCTACAGCATAAGCTATAAGTTCTCCATAATTTTCTACTAAAGAATTTAAACCTTTAATATATATATTATTATATAAAGTTAAATATTCTGTACTATCCATATAAATTACATTATTTATTAAATAAATGTAAAATAAATAATATATTAAAATATTTAGAATTATAACTTTAAATAATAATCCAGATTCATTGTAATTTATTTTATTTTTTGTATTATTATTTTTTAATATTATTTTTATTATTAGAAATGTTATTAATGCTATTAATATGTTAATATTATAATTTGATAATATTAAATAACTTAATATTAAGATTAAACTAATATTATTAGTATTTATACTAATTAATTTTGTATTAATTCTCATGTAGTATTAATTTATTTGGGGTTTGTTTCTAAAATTTGTACTAAAATATTTTTTTGTGTTTTACAATTAAAATATTTTAATAACGAAGACAATTATTTAATAAAATTTATAATAATTAAATAAATTTAATTATATTATTCACTATTAATTAAGATTGTTAATTTTAATAATTTAAATAATTTATATAAATTAATAATTATTTTTGTGTGTTTTTAATAAATAAAATTATATATTATCATGTCATTATTTTTTATTAAATTTTATAATAATATAAAGCGAGATTTTCCAGATTCGAACTGGAACCCTTCTAAATGACAATTAGAAACTCTACCAATTAAGCTAAGATCCCTTGATTTTATTAATAAAATTAAAAATTAATTTAATTCTTTTAAATGTATAAAAATAATTACATAATTAATTTAAACAAGAGCAAGGTGATTCGAACACCTACCAATGATTTTGAAGATCGTCATACTAACCGTTAATACTATGCTCTTTTATTTTAATAATATTATTTAAATATTCGCCGGTCTAAACTGGGGGTAAATTTTTTGTTAAATAGTAACTTCCTTTATTGTGTTTTGTTAAAGAATTTTTCTTAAGTTATATTTTTTAATTAAATGAATTATTCTATTTTTTAGAATTTTTAAATAATAGTCTATAGTAATTAAAAATTTGATATTAATTTTAATTGGTAAGTATCTATTATTTAAAAGTGTTTTTCTAGTTTTGAATTCTATCGATGTTTCTAAATTTGTTTTAATGTCAATGTTTAAGTTGTTAAGATCTTTAAAAAATCTAGCTGGGGAAATTTTAACTATTGTTAAACCTTTAGCAATTTGTTCTATTTCATTTCAAGAGAGTGAATTTCTTTCTACCCCCGAAAATACTGAATGAATTATGTCATTGTTATCAATATAACCGTATTTTTTAATTCCCAGAAAATAAGCTTTTTTGATTAAACCTCTTTTTAATTCATCTTTCATTAAACCTAATTCATTTCCTATGAATTGTGATGGTAATTTTCCGTCTATGAAGATAGAATCTGTATCTGTGTAATATAAATTTAAACCTAATTTGGTTAATAAAGTTTTATATTGCATCATTTCGATTCTAGCATAAGCTGTTACAGCTGCTGCAATACCTACATGTGATTTAACATTTCTAAAACTAGTCATTAAATCTAATTTAGTTTCATCTTTAATTTCATTGATTAAACTATAATCTAAATTACTACTCATAAGGATTGTACTAATATTATCATTGATTTTTATTTCTGAAAATATGGTATAATTAGAGTAGTATTGCATTAATTCATTTCTATAAACATTTTTAGTTTCAAGAAACAGTTCACCAGAAATTATTTATGACTTCTTAATTAATAAACTAGAACTAGCTATACATGATTTTGGTATATATAATTTAGATCTAGATAATCATTTCTATTTAATCTTCAAATATAAAAAAATTACCTTGGATTTTTCTAAATTAGCTCAAGGCTAAACTATTTTACAATTCCCCGTAAAATATCTTTAATTAAAATTTACCCCCAGTTTAAGCAATACTAAATAATAATCAGCTGACCCCTTCTCCATACCTTTCTAAATCAGCTTTTTATTATTTTTAATAAAAAGGGGGTAAAATATAAAGTTAAATAATAATTAAATTCTAAATTTTAAATTAAATTCTTAGAATTAAACATTAAAAAGTAAAGTAGAAATAGAAAAATGTAAACCATCTAATATAACATTAGGGAAAATACCTAATAAAACAGTAGGTATTAATAAAGTTATTAATAAAATAAATTCTCTTCTAGAAATATCTTTAATAGGTTTTAAATGAGGAGAATAAGTTCCATAAGAAATTCTATTATATAAATAAATAGAATAAATAGCAGATAAAACAATACCAGTAGCACCTAAAGCTGCAATTATAGGACTTCTTTCTCATATTCCAATTAAAGATAATTGTTCACCTAAGAAATTTAAAGTTAATGGTATTCCAGTATTACTTAATGTGAAAATGAAAAATAATATAGTAAATACAGGCATATAAGTTACTAAACCTCTTACATAATGAATTATTCTAGTTCCTGTTCTATCATAAATTATACCTCCAACACAAATAAATAAAGCAGGAGAAACAAAACCATGAGCTAAAGCTAATAATATAGCACCTTCAATACCTTGAATTGTATTAGAAAATAAACCTAATATAACAACGCTCATATGTGCAACACTTGAATAAGCAATTAAAGCTTTAGTATCTTGTTGAATTATTGTAGCTAAAGAAGCATAAATTAAAGTTATAATAGCAATAGTTTGAATTAAAGGAGAAAAATAATTAGTAGCATCAGGTAAGAAATTAATTAAAACTCGTAAATAACCATAAGTAGCAAATTTTAAAATAGTAGCAGCTAATAAGATAGATCCAGCTAAAGGACTATCAGCATGAGCTCTATATAATCATCCTGTTAAAGGTCATAATGGAGTTTTTACTGCAAAAGCTATAAAGAATCCTAATCATAAGATTTTTTGACTATCTAAATTAATTTCTGATAATGAGATTATTTGAAAATCAGTTGAACCTACATAACTATATATTTGAAGTATAGCTAATAACATAAATAAAGATCCAGCTAAAGTATATAAAAAAAATAATAAAGCTGATCTTATTCTAGCTTCACCTGAACCATATACTATAATTATTAAAAATAAAATAGGTAATACACTTTCAAAGAATATATAAAATAATAATAAATCTAATACTACAAATACTCCTATTTGTAATGTTTCTAATAATAAAAATGATATTAAAAAATATTTTAAATTTTTATTTATATTATTATAATTAGATAATACAGCTATAGGACTTACAAAGGTTGTTAATAATACAAAATATAATGATATACCATCTATACCTATATTTAAATGACAATAACTTAATTCTATAAATTCATATACAAATTGATATTGACTAGTACTTGAATCAAATTCTAATCATATATATATTGAAATTAAAAAATTTATTAACATAGTTATTAATGTTATTCTTTTCATTCTTATTTTATTTTCTATGGATTCTTCAGGTATTGTTAATAATAACAAACTACCTATTATAGGTATTAATAATAATAAACTAAGCATTTTTAGATTTGAGAGTTTAATTCGATATTTGCGACTAGAGTGTCTATTTATTTATTTTATTATAATAAAATAAATAGATTTATAATAATATTATTATTATTTTAATTTTGATTTCTTTATTTTTAAATTATAATAAATCAAAAATTATAATTTAAGGGGATTTATTTTTAATAACATATTAGTTTTATTTTAAGTTTAATATAAATTATAATTAAAATAATTTTATTATACTCTTTTACAGAGGTTTATATAATAATCCTCTTCTTTTAAAATAATATTTTATTATATATGATTAAGATTTAATAATATAAAAACACAATTTTTGTGTGTTTTGTTTCTTTTATTTAGTTTAATTCTCTTTAATTAATCAGCGGACACTGTGAGATTTGAACTCACGACTTTATTCAAGTACTCGTTTTCAAAACGAGCGCCATAAACCAGACTCGACCAAGTACCCTCTAAAATTATTATTTATAATAAATTATAATTTATAAGACCGAAGGGAATTGAACCCTTATACCATCCATTATGAGCGAATTGCATTACCAATTATGCTACAGTCTTTAATTTTTTATTTCTTCAAATTAAATAAAAACAAAACAAAATAAAAAATTTTTAAAACTTAATGATTTTAAATATTAATATTATGCTCTTTTATTTAATGACTTTTTATAATTAATTTAATATTTAAAAAAAATAATTCTTTTGGTTAAGTTTAATTTGGTTTAAATATATAATTAATTCTTTTAAAATTTATTTCATTTTGTTTATAAAATTAAAAACAAAAAAAATTAGAATTAATATAAAATTCTTAGAAAATAAATATCTAAAATGAAAGGGGGTAAAATTTTAGTAAGATGAACTGTTTATTTAATTAAAATGAAATAAATTTTAAGCTAATAAAAAATATAACTTAATTTTTTAAATCTCAATTTAAGATTGAACAGGTAACATTTTGAAAGCATGTAATGGGATAGGACTTTGTAAAGTTCATTCTAAAGTTATAGCTGTTTCTGTTTCATTATTAAATTGTTCTGTAGATGTAAAATAAGAAGGTACATTTCAAGGATTATTATTAACTGGATTTCCATTAGCAAAAATATCATAAATAATATAACCAAATAATACAGTAGCCATTATTGAAATTATTGAACCAAAACTTGATATTTGATTTCATCCACTAAAGGCATCTGGATAATCTGGTATTCTTCTAGGCATACCAGCTAAACCTAAAAAGTGTTGAGGGAAGAAAGTAGTATTTACTCCTACAAATAATGTTCAAAAATGAATTTTTCCTAATAATTCATTATATGATTTACCTATTATTTTAGGTGCTCAGAAATAGAATCCAGCAAAAATAGCAAATACAGCTCCCATTGATAATACATAATGGAAGTGAGCTACTACATAATAAGTCATTAAAATTTCTATATTTATTATAATTCATAATAAATAGAAAAAATATGCTCATTTTACAATGAGGATCGGACTATATCTTATCTAATAATTAAACTTAATTAACGTTCGACTACCACGTATAGTCTCTACGGATCCTACTTAATATAAAATTTTTAGAGTTATTGTTAAATTGTTTAAGAAAATTAAGAAAATATAAGCACAATAAACAGATGATAAAATCTATACTGTTACTATGCTTATTCTTTTAACATGAATTAAAAAAAAAGGGATAAGTTTTAAAATAAAAATTAAATTGGTAAATACTAATCGTTAAATTTTTCAATGATAGAGTTAAAGGGAATCGAAGCCTGAATAAGAATTTTGAACTTCCTACGAAGAAACCATTCTTCATTAACCCCTATTTGTTAAATTGTTTAATAAATTTTTCTAAATCATTTATATAATTTGACTTTATCCTATTATTATGATTACAATAATAAAGAAAAGGGGGGTAAAATTTTATTAAAATATAGTTAAATTTTTCGAAGAGAATTAACAATTAAAGCTACTCATGATATTTAAGATTGATTCATTAATACCACTAGAAGTTAATAATTTAATTGAATAAGAATTAACAATATAAGTTAAATCAGCATTAGTTATAGCGTAATCAAACATTTCTTTACCGTATAATCCATTTATTTCTTGGATTTTTGATTCAACTAAAGATTTGTGTGATAAAGCATATTCTACTAAATCTGGGTTAGGAATAATTTCTATATTAACAGGAGGTACAGGTAATATAGTAGATATTGTATTTTCAGTTTCTGATGTAATTGTAGGAGATACAGGTGTTACAGTATCAATTGAAGTTGCACTGTTAGAACCAATTTGACTTGGTCTTTCAGAATAATCTTCTCTTGCATCAGTTTGTATTTCTTTATCTGCATAGAAAGAACTTAAGTATGAACTAGCACATGAGTATCCTATAAATCCAACAGTTCCAGTAAATAAACTGTAAAATACTAAACTATTATCTGTTAAAAAATTGAATAATGTCATTGTTTTATTTTGTGTTTAATTTTTTATATTAAATTGGGGTTAATGTGACTAATTCTAAAATAAATAAGAATTATCTTATATATTTTTTATATCTATTCTCTTTTGGAGTTAAACCAAAATAAACATTTAAACAACAAATGCTGTTCTATCGTTGAACTAAGAGAATTTATTAAATTTTCTCACTCTACTATTTTGGGGTTTTAATAATAAATCTTTTAAGTGAAGTCAAAAGAATTTTATTATTTCTGTTATTATGAAGATCTAATTTTAAACTATCTATTTTTTATTTAGACTCTTTTATGTTTAAAAAAAAAGGGGGTTAAATATTAACCATTACAATTTAAATAATAGAGTCAAGAGGGAATCGAAGCCTAATTTAGAACTAAGAATTTCCTATAAGAAACCATTCTTCCTTAACCCTTATTTATTGAATAGTTTAATAAAATTATATTTAACTCATTTTATAATTTTATTGTACCTCTTTTATTTTGGTTTTAAATTTAAAGAAAGGGGGTAAATTTAGTAAAATGATTGACGATCTTCTTGTAAATTTGAATATCAGGTAAAATTAAAGTTTATAAAAACCAAATTTTTATACTCTCTTATTTTAACTTGCTAGGTCAAAGAAAAGGGGGGTATATTTGTTAATATCTTATTTTCTTATTTTCTTATTTTGTTTGTTTTTGTGTTTTCTTAATTTCTTAAATTTTTTATTTGATTTTAAACAACTACTCTTAAAATTTTATATTTTTGGTTTCCACGGTATTGCCTTTTAAATTTGTAGTATGGAAACAGCATTATTTCCATTCAAAAGGTTTCACCGTTAGCAATATTAGTATATAAATAATATTACCGATAAATTTATTATTTAAATTTCTCACAGTGGTAAGACAGCATGACACTTATTTAAAAAGATCTCTAAATTTAGTAAATGAAAGTATTTTTTCTCCAAGTAAAGGATAATTAATACAATGATTAATAATTTTCATTAAAGTTAATTTTCTATAAATTTCAATACAAAAAAAATTATTGTTTAATTTTCTAACTTCATTTTGAATATCGAAATGATTTTTTATTGTATCTAATATATATTTATCATTTTTTTGTCCAATTGAAAATGAGTGATTATTAGATACATTTCTAATAGAAAAACAACCTTCTGCTTCAATAAACCCAGATAATCATTCATTAAAATAATTATAATCAATATTAACAACATCTATATTTGGATTAAGATATTTTTTATCTCTAGCATTTAAATATCATTCAACATTATTTTGTTGAAAACATTCTAACATAAATGCTAATTGAGCTCTTAATCTTGAAGTTAAAGGAGGGTAAGAAATAAATATATTAATTAATTTATGAATAAGTTTTCTTTCATTAACTACTCAAATAACAAATTCATTTTTTTCAATAATTCTTACATTTCCTCCAATGTGTTTTTTAATTAAATTTAACATTATTAAATTTTCATTGCAATATTTTAATTTAATAACTAATCTATATTGAAGATTTTTATGTCTTCAATGATTTACTTGAATACTTCCATCACCATCCATTAATCCTACTCAAAATTTATGAATATAATGAGGATCTTTTTTTATTCTATCATGTAAAGCTAAATCTAATGAAGCATTAGCTAAAATTACTCCAGTTACACCTCCTATTGTGAATAAAGCTAAAAATCCTAATGAGAATATTAAAGGTGTTGTTAATCTTAAACTACCACCATATAATGTAGCAATTCAAGAGAATATTTTAATACCTGTAGGAACAGCAATTACCATAGTAGCTGCAGTGAAATAAGCTCTTGTATCTACATCTAAACCTACACTGAACATATGATGAGATCATACTAAAAATCCTAATATTCCAATAGAGAACATAGCATATACCATTCCTAAGTAACCAAATATTGGTTTACCTGAGAATGTTGATATAATTTGACTAACTATACCAAATCCAGGTATAATTAAAATATAAACTTCAGGATGTCCAAAGAATCAGAAAAGATGTTGGAATAATATAGGATCTCCACCTCCTGCTGGATCGTAGAAACTAGTATTAAAGTTTCTATCTGTTAATAACATTGTTACAGCACCAGCTAATACAGGTAAAGCTAATAATAATAAAATAGCAGTTACAAATACACTTCATACAAATAATGATAATTTGTGTAAACTCATACCATTAGTTCTCATATTTAAAACTGTAGTAATAAAATTAATAGCTCCTAATAATGAAGATACTCCTGTTAAATGTAAACTAAAAATAGCTAAATCAACAGATCCACCTGAATGTGCTTGAATTCCTGATAATGGTGGATATATTGTTCATCCTGTTCCTGCTCCATTTTCTACTAATGCACTAAGTAATAATAATATTAATGATGGAGGTAATAATCAAAAACTTATATTATTTAATCTTGGAAATGCCATATCAGGAGCTCCAATATGGATAGGTAATAAATAATTACCGAAACCTCCAATTAATGCTGGCATTACCATAAAGAATAACATTAATAATCCATGAGCAGTTATTATAACGTTAAATAATTGATGATCTCCTTGTAAAAATTGAACACCAGGTGAAGATAATTCTAATCTAATTAAAACTGAAAATCCTGTAGCTATCATACCTGCAAATATAGCAAATACTAAGTAAAGAGTTCCAATTTCTTTAGCATTAGTTGAATAAAGTCGTCAATCCATGTAACAATCCTCACTTTTCATATTTACTCCTCTATTGTGTGTTATTTAATCAAAAACAAAAATAAAACAAAAAAAATATTTTAATAATATAATTTAAATAATTAAATTTAAACGGAATAGAGGTGAGTCGAACACCTAAGGGAATCACCCGAACAATTAGCAATCGTTTTAACTTTCCAATGTAAACTATTCCTTATTCATATTATAATAAATTATAATAGTTTATAAAATAATTATTTGTGTTTTGTTTTAATTTATATTTTAATTTTCTTTTAAATTAATGGGGGTAAGTTTAAATAAAAATTCTAAAGGTGTAGAAAATATTAACTATATCAATGATTGATAATGGTTAATATAAGTTCATTAATATCACTTGAATACAATTCTGGTGTTGAAAATAAATTAAGAATTTCAATTAAATCTTCTTCACTTATTGAATGATAAGATAAATCTTCACTGTATAATTCACTTATTTCATAAAAATAATTTTAATTTTAGATTTTACAATAATATATGTATTATTATAAGTCTATTCTGTTCAACAGATCCCAAAATAACATGCATTATGTTGACTATATTTAATAATAATTTTAA
>Ga0233354_100025_pt1 | contig 9192 bp, 7 predicted proteins | sample GEONQ76_FD_180696 | JGI IMG/M metagenome (GOLD analysis project Ga0233354, IMG submission 180696) | Soil microbial communities from Shasta-Trinity National Forest, California, United States - GEON-Q76 | ecosystem: Environmental > Terrestrial > Soil > Temperate forest > Bulk soil | place: USA...
CTCGTTCTTGAATAGCTCGACCGTCGCAACGAAGCCCGGCGGCACGGACTGTGACTCACCGCCGGCTCCACGCAACTGCTGCAGTCCGCGCGGTAGAAATTCGACGTCATAGAAATTGGTCATACCGAGCCGATGCACGTTAATCGTATAAGCTTTCTTCAATTTCTCCGGCGCGTCCACCTTTTTCTCCCTATTCTGGCCCAAAAGTGCTATGTATGATATAAGAAATAGCGGCAGATAACCTATCGCAATCCGCCCCCTTTCAATTATCTCACCTTAACTCAGCAAAGGAAATGAAGTATATGTTCAAACGCAGTTCGATTATCGCTATTCTGGTCATGTTTGTGGCCGCATCAGCGCACGCGCAGACGAAAGTCGGTTTTGAGTTAACGTCGGTGAAATCATGGATATTCACAGACTCAAGTAAATCTACAGTCATCCCCACTGGGACTTCTTCTCTTCAAACATTCGTCGAAAAGCTGAATGCCGGGATCAAATCGAACAAGATAACGATCATGGCCGAGCCGGCCGGGCCGGTTGGCCTCAATGCGGCCTTTCACTTCAAGCAGGAAGTGATCAATCCATTACAACCGGGTCGGTCTCTTGACCAGACGCGCGCGTATGATTTGATAATGACGCCGGTTTTGAGCAACCCGAGCAAAGTGACACTGAATGTCCAATACAATAGCGTTCCTGCTTTCCTGATTGACCTGCAGCCCGGGGAAATCTACGTGAGGGAAATCACCGTCCCTGGACAGCAAAATCGGATGTTCCTGGCTATTTCAGCCAACGACACGTCACGACCATAATCGGCCACCGATTAGCCGGACAACCGACATTTCAAACTTTCAGCAACGCGAGCGACCTCACTTCAAGTTAAGTTTCGCCGGTCGCTCGCGTCCCGCTTAAAGCCACACTACCCGCCTGTTCATAGAGCGGATCTTCTTCGCGCGCGCTATAGCCCCAGATTTCGAACTTACCTGACCCCTTGATCTCAATGTTGAAGCTCCACTCGCGCCCACATGCGTTGTTTTCACATTTCCCAACATAGTGTGTAAAACCAGGCTCGGATTGGCTTAAAGGCGAGTTGCATATAGGGCATCGGTTTAGATAATTCTGTATGACGAGAGGGCGGAGTTCAGCTTCCAGACGCTGGGCTTTCTTCTTTCGACGGGCGCGGAGAAGGCGTCGTTGTGATTTTTCTTCATCTGTTCCTGGAGCAGTTAGAGCACGCAGGCAGCGACCGCAAGCTTCGTCTCCTTCAGGCAGGTGGGATCCCTGAGCCAGTCCCTCTACTGTCACAATTCCTTCGCAGAGGGTCAACTCAAGCCGATCATCTCCACAGATTGGCAGTGGCTGGCCCGTCACATCATCTAACACATGCCATACTGCAACACATGTCCGATTAAAATCACTATTGACTAAATTGAAAGCTGTCTGCAGCATGACGCGTCTATTAGGAAAGAAAACATCTGAAAGTTTGCGTACCTGAATACGCAAATAGTTATGCTGAACATCAGTCATCCGAGAGAGCGGATTTTATTTCGCCTAATAATTGTTTGACCTCTGTGCGATACCTTTCTTGAAGTCTTCCATCCTTTACCAGGCCATCCTTCGCGGGTTTAGATTTCTTTGGTTTCTTCGAGCAAACATCATCAGCAGGAATGACGAAAAATTTGAAACTTGGAAATTTCTCGTCGAGCTGCTGTTTAACATGCTCCTTGTCCTTGTCCAGTATGCCGACGACCTTGCGGAAGCCTAATTCAAATAGCATCTGGGCGATAATTGGCATTTTATCTGCGCCGCCGACACCCCACCCGAAAAAGTCACCCGGGATAGCGCATTCTAATTGTTCAGCTATCAGCTTGTACTGGATGATATCTTCCTGACCTTCAACAAGCACGACGCTGTCTTGAAGGAAGAATATCTCACGCGCTTCGAGACCCAGAGTATGAGGGTTATGATTGTCTTTAACGAGATTTTGCAAAAGCTTCACTGTCTCTTGTTTGAGCGCCGAGAGGACGGTTCGCTCATCATCTTTAGGCTTATGCACTCTAACTATTTGCGCTCCGTTAAAAACTGCGTCCCAGTTGATAAAATAAGGAGAATGAGTTGCATAAACTATCTGGCGGTCCTTCGCGAACTCCCCAAGTACTTCGAATAAATTCTTCTGCCAAGAGGGATGTATGGATTGTTCCGGTTCGTCAATGACAATCATTTGTTTCTCGGAAGCGTCATACAAAGCATCAACAATGCACCAGATACTGAGCACCCCATCGCCAAGACCATCGCTGCTATGTGAAGAGTTATCATACTGGAATTGAAGGTAATATTTCCCGTCATCAGTTTGCTCAATATTCCATTGAGGAACCGGATGAATAATTCTCCCTAACAATTGATTAAAGCTTTCTTTATCAGAATGTGCCCTGAAAATGCGCTCATAGAACCTGTTAAGCGGAGAATTGCGAAGTGTGGGATGCTCACCCATATTGAAGTAAGTCGATGGGTGCATATAGTCCGGGAACTTTTCGAAGAAAGGATTAAAGAAGCGTCTTGCAGGAAGGACAACAGCGCCAATTCTACCGGTATGCCATGTGGTTTCTGATCCACCAGCATCTATGGTGCTGATCTCTGCCACAGTACCATTCGGTGAAGTTGCACGAAGATGAACTCTTCCTCCGGCTTCCAAGTTGCGCATCCCTTTAGCGAAGCTTGGGCCATGATCGGGGAGCTTCGGATCCTCGCGTGAGAATGCCGCAAAGGCTTCGATAATAGTTGATTTGCCTCCATTGTTTGGCCCAACTAATACGGTGAGACCGCTGCCAAAATTGCCGTTTGGAATAGCCAGCTCTAAACGTTCCGGCTTAGCAAACCCACGTAAACCTTCAATTTCCAGAGTGTGAAGACTCATTGACTTACTGAATTCCTTTTAGTTCTTTATGTCTGAGTTTACATTAAACAGATTGGCTTTCTACAATCAATTATCTCGCAAGGTTGTAGGAAGAGTGAGACGTCATTTTACGCATCAGTGAGTTGAGGACTGGTAGAATCATCCTGAACGTCCGATTGGATCATTGAACCCCACCAATTTATCAAAGCGTGGCGGACGATATATTCAAATATATGGAGCAACATCGGCATATCTTTTGCGGTCCAAACCCCACCTTTACCACCAATGGCAGTGCTTTCTGGTTTCTCCTTCAAAAAGTTATCATGGCGATTTCCAGGTGGATCGCACATAGGCATTGGAAATGGTATTCCGTCATGAAGCGAGCGCGACCGCAAACCATAGATCGTTCCCAGTATCTTTTTTAAATCTTTACGCTTCCACGAGACCTGGAAATATTCAGGCGGACGCTCCTGAGGCTCTGGTGGCAAGAACTCCAGTACGAAGTCAATAAACTTCTTTGTCGACCCCATATAGTTTGCTATCAGTTCTGCAATTTTTTGTACTAACTCAGCACCACCTGCTTCTTTCAACAATGGTTCCAACTCGGGCCTGGATGCACGCATTAGCGCAAGAGGAGGGTTTTTCTCCTGTCGCCAGTGACCTGCGGCCGTCTCTATCGCAAAAACAAGCATGAGCCAGGAAAGTTCCGGCGCTGACTCAACAATCCAAAGCGCATCTTGGTAAAGCCTCGCAGCGCGCACGAGTGCCACAGATGCCTCAGCGGTGAGGTTCGGGAACTGTTTAAGTAGCGATACATCCTCGAAAGGGCGATCACTTATCGCCCGCGGCAATATCGAATACTTTCTCTCTGGCTTAAGTAAGCTTGGATTATCATCAACTTCCCATGCTACGGGGTGACCACGAGGGTCTTCAATCGGCTTAAAGATACGGTTCATTCCTCCAGCCTTTAACCGTATTCCAAGGCACACTGATGCGAGAGCGGCAATCTCGTCGGGGGTGCCACCGCCGTGATAACGCTCAACATTAGTTTCAGCCAGCAAACCTGCGTCATACCAGGAGTGATACTCTATTCTCAAAACGACCGCTGATTGCAAAGAACCTGCCCCTGAAGGAGGCATCGTATTGAATAGCGTGTAAGGACCAAATTTGAACGGGACAGTGCCAAGAAGGCGCGCATCGGTGAACAAAGGAAACTCAGCGGTACTTCTTGAAGGCTCCCCTGCTATTTCCACTCTCCAGTTTTCATATGCAAAAGACCCTTTTTTTAATGAAGTCATCACTCCCCAACCTATCAGGGCATGGCCCTTCCACGAGATACATCAAAGGTAACAGTAAGAGATGGCCGCGTGATAGGATGGGGAGCTATCAATCATTGTTCACTCCTACCCTATTAGCATTTGGCTTCCTCATCGGTCGTTGATCACATCACCCAGTTCTTCGGCAGTGATGCGTGAGTACTGCATTGAGTAAGCAGCATTCTTATGACCAAGCTGTCGCTGCACCGCGGCAATATTACCGGTCTTCTCCATGATGTGCTTGCCCATGGCATGCCGGGCCGAGTGCGGTGTCCTTCCATCCACGCCGGCGAGCTCACAGACCTCGTTCCACACTTCATTGATCACTTTGACGGTCAGGCGTCCGTCTCCATGCGGATTGGTCAGCGGCGATAGGAGGAGCGAGCGCTGCCGCCATTTCTCCGCGTCCTCTGGCCTCTCACCCTCCAGGTAGTCACGAATTGCCTGCAAGCCTTCATTGCTGATCTGGTAGCTATGGGTGACACCGCCTTTCTCTTCGACAGTGACAGTCTTCTTCTTGAAATCAACATCGTCCACATCCAGTCTGGTCACCGCGGCGCGTCGCATCCCGGTCTCGACCAGCGTGTAGATGATCGCCCTGTTCCTGAGTGCCCGGTAGCCTTTACGCTTTGGCCTCTCTATGCCCTTGAAGCGGCTGCGGTCGCGCGAGCGCCCGCCGATCTGCGGCAGGAGGTCGGCAGCGTCCAGTATCTTTCGTCTCTCAGAGGCCGTCAGCGCCCGCTCGACTTCAAGGCCCGTGCCCAGCGGCTGAAGCCTGATCTTCTCCATCGGATTACTCAGCGGGAAGGGCCGCAGCTTATGAACCCACTTGGCGAAGGTCTTCAGGTGCGCCATGATCCGGTTGATCGAGCGGTCGGACCAGCGGCGCTGGCCATCAACCTCTTCGCTCTTCAGATATTCCTGAAACGCCTTTGACAACCGCGGCGACCAGTTGATGCGCCGGTCGGTCTTCTCCATCACATTCATGTACTCGATGAAGAGGCTCAGGTCGCGCTGTTGCACCTTGCGCGATGAGGAACTGGTCGTCACCTCGAACTCGAAATACTGCTCGGCCCACCATCTGATGGTGTCAGGAATCTGGCCTGGAACCCGGAGCAGGGGACCGAAATTCTTTCGTGTAGCTTTTTGTGGAACGAGCGCGGTCGAATCATTGGGCATTTGGAAAGCCTTCTTTTCTGAGAGTCTGCAAAAAGCTACACGAAAGATACCTTTTGTGTAGTGTTTTGTAAATACTACTTGTATATTTGTCTATGTAGATAAAGGAGAATTTTCATGCAGGTAGTCTTTCAGTATCAGCCAGGCAAAATGATAGGTAACCGTTATTTGGTTCACAAAGCTCTTAAGGGCGGCATGGGCGAGGTCTATCTCTGCTTAGATACAAAACAAAACTATCCTATTGCCCTTAAAACATTCCAAGCGCGATTTTTGATCGATGAAGGAATTCGCGGGGCTTTCCAAAAAGAGGTGGCAACTTGGATAGCACTTGAGAAGCACCCTAACATCGTGCGCTGTTTTTACATGGAGGAGATTGATAATCGTCCGTTTATGTTTCTGGAGTGGATTGCGAATAACGGGAGTCTTGGAACTGATCTACGAAGCTGGTTGCATAATGGACCGTTGGCTCCCCAGTTAGCTTTAGACTTCGCGATCGATATTTGCCGCGGGCTGGTCCACGCAGGTCAAAAGCAGCCGGGCATTGTGCATCGCGACTTGAAGCCCGACAACATCCTTATCTCACAGGATGAACTCGCAAAGATCACTGATTTTGGGCTGGCAAAGATTGTCCGGTCTGCGAACCTACCGAACTCAGGAGGGAAAGGTGTTGCGGGATCATCTCAATTCTTATCCACTACAGGCGGAGGTAAAGGGACACCTTTGTATATGGCTCCAGAACAATGGCTACTTGAAAAGCTGGATGCCCGCACAGACATCTATGCAGTTGGTTGCATAATTTACGAGATGTTAACGGGACGCTGGCCCTTTCAGGCGGTAAACGTCAACGACCTCTGCCAGCTCCATTTAAGAGCGCCGATTCCAACGGTAGCTATAAGCGACCCCCTGGCACCATACATCAATAGCCTGCTGCCAGGTTGTTTAGCTAAACAGAAGGAAGATCGCTTCTCTACTGCTGAAGACCTGTTGGTGGAATTAATACATATTTATCAGGTTTGTTTTGGCCAACAACCCAGAGCGGTCTCGAGTGATGACGAGTTTACGGCCCCCGACTACTCAAATAGGGGCGTCACCTATGGCAATCTGAGCCTTTATGAACAAGCAATTGCGGATTACGAAAGTGCTCTTAATCTTGACCCTGCTAATCCACATGTATACGCGAACAGAGGCAACGCTTATTATCATTTGAAGCGTTATAATGAAGCACTGGCGGATCATAATTACGCCCTACAACTCGATCCCAATCTCGCCCTGGCTTATAACAATCGTGCTAATGTTTATAGAGACCTCCATCGTGATGATGAGGCCCTGGCTGACTATAGTCGTGCCATTCAAATTGATCCGAATTACGCCCTCACATATAGCAATCGTGGGGCTCTATACGATCGGCTGGAACGCTACGATGATGCTCTTAAAGACTATAACACCGCCATCAAACTTGATCCCCATAGTGCAAAGGCATACAGTAATCGCGCTAAAACTTATATAGCGTTGGATCGCGATCAGGAGGCATTAACCGATTGCAATGTGGCTCTACAGCTTGATCCTACTCAGGGTAAAACCTATACCCTTCGAGGCGATGCTCAATATAAATTGCAGCATTTCCAAGAAGCATTAAATGATTTTACACGCGATGTAGATTTGGGCATTCATGATCCGCATACTTTTACTGGACGTGGCGCTGCCTACGCAGCTTTAGGGCGCTATCGAGAGGCATTGGCGGATCACAATCGCGCCCTCGATCTTGATCCTTTGGCTGTTGAGTCATACATCAATCGTGGTGTCGCCTATTGTGGGCTTCAGAATTATGATAAAGCTCTTGAGGATCTCACCTACGCCATTCAACTTGGCTCCACAAATGCAGAAGCTTATTACAATCGAGGCGTGATCTACGATAAGCTGCAGCAGAATGAAAAAGCCTTGGCGGATTATAGTCGGGCTATCCAACTCAATCCTAATTTTATGCAGACATACATCAATCGTGGGGTTACATATGCTCGTCTGCAAAAATATGAAGACGCAACTGCTGACTTCACACGTGCCATTCAGCTTAACCCTACACACGCTCCCAGTTACTTAAACTTCGGGGTAATGCTTGGCAGCCGTGGCGCATGGCGTGATGCTCTGCCTTACTTTGAGAAAGCTTATCGCCTCGGTCTTGCATTGGCGTCGCAGTATGTCGCACTGGCAAAGGAAAGGGTTGCAAGGAGTTCTTAATAGCATTCAACTATGAGATGGACATAGAAATTCATAGGCAGTTTATATTCAGGTTGGATACGATGAGATAGTTTCATTACTTAATCCTGTTACCTTCATCGTCATAGTTCAGGTCGCGCTCGTACCCTCCCGCATTCCAAAATGCATCGAAGATGGGTCTCATCACTCTATGTGCGTTACAGCCGAACTCTTCAACCATTACTTCGGAGATAATCAGATCGTTTCGGTCAATGGGATGTCCAGCATCTCCCCAGATATTGTCAGACCCGCCAAGTCTATAACCTGCCACCCCCAGCAAACTCAACATAATAAATAAAGGAGGCTCGACCCCCAGCTTCTGTTGGGCATTCATATATCGCGACAGATGCGTCACTATCTCATTTTCGATAGCAGTAGTACGGAGCGGGTGTTCCTGCTTGCCCGCTTCTATTAAAGCCGCTTGAACAGCTTCGATACTGCCTTGATGAAAGACCTGGGTGTAAGAAAATGTCCCCTCCTTACCATGCGCATAGGATAGGAAACCGTCGAAGTTATACCGATGATCCCAGCCCCCACACCCCATCGGCTTCATGGCTCCAGTGTCAAAAGCGATCCGGGAAAGGTCGAGTCGCACTGCCGGGTCGAAAGCACCAGCGGGCACAATGTGCAATATAACTTTAGGATTATTGTTTGCCATGACGGGTGACTCGCCAGCTACGATCTTACCCAGACGTTCAAGGCGGAAATTTCTAATACGCTCCGCAATGGTTTCCGACAGTGCAAATAGAGTGCGGAGTTCTGCTACGTCCAGTTGATACTTGCCAGCTGAGTTGCGAGAGTAGAACTTAAATGTTCCTCCGTGCTTTACCACATGAGGTAGAGCGAAGCTCCTCGGAACACGAATAATGATTGCCACGCCTTTATCTTGAAGTGTCACTGGGTGGATAGCCAAGCCAGATATCCTCGGCTCGATACCGGTACGAATGATGCCTTCCAGTCGCAGGATTTCACCGTCCACATTACTCAACTGCAGGCCGCAGACTTCCGCCGCCACGCCATCTGCCTCCTTCATACCATAGATCAAATCTCCACCGGAGGCATTGGCAAACGATGAAACATCGTAAAGAAACTCTCGCTTTTCACCGTCGGAGTTGCCAGGCATAGCTTGTTTATATTCAACTGACTTAATCTCACGAACACGGTTGTAAACTAACTCCTGTAAGTCAGCTTCTTGTATCGAATCCAGCAGTTTGTTTCTCAAATTGTTATAGTTCCATTTCTTGTCGTTAATTACTTTTATCTTCCTCGAGCTTCAGCATATCTTTCATCTTGTTGTAGTAAGCAGAACTCTGGGTATTTATGCTTGGGCCAACACCAATTCAACTGCGAGCAATCAATATGCAATGTAAGAAGCGTGCTAATTTCGAGTCGGCTGGATAAGTTACTATGTCCCACCATTCCGAAATCTTTCAAGCAAAATATCCGGGTCTCTATCAGACATTAGCCTGTACGATTCATTGTTCCAGCACGCTAGTTGAAACTATGCGCTTTCAGCGCAAGACTTTAGTTGCTACTCACTTCTCTTGAATGTTAGAA